>Ga0123353_10002635_pt1 | contig 22341 bp, 18 predicted proteins | sample TergutLab28metaG_3_FD_92763 | JGI IMG/M metagenome (GOLD analysis project Ga0123353, IMG submission 92763) | Labiotermes labralis P3 segment gut microbial communities from Petit-Saut dam, French Guiana - Lab288 P3 | ecosystem: Host-associated > Arthropoda: Insects > Digestive system > Gut ... | reverse complement strand
GAAAGGCGGACGCAGAGGACGCAGGGTCTGAGGAGGCTTTGATATGGAGATCGAAGTACTCAATATGGCTGAAAGGAAGATATCCTTCATACTGAAGGATTCGACCCCCGCCATGGCGAACGCGCTCAGGAGGACGATACTCTCCGACATCCCGAAGATGGCCATAGACCGCGTGGAATTCCACCTCGGTCCGATAATGGTCGACGGCAAGGAATATGAGAGCATAACTCCGTTATTCGATGAGATCATCGCACACAGGCTGGGAATGGTCCCCGTTCCGACGGACCTTCAATTGTTCGGCTATCAGAGTGAATGCGCATGCGGCGGCGAAGGCTGCCCGAGCTGCACCATAATGTACAGCTTGAACAAAATAGGTCCTTGTACGGTACTATCAGGGGATATGATCCCGCTGGGGAATCCCGACCTCAAGGTGAAGGATGAGTTCATTCCCATCGTGGACCTTGCGGATGGTCAGGCCGTTCTGATATACACGATAGCGACGATGGGAACGGCAAAGACGCATGTGAAATGGCAGGTCGCGAACGGTGTGGGATACAAATACGCACCGATCGTGAAAGTCGACGCAAAGAAGTGCAACCACTGCATGCGCTGTCTCAGCGAATGCCCGAAGCACGTGTTCTCCGGCGACGAGAAGAAGATCGCTGCGGAACCCATAAAGTGTACGTTGTGCGAATCTTGTCAATCATTCTGCGCGACTCACGCGATATCGCTGGAAGCCGATGATAAGAACTTTGTGTTCACGTTCGAGACGGACGGTTCGCTGTCCGCCGAGGCGGTGCTGAACAAGGCGCTTGAGCTTCTCAGCAGTAAAGCGGATTCCTTCGGACAGATGGTCGAAACATTATAAACTGAAACGGGGCGCAAGCCCCGCTCTTATTTTTCTAAAAGAAATCAGACAGTTTGCTTTTCTTCACTTTATCGTTGTTGAATAACGAGTCCATACTCATCTCAAGGATCTCGATCCTCTGTAACGTGTATTCTGATAATTTATATTTCTCGCACACCTGCTTCGACACTTCCAGATATTTCTTCACGCTCGCTTCATGCACCGTGAGGACGAGGTTGTTTCCGCAGACGCATTTCCCGGACAACGGTATGCGGCGGTATTTCCCGCCGCATTTGGCGCACCTTATCTTCTGTGCCGAAAAGCTCCTCAGATTACCGGCCATATCAGGGAGGAAGTGCCCGCTGATGACACGCATGGCCATATCCCGTTCGTCTACGGCGCGTATCTTCCTTCCGAGTTCCAGCTGCGCCTCCATCTTATCCTTCATCGTTGCCAGCATAGTATACGAAGAATGCTTCGGTCCTTCCGATATGTCCTTCGTATCATGCGTGAACTTCAGACCTTCGTACTGCCGTTCCGTGGCTATTCGCTTTCCGACAAGATCCATGATGCCTTCCACTTCTTTCGGATCCTTATGGCTCATCGCCGCTCTGTAGAATTCAAGCGGGTATTCGGAAAGGCAGTCGATGTTATGCGCTTCCTTATCGATCTCGTTCGGATCAAGTCTGGTGGTAAGAACGAGAGGCGCATCCATCAAGCCTCCGCGTCTGTCGGGAAGATATTCGCGTGAGAAGTTTATCAGACCGTCCAGCATGAGTATTATGCTATCTTCATCACCATCGCAGTTCCTTCTCTTGGCGGCGTGGAAGAACGGATGAGCGTAACCGCCGCACGCTTTCGTGTAACCTATTATACGGCACAATATCCCTCCCGATGTATGGGGAGCGAGTCCTATCGCCAATTGACCTATCAGGTCGTCCCTCTTCTTAGCGTTGTAAAACCGTTCTAAACCGTAATGCATCTCCAGCATATCGTCAATGAATTTGGAAACTTTGACCATATAATCGCCGCAGGTGTCCGCCGGTACGATATCCTGCACCTTCAGTTCGCATATCTGCTCCTCGTTTGTTAACGGGTTACCGTGCATATCATGCGTGTAACCGAGTTCCTTCGCTTTTTCAACGCTGAGTTCTATCTCGCGAGGTCTGAAATGTGTTATCGGAACGTCCGACATATCATACCGTATCGTTCCGTCCTTGAACACGAATACGTCGTTTACCGCTCGGAGGATACCTTTCTCAATGGATTCGGGGACCTTTGTTTTCGAGGAGAGGCCTTCAACGCATCTCAGTTCCGGCAATGTCTCTCTGTTCAGGCGCTTCAGAGCTTTCTCGTACATCGGTGCGATGTCAATGCGACCTTCACCGTCCGCCGGTCTGTCGCATCTTTCGAATTTCGCGTAGCTTCCGCATTTATCGCAGCTGGGCATTACCGATACGCTGCCGCAGGATGTGCATATCCTCGTACCGATGTCTATGTGAACACCTCTCTGCCGTTTCGAGCCGTCTATGTTCTTCATTATCGTTTTGCTCACCGAGATCGCGGAATTCATTTCTCTTTTGGATCCGGGATCCTTCCCTACCGGGAACAGAACGTGAACGGGAGGGTTCATCTTCCTCTCCTTGGCTTTCTCGGGGCGTCCCATCCTCGTTCCTATCCTTGTTACGGCCTTCGCCCGCACCTCTATCCCCATGGCTTTGCTGACAGCATCCAGCGGACTGTTGCCGCTCAGCGGTCTTGCGTCTGCGATATCATCGTTCTTAACGGCGAGACCCAACCCTTCGATCAGCGGCATTGAATATTCATTAACTACGATATTCCCCGATGATACGGTATGCAGCGCACCGAGATCCTCAAGTATCCGCTTCTTAACGGGATCATTCGGTATTGTAAGCTTACCACCGGAGGTCTTTCCGTTCTTTAAGATGTATTCCCTGAGATCTTTCAGTCTTTCAAGAGGTACATCATACCAGAAGAGGTTGAACTTCGGATGCAACGGAACGCCGAGCTTCAGTGACATCTCCTTCGCACGTTCATATGTCGGCGATCCCCAGTCATCGGGCAGATCTCCTTTCGCCTTCAACTCCTGCTTATGCCATTCTATGGTGTAACCGCACGGCACGAGTTTATGATTATTCTCGGAGAACTCGCCGAATGGTATCAGTATCTCACCGTTATCGACGATCTCCGCTATTCTGTTCTTTATTTCGGCGACCTCTTCTTTGGTGTTGCATTGCACCAGATCGCCGTTATTCAGAAGGATTATAGGTCCCTCTACGGAATCACAGGGCGTCACCGCTCCCGCTTTTCCCGGACGTTCTATCTTAACCTGCGTACCAAGCGCCGGGAATTCATCCAGTGCGTACATGCTTGCGGGGTTCAGCGCTATAGAGGCGAGCCCGCACGTCCTTCCTCGTCCGTAGCGTAATCGAAAACCTCCGACGCGCGAAGGGTGCCCGAACATCGGGCGCCCGGCGATGATGTCCTTGAGGTATTTGTCCGTGGCTTCGACCTCTATAGAAGGGTACTCTTCCTCTTCCGCTTCTCCCTCTTCCTCTAATTCCTCATTCTCTTCCTCATCCTCTTTCTCTTCTTCCTTCTCCTCTTCGGTCTTCTTCGAAGAAAGGAACTCGCTTATGAAATCCCATCCGTCTATTCCTAACGTATCAACATGTTTCTTCACTTTCGCTGCTTTCTGGCAAAGGCCTTCCGCTATGACGAGGCATGCACCGCCTCTGACACGGTTCGTTTCAATTCTGGGAAGATCCCTGTATCCCGATATCTCGACTTTCTCGGTGCCTTCGCCGTCTATGCACACCGGGCAGTTCTTCGCGATCATTGTTATCTCATTCACCGACGGAAGATACTGAAGGTGCTGGCTTTGTTTGTATAACGGTATCTCTTCGTGGAATCTCCTTACTTCCTCTTCTGTCGGGATGTAGCGGCCTATGCCGAATTCTCTTCGGACAACGTCAGCTATAAGGACGCTCATCGCCTGTCCGGTACCTCCGGCCGCACGTATCGGTCCCGCGAATATCAGATCGATGTATTCCGAGCCGTCATGGTTCATCTTTATCTTGGTGTCCGCAAGCCCTTCCAGCGGCGCGACGAGTATCCCCTCCGTAAGAACGGCGAGACCTACGCGTATCGCTCTGTCTATCGCCTTCTCTCTGCTCTCGGCCGGTCTCTTTGCGATCTCTTTTGCAATGTGAAGCGAAACGATCTCTCTGTTGCCGTGTTCCGCTGTCACTCTTCTTATGTCGTCGGATACGCCTTCAACGTCCCAGTCCGCAAGCAGTTTCTCAACCCTGGAAGCCAGATCCTCGGCCTGAGGTATCTCCACCCTCGGCTGCGGGTCCATTCCCCTGCCGCGTGCTTTTCTGGCCACGTTATAACATTCTTCATTCTTCTTCGCAAGCTCTTCGAAGTAACTCTGCATCTCGGGGCTGCATGCGACCTTTCCGCTCATTCCGTATCTTCCTCGAACCGTATGGCCTTGAGCTTACTTATTATGTTCTCTCTTAACGGATCCATGTTCTCTCCGGTTTCAGCGGAAAAGCACGGCCTTCCGCTGCCGCTTTTGAACATATCGGATTTGCTTTCGTACACGAGCAGCGGAACATCTCGGAAACCTCTTTCCACCGAATCAAGAAGAGCAAGCTGTTTATCCATGGAATAACCGCAGGATTCCGAAGGGTCCAGAATGAAGACGAGTACGTGCGTCAGATACTTCAGTGCGAGAACGGCCTGCTTCTCAATATCGTTGCGTTCGTCTAAACTGCGATCGAGCAGTCCCGGCGTGTCTATGATCTGATATCGTCTCCACCCGTCGGATATATGACCGATTATCACACCTTTCGTTGTGAACGGATACGGAGCGATCTCCGGTTCCGCGGTGCTGAGTACGGATACCAATTTACTTTTCCCCACGTTGGGGAATCCCGCTATCACAACGGTGGCGACGTCGGATTCTATGTTCGGAAGATCTCTGAACTTGTTCTTGGCATCCTGCAGGAAAAGGAGGTCCTTGGATATCTGCCTCAGTATCGACGCGAGACGTCCGTAAAAACCGCTGCGTATGCTCTCTATGTACACTGTGTCTTTGGTACGCCGCAGATTCCTAAGGCTTTCATTCTTCAATTTATCGGCGCGTTTAGCGGCCCAGTTCATTGCTCCCAAAGACTGTTTGTATTGATCTATCCCTATGACGATGTCAACGAGCTCCGGAAAGAAGTCGTCTCCCTTCTCCATCCTCGGGAAACGTTCCACGTAATCGTTCAGTGTGCTGGTAATAATGTCACCGGATGCGGTGACCTTGGCAAGCGCCGTCTTCTTCTTGTGGTCCAAGGCGTTCGTGCCGGTCTTATCGATCTTGGATGCTCTGCGGAACGCTTTGTCCATCAGCTCATCGGACGTGAGAACGGTTGGAATGCTCGAGGCCATGATGAACGGTCATACGGTCATATGTTTAAATGTTATTGCGGTTGCGCCGCAACACGGGTTCCCGGCGGATAAAGGATCAGATTATCTGGACCATCTGATTCAGCGTTCCGTCACGATTCTTACCGATGTTTGTGAATCCGCATGATCCGTAATAATAAACGAGCTCATCCTTACAGTCCAGGCGCACAAGATGGCAGCCGAACATATCCTTCCCTTTGGCAAATATCTGCAGAGCGTGGACGATCATCGCTTTCCCGAAACCCTTCTCCGTTCCGTCGGCCCTTGCCAGTTGTCCTATCAGGTATGCCTGCGCTATGTTGCGGTTCACATTCATTGCTTCATAGATGTCATCGGGAACGGATCTGGCATCATCTACGGCAAGACATTTCATTGCCAATGTGAAATATCCTTTTATCTCATTGTTCTCCGTATCTACCGCAACGTAGGTGCGGGATATATCTTTGAATTCATATTTCAGTGCGACCTTTTTAAGAAAAGTTTCAAGTTCTTTGTCTGCAGAACATTTGAACGTCGATAATAACGAAGACGTTTTTTCAACACCTTGTGTCGTAATCAGATGCTGTAGACTGTATGTCTGTACAGTCATAATGGGTGATCTCTCAGATACTCTTCCCCTTCCTTGAGCAGTTCGAATATGCTCTTTCCTTCGAATACCAGAGGCCCCCTTTTCTCCGCTGCCTCATATGCCGCGACCAGTCTTGCCGCCTTTTCCGGAGTGTCTATCTCCAGCATCTCATGAAATGACTGCGTTGCCATTTTTATCCCTATTTAATCTCAAGGATGCTTCACCTATAAATAAGGTAGGCGCAGAGTTAACTTTCGGCCGTTCTCCGCTTCCTGTCATCTGTGATGCGGAGTGCGATGTGATATCATCAATTCTGTTCCGCTATAGCGGTACACTTTCTGTCCGCATTTTTGTTATACATCATCCTTTCGCCTTCTCCAAGGTCATCCTGAATAACCAAAGGTCCGATTTTTTATCGGGATCGGCCTTCAGCATCGGCGGTATCATCGCCGTGGGTATATCTTCTAAGACGAGGCCTATGTTCACCTTCCACGTTCCCCCGCTCCTTCCGAACAGGTTGCACAATGCGGTCATATTACACCCGACGACGACGCCTGCGGTCACCTTTGTATCTATGCCTGATCTCAATATCTTGGGTGCGGTGACCTGAGCGTACACCATCGTCTGGAAGTAAATGTCATCGCTGATGATCTGCCTCGGCGTCATTCCCGTGGGATTGTCGATGTTGTTCATCATCCCCACTATCTGGCCGACCGCCCACGTCAATCCGTCCTTTATTATCTCCTTGTCGAGCATCAGCGAGAAACGTATCCCTCCGTGTCCGCTTCCGCTTAGATCGGATATCGCGAGTTCGATGAATATCGATGCGCTTACAACGCAGTTGGCGATCATGTCTATCGCGTACTGTATCGTAAGTTCGACCATTCTCTTAAGGAACTGCGCAACGCCGTCCGGCCCCATTATCTTGGAACCCATCTCCTTGAAAGCGTCCTCCGCGGCTTTCATGACGCATTGCATCACCGCCGCTCTCACCGGGCTTCCGTTGACGAACTTTCCGCCGTTGTCCTCGCCCTTCGTTCCTTTCTTGAGGACCCACTTCGCCGACGCGTCAGTTTCGCGCTGCCATGTGAAATCATCATTCTTCGCATCTGACTTCATAGGAGTGCAGTCCACTTCAACACCATCCGCATCGTACAACGTGATTATTTCTTTACTATTGTTCAGGAACTGTCCGGGGAACGTTATCACCGTTCTCCCGCCCGGACCTAACGTTATATCCTTTATCTCATAGCTCTTGCTCGGGTTCGACGACGGTACTATGCGGTATCCCGTAAGGTCAACCGATTTGACCGTTGAATTGTACAATTCCACCCATTCGTTATCATTGTCCGGGCCGGGAGGGTTCAGTTCGAACTCGTTGATCAGAACGCCGTAAAGGTACGGAAGATCGTACTTCAATTCTATGCCCGCGTCCAAACTTCCCTTAGTGCCGGGTATTGGAAGCGGTATGTTCGATAACATATCGCCAACGCCCGGTATATCGGATAAACGGAACTCGAGTTCCTCGTACTGCACGAGCTGCGGTATCACCGCATGTATGTCCGTACCGCGGAACGTTCCGTTTATTTCGACTATACTTTTCCTTACTTTCATCAGCGGATCGACGGCAATATCCAGATTCCACGTTTCCGCGGTCGCGGATGCCCTTCCGGTGAAGGAGAAATTGGATTGCTTGTCCTTTTTGATCTCAAGCGTTGCGCTCAGCGTCACGCTGCGAACGGGTATCGTGAGCTTCAGTTTCGTGGTGCTCGTTCCTTTTGCGAGTTCGCCGGCTATATCCGTGATAACTTCCAATCTCATCCCGTAGATATCGACGCCGAACGTCTGGCTTCCCAGCGTTATCATGATGATCGGTATGATGCCTCCGATCGGCCCCAGAAGATCGTTGATCTTCTCCCCGAACCTCTCCAGCGGGGCCATGATCATCTCATACAACTTCATCATGAGATCGTTCACATGCTGCGCCGCACGCATCAGCACCGTTGTCATCGCATGCAGTATCATATCGGCCATCAGCTTCAGTTCGTACAACGGTCCGAGAAGAGGTTCCAGGAGTTTCAGAGCGACCATCTTCGCATCGTCGAGTATTGTTCGGCTGGGCGTATAATCAACACCGGTCAGCGGCCATCCGCTCATCACTGCGAACGCGATATCGAATTCCGAATGCGATGTTCCGGTCACAGCGGCGTCGTACGTCTCCAGCATCACCATCAACGAGGATGCTGACATCGCACGGTAGTTCAGATCAGCGGTCACATCTATCCTGAATAACGACGAATACGACGCTTCCCTGTGCTCGAAGAATCCGACATAATGCGTATTCTCGTTCCCTTTCGTCGGGCAGTTGATCTTAACGTCAAGTTTCACGTCGCTCTCCACGCTTACGTATTCCTTCACGAAACTTCCTTTTCCGTCGGTGAGAACGAACGAACCGGCGTCAGGAAGTTCGTATACGCCCGACATATATTCAAGGGAAACGTGTTCGGCCATCTCTCTCACGAGACCTGTCATCTTCGCTATCACGTACGGATATAATCCCAAAGAATCCATACCGCACCTTACCACTAACACCATGAGGTCTTTGAACAGCGAGTTGGTATTCGTTTCAACGCTGTTCAGGATGCCTTCGAAAAGAGCAAGTCTTTCGCCGGCCGTTCTCCTGTAAGATCCGATGACGTCCGTGACACCTTCCGATAACATCAGTTCATCGACCATCGAATCAAGGATGTACGGATCGAGAGGCATCCCGTATTCTTTCGTGACATGCCCGATAACATACGATCTTATCGACATCCGTATACGATCTTCGAATACGGATATGCCGAACAGGCTGTCGAAATCGTTCACCATCTGTTCGTATATCGCAACGTAAAGAGGATCGATGATCCTCTGCGATCTTATCGTTTCTTCCATTCTGTTCTCAACTGCCGATCTCTGTTCTCTGAGAGCCTCATTCACCGCGTCGACCATCATCGTCATCATATCAATGTTGTCATACGGATCGCATTCAACGCTCGCAACACCTAATCTGTATGTTCCGGATACGCCGATCGCTATCGCCTTCAGCGTTCCCATTATCATGTCCTTTATCTGATTGCGTTCCGCGTAGTATCTGTTCATGAAACCGTTCCATCCGTTCCACGATAACACATCAACGTCCGGGTATGCGACCGTTACGGAGAACTCTGGTATCTCGATAAGACCGTCACCGATCTCCGCGGTCTCGCGTTCGGTCGACGGTAAGTCTATGGTGCAACTCATACCGTTCATAAGACGCCTGTATTCCGATTCCGGGATGCCGTTGCGCGACATCGTCGATGATATGTATCCCGAGGCGGATTCCGCTTCGTTCCCGGTGAACACTTTGCACAGCCAATTCCACGCCGACCTTAAGGAATCGGCAATGGTATCGATTATATCAAGGATGACGGAGAACATGAAGTAGTCCATCCATCTCAGAACGAGATCATCGGCAATGGAAAGGAGCGTCTGAGCGAACACCGCCGAAATGTCTATATCGACGACACCGTCACGGAACGCTAAGAGCTCTCCGGGATCGACGTGACCGTTGCCGACCATATCATATTCCGGATCGGACGTTGTTCTGAGGTATGTGGTCTCGGCTACGGAAAGAGCTATCCTGTACGCTAAACGGACGTCCGAATCCGTGATGATCGCGTTGGTTCCGCGCGGTCCGTATTCCGATGTTGCGCCGTAGCCGGACATCACGCGGTACTGCGCCAGTGATGACAACTGATACGTCATGAGTTCAGTGATCATCGTCCTCGGTCCGGTGACGGCGATGTCGAACATTGAAACGTTCTCTAAAAGAAGCGGCAGCGCGGACATGCCGTCCGCGTTAACGTTCACGTTCTTGATAACGCTGCCGGACGATGTCGTTACGCGCATCGTAACATCGCCGTCGGCGCGGTAGCACGACGGCATAACGCCTTCCATGAAGAATATGTCATCGGATGCGGCCTTCAATGTACCGATCCCGAGCTCAATGTCATGCGACAGGATATCGACAACGGCGCCCGACGCAAGCATCGGGAATTGAAACGCGATCCATTTGTTCATCCGATCGCCGAAGACGGACGATCGTTCCTCGATGTCCCCGGTCACCGACTCGCGGCTCATGTCAAGAATTATTTCGCCTATGCCCCGTTCCATCTCGCTCTTAACGGCGGATACTGCGGAGCCGATGGAATCGAATTCATCGCTCATGCGGTCCATGTTGTTCTGCGACCGTTCAATGGATGATGTAACGATGCCGTACGCTCCGGCGAGTATGAGCAAGATGACCGCGATAACAGCAAAAGGCATGTTACCTTTTCGCGATCTCCTCATTTTTGCGATCGGTATACTGAAGTTCATACACGAACGACCGTGCAACACGGCTATAAGCGGTTCAATTGCAGTTAGCTTAACTTATCCGTGACAGCATGACTTATCTTCGCTGACATAACGCGCACGCCAGCGATGGTATTATATTGCGCAAAGCAATCAACGAAACGGATGGAGCAACAATGACCGCCAAAGATTACGGGGTACCGAGGGGACTTCCCAAGCAGACGACATCCATTTGTCCTGAGTGCAAGAAACTGATACCTGCCACGCTTTCCGAAAGGGACGGGAAAGTGTGCATAGACAAAACATGCAGCGAGCACGGTTCCTTCAGCGATGTATACTGGTCCGATGCCAGCATGTTCCTGAGCGCCGAGAAGTTCGCTTACGATGGTGTGGGTATTCAGAATATCATGGATCCTGACACGAACGGAAAGAACGTTTCGGTGACCATAGGCGGCGAAGATTTCGATCTTCTTACGTGTACGGCGTTAGCGAACATCGACCTTACGAACAGATGCAACATGCGCTGTCCCATATGTTTCGCTAACGCGAATCAGGCCGGTTACGTTTACGAACCTGATTATGATACGATCGTAAAGATGTTAACGATGCTGAGGACGGAAACGCCGATCAAGTGCACCGCAGTGCAGTTCTCCGGCGGAGAACCGACGATATACCCGAGGTTCGTTGACGTCATAAGGAAAGCGAAAGAGTTAGGATTCGCACAAGTGCAGGCGGCAACGAACGGGATCGTCTTTGCAAAGAACTTCGAGCTTCTGAAGGAAGCGCAGCAAGCCGGTCTGAATACCATATATCTGTCGTTCGACGGCGTTTCCGATGATATCTACCTTCAGGCAAGGGACCGGAAGATGTTCGACATAAAACTGCAGGTTCTGGAGAATCTCAGAAAGCTGGAGAAACCGCCCTCCGTCGTACTGGTGCCGACGATAGTCAAAGGCGTGAATGATCACCAGATAGGCGATATCATCAATTTCGCGTTGGAGAACTCTGATGTTATAAGAGCGGTGAACTTCCAGCCGGTGGCGTTCACCGGACGGATAACGAAAGAGGAATTATCCAAGGGAAGGTTCACCCTGCCCGACCTGATAATAGAGGAGGGCAAACAAACCGGGTATACGACACGCGACGACTGGTACCCTGTTCCCATAGTGGCGCCGATATCGAAGCTTGCGTCAATATTCATGGGTGAGAAGAAAGTAACATTCACAACGCACCCGCACTGCGGCATCGCTACGTATTTACTGAAGGATGACAAAGGCAATGTGATACCGATGCCGAGGTTCATCGACGTTGAGAAGTTATCGAAAGGGTTCTACGATCTTTCCGCCAAGGCGGAGAAAGCGAAGTTCAAGAAACTTCTCATCTTCAAGTTGCTGAAATTGGTGGATGGATGCATACGCGAGGACAAGCTTCCCGACGGTATAACGAAGAAGAGGTTCAAGAAGCTGATGCGGTCGATAATGGGCGACAAGAGTAAGGAGACCCTGGCCGACTTCTCGTGGAAGATGATGATGATCGGCGGGATGCATTTCCAGGATAACTACAATTACGACGTGGAACGCGTCAAGAGATGCGGCGTCCACTATGCGACGCCGGATATGCACGTGATACCGTTCTGCGCATACAACGGCGGCCCCGAATACAGAGCGGAAGTGGAAAAGAAGTTCTCCGTTCCGCTGGACGAATGGAAGAAGAAACACGGGGACGAACATTGTTAAGGTGATCAAATGAAGGTGTCATACGACAAATGTCTGCACTGCGGGTGCTGCGTGGGCGCATGCCCCAAGAACGCGATATATCTGAACGACCACGTCCTCGAGTTCAACGACGACTGTAACAATTGCGGAAGATGCGTTAAGTTGTGCCCCGTCGGGGCGCTGGAGAAGGAGGCGTCCCGATGAAGAAGTTCAATTGCGATATCGTTGTTGTGGGCGGCGGACCCGGAGGGAGCATGGCGTCCAAATACGCTGCGCTCGGAGGTCTAAGCGTCATAATGATCGAGAAGAAGGCTGAGATCGGATCCCCGCTGAGATGTGCGGAAGGCGTATCTAAAAAGTGGTTATCCGAGATAGGTGTTGAGCCTGATCCGAAGTGGATATGTGCGGACATGGCCGGCGCCACGATACGTTCTCCGAGCGGTCACACGTTCCAGTTGGACGAAAGTAAAGCGGGTTCGGAAGTGGGATACGTTCTTGAAAGACACAAATTCGATAAAGCGTTAGCTGAACAGGCGGCCGCCGCGGGCGCGAAGATAATGATGCGCACCGGGTGCACCGGAGTGATAAAGAAGGATGGAAAACTCGTAGGCGTGAAGGCAAGGAGCATGGGCGAGGACATCGAGATATACGCGAAGTGTATCGTTGCGGCAGATGGTTTCGAGTCGCAAGTTGCAAGATGGGCCGGTCTTGATACGACATTACAGGCGAAGGATATCGATACATGCATCCAATACAGGATGACCAACATCGATATCGATCCGAAGTACTGCGAGTTCGTCATCGGATCGGCGGCGCCGGGAGGGTACATATGGATATTCCCCAAGGGTGACCGCATCGCCAACGTTGGTATCGGTGTGCAAGTGGCTAAGTGCAAGCACGGCGCGGACCCTAAGTACTATCTCGACAAGTTCATAACGACCGACGAACGGATGAAGGGCGGTCAAATAATTGAGATCGTGGCCGGCGGCGTATCAACGTGTCCGGGTCTCGACGACGCTACCGCCGACAATTTAGTGTTGGTAGGCGACGCGGCAAGGATAATCGACCCGATAACCGGAGGAGGTATAGCGCATGCATGCAGAACGGGAATGTATGCAGGCAAGGTGTTAACGGAATGCGCGAAGAAAGGCGATTTCTCCAAGGACGCGTTAAAACCGTATGAGAAGATGTGGCGCGACAGGATGGAAGACAAGCTTTACCGCAACTGGATGGCAAAGGAGCGTTTCGCTTCGCTGTCCGATGACATACTCGACGATCTCGTCAAGATGATGGCCGAGTCCGATATCGGTGAAGTTAACGTCCACAATCTGCTGAAAGCGATAAAGGAGAAGTATCCGCAGGTGGTCGAGGGATTCGAGGACCTGATCTGAAGGCGACGTCTTAATCAGAAAGTTTCGCGCCGGGCTGCCCCGTCTTCACAATGAAAGGTCTTCCGCCGTGCAACGTTATCGACTCGCAGACCTTATCAGGTCTGTCGGTCAGCGCGACCATGCTGCCGCCGCCCCCGGCGCCCGTAAGTTTCGCACCGTAAGAGTATTTCATCGAAGCGTTGACGAGTTTATTCAATTCTCTGCATGAGACGCCCAATATCGAAAGGAGTTTGTGATCCTTCGTCATAAGTGATCCGAGTTCCGTTATGTCGTTGCGTCTCAACGCGTTGATGCCGTCGACGGTGATGTCGCCTATCTCGTTGACGATGTCCGTCGCAAACCCTGTCTTATCCTTATACTTTTTAACCTTCTCGACGAGAGGGCCGGTGGGCGCATGCAGTCCCGTGTAACCGACGACGAAGGTCATCTCCGGAACTTTGAGGTCCCGAACGGTCCACTTGCGATCGTCCTTCGATATATCCCACAGATACTCGCCGGCATCCTCCGGGCCGTTGACGACTATTCCCATACCGTGCGTGCTCGCCGACGTATCAAGCGGGCTCGCTCTCCCTTGTACCGTGTATTCCGTTTCGAATGCCGCCGCCGCCAGATCGCTTTCATTCATATCGGCGCCGTCAAGAGCGCTCAGAGCTTTAAGGAACGAGGTGCACAATGCCGCCGACGATCCGAGCCCGGAACCCGGAGGTATCTGGCTTTCAGTCAATATCTTCACACGTTTTTCGGTACGCATCATCATGTGCTGAAGATACGGGTGCTTATCCGGTTCGAAGATCTTCCCGTTGACCGTTGTTTCGTCGGATGCGCTTAACGCACAAGTGATCCTCTTGTCTATCGCCAGCGCCACCGCCGGTTTCCCATATACGACGGCGTGTTCTCCCAACACTATCAATTTTCCGGGTGCCGATGCGGTGAATGTCATTTATTCAGTCCGTACTTGCTCAATGCTTCGGCGATCGCGTCGTTGGGGCTCCGGCCGCCTAACAGTTGTTTCCCGACGGACCACCATTTCTCTTCTTTCCCGAGTATGGCGGTCTCGAATTCCTCATCCGTCGCGTAATCATCGCGTTTGACCTTCGTTATCACTTTGTAGTTGGCATCCAGGAGATCAACGTCGTATCTTTTGTTGACCGCGGCGAGACCCAACATATGGTCGAGGCAGTATGACAGTTCCACCGACATGTCATCGGGAATGGATTCCATGACCATATCGAGGACCGCATTAGCGGTCATCATGAAAAGCAATTGACGTTTAGCGTCATCGTCCATCGTCTTGTCTTCGCTCAGTTCCTCGAGCATCGAGTCGAACCACAGGTCCCTCAGAAGCTGCGTCCTGTTCGGGTTCTTTCCCCAGAGCTGCGCTTCGAGAGGTATCTCCGGTTCGCCGCCGAGCACATCGTTTATCGTTTCGTTATCCTTCTTGGCCATGTGTTCACTTCCTCAATTCTTTTGCAACGTTCTCGAGAATATCCATTCCCATACTTATTTTATCCTCAGACGCCGCGTATGAGAATCTTATGTGCCCTTCTCCGTATTTACCGAATGCCGATCCCGGGACGCATATGAGGCCGTTCTCGGCGATCTTCATTGCTAACTTGTCAGATGACATTCTGAACGAGAAGGACGGGAACGCATAGAATGCGCCCTTGGGAGCGCTCATCGCGAATCCGTCGATCCTTTCGATCCTCGAAGTGATCAGATCCCTCCGCTTCCTGTAGATGCTGCGAACGTCGTTCAGATAGCCGTCGATCCCGGGCATGGCGTTCAGTATGCCGTACTGCGCGGGCATGTTCGGGCATGCGCACATGTGGTACTGCATTCTCGTTACTTCGTCGATCATATCCTTCGGAGCGACGATGAAACCCATCCTCCACCCGGGCACGGCCATCATCTTCGAGAAACCGTTCACAATGATCGCGTTGTCGCAGCCCATGAACGTTCTGTGAACATCCTCGTAAACGAACGGTTCGTAAACTTCATCGGATATTATCGTGATCCCGCGGTCGGCGGTGATGTCCTTTATCGCTTTGAACGACGCTTCGCTCAATACGCCGCCGGTGGGGTTGGACGGATAGTTAAGGAATATCGCTTTCGTTCTTTTCGTGATATTCTTCTGAATGTCGTCGATGTCAGGCTGGAAATCGTTCTCTGTTAGTTTATACTCAACAGCCTTCCCCGACGATAACGCTGTGTGAGGCCCGTAGACGACGAATCCCGGGCTCGGTATCATCGTTTCATCACCGGGGTCGACGATCGACTGCGTCAATATCATGAGCGCCGATGTGCCGCTTGGCGTTATCATGATGTTCTCCGCTTTCACGCTATGTGCGTCGTAACGCTTTGCGACGGCTTCTCTTAGCTGTATTATACCGGGAGTGGGACCGTATCTGTTCAATCCTTCGGCGGCCGCTTTGCTCATGCCTTCCAATGCCTCGGCGGGAGGCATTACGTCGGGTTCTCCGAGACTCAGGTTTATCGAGCCGGGGCGTGCAAGGTCGAACATCTTCCTTATGCCGGAAGCGGGCGCCGTTCTCAGTCTTTCCGATATCTTCATGCTCTCTTCAACGGGCTACGTGCTTATTAGGTTTCACATCCTCTTCATATAATGTGTCGGCGTGTCCGCGTCGGAGTGACGGCGACACGTATAAAAAGTACTGGACATAACACTGCTTAAGCGTTCGGCGCGGTAACGTTGCCTAATGAGGCGAACGAGGGATATTTCAGCCGTGTTAATGTTTCGTTTGAGAAGTATTATAAATATGTAATTGATACACGTTTACGCAAATCAGTGGGTTCGGGTGCCTCCGTACGCGTCTGGACCGTGAGAAGGAGGAAAAACAATATGGCGTTGTTCAAGAAGAAGTACAGTTATCCGACACACAGCATGGTTATGAACAGAGCAGCGGCCGCACCGGCTGCGCCTGAATACGGTGACACACCGCTCGGCAGGGCAATGGCGAAAGCCGTAGCAGCTATCGACGCAAGGGTAGGCGCAGGTAAAATGAGCGCAGCCAATGCGGGCGGTTACAAGGCAAGGGTCAACGCGCTGCAGCCTATGGTGGGCGGCGATGAGGACCCCGGACTCCTGCAGGTCGCTCAGATCATCGGCGCTGTGAACAGATCCGTCTGATCGAGAATATATTATTTCGGGGCACAGCCCCGCTTCTAAATTTTAATTGGTGAGTGGATATGAGGAAAGCATTGAACATGGATCTGATCTACAACATGTTCAGCGCCGCCAATATGCACAGGTGGAACGATCACCTGAGGCCCATGGACCTTACCGAATTGGATAAACAAGCGCACAAGATGGTGATCGCATGGGTGCTTGCGAGGTTCGAGGAATCCGAGAAGAAGCAGAAGATCGATTGGAAGTGTTTGATCGAGCACTCAATGTTCTCGTTCATCCGGAGACTGATAATCACCGATCTCAAACCTCAGCTTTTCCACAGAGTGGTGAAAGAGAAAGGAAAGGAAGTGAACGCATACGTTCTGGAAGAGTTCGACAGGCTGGTCCCCGCGATGGACCCGGGATTCAGGAAAAGGCTGGAGGAGTATCAGAACGCCACCGAGAAGTCACACGAGGACCGTTTGATCAAGGCTGCGCATTACCTCGCCACATCATGGGAATTCAAACTCGTTTACAATGCGAATCCGTCGATGTACGGCATCGATGAGACGAAGGGGGACATCGAAAGGGAGATACGCGAGTACGCCGATATCTACGGGGTAATAAGCTTATTCTTCGGTAAGGACACGTTCGACTTCATCGATCTGTGCGGTCAGCTGAGATTCCAGCAGAGGTGGACAAGAACGCCGAGGATACCGCAGACCACGGTGCTCGGCCACATGCTGATGGTTGCCAATATGACATACCTGCACGACCTTGATATCGGCGCGGATGACGAAACGATCTATAAGGATTATTTCACCGCTCTCTTTCACGATCTTCCCGAAGTGCTTACAAAGGACGTTATAACCCCTATCAAGAAGAGCATCGGCGGTTTAGACGAGTTATTATCGGAATACGAGAAGGAGATGGTATCATCATCTCTTCTTCCGTTGCTGCCGGAGGAATGGCAGGATGATTTCCTGTCGCTGATAAGCGATCCGTTCAAGGATTCGGAGGGCAGGAACGGGAATGCGATAAAAGTGTGCGACCTTATGGCCGCGTACATAGAAGCGCATGTATCCGTATGCTACGGAATATCATCGAAAGTGCTGATCAACGGTAAAGCTGAATTGAAACGTAAGCTGTTGGCGAGCGACACCGGCATTGACGTCAAGGCGCTGATGGAACGTCTGGACGAGATGGATATTTAACCAATGGTTTCCGAACCGCGCATGTACGGTCTCAGTACTTTCGGTATCGTGACCGTTCCGTCCTTGTTCTGGAAGTTCTCAAGTATCGCGACCATCGTCCTCGGAAGCGCCAATCCGGAACCGTTCAGCGTGTGCACGAACTCACTCTTAAGATGCGGTTCGGGACGGAATTTGATCCGTGCTCTGCGCGCCTGGAAGTCCGTGAAGCACGAGCACGAGGAAACCTCAAGCCATCCTTTCCTTCCCGGAGCGTACAGCTCAAGGTCGTAGCATTTGGCGGCGTGGAAGCTCATGTCTCCCGTGCACAGCAGGAGAACGCGGTAGGGAAGTTCCAAACCGCGTATGACATCCTCAGCGTCGTTCCTCAGTTTCTCGAGAACGTTGAACGAATCATCGGGATGGACGAACTTGACCATCTCCACCTTGTTGAATTCATGTACTCTCGCGATGCCGCGGGTATCCGAATGTTTTCCGGCTTCGCGCCTGAATGACGGTAAATACGCTGCGTAAGAGATCGGCAGTTCGTTGATATCGAATATCTCATCCTGATGCATATTCGTTACCGGAACTTCCGCCGTCGGGTTAAGCCAAAGGTCGTCCCGCTCTAGCCAGTACATATCATCCTTGAGTTTCGGATACTGGCCTGTTCCTATCACCGCATTCCTGTTGACGACGGCGGGCGTGAACACTTCCGTGTACCCTTGATCCTGGTGCATATCCAGCATATAATTGATCAGCGCCCGTTCCAACCGCGCACCATCCCCTTTCAGGACGTAGAATCCGCTGCCGGCTATCTTCACACCGCGTTCGAAATCAATGATGCCGAGCGCTTCCGCGATCTCGAAATGCTCCTTCGGTTCAAAATCGAATTTTCGTTTCTTTCCGTATTCTCCTATCACGACGTTGGCGTCGGCATCCTTTCCCACAGGAACGGAGGAATGCGGTATGTTCGGTATGTTCAGTATGCACTCGTTACGGATGCAGTCGAGTTCCTCGAGTCTCGCATCGATCTCTTTTATCGTGTCGGCGACCAGGCGCATCTCCTCTATCTTCTTCGCCTTCTCGTCGCCTTTTATCTTCGGTATCTGCGATGAAACGTCGTTCCTCTGTTTCCTTAACGCATTTCCTTTATCGGTAAGCGTCCTCCATTCGTTATCGGCGTTCAGGAACGTTTCAAGAACGTCGTCCGAGTAGTTCCTCTTGATGAGCATATCCCTGATCATCTCAGGTTCGTTCCTTATGATGTTCACATCCAGCATCTCGGCACCTCAGAACTTCTTCTGCGAAAGAGAGGTCCACGTTCTCTTGTCGGTGAGAATAAGAACATTCCCTCTTATATCAACGATGACGGAATCGGACGCCTTCGAAAGCGCGTCAGCTATCTCTTCCGTTTCGGATTCGGAATTGGGAAGGACCCTCACCTTAACGATGCGGTGCGCCTTGAGCTGTATATTCAGTTCTTCGAAGACGCTCTCCTTGAGTTTATCCTTGCCGACGTGCAGTGTTGCGCTCAGATCGGCGGCGCGTCTCATGATCTCTTTCTTAGCTTCCTTCTCGGTCATCCTCTCTGCTCCTTCAGGTACGGTATGCGTTTCATGTGCCCGCATTCCGTGCATTGTATCGTTACTCTGTGCGCATTCAGACGAACACGGCTTGTCAGCGGGGTCGAAGGCGCACAGCAGTTCTTGCAGTATCTATGTTCTTTAGGTATTTTGGTCTTTGTCCTCATACTTATGCGTCTCGCCATCTGAACGTACAGTTTAGCGTATCCCATATCGCCTTCCTTTGCTTTCTGAGATGACATCGTCATCAGTTTATCGATGCGTATGAGAGCGATCTCAGCGACGGCGTTACGGTCTATCCTTCTGGACATTTCATCATCCCTCACACGGACGCAGTATAAATCACTCCGCCTTCATTGTGAGCGAATTGAGCGATGCCTTCACTTCCTTCTCTTCCTCAGACGATCCGTTATCATCCTTTGAGGAATAGTTATCGAAGAGGAATACGAAGTAGTCGTGGAACTTTGCAACGGCGGCATCCCATTCGTTATCCGTTACCGATATTCCCAGATCGGGATAGCTCAGTTTCCATGTTGCCGTGTTGTTATCGTATGAGACGGAAGCTTCCAGAGGCTTCGCAAGCGGTATGTCACGTTCCGCCGATATCATGTGCGCGAACGCCTTCTTATCAAATGGTTCAACGGAAACGACATCGGACACTTCCTGCAATTCTCCGTTGACGGAATATTTGAGAGTTCCTTTCACAGTGACGGGATGGTTGGCATACTTCGATGCATCGTTCTCACGATCGCGGCGGAAGGATATCTTCACTTTTTCGTTCCCTACGGTGAACCCGTACACGGGAACGTTACGTTTTGAGACGACGCTGTTCAGGATACCGGCAACCGATCCTTGCGCCGATCTGGAATTCTTCTCAAGGAATGTTTTTGCCTTTTCGACATCCATCGGCGTGAACTTCGTTCCGGCGCCGTCGGAACCGAACATAAGTGTATAACCGCGTTCAGCGGAAACGTGTTCCGACAGACGTATCAGGTCGTAAAGGATCATGGATCTGTAACAAGGATCGTCGAACGTGTCCTCCATCCAGTACGTTCCGGAACCGGAACCCATCCTCTCAAGAACAGTGACGAGCATCTTCATCGCTTTATCGGTAAGGGCGCTTTGCCCACCTCCCGGCGATGTTCTGAATGATATGCCGCCGCTCTCCGGATCGATATACAGCGTGAACCTTTCCGTAAGCGGATCGGCAGGTCTGTCATTCGATCCGAATTCCGCGGATATGAATGATTCTCCTATATGCGTCAAAAGAAGCTGAATGTCGAACATGACATCCGATGCGACCGCTATCGGGATACGTTTATCCTCTTTTTCCGATTTGACATTGATGCTGAATGATGTCATTCCGATACGCCCATCCTTTATACCCCGTATCGCGAACATCGTATTTTAATCTCTTTAAGAGAAGCGCGTGCGCAAGCGCCGGCGGCTGAATAAGGATATAACGCAAAAAGGAGATACCCCGCGCAACGGCGTTCCGTACGTTGACGGAACGGCGGCGTTATCGCCCGGGGGAGATCAGATGAACGAGATCAAGTGTCCGAATTGCAATAAAGTGTTCAAGGTAGACGAATCTGGATTGGCCGAGATAGTCAAACAGGTCCGCGACAGAGAATTCGAAAAAGAGATAAGCGAACGCGAGAAGGTGTGGAAGGAGAACACCGACAAGTCAGTTGAGCTGGCAACCGAAAGGACCGAGAAGGTGCTGCAGAGCGAGATAGCAAGACGAGAGAAAGAGAACGCCGAGCTGCAGGCGAAGCTCAATGCCGCCAAAACGGAAGAGAAACTCGCATTGACGGAAACGAAAGCCGTGATGGAGAAGGAACTCGAATCATTACGGAACGCTTTGAACGCAGAGGCGGATAGGAAAGCATTGGTGGTGCTGGAACTGGAAGGGAAGATGGAACAGCAGGATCTCGCTAACCGGCTTAAGACGAAGGAGCAGATCGTCGCCATCGAAAAGGAACGCGATCACCTGAAAGCAATGATCGAAGCAAAGGACACCGAGAAACAATTGTCCGAAAGTTCGCTGAAGGATAAGTACGAGACCGAGCTGAAAGGAAAGGACGAACAGATCGCTTACTACAAGGATTACAAAGCGAAACAATCGGTAAAGCTGATGGGCGAGTCGCTGGAACAGCACTGTGAGATCGAGTTCAACAGGATGAGGGCAACGGCATTCAAGAACGCATACTTCGAAAAGGACAGCGATGTTCAGGAAGGGAGCAAAGGGGATTACATATACAGAGAACACGACGCCAACGGCAATGAGATGATATCGATAATGTTCGACATGAAGAACGAGTCCGACACAACGGCCACGAAGAAGAAGAACGATGACTTCCTGGATAAGCTGCATAAGGACCGTGCGGCAAAGAAATGTGAGTATGCCGTTCTCGTATCATTACTGGAACAGGACAACGATTTCTATAATTCCGGGATCGCAGACGTATCGTATCGCCACGAGAAGATGTATGTTGTGCGGCCGCAGAGTTTCATCTCTCTGATAACCATATTGAGGGACAGCGCTCTGAAAGCCACGGCATACAAAGCCGAGCTGGCGCTGATAAGGGATCAGAACATAGACATCACCAATTTTGAGGACGAACTCAACGAATTCAGGGAAGGATTCTCAAGGAATTACAGGATCGCAAGCGAGAAGTTCGCCGGCGCCATAAAAGGTATTGACGATACGATCGACAAACTACAGAGGATCAAGGACGGGCTGCTGTCGTCGGAAAGGCAATTGCGCCTTGCAAATGACAAGGCCGACGATCTTACGGTAAAGAAATTAACGCGCGGCAATCCGACGATGAGAGCGAAGTTCGAGGAATTGAAGAAAGAGGATGACAAAGAGGATCTCTGACGCTGCGCGGGCAACGAGGCGCCCGTATGGTATGGCGTACGGGCGTATGTGCGGCCATATAAGGGAAGTATTAAGCAACCTTAAATATGACCTGAGGATTGTCTGCTTTTACTAAACCATCTTTGGTGATATGAAATGGCAAGAAAGCCCGCAGTGATGTATAGACAGGTCAAAGGT
>Ga0123353_10002634_pt1 | contig 22341 bp, 21 predicted proteins | sample TergutLab28metaG_3_FD_92763 | JGI IMG/M metagenome (GOLD analysis project Ga0123353, IMG submission 92763) | Labiotermes labralis P3 segment gut microbial communities from Petit-Saut dam, French Guiana - Lab288 P3 | ecosystem: Host-associated > Arthropoda: Insects > Digestive system > Gut ... | reverse complement strand
AAAGCTGTCATAGATGATTTTGTCACCGAACGGCAAAAGGATTGTTTCCAGCATGATGGGTAGCGGGTGGCGTACAGACTTGGCGATGGGGTCCGATATACCTTTCACGGCGTACAGCCGAAGGGGCTCCCCCTTGTCCATCCGCATGAAGACGGCACTGTCCGGCTTGTATTCCATCAGGACGAATTGACCTTTGATGTGATGCCGCGCCATCGCCTCCAACAGACGGGTCTCCTCACAGGAAAGCACCGCGCCACTGCTCAGGAATTCGCTGATGATTTCCGGGGTCTCCCATAGCCGCTGACGGATTTTGAGTATCTGGGTCTCATCGTGGTATTCGCCGTAGATAGGGATGATCTCGTAATCAACGACGTTCAGTTTCCGGTTGGCGAAATTCAGGAGCTTGTACCATGTCTCGTAGAACAGCTTGCGGTCGTCATAGGCCAGTTGCGCCATGCCGCTGTTTTCGACGCGCGCGCAACATTTCTTGAATTTCTTGCCGCTGCCGCAGGGGCAGGGCTGGTTCGGGCCGACTTTTTTGGGCAGGCGGATGATGGGCTCGTCCGGTGGCCGGGGGGAAACCAATTTATGCGCCTCCTCGGGCGTATGCCCCTTGTTCTCCCAGATGCGGGAGTTGTTCTTGGCGAGCGTAACCAGCTCAAAGAACCTCTCCGACTGCTTCTTGTCGCGGAACACCAGATTATGTTTTTCCATGATCGGAGCGACCTTCCGGAAACTGACACTATGCAGGAGGTATCTTCTGAGCTCCTCGAAGCCCACCACCACGTTCCCCCGGAACCCGAAGGTTTCCCAAAAGAATTTACGGAGATTCCACCAGTGGTCATGGTCTTCGTAGTGCTCATCCTCGAACTTCAGGAACTGCTCCTTTGGCGGGATATAGCGAGGCTTTCCGGCCTGCTCCCGTTCCAGTATTTCCACCCAGTCGAAATCGCTCAAGACGGCATAATGCACAATGTAACCCTTGTAAAACCCATACCAGCCTTGTTTCAGCACCAAGGGCAGAAGGAGCGTATAGACCTCCTCAACCGTCGTCTGATCCTCGTTTTGGGCATTGAAAATCTCGACGAACTCATCGCGGCGGATGATGCCGTAAAGATTGACCGCCGCCGTGGCGTAAGCGTCCAGCGGCTTGCGCATTTTCGCCCTGCCCTGCGGACAACGCCTGACATCGCTTGCCGGATTATACCTTTTGAATATCGCCTTTGCTTGATTCTCAGTCATGCTCTCCCTCGAATGCGTGTGATTGCCCGAAGTTTAGCACAGGGAGACCCGAACAAGCAAGTCTATTCTCTCTTACGCTTGCGGTCTTACCGTAAGATGGGTTATACTGCTCTCCACAAATGAAGAAAACTCTCGAAAGGATTTGCAATGAATAGCGTCTCTGTGCTCCCTGCGTTGCGGGGATTGATGATGAGGGGTCATGCGCTCCCGTGCCTGTCGCGTGTGGAGGCGAAAGGCGATGAGCCCGTGATCACGCTTGCCGAGAGGTGTGCGGATGTTGTTGCGGAACTGCGCCGCCAGCTGCCCGTAAATGCCGCGTGCGTGACGCTTACGGGCGTCGGCACCTATCGCGCAACCTATGACGCCCCTGCCGGACGCGCGTCAGGGAAAATCGCCGTCGTGACGGGCGGCGCGCAGGGCTTCGGTTTTGAAATCGCCGCCGACCTCGCGCGGCAGGGCGCGTATGTCGCCCTGGCGGACATCAACGCGGTGGGCGTGAAAGCCGCCGCCGAGAAAATCAATGCGCTGTGCGGACGCGCCGCCGCACTCGGTGTCGGCGTGAACGTGGCGGATGCGGCATCCGTCCATGCCGCGCTGGAGGAGGTCGTGGCGAGGTTCGGCGGTGTGGACGTCTGGGTGTCGAACGCAGGCGTCCTGCGTGCGGGAAGCGTGAAAGACCTGACCGAGCAAGACCTCGACTTCGTGACGGCCGTCAACTACAAGGGTTATTTCCTCTGTGTCCAGGCGGTCGCGCCGGTCATGGCGTTACAGCACAAGGCCGCGCCCGGCGCATGGTTCGACATCATTCAGATCAACAGCAAGTCCGGGCTTGTGGGGTCGAACAAGAACGGCGCGTATGCCGGCTCCAAGTTCGGGGGCATCGGCCTTACGCAGAGCTTCGCGATGGAGCTGGTCGAGGACGGCATCAAGGTCAATGCCGTCTGCCCCGGCAATTTCTACGACGGCCCGCTGTGGTCGCATCCGGAGACGGGGCTCTTCCGCCAATACCTCGACAGCGGCAAGGTGCCGGGCGCGAAAACGTTTGAGGACGTCAAACGCTTCTACGAGTCGAAAGTCCCCATGCGCCGCGGCTGCACCACGCCGGACGTGATGAAGGCGCTCTACTACCTGATGGAACAGGCCTACGAGACAGGCCAAGCCGTCCCCGTCACGGGCGGGCAGGTCATGCTCTCGTGATCCGCTTCATTTGGTACACCTGTCCACATCAAAAAAGGTTGGCACGAACCCTGCGTTTAAAGACACGGCTTTACTGGAGTTTTCCGGGAAAGTTTCGCTGGTTGCCCGCAGAAGTGCAGGGTTGCCGGACAAAACCGCTGGGAGAGGGACACGTTGGATGGATACGGTGGTACACGAAACAAGTGTATATCCGCATTCTAGAGTATGCAGTCCAGCCACGTCGGGGGACGTGGCTGGATTTGTTAATTGAGGTATCTGTTATGAGAGGGAGAGGTTGCAGATGTTGACCGTATCCAAAGAATGCCGCTTCGATGCGGCCCATGTGCTAACGAACCATGCGGGGCAATGCAGAAACCTGCACGGGCACACCTACCGCCTGGTGGTCGAGGTCGCCGAAAGCACAGGTGACGGTGACATGGTGATGGACTTCAAAGACCTGAAGCAGATTCTGCGCGAAGTCGTCTTGGAACGCTTCGACCATGCGTTCATGTACGACGAGACCAGCGCCATCGAATGCGACATTGCCGCGACTGTCGCCCGGCACGAGATGCGCCGCGCCGCGCTCCCCTTCCGCACGACCGCCGAGAACCTCGCGCGGTACTTCTTCAACGAGCTCTCCGCCCGTGTCAACGTCCTCGCCGTCCACCTCTACGAGACCTCCGAATCTTGCGCGACGTATTCACGCTGAAACGGCAGGTTTAACCTCGGATTACGCATAAAAAAAGGTGGCACGGGCATTCCTGCCCGTAATGCCGATTATTGCGGGCAGGAATGCCCGCACCACTTTTTTATTACCCTAATGCGTAATCTGGGTTTATTTGGTGGGCGCGGAGGGGGTCGAACCCTCACGCCTTGCGGCACAGGAACCTAAATCCTTTATTCATAGAATCGAATATCGCTGAAATAATTATCTCCACATCTCTTGAAAATATTGATTTTTTTCAAATATTTTCTTGTTTTTTAGATAAAAATATTGGTTTCTTTCTGTGTATCTTTATTACTGTCGTTTTGATGTGTTTTACATGGTTTTTATGCTTAATTTGTCAACGATTTGTCAACGGTCATAAAAAAAATCCCGCCGAGCGATGTTTTGGTCGTTGGCGGGATTTAGTTGCGGAGGTGTATCTAATCCGAGCAGTTGCCATCGGCGCAGTCTTTTATCGTCTCTGCCTCCTGCACAGTAAGCTTCCCTCCGCTGCCGCCGAGGATGCCCATCAGCTTGCTCAACGCCTCGCCGACGATGCCGCTGGAGGGCTTCGCGCCGCCTGTGCCTGCGCTTCCGCCTTGGAACGCGGCGGCAACCTCGGGCTTGATGTCCGTGGTCTGCACGGGCGAGTTGCTCTGGGTGTCGCCTCCGCCGTCCGCGCTGGCGATGAGGCCGTCTCCGACCGTCAGCGTCACGCCGCTCGAATTGACCACGGAGATGTCCCCGTAACTCGTGCGGTTGCTCCTGCTGGCCGGGTCTGCGGACTGGCATCCCGGCAACGCTATCCCAAGCGCAAGCAAGATGATTGCGATCTTCGCCACGCCCTTGACCTTATACTTGATTTCATTTTTCATCCCCTTATTCCTTTCCTTCTTGACTTTCGCCTTTCCCTTGATCTTGTCTTTCTTCGTAGCCATGCGGCTTCCTCCTATTCTTCCACACCGCCCACGCGGCGGAAGCGATTACCATCAATGCCCCTGCGATTTCGTTAACCGTCGCGTCATCAACCTCGATGCCCTTTTTCGCGAGCCACGCGCCTATGCACCCCAGCGCAAGGCGGAGCAGTGACCCGACGTTCCTTTTAAAAATCTCGCTCATGTCAAATTTCACCTTATCCAGTGCGAACACCACCTAACCAGTTTCTCCGTCTCGATGCCTACCGCGCCGAGGATGACTATTATCACCAGAACGGTCAGCGCGAACACGCCTTTCGCTCCGTACTTTACGAGTCCCTTCGGAATAACCTTAAATACGAGTGCCTCAATCTCCGTGACTGTCAACAGGCGGTTCTCGATGGTCTGCACGCGCAGTGCGAGGTGCGCCATCATCTGCTGTTCTGGCGTTGCGCTGGGGTCATTTAACCACGCCTTCGCACGGTTAACCATCATCTCGTCCTGCGCCTTTTTCAACTCGTCCTGCGCCTTTTTCAACTCGTCCTCTGACATCTCAAAGCCTTCCCCTGTGCCACCTCGGTATGCCCAGCCTGCCCATTTCCTCCACGCCTATTCTCCCAAAACCTCGATATTGGAAGCAGTCACCGTCACTCCCTGTGCCGCCTGAACTGGATGCGCGGGTTCACCGCGCCTGTCCCCGACGACATGTTCGCCGCCCACGCCAGCGACCCGATATCAGCCTCAAATAAAGACGGGTCATAACCTAACGCCGACAGCAACGCGGCGGCAATATCAACGCCTTGTATCTCCACAACGGCCCCTGCCGACGGGAACATATCGGCGGTTTGGTTTGGTAAGGTTGTTTTTAAACCGTTTGGCGTAAGGTACAGTGTCAAATCCTTGCCCATCCGCGTCTGCGTCGTTTTTTCAATCACATCCGCATATAGTTGACAGCGTATGGTGAAATATTTCCCGACGTTATGTGCGCCTGTCCCCTCCCACACCCTAAAATCCATTTTCGGATAGGTTACGGTCGGTGCGTACAACCACGGCTGGAAGGTCGAGCTTGACGGTGAGGTGTACGGCCAATAGACCATTCTTGAGGCCGATGAGATTGTTGTCCCGCCCAGGCCCTGTATGAACTTCCAATTGTAGTCCGCCGAGTCCGCGAACAGCCCGTCCACGTACCCCTTCGTCGCGAGGCCGTCAATCTGCGCCTGCGTCATGAGCGGGTAGTTGACGGGCGGCAGGTCGTTGAAAAACAGCACAACCTCCGCGCCCATCGGGAATTGGGGTCCAATGTAGATGACGAACGGCACGCTGCCTGAAACGAACTCCCAATAATCCTTTTCAATCCGCGCCGAATACGCCGACCCCGTCGCGTTAAAAGAATACAGCGACACGATCACGCCGGAACCCGCCCCGCGGGCAATCTCGATGCTCCAGTTCGGGATAACGCCTGATGCCGCGTACCGCCCCTCTTGCGGCTGGCCGTTCCACGGAAGCGGCGGTATGCCGGGGAACTCCGCCAGCTTATTGCCGTTCACCAGGACGCGCCATTCCGGCGGCACCGCCATTGATTTGGTGACGACCCCGCCAAGCGCGGTGTACTTTTCCGTTCCGTCTGGACTGGTGAGTTCCGTGACGGGCGCGTCGGCCTTGGTCTTGGCGAGGCTGTGCGCGGCCTGCGCCTCGGTCATGGCGTTGTCGGCGGTGTCCTGCGCCTTGCCCGCCATCTGTTTGGCGGTATCTACGGAATTGTCAACATACCCTTTATTTGCGGCATCCTTATCCCAGACTGGAGCGTTCAGGTTTTGGATTTTCAAGCCGTCGGCGGCATGGATCAACAAATCCCCTCCGCTGGAGATTTCGCCTAAAAAAACTTTAGCGGCGGTTACTGTCCCGGCATTTGAGATGTCCCTTCCCCCGGCGTCGTTGCCAACCGCCAGCACCTTTGCGAGGTTGATTTTACCGACCTCGCCGTCAATCATCCATCGGGTATATCCGACCGATGCGAGGAACCGGCTATCCGCATTCCCTGCAGGATATTCAAACGCGGAATACTCAAAGAAAGTTGAACTCCCGTCAGGCGCAACTGCCGGGATGGTGTAGTCAACATTCGCCGGAGGTTTATCCATCTTCCCATTCGCCAGCGTCCACGCATTCGCCGCGAGGTTGCTTGCCGCCGCCGCCACGGGGAGCGCCACGGGGTCGGCCTCTGTGTCAATTTTACCTTCTGCCTCTGCGAGCGCTTGCTCTGCTTTTTTATAGGCTTCGCCAGCCCTGTCCCGCGCTTCTGCGGCGAGGGCGTAGGCGAGGTTGTTGGTGGCCCAGTTAGTGGGGAGGGAGTCTTTGGACGGGCTGGCGCGGACGGTCATCCTTCCGCGCCCCCACTCTTCGAGACGTTTGTCTTTCGCGCCTAGCACTTGGACAAGGTAGGTGCCGTTTGTCGGGACGTTCGGGGAGGTGATGTCCCACATCATGCTTCCGAACTCGGTGGCGGTGTTCGTGAGCGTGATGCCGCCGCCGGAGTCGCCGTAGAAGAGGAGGCCTGTCCATCCGTCGGGGTCGAAATCGGAGCCTGCGGCGCGGAGGGTGGCGCGGATGGATGTGTCGGTGTCCGCCGTGAGCGTGACGGTCCATTCGGTTTTCGGGCGTTCGAGGTCGAGCGCGACGGTCTCGATGCGTGCGGCGATGCACGGAGCGGACATGAGCATAAGCAATGTGAGTAACTTTTTCATGTCAATGGCCGTGGTGTCAAAATTAGTTGCTAGCTATTGATGCCTTGTCTATGATGTCACGGTCACAGCTTGATCGAGCGTGTTCGTCGGGAATGCCGTGATGGCGTCTCCCCAGTTAGCCGTTGTGTCTGGGTTGACGGCGACGCTCTGTAAATATTCTATGTTTGTGATTGCCATTAGAAAGCAGCTCCGTTTAGCCGCAACTTCAGCGCGAATGCCCCGATATGGACGAACGATACCATGCCGGGCATGATATAAGCCCCGTTGCCGCTCTGACCCGCGCTGAACCCGTTCCCCACCGTGATTCCTGTGTGCAGCCATAAAGTCCCGCGGTTTGCCGATATGGCGTTCCGAGGGGAGACGCCGAGGTCAACGTCAATCCACACCTGTGATGACACCGGATCGCCGCCAGTCTGGCTTAGGATAGGGAGGTTTCCATTAAGCCATGTGCTGACGTTCCTGTGATTCCATAGGTTGTAACGTCGCCCTAGGTTTGGCATGAACGGACCATTGGCGGCGTACCCCATCTGCACGTATGCTTGGCTTTGATATCCGATTGTGTCCAGCCCCCATGAGTTCCCGTAACAGAAAGACGGTGCCTGAAGGGTGGGCGAGACATTAAAATAGAGCGACCAGTGGTTCTCAAACGACCCGCCCGGCCATCCCGGCGCACCTGTCACGGGCGTCGGGATGATTCCCGCGCAACGCTGGAAACTCGGGCTGAATAGCGACAGATAGGCATTCGTAATCGTGTATGAGTCCGGTAAGCCGCGCAGGTTAAACCTGTGAGCAGTCAGAAGGTAGCAGCACTCCGACCTGTCTGTCGGCGACGGGTTGGCGCTATTCGGATGGATGGATGGCGCAACGCCCCTTCCGAAGTATGCGCAACACGCCTTGTGCCCTGTCTGCCAGTTTGCGGTGGTTTGAGCGAGGACACCGTTTCTCACGGCGTTCACCATCAGCGCGGAGTCAGCCCAGATGTCCGATGTGAACACGCCGCGTTGGGCGAATATGGAATAACGCGACTCCTTTGGAATCAGCGTGAGCATCTTGTTTGCGTACTGCGCGCCCCTGACGCTCATCAGGTTTTTAGTTCCGGATTGCAGGGCGACGGACATCAGCGTCCTCGGCGTGGAACTCTTTGAGGTCAACGCTGGCATAGGCTAACTCCAAGTGATTAATGTTGTCGTGTTCACGGCAGTGCGAAACTCTGCGGAGACGGAGTAGAGACGGCCGAAGCGGTCATAGATGAAATCGCGCTGGTACATGTACAGCACCGGCGGATTCGCCGCCGAGTCGTAATATTCCCGTGTCTTGACGCGGATGGAAAGCCCTGTGCTGGATGCGCCGCTCGTCCATGTCGCCGTGTTCGCCGCCAATGTGGTTGTTGCCGGGTTGATGGTCGTCTTGCTGGCCTCGTTCACAGGCGGCTTGTCCGCGTGGACGTGGTCGGAGCGCGAGACTGTCGGGGACACCCCGGCAGAGCCTGTCGCGCCGACTGGCGACGGCGTGGAGTTGGATGGCGTCCCGCCGCCGCCGCCGCCCTCCAAATCTTCGATGAGGAGGAAGAGCGCGTTAATGTCTTTGACAAGTTCGTTGTACTTGTTGGTCAAGTCCTGCTGTCTCGCGTATTCCGAGCATAACGGGTGCCTGTGGTCGGAGCGGCTTGCCGCTGCTGACGACCCTGCCATACCTGTGCCGATGTCAGTGAGCGGTGTGGAATTAGACAGTGACACGCCGCCACCGCCGCCGCCCGAGTCTGGGTGGTAATGGTCGGCGCGGGCGTAGTATGCCGAGCTACCTGCGCCGCCAGAGCCTGAGTTTGCGGGTGGTGCGCCCGAGGTTACGTTCAGGGGATGCCTGTGGTTTCCACGGCTTGCGTCTGACGCATTCCCGGCTGTGCCTGTCCCGTCGGCAAGCGGTGTGGCATTAGACAGTGACACGCCCCCGCCGCCGCCGCCTGCTTGGATTAAACCAAGCAAGTAATTAAAAGAGGTATTAAAATCAGTTATTAACTGCGTTATATCCTGATTTGTCGCGTATGCAGTGCTGAGCGGATGTATATGGTTTGCCCTCGCATATTGCGATGAGTTCCCGGCGCTGCCCGTGCTGGAGTCAGCAGGAGGTGCGCTGGTTGTCACGTTCAGCGGATGCTGGTGGTTTTCCCGTGCGTAGAGGCTGCTGCTGCCGATGTTCGCGGGGGTGGTGTCGGCGAGCGGTGGAGACGTGGCGGGTCCTGGCATTCCAACGGCTGGATGAAAGTGGTCGGCGCGGGCGTACTCGGATCTACTGCCAGTATTCCCGAGACCTGAATTAGGAGCCGTAGGGTAATTTCCGGCAGTGCCATTTATATTAGCCCCGAGCGCATTGAGCGGGTGGCTGTGGTCGCGCCTCGCATAAGTTGCCGCAGCACCAGCAGACCCGGAGCTGTCCGCGACTGGGGCAGTAGCGTCCACGTTCAGCGGGTGTCGGTGGTCAGCGCGGCTTGCGTCTGGTGACGCACCTGAAACCCCGGTTCCGGTGTCCACGAGTGGTATTGCGTTTGAAAGCGCAAGGTCGCCCCCGCCGCCCATGTTATTGAGCAAATAATCCCAGATGTCGTATATCTCCCAGTCAACCCACAATCCCAAGCCCGAGATTTCGCCGTCTAGGTAAAAAAGATAATTCTCAAGGTATTCGCAGAAAAGCCACAGGTCAATCAAATCCTCGTCGGTCAGGAAACCGTCCATCATCTCCAGAATCGTGATGATGTCCTCCGCGCTGGCGTATCCTGTGCTGAACGGATGCACGTGGTCGTGCCTTGCGTACTCTAATCCAGTTCCCATGTCCCCTTGCTTGGCGTCGGGAAGCGGGACTTGCGCGTATCCTGCCGGACCGGGTACGGACTGCCTTGGATGGGAATGGTCGGCGCGGGCGTACTCGTCGTCATTTCCTGTGTTTCCGTAAAGCGATGGTGGGCTTGTGGAATAATTTCCTGACGAGCCCGTGTTGTTAGCAGTAGGCGCGTTCAGCGGATGCTTATGGTCTTCCCTGCTGGCGAGTTCGGCTGTCCCTGCCGAGCCTGTCCCGGAGTCGGCAAGCGGTGTCGCGTCGCTGAGTTCTGCGCCGTCGTTGCCTCCGCTAAATTTTGCATCGGAGAAGTCGAGCGTGATTTTCGGAGGGTTGGCACTGCTTGGGTTGTCAGGTTTCGTGAACCGTGCGATGATTCCGCGTCCGTTTATAATCTCGACCTGAATATGTTTCAGGAACGCGGCAATACCGTTTAGCCAAGACGCTGAAATCTTCGCCACGGGGTCTTTACTGCTGAAATTGTCTTTCGGGCTGAACATGGCGTTTAAGAGTTGCTCATAGAATAGGTGGTGTTTACGAGTACGACCGTGACGGTGAACCCGTCTGCTTCGTTGCTTCGGTTGTAGCTTGCGGTCTGCGTCTGCCTGATGGTCCCGTTCGGGTAGAAGTTCACGAAGCTGCCAAGCGCAGCGCACAGCGCTTTTGCGGATGCGAGCGTCAGACCCCGGTACTCCGTGCGCAGTGTGTCGTCAACCTGTATGACGATGACGCGCTGGAAGCCCATCGGCACGCCATTAACAAATCCAGTCGGTATCAGTTGGTTTTCTACGATTCCGCACGTTATGCCTGTCCCGGTCTCGATGACGTGCTGCATGATTAAAGTTTGCGTCCATGTGGTGATGTTTATCCAAGCCATGAAAAACCTCCTATCCGTCTTTGAGCGTGAGAAGCTCTTCGAGCATCTCGTTCGTCTTCGCGGTGTTCTCGGCAATCTCGGAGAGGGCGGCTTTTGCGGCGCGTTCCTCTTCGCGTGCGAAGACGACGCGGCGGACGGCCTCTTGCTCGTCTGTGAGTTCGCGCGCGCGCCAGTCGTGCATCCGCTTCAGGCGCTCTTCGTCCTTGATGAAGCGTTTCTGCGCCTCGACCTCGTCGCGCTCTTCTTGGCGCTGTCGGGCGAATGCCTCGGGGTCTCGGTACCATGCCCACGCTTGCGCGGATGCGTTTTTTGCGCGGCTGAGCCTGTCGCTGGCGGCGCTCTGCGCGTGCGCCCATGCTTTGGCTTCTGCCTTGATGTCCTCGATGCGGCATTGGTGCGCCTCGCGGTCGTAAGCCTCTTGGAGCCTGCGCCGATCCTCCAACTGCTTGCGGATGGCCTCGGATTCATTCTCTATCCTTCTCTGCTCGTCAGCCTCCCACTTTTCAAGCTCTTTCTCGTATCGGTCCCAGGCGTTGCGCTCCAGCTTCTCATTCTCCCTGGCGATGGCCTCGTCAGCGGTCATCTGTCTCAGCTTGTTTTCTTCAATCTTCGTGTCTGTCGTGCCGCGCGCTGCCTCGATGTTTCGGAGGTCTGCCCGTGCGGCCTCGATGTCCGCCTTTGCGGCGGCCAGCCCCGCGCGGGCCGCGTCCACCTGGCTCTTCCACCTGCCCTTCTCTTCCTCGCTCGCTTTAGTGTCATAAGCGGTGCGCTCGCCCATCTGCGCGTCGTCCAGCATTTTCTTATACAGGCGTTTGGCTTCTGCAGCCTTGTTCAGTTTCTGGATTGCCTCGTCAGCGTCTGATTCAAGGCGCCTGAGGTCATCGCGCAGGCCTTGCGCCTCAAATTCATTTTGAGCCTTTTCTTTCCTGCGCCGGAAGTCCCTCTCGATCTGCTCGCGCTCTTCATCGGTTACCGCGTTGCCAAGGCTCTTCTGCATCTCCAAGTCCATGGCGGCCATCCCCTTGGAGTGGTCTGCCGCCTTTTTCCTGGACTCGATCTCGTCAAACTGCTTGCGCTTCTTGATCGCTGATTCTATATCACCTGCGAGCCGCCTGTACGCACCGGAAAGTTTATCTATGCCGTCGGCGGTAATCCTGTAAGCCTCATCCCGCAGTTTTTTATTCAGGTTATCTGTCCATGTAAAAGCGTACTTTATCCCCGCCCCCAATGCGGTGATTGCCGCGATTACCCATCCGATAGGCCCCATCGCGGCCTGCAATGCCGGGAATGCCTTTGTCAACGACATCAGCACGCCTCTCATCCCTGAGAGTGAGCCGGTAGCCGCAGATGATGCCGCTCTGACGCCTTGCAGCGCGTTAATCCCTGACTCTGCTGATTTCGCGGCCTTTTCTTGATCGGCGGCGAGTTTTCGTTTCTCGTCGGCGAGCTTCTTTGCGGCCTCTGTTGCCCTCAGCTTCTCGACGTAAGAGCCTTTGACCGCAACTCCCTCGGCCTTGGCTGTCTCGGCGACTTGACGTTGCGAGTCGGACAGCTCTTTCTTGACGCCTCGGAGCCGGTTCGTCGCCTCGTCCTTCATGCGTATGATGAACTCGACGACACGGTTCATGGCGCTACGCTCCCTTCGGTCTCTACGCTTGAAGTAGTATGTAGTAAGGAGGAAGGAGTAAGTTTAGGATCATTTCCACCTGTTCCTTGCTCCTTGCTACTTGCTACTTTTTCCTTGTGCGCCTTGACAATCTCGCCCTTTGCGTACGCGAGGTCTTGTATCGCCTCGTCAGCCGCGTCGAGAGCCCCGCTGATTGAACGCCCGCCCTGTGCGGCGATGATGCGCTTGGATGCGTGCCATGCCTCGATGGTGTGCATCCTGCTGACCTTCCACAGCCAATGTTCGGAGGGTATCCCGGACGACACTTCTATCTCGGCGACAAGGGTTGACCAGTCCATCAGCGCCTGTTGGTCGTGCTTCGGGCGCGGGCGTGTATCAGGCGGCAGCACACGGTCAAAGGCATCCTCAATTTCATCGCGTGTGCAGGTCAGCGACAAGCTCCAGTCGTGAATCATCCCCTCGGCGGCCTCGCGTGTCCTGCACATCGCAAACACGTCTTTGTCGCGTGCGTGTGCAAGCGCGAAGACCTGCGAAATGAACATCTTCTCATTGTCACCTGTCCACCATACGCAGGCGAATTCGCGCCACCATACCATCGCGCCGATCGTCGCAGGCCAGAGCCACACGTCGGACGCGCCGCACCGCTCGGGGATGCCGATAAGCCCTGCGTTCGCTCCGAGACCGGGGTTCAGCACGCGCTCGCAAAGCTTGACAATCCACAGCGTCTCTTCAAGCGTCGGCTCGACGCCCCATTTCTCGCGCAGTTCTTGCAGGTGGTGAGAGGCAAGCGGGTGTATGGTCGGTTTCTTGATCATGGCTCTTGCGGTGTACCGTCGTGCTTGATGTGCTTGACGAGCGTCAGCGAGCGTGTGTTGACCTGCGTGTTGCCCTCGCTCACGCTTTCGCTGGGGTTGGACCATGACGCATCTATGGCAAGGTCGGCAGGGATTTGCGGAACGCCCGTGAACTCGGCGGTGAGGGTCTCCACGCCGTCGTGGTTCTCTCCGGCGAGCCAGTCACCGCAACCGCCCGTCTCGTCAACATGCGTGCAGGTCAGCTCGAACGAGAGCGACCGCATACCGATACCCGGATTCTTCAAATCGAACGCTTTCGTTTTGCCATCCTCAAACATGAGTTGTATCGGGATGCAATATTGAGCAGGGAGTTTGACGGTCGCGGTGTAGGTGCGGCAGGAGCCGTCGGCGTGCGATCCTGTCGAAGCCGTATGCTTGTGCGTCGTGATGGTCAGCACAGGGAAATCGGTCGGCGAATAAACCAGCGTCCAACTGTCAATGTGATAACCGTTCACAATCTCCCCGACGCTCGGGAGCGTGAGTAGCCCTGACGTGGCATAGCATTTGTAGGTGATGTTGAGCGCACTCCGTGGGTTGTGCTCACGGAAGGCGGCTTCGTCGCCCTTCCGGTCGAGGCCGCTCGCACGGCCTTTCGTGTTGGTCGCAGAGGTCGTCTGCATCTCCCAGACTTTGTCATCCGTCAATTCGAGCATCGTGTTGATGTCGAGCGGGTCATTCGGGTCAAAGAATTGAATAGCCATAAAGGTCTCCTTTTCCCTAATGGCCGGGGTGTCAAATTGGGAATGACGGAAAAACGGAATGACGGAATTACGGAATAGCAGAGTTCGATTTTCCGCCTGTCGTGAACACGAGGTCGAATCCGATCTCTATCTTCCACACGTTCACAAGCCCTTGCTGGTTCGCGACCTCTGTCGTGCCGTGCGTGATCTGCCCCAGCGCGTTCACGCGGAACAGCGCGATGTTTGAGTCCACGTCCTGGATAAGCGGAAGCCCTTTGATGACGCGCATCGCCCACGCTTGGCAGTCCTCACGTTTGAGATAGACGCACTCGGCGCGGTACGGCACGCCGAGCGTCGGCAGGTCACGCGCCAGCAGGACGCTTTCGCCGATGTCCGTCACGGGCTGGCTCTCGAAGTGCCATGCGTTGATGATGCCGGGGTTGCGCCCGAGGAACGCATCGCGGTTCTCGTCCGAGCCGGCGGCCTCGGTGAGTTTCTCGAACGCCCTCCGCTCCGCCTCTGACCATGCCATCTCGAATGTCTCTGGATTTTTCATAGTTTCACCTTGTCAAGTTCCTGCTTCAGTTTCTTTCCCAAAAGCCCACTGTGCTTCTGGAATGCACGACCGATGAATTTCTCACCGACTTCTTTTCCGCCCGACATCTTCGCGACTGACCCGATGCCGAGATTGCTCCATGTCCCTGCCGGGCCTTTTGCCCTTTTCTCGCCTCCGCGCGGCCCTCTTATTATTGGCCTTGCCCCCGGCACCCTGCAATCGTGTATGAATTCGGCATACGTTCCTGCTTCGGAGTTAGACGGTACGAAAATTGACGCTTCTTTGCTTCCGAATACCTCGTAAGAGATTGACCGCTCCAGACCGCCCGGAGCAGGTCGGGATGTTGCGGTGGGCTTCCTTTTCGTCTTTCTGTTCGTCTTACGGTTCGCCTTGATTTGTCCGGATGACGGCGAGCGCGGCGCATTCTGCTTGGCAACCGTCCAGATAGTCTTGGCGGTTGCTTTGAGGGCACGTTCTGCGGCGGCCTGTACCTGCACGGCCATTCCGTCAATCCCACGCATCAAATCATCCATCCCTTTAACTTCGATATCCATACTAATGGCCGGAATGTAAAAAGCCCCGGTGCGATAACACACGGGGCTGACAGGTAGGATAACATGAAAAGGGATACTTGTCGTCTATGGCCGGGATGTCAAATTCTGCGCATTCCGCATGACCGTCCAGACGTTCATGTAGGCGTGGTCCCGAAGGGTGTTCCCGTGGACGGCGGACTTGAAGTTGGTGTAGTCCATGTCCTCCGCCTCGGACAGCACGGCCGTCTCCCAGTCGGATTTCTTGACGAACACACGGAACTTGTAGTCCGCGTCAGGCGTGTGGAGGATTTCAGCCTTGGCGTGTCCCGGCATATTGGCGAGTAGGCGTTCAAGGTCGCCCTTGAACCTCGCCCGCACCAGCACGCGGTCTGGATTGTCAAAATCCAGCACGGCAGAGAAGAAGCCTGATTTACAGAATAGCCACATGGTTTTAAGTCCTTAAAAAAAGGGGACCGCCAAAAAATGCGCTTCTACGAGAGGCGAGGCGACCGAGTTGGGAATAGCATATCACGGACTATGTAGTTTCCGCAACATATTTTTTTATTTTTTAATTAGGTCGAATTCGCCATAATTAAAATTGGGATTGTGGAGGCGTTCCCATTATCAGCATGACGGTTATCTCTGTGTCCATTACCTTTAGTTTTGCCATGACTACGCAAACCTTGCATTTGGGAAATACTTAGAAATAAAATCATTTCGCTCTTGCATGAGCAAGTCTTTCTCTTCCTTCGTCAAGCGAATCGAACGATAAAATTCTTCTACCTTCGCTTTCCGTGAGAGCGAGGTGGTTTCCACCGTGGATTCTTTCTTCTTTGAGGAATTCATGGAGAGCATTATGCCCGAATTTTGTTTCCAAGTCAACCCTTGTTTTTTGTGAAAGCTTAATATTTGTTGCGAACTGCGCCGCCCCGCCAGACATGATGTGAACAACTCTTCCACCGTTATGCTCGATGTAATCGCGAAGGTCTGATAGCGATGCACCGCTAGTCACAACATCGTCAATAAGGATGTACCGGCCGCCATCCACAACGGAGCCGTCATACTCACTCCTGAACGCCAGCCTATGGTCAATCCCTGCTCCTGTGTGGCTTACTTTATTTGCCTGAAAGATTCGTTTTGCCGTTTTCAGGTTTCCTATTTCGCAAATCACCTGTGACAATGCCGTAGGTATCTTGTTTTTCCCGTTTTGTTCTTGGGCGACGACTTCACACACGATGGCATCCGGGTGTTCCTTTGCGACAGCAAGGATTTTCTCCCTCTGGCTCTTACCGATGATGCCCATTGCAAATTCCACAGCCTCTTCCGAATCTCCAGACTTTGCCGCCGTGTAATGCTGGTTTGATTTCATATTGCTTACGGTCGTCAATACCGTTATATTTGGAAAGTCTTCTGGCCATGCTTTCCCGACAACATCATATTCATTTTTGCTGTCTGGCTTTTCTTCCGGCGCATCTTCCGGAACCTCGACACGCTGATCCGTGCGGTCGTCAGAGGAAAGACCCAGCACGTTGAAGATGTCGGCTTCTGTCGGGTTGCGTGGAACACGGACGACACCGCCACGGATGCCTACCTCCTCTCCTTGCTTCACGAGCGAGAAGCGCTTGATCCAACGGCGCTCCAATGCGTCGAGTTCCTCGCCTGTCATCTTGTCCGCCGCACGGAACGCCGACTCTGAGAACGTGCCTCCGCCGATGTCTGCGCGGAGGCGGTCGCGCAACATCTCGTGCCGTGCGTCTTCCGGCGTCAGTCCCTTGTCAATGTATTCCCCGGCGTCAATGATGTCCTTCTGCCGTTGGATGAATTCAGGATCTTTCAACTGCACGGCGTTCGGCCTGCCCATCTTACGCTGGCGTGCGATGTCGGAAGCCTCGTCTTCCTCGTCCACATACTCCAAACTGTGTACGCAGTTCGGATGGAAAACGCCAGCATCTTTGGCATCGTCGTACGTCGGGAAATCCCTCCCTTTTCCGGAAATTCGGATGATGCGCCCCTCCCACGCCTGGCATTGCTTGCAGCGGAGGTCTGCGCCGTCTGATGAAATCCTCGCGAGTTCCCCGCCATCCGCCAGCGCGTCAATCGTCGCCTCGTTATACACGCGCTGTGCGGTGGTGCGTGTGACCATCTGGTAGTAGCGTGCGTCCTCCCACTGGCGGCCTGCCTTGTCCGTGAACCTGCGGCCGTTCGACTTCCCGGCCAGTTCGTCCCAGCGGTCTCGGAGCGCCTTGGATGTTTCGTTTGCGGTCAGACCCTCGACGCTTTGCCGCCTGAACACCTCGACCAAGGCGCCGCGCAACGCCCTGATGTCCTTATCCGCCATCTGGCTGGTGAACACGGCGGCGATGTTCTTTCCGTTTGACGGGTGGATGAGTTTGAAATAGCGTTCGGTGCGGGCAGTGTCGTAACGTGTCGTGAGTTTTCCGCCGCTCTCGTCGGCAACCCTTTCGTGCGCGGTTCGGGCGGCCTTCCCGGTCAACTCTGAAATCTGCTTCTCGATGTTGTCGGAGAGTTTCTTGTAGTGGCCTTTTATCTTTGCGTAGAGGCGTTCCCGCTCACGCGCGTCCGTTGAAGCGTTTGCCTCTGCCGCCGTGCGCCTGATGTCGTCCTGTATGCGCCTGCGTGTGGCCTTTAGCTCGCGCAGGATGTCCGCCTCTGTGCGCGTCTCGTACTTCTTCAGCTTGCGGAGCGGGTCAGTCAGGCGCATAGCCTACCCCCTCACGACGGCTGCGCTTGCTGCGCCGAGCCAGCGCAGTGCCTCCGGCGCAAAGGCTCCGTACGGACTCCGCGCCGAGGTGTCCGCCGCTTCCGCTTTGCCCGTCAGCACAGGCACGGGGTCGCTCCCTGTGGCGTTGGCGACCTGCCCATTCTCCATCATCCACAAGGCCTGCTCATAGATGGCGTACTCTTCACGGATGCGGTCGCCCTCTTTGTAGTCACGCTCGTCGTCATTGAGCGCACGCCCGAGCCCACGGGCAATGACGCGCCGTGCAGCGGCGATTGCGCCCTCGCGTGTCTTCGGGTTGAACCCTGACCATACGGCCGCCTTGTGGTGGCTTCCGGACGCGAAATAGACTTGGGCGTTTTTGAAGTTAATCATGACGGAAAAGTTTCTAGTTTCCAGTTGCTAGTTTCTAGCGACGTACGGCCAGAAACTAACAACTGGAAACTTCTTTTTTAGCCTTTCGGCGGTTTCGTTTTCGCCTGTTCAAGGGCCTTCTCGACGTTTGCGATAATCTCGCCCATGTACTCCTTCACGGCGGCGGATGCGGCCTCCGCCACCTGCTTGGAGACGGTCTCCGTCATCTGCTCCACCTGCTTCGCGACGGCCTCCGTCACCTGCTTGGAGATGACTTCCGCAGTCTTCGCGTTCGCCTTCTTTGTCATCTCCAGCCTTGCGTTGACAAGCTGGCGGTGATACTTCAACACGCCGTCTTCCGTGACCTCTTCCGTTGCTTCTTTCTTGGTCTCATCGCTCATGGCTTATTCCTCCTCGGCGAACAGGTTACAGACGAGTTTGACAACGCCGATGTTTTTGCGGTCCCACACACGATCCCAGTTTGCGGCCGTTGCGAGTTCGGTGTTCGTCGGCGACACGTTGGCCGCATTCCCGTTCCACTTGTACCCACGGACGTGGTTGATCCAGCCGCGCCGCGTGACGACCTGATCCACGCCCTGGAGCGCGTCGCGCGAGGTCTCGACGGGGGTCTTCACCTGTGCGGCGTTGAGCGCGACCGCGCCCGGCGCGAACAGGTAGATTTCCGCCTTGCCCGTCGCAGGGTCGTAGGCGCACCCGTCGTCCATAATGACCTTCAGGCCGTTGTAGGTCGGGAGCAACGCAGGGTTCTCTGCCGGCTTCCAGAAGCCCGCGTTGCCCACGATGTTCAGTGCCGTCTCTGCTTGCGAGTGCATGGCGATGGCGGCAATCTTCCCTTTTGCGTCGCCCAGCTTCTGCTTGGCGAGCAAGACGGTGTCTGGCCCAAGCACGCCGGCCTTTCCGGGCTCGCCCGAGATGTCCAGCACGAGGTCGCCTCCGTTGACCGCGACGTTACGGAGGAAGATGCCTTTCAGCGTCGCAAACAGCGCGGTCTGCATCTCGTCGCTCCAGTACGGCGCGAGCTTGTCGGCGAGTGCCTTGATGGGGTCATCCCCGGCGATTTCCGCCGCGAGGTCTTGAAGACCCCACGCCTTTCCGCGCCGAAGGATGACGGCCACGTCCTGCCCCGCCGTGATTGCGTTGAGCGTCAGGGGTGTCGTGTCGGAAAGCACCTCGGCGTCGCCGCCGATGGGGTTCCAGAACGGCATGTTGACGGTCTTGCCGCCGGCTCCCTGCTCGTTGCAGAGCGCGGCGATGCGCGGGTCAACAACCGCGACGCCCGACTGCACGAAAGCCGAGAGCTTTGTCTTCTGCTGCCAGAGATAGCGGTCGAACATCGTGTTGAACACGACATCGCTGATCTTTGTGTAAGCCATGTTTTACCTTTCTTAAATCGTGACCCCTGCCTCCGCGGCGAGAGCCATTGCCTTGGCCGGGTCTCTCGCGAACAGATTACCCTGCTCGGTCAGATTGAACGTTTCTTTCGCCCACGGGTTTTTGGAAGTGTTCCCGCCACCCAGCGGGTCTCCTCCTGCGCCGCCTGTCCCCCCTCCCGCCGTGGCGATGATGCCGGGGTTCTCGACCTTGAACGCGTCCAGCGCCGCCGTGATGGCGGCCTTGTCAGCGATGTCAACGCCGGACAGTCGCGCTTCGAGCATTTGGAAAAACAGTTGCTCGGACACCGTCTTCGGCGCAAGCATGATGCCGGCCGCCTTTGCCGCGTCGCGGATGCCCTGCGAGCGCTGGACGGTGGCGGCCTTCGCCTCCGCATCAGCCTTCGCCTTGGTGAGCGACTCGACCTTGTCCGTGAGCTTCTTGACACTGTCCATCAGCTTCTCGGTCTCGGTCTTGCTTGCGCCGTCTTTCGCCTCGGCGGCTTTCTTCGCGGCCTCTGCATCGGCTTTGAGTTTGTCGAGTTCCTTCTTCACCGTATCGCGCTCCTCCTCGGCCTTGCGCCGTGCGGACGCCGCCGCATCGTTCGCCGCCTTGTCGGGGTCATACGCCTCCAGAAACTTCTTCTCCTCGTCTGTCAACGCCTCGGCTTTTGAAGCCTTCGCTAGGATGTCCTTAATCTTCACTGTCTCTCCTCGTTCTCTTGCTCGTGGGAAACGCCACGTCGTTCCAGCGCGGATACGCCCCGCGAAGCCGGCGAATTCACAGATGGCCTGACTGTCAAATTATTCGTCGTCATCGGGCACATCATCAGGCTCGCCTGAGTAATCTTCAAGAGCCTCGATTTCCTCATTGGCCGCATCGAAAAGCACGTTATCGAATACACCCATCTCTTTGACCAGCCGAAGCACCAGCTTCAAAACAAGCTTACGCATCGAGATTGTCAGGTCGGGGATATTCGACAGCATGGAGATTGCCGTGGTGGCCGCCTGCGCGTCAAGCACATCGAACGAAGTGGGCCACATGGGGTTGTATCCGGCGAATGACGGGTCAATCGCTTTGGATAGTGCAATCAGGCGGTTCTCGGAATCCTGCAAAATGTTTGCCCGGTGCTTGAGCGTGCTTTCGGTGTCAAGCTGGTCGAACTGTTTTGACTCCGCCGTCTGTATCTGCCGGGTCTCGTTGTTGAAGAGCGAAAGCCCGACCATCTGGAAGAGGAACTTGCGTTTCCGGTCAATGTCGCCCGGCAGTGTCTGCTGGTCGCCGTGCGCCGGCTGGATGAAGCGCGTGATGCCCTTCTCATTGGCGGACTCGACCATCGGAGAGTCAAGCCCGCGTATCACCTCGCGGACGCATTCCATCATGCGCTGGCCGTTGGTCGCGCCCACGCGCTCGACCAGTTTCATCTCTAGGCTCGCAAGCATCGTCTCGCCGATGACAAGCTGCGGGAAGACCGTACGCACAAGGTTCTCGAATTGCAGGGAATCGAGGTTCAGCATCTGGGCTTGCAGACTCTCCACGTCGTCAAACCACCACGGGTCCACGCTCGGCGTTCCGACCAGCACGAACGGGATTTCGTCCATGCCCGGCACGACCGTCGGCTCTTGGATGAGGCTGATGTTGGCCGTCTTGCCCTTGTCAATCGCATATTGCGAAATCTCGACGCCCGTGGCTGTTTTTGTCCAAAGCGTCCGCACGCGCTTCTCCTCCGCTTTCACGGAAGGGTCGCTGTCGTCAATGGTCACGCCCTCGGTGATGAGCCAGCGCAACTTACCGTCCGGCGCGAACGACCAGTCAGGCACCGCATAGCACGGCCACACCGACCAGCGGACAATGTCCTTGTCCAACTGCTTTTCGAGCAACGTGCGCGGGCGAGGCATCCCAGTCTCCGGGTCAACAGGCTGCGGCATACGGTCCGCCTGAAGCCAAAGCCACTGCCCGGCGGTAAGCCGCTCCGAAACGTCAATCCAGAAATTCAACACGCTTATCCCGCTCCCGGTCACGTCGGCCGCCCATTCCTCGTCAATGCCGGTCCGCTCGGCCGGCTGCTTGAACAGGTACTGCGTGATTTTCGACACCACGCGCCCGGCATCGTTCACCAATGCCGCGCGCTGGACACGCCCTGCGCTGTTGAACCCACTTGAACCCGACGTTCCGCTCCACGACAAATCCGATTCATTCGGCGCGCGCCATAGCCGCTGCTCAATATACGGCCGCCCGCCCTTCCATGCGGCGATGTTCAGCAAGATTTGGTCACGGCGGGCCGTAAGCGTCTTGTTCACCCTGGTTGCAATAATCTCTGTGCTCATGCATATAGCCGTGCCGTCAAATCAGGATGGTCGAGGACGACCCGGAAACCTGCGAGTGGTACATCACCGCCGTAGCGTCGCAAGCGTCATCATGCGCACCGTCCGGGAACGCCGAGAACTGGTTCAGCCACATCTGCAAGAACTTTCCGCACCCCCGCGCATAGACGTGAATAATACCGGCGTCAAACGGAGGCTCCAGCGGGGCGAGCTTTGCGGACTTGTCGCCCGGCAGTCGAGACGGCTTCACGACAGACACCCCCGCAAGCGCGGCCCTCAAATTCGTGTAGGCGTCCTTGTACCCCCCGAACGCCTCGACATACTGCGCCACGCCATAGCCGTCACTCTGCGCCGTCGCACGCATCAGCGCGTCACGCTCCGGCGCCTCCGCCCTGCACGCCACCATCGAGCGTATCCAGACCTCGTGGCTGTACAGGCCGGGACCACTCACAACCCTCCGCACGTGCCCCCTCACGCCCCACGTCCAGTCCGGGTCTGACTTGTCGCGCTCCTTGCTGGAACTCGCCAAATCCCAGCCGCGCGTCTCCCGTCCCTGCGGCCAGTTGTCGAGCGTCTGGTGTATCACCACGCGCGACACGTCGAACCTGTTCCCGCCCTCCACCACCGGCTCGCAGTCAAGCAACGCCGCAGCCTGCTTGCCGAGGCTCGCCCGCTGCGCCGAATACCAATCTGCGCTGAAGCGTTCGGGAAACAGCGTGTCCCACTCGCCCAGCTTCGATGCAGGAAAGTTCAGTTCCTCAAACCTCGGGAACGCCGAATCCTCCGCCATCGCTTT
>Ga0123353_10002633_pt1 | contig 22341 bp, 15 predicted proteins | sample TergutLab28metaG_3_FD_92763 | JGI IMG/M metagenome (GOLD analysis project Ga0123353, IMG submission 92763) | Labiotermes labralis P3 segment gut microbial communities from Petit-Saut dam, French Guiana - Lab288 P3 | ecosystem: Host-associated > Arthropoda: Insects > Digestive system > Gut ... | reverse complement strand
ATAAAGCACTGACGTGGCTATCAAAGACCTGTTCTTCTCCTTCAGGATCTCCTCACCATTCCCTGTCCAGTTGCTGCTGCTTGGTGCTCCTTCCAGTCAATGTTCTCAAACAACTTGGTGCCATTTTCAGCCAGTCCAAGCCCCTCAGTCCACTTCAGACCGTCTCGGTCTTCTCCTAAGGTCCACACTCAGGTTCCTCAGCTTCAAGCGCGCTGTGATTCAGAATTTCAACAAGATGGTCGAGGGTCCTCTCCACACCTTGGGAGTTCAGCCACTAGGCCCAAAACACACCTTCAGCTTCGTACAGGAGAATTTGAGCATTTTGACTTAAGGCATTGAGGCTAACAGCCAGTGACATGTGCAGAACGACGTAAATGGAGACGACGCATGTCAGGGGATTACTGTATGTTGGTCATGTGTGTGCGTAGTCTACAGAAGTACTTACGCTGGACTGTAATAAGATCCAAATAAACATAAACGTGGCTGTTTTCGAAAGATGCTTGAGAGCTGTTTGCTGCTTCTCAGAGTCTTGTCTCCGTGTGGTGCACGCAAGTTACTGCTACTGGTGTGTCGTTGGAAGGCGAAGGCCCGTGCAAATACTGGCCTCTTGCTCAGTCCCTGATATTGCCCACAGCATGGTGCTTTCGAGTGGCTGTTATCAGACAGTGTTGCAATAAGCTATCACGTTTTGTGAATAAGGACAACTGTGCCGTAATTGACCTATGCACACTGTCATCAATGCTCTATACCAAATGGGGTCTTCATTACGTGCATTTTGGTCGGACTGTTTGCTATAATTCGCATCGCGACGTGCTTCGACACCTGTTGAGTGTCTTCTTCAGGCGTTGCGTACATGAACATGGACATTACAAGTAGTTCCGTTCACCGGTGCATGTTAAGGGAACTGCTGTGAACTGCGTCTAACAGGTGTTGGTAAAGTTGTTAAAACTGGCAGCACACAGTGTTTGTCGTAGGCAAGTGTCACAGGTACAAGTCTGTAAGTCAGTCAAGTCAGATGTTTGTTCTAGTTTCACGGGTGCCCTTCAGTGTCCAGCTGTGTGCAGCCAACTGTAGCCTTGCGCCGACGAGCTGTTGTGGGGTGTCGTCGGATGGCTGGCTGCGGACTGTAGGAAGGAACACATTGCCTGCGGGTTCAGAGAATCGAGCGGTCTTCTGCTTTGGCTCGACTCTTGATAACAAAGGTAATGCGGTTCTTCGAAACGTCGAGAGCAACTCAACCGCTGAGACGTCTCGTCACGTTACGTCGCAGAAGCTGCAGTCCTAAGCTACACCCCTCTTAGGATCTCAATTGTCCATTATTTCTGTGTTTTAAGTTAATTACTCCTCTACCAACCCCCAAACTGAAAGACCACCCCTTGTCAGCTCTCCGGTACTGTATATGCAACATATTCCCAGCTACCTTTCATCCCTGCAGGCCGTCTTCTCGGGACGCGCCACGCCGCGGTGAAAGTGACGCAATATGGAGTGGTCGTTGTTGATGTTGCTGCTTCGAAATGGCCAGTTGTGTTATCATTTCCCTTAGCATAACCCTCTCCTCTTTGTACTGAATGTGTGGGCCTCATAATGCTTCGACGATAACTGGATCCATTAAAAATGGCGTCGGAAAGAAATCTAGAATTTACAAAATGTGACTGCTGCGTCATCAGTTGCAGCCTACCGTTTCACGTTCGTTTTTATCTCTCATGCAGTGAATAATTCACAAAAAATGAGATAATTTCATAAAAACGCCGACTGAATGTTATAAACAGGCGCAATAACGCTGATACAGCATCGTTTTTCTGCCAAGGTAGCGCTAGTTGCTGTTAATATTCAAGCCACACATCGATGATAGCTGCTCAGCAATACCTTGCCATGTCTCTCTCTCTCTCTCTCTCTCTCTCTCATATCTACATTGAATGTCAGCTGGCAGCATTTCCACTTCACTGCATTTTAAAACGACGTAAATACGCGACTGGAGGCTTCCGCTCGAATGCGGGTCTTCAGTCGGGAAATTCAATACAGAGCCATTCTTGATACAATTCGGGGTTCATTGGTGAACCTCAAGAAGTGACGTCACGGTCGATTTAGTAAATATCGCATTCAGCAGGATATTCTTTGAAATAAAGATTAGTGAAATGAAGGAGCTGCTTAGACCTCGCAACTGTGTAACTAACCAAACAGCATTCTGGAACAGCCCTTCTTGAGGAGCTGCTAATGTGTCGTCGCGTAATCAACAAATTCCCCAAATGTCGTGAAACTCGTAGTTTCATACAGCGTTCACAGCAACTCAGCCCTTCGCTGCGCCAGTCCACATCCCCTCATCTCATCTTATCACTGCAAGATACATTTTCCTTCTATCCTATCCTCTAGGCACGTCTTTGAGCTTCGCTCCAGGCCCTCCCACCAGAACTCCCTGTTTGCTCCCACCTCTCCCTTGCACTCTAAGCAACCAACCCACTCATCACCGTAATGACGTTTCTCCAGCTGTAAATATGTCCGGCTACTCACTGTGCCATTTCCTCCAGCTTCGTTTTGCTTTCTGCCTCATAGGATCACTTTTTCTTCAACACCCTGCTCTCGGTCGCGCTCAGTTTATTGCTTTTTCTGTGCGTCATACCGTACTTTCCCGATTGTACGGTGCACCCTGTAGTTCCTAACACGGTGTCATACAAAACTTTCTGAGCGTTTGACAAACTTTGTTCAGACTCGCAATGACAGACATGACTCTAAACTTTGAGGCCAGTTCCACATTTCAGCCGTACTTACTGGTAACAAATCTTCTTTACGCGACGCCATAAATAAACTTGCTAACTTCCGTCAGAATTCTTTAGCCGCCATTTTGTATAAGGAGTCCCAGCATAATTTGATTTCCTTTATATATAATTTACATTGAATGGGTTCAACGCGTAATTAGCCAAGCACGTGGCCATATATGCTGCCTGTTTGCATATTCACAGAGTTTCCTAAGCAGCTGTTTTGTGTCATTAGGTCTTCGAAGCAAGATTTTTTACTCTTTGTTGCACCGCTGATGTTCCGATGGACCGTGAGTAGGCTGAAGACACCAGAAAGGACGAGGGTGAGAATTCTGCCTATTTCAGTAAGAGTTGCACCATTTCATTTTCAAATGTTCCACTGTGAAGCGCTGCCTCTCCAGGTTAGACTTTGCACGCATTCTCAGCTTGTGTTGGGGAGTAATTTGTGAATGATGAACTGGAAGGCATCTGGAAGGAAGCTGCTCACTTGAGACCCTTATTATCCAGCCATATTTCTGGACATCCTGAGGGAAGCCACGACAAGCCACGTTCGGGACAGTCGGTGTCCTGGCAGAGACTCGAAACCTCCACCTCCCAGATGAAGATACAGAGGGCCGTTCCATGGTTCGGACGGCTAGTGGGAGGACTCTCACCACCAATGGCGAGGTTCAATCCTCGGCCAGTCGATGTGCGGTTGGTGGTTGTGGGGCAAGGACTGGTTTCCTGATGGCACTTCGCTGTTGCCCCGTCATTATCGTTCCAGCGGCGCTGTGCTCTCTTTCCTTTTCTGCACCGACGTTCTATAACCTTAGCAATTAACAGCGTCGTCAAACAACGCACACACATGCGCACCACTGCCCAGAGCTGCTCCGGCTACCAGTCACGATGTGACACCGAACCGCTGACATGTGCCACTGCTGCAGCGAAGCAGCAAAATTCAGCACACAGCGCTGTTTGTCGGCACGTTTGAAATACCAAGCGGTATAATTCAAATGGCATCTAGTTGCGGTACGCACTGACAACATTCACTGGATTTGTGCGTTTGGGGAGCGACTGAAGGGTGAAATTAGGTAAATTAGTCTATACCTGATGGTTACACGCGCCAGGTTCAACATTGCTGGCTTATCGGCAGGGAGAGACACTGTTCGGCCCGCCCGCTCGCCCCCAGTTACAGCACTTTCTATACTCAGCTGGTCCTCTTATTAATTAGATCTTATAGTCTGTTGTTTACCCATTATCAATGACGGCGCTGCACTTGTGTCCACCATTTTATGTTACATACGAAATGGACAATTGCATTTTTCATTAAACCTTACAACTATTACATTACGCATTTTCCACACTAACAGTTAGATATTTTTCACTGTCCGTTGGCAGTCTGCGCGCCATCTGCACAGCTCACCTCTTACCATTCTCCCGTACTGCTGTACAGAACACCGATAGGCCTATGGTTCAGTCCAACAGCACTGCGGTTAGTTCAAATAGCTACATGTTTCCGTCCAAGTCGAAGTCATCAAGCCATAAATACAATACGTAAAACAGAAGGTAAACCATGTGATGCATGTTACATCATCTCAGTTATAATTCTGTGGGATCCCACAAGCGTTCCAAATTTGTGCAATAAATCGTACCATAGCGTGGGACGGCTGTAGCTAATTAGTGATGGTAAATTGTTACGTTATTAGACAAATTTGTATATGTAGGAAATTTCTTTAAAAGCAAGCTGGTGCTGCTGTCCGCTGTGTACTGGCGGTATACTGGCTGTATACTGTATGTGTACTGGCTGTATACTGGCTGTGCACTGGCTGTATACTGGCTGTGCACTGGCTGTATACTGGCTGTGTACTGGCTGTGCACTGGCTGTATACTGGCTGTGTACTGGCTGTGCACTGGCTGTATACTGGCTGTGTACTGGCCAGCCACTCCATCTGTTCGCTCTTTTACTTCATTTCTGCTCCCAATAACTACTCTAATTTCCTCCTGCAGTAATAAAAATTGCAAATTTGATATGAAGATGTTTTACTTTGTAGCGCAGTACACAGGATTCACCAGGGAGTTCTTCGTTTTCAAAATATTATCCTGTTTCACGGTACGTGCCTTAGTGCTTTCTCATTTACGCCCGTAAGGAAAGTGCGATTCTCATTTCCCCTGATCCTCATACATACTCCGCTGTTGTTCTTCACATCCTGAACACACAGCACGCAGAATGCACATTATGACGCCTCACGTCCTTCAGTTTCTTTGCCCTCTGGTTATGTTTCTGTTGTCCGCCGCACGTCACCCATTCCTTCTTCAAGAACCAAACAGTTCCTCAGCTAAAGAAAACGTCCGAACGACCAGCCACTTGTCCCTGTCCCTGTCCCTATCCCTGTCCTCAGCCAGATCAGTTCGCTCTACATTCATCCTATATCACTGAATTCCAAATTAACATTGCCATTACACCTACGCCTAGTTCTTCCAGATGGTTTCCTTCCTTCAGATTTTCCCCACAAACTCTTTATATCTGTTCCCTTCTTCCCCAGTCGTGCTACATGCTCCTCCCCACCAATCCTCGCTCATTATGCTCGTACATTTTCACATTGTTAGTATTATGTTCCATTATGCTCCATTATGTTCCATAAATCACATTTGTGCCCCTGTGGTGTTGTGTTACCAATTTGTGTCCTCACGATGCACTCATTAGTCACGTTCTTGTTCCTTCCTTTGATTTACTGTCACTTTTAATTAAACTAATTTTGACTTTCTTCTTGTCTTGGTGTACTGATGGCGTCTTCTTGTAGTTGGCTGTCTGGACAGCAAGTCAATAAACAACAAATTTAATTCACTTTAAATAATAATTATTATTATTATTATTACTTTGTGTGTCATTTTGATTCGTTCTGCCGGTGTTCTGCTGTGCTGTGAAACAGAAAATTGGAAAGTAATTAATGTGGCGTTGGAACTTACTTTTTGTACTTCGAATTAAATTCCATTCCAAGCAGACACAAAATGCGAATCAGATACCGTATTGTTGCTACAGTTTCCTGTTAGCAAATTTAATTTTCCTTCGTCGCTGTATCTCAGTTTTCCCTTCGGTTCCTGGAAGCAGCACCCTCAAGCGCCACACGATACCCAAGCTCTCTCGTCCCCCCCCCCCCACACCCCCACATTTTTTCCTCCCTGAGTTTTACGGGTTTGACAGACAAACTGTGTCAGTTGCAAAATTCGTATTTGTGCGTCATCGGCTGCACGACTACAGACCGTTTTAATGTGCTGTTCTATGTGTCTGTCTGTCTGTCTCACGTAAATATTAATCATTTCTGTTAGAACTCGTGTGCAGTTCGGCGCAGCAGCACAGTTCAAACGTCGGTCGGTCTGTCGGTCCGCCCAACCGAACGTATTTGTTTGTGAAGTCTAACCATTTGAAGTCGAGTTATAATTTTGTGGCGTGGGACTGAACACTAAAATTTCTGCATTTTGTTCACAAAGAGTGTTTATGTGTTGTGTGAGAGCGAGAGAGTGAGAGAGGCTATTGCAATACATACAGCATGACAACGGTCTGAACATAGCTGAATTACATTCTGTGCAACTGAACGGCATGTTGGGGTCTAGGCCAGGCCGTCCTCAGGTTCAGGCAATTTTAAAAGCGTACTGAGTTAAAAAGTGCGGATGGTTTTATGATGTTTAGAGTTGGTTAAATGCTGCAATAAATAGGACAGTTACAGTAAACTGGAGGCTTTACACCCGATATTTACATTTTTCGTAACGAATAATTAAATTAGCTCCATTAGCAGTGCGCTGTGATTAGTGTGGATAACTGGATGTTTATACCGTCTGCTATTGAATGTAGCGGATTAATTTGTTTCATAAACAGATCACTTCCGGTAGGGGAAGTATGTAACTGGACAGGTGGTAGCTAAGGTGAGATGTTTGTACACCGTGTAGACCGACCGGCCTGCCTGGACGGTGTACAGTCATGTCATGTCAGAAAATGCAAAATGCTGAATACATTGATATACAGCTGTCCATTTAAGTACTTCCCCTACCGGAAGTGATCTGTTTATGAAACAAATTAATCAGCTACATTCAATAGCAGACGGTATTAACATCCAGTTATCCACACTAATCACAGCGCGCTGCTAATGGAGCTAATTTAATTATTCGTTACGAAAAATGTAAATATCGGTTGCAAAGCCTCCAGTTTACTGTAACTCTCCTATTTACCAACTCTAAACATCATAAAACCAACCGCAGTTTTTAACTCAGTACGCTTTTAAAATTGCCTGAACCTGAGGACGGCCTGGCCTAGACCCCAACATGCCGTTCAGTTGCACAGAATGTAATTCGGCTGTGTTCAGACCGTTGTCATGCTGTATGTATTGATCTACTGCATAACAAAGCGGGATGCTGCACGTAAACAAAAAGTTATTTCCCTATACAGCATTAACTGACTGGTTTGTATAACCGAGACGGTGTGAGTTTACTGTGCGGTACGGACTGGGTCTTTATGTGTTTAAAATTCAGATTAATTCGTCATGCAGCCTTAATTGCACTTTATACAGTTGTTGTTGTAATTTTCCATGTTGTTGTTGTTTTTGATTATGGTGTTTTTGTTGTTTGGTCCTAATATGGTCAATAACAGAGGGCAACGCCGCATAATCAAAAGCTTCACATTTTGCACGCCAACATATTGTTTTGTTGTAGATAAATCGTATAACTTGAGATAAGCAGGGCATGTGGCATACATGGCAGTGATAACAGGCACGTATTAAACCTTACTTGAGAAATCTGAACGACAAATACCGCTTTGGATGTCGTGCGGCTGTTATTGGAATTTGTCATAAGGAAATCGGAAGTAAGAGTGAGCTAGCTGCGTGGTCCAGTGCAGTTTAAGGGAAAATGACTGCTCCGTGGAATTAGTCTAAGACGAGAGAAGACATGTTTGATTGAAGCATTTTCCTGATATAAATCGGCTGTAATAAGGTAACTTTTCCCCGTGTTACACCATAAAGTCATATGGGGTGTCACTTACAGCCCCTCACGTTATCCGCCCCCAACCCAAGTACGGTACAGTGGTCAGGTTCAAACCCCCCCCCCCTCCCGGTCCCTTCGGCTCCGTGGAAAGAGCCAACAACCCTCGCAGCCATTCCGGGCGCTTCACACAACAGAGAAGTTTCTTGCCCCAACCTGGAATCGGTCCAGCCCAAAGCCTGATCTGTCTGGAAGGAAACGTACATTTTATTTCTTATTTATATTAATGAATATATAATGATACGAGATTTGCAATGTGTGTGTCGCTCTGTAACTGAGCAGTGACTGCAGCTTTACTGCCCACAGTCGTATTGCAGTCTGTAAACTGTTTGTACAGCCACATCTGATGCCTAAAAGCAACTGTCAGTCATCTGCAGGGGCGGTGTAGGCAGTAATTGGTTTTGTTAAAGCTGTGCAGCCTGTACAAGTGCTGATGATAATGATCTGTGTGCTGCTGCGCACTGTAACACACAAATACACAATTGTAACCCGTGACCCAGTTTAATTCTGCTGAATGCGGCAACACGCAGTTCGCGGAGCGCAGCTGCTAGCTGCGACATTACGTGCCATGCTCAGATCAGACTGTCAATTTTACCTCGAGAATGACGTCGTGCGTTTAAGGTTTGGGGGCGAAATTCTAAGCCATCTATTTTCTACCGCTGCTTCTTCAGTCACCCGATACTTGTCCACAGCTGCTCACCAGGCTGTTCGACACAAATAAGCATTGTTGTGAGGTTCGCAAACATTACGGGAATTGTTCAGTAACTAGCGCTGCTTGTGGCGTAAACGTTAGAAGAGAAGTCATTAGAACGTCAAATGTATCTCATTTATTGCACTTAGCATATCCTTGTGTATCTTTCACATAATTGCCGAATACAGTTGATGCAGCTGAGTCTCTCTGTCGCCAGTTCCAAGAGTCCGTCACGTTATAAATCTGACTGTTGCATTCGCAGGCGTTCACGAACAGTAATTTCCACTTCATTGCTATTGTGGATTATTTTTCGGTGGGACAGATGTATCAGTGGGATCGGGAATTGTGTTGAAGGTAACGATAGTGCAGCACGATACATGAGCTGAGCTGGAAGTTGGAATTGCTTCTGATTTAGTTCTGTGCCTTGCGGAGCGTGACTTGCTGGAGGCGCCTCGCACGTTTCGTGTCAAAAGAGAAACAGAGACCTGCGTTACGTGACACGAGATTCTTTAAATCTCGTCTAATAGAAATTCCAACGTCGTAGCTATTAAAGGTAAAGTGACAATCCAGACAACAGAAGTGATTATTTCACTTTGGCAATATTTATTGCAGCTGCCAGTGGCTCAGCCTACAGAAGGCAGCGGCGGGATGAATGGGAAGAGATGTGGAAGAAAGCCGTCATGACGTTACTGTATGTGTATAGGCGACATTTGTGCGGAGGCACTGAGGAAAACGGTGGACTTTCTCATGATAAGCGGTCTGCAGGCCGTGCTTTGAACACGAGCCCTCCAGCACATGAAGCAGGACTGCCAACCGTATTACGTGTGTCCAACAGCAGACGGGAGCGGTTTTGCGGGCTGCATACCAGAGGAGCGACTAAGGAGATATTCTTTGGCACAGCTGCTTTGACGGTAATGACGCGTGTCATTTGACGGACGTGACGCCGCACATCTGGCGAGTGATGTGGACGGAGAGATCGGGTGGTCGGTGTGGACATGTGCAGAAATGGAGGATCTCTTGAATATGAAATTTGTTTTTCGGAATGGAATCTAATTGAGTCTTCCTTGAAAACCTGGTGATTTCTTATATAAACTTGAAATATACCTCGTTTCTTGGAACGCGAAGGTCCATTAAGTTATCAAAACAATCCGCTCTGCAGGCTCTCTCAGCCATTACACAATATTTCTTTAGGCGCATGTTAACCCTTAAAATACAGAGAAAAGATGAAATGACTTCTCTATCCAACGCTCCCCGATTTCCGAGACCATTGCTATTCTGAAAGCTCCCAGACTTCCACGTTTGCCCTGTGGTAAGAGTGACGTGTAGTTTAAGGTAAATATGGACCATTGGTGGAATGATATTGACAGGGGACAGCCGACTTGCCTGGACAAAAGCTTGTCCTCTAAAGACTAAGCTTAATCTGAATTATATTTAAAAGTTCCAGTCCGTACCGCGCAGTAAACACACTCCGTCTCTGTTATACAAACCAGTCAGTTAATGCTGTATAGGGAAATAATCGCTGTTTGTTCTGAGATCAACACAAAACACATAAATACAATGTGTGGGTAGAACGTAGAATTGCTGAATGTTAAACTGGTGATACATATAGTGACCACTGTGCGGTACATATAGTGACCACTGTGCCGTACATATAGTGTTCACTGTGCCTAGTTAGAACCAATAGTATGCGTAGATCACCCGGTGACAAGTCTCCACATCACTAGAGATCAGTTTTTCGGAGAATAGACAAGGTTATATTGCTGTAGGTGCTGACGTCAGAGGCTCCGGCACAGCTGCTCTAGTTCCCTGTAAGTACCTGGTCTTGCTGTTACGTGATCTTTATGACGAGATAAATATGAAAGCCTTAGACGAAGACCACTTCTGCCCGTCCGTCCGTCCGTCCATAACCTAGTATCTGACCAAACCGTTCGTCAGATTTTCACGTAACGCGGACAGCACTTTCCTACAAACGTTGCTGATAAAGAGTGTGTTTTCATGAAAATCGGCTCCGTGACGTCATACTTTATTCAAGGCCGGAAGTGAATTTCTGTCCAATTTTCCTTACATATTGCCCATTTCGTCGAGATTTCTTACGTGAAAGTGTGCACGGCACGTAATGTTGGTCATGTAGCACAACCGGCCCAGTGCAAGGAATGCCTGTCCGTACTGTCCACATGTAATGTACGGTCTGCCTGAAACTGGGTGCAACAGAGCTGCACATAAGTAATGCTCCTGAACACCAGCGAATTTCATGAAAATCGGCTCAGTGTAAACCGTAGGTTGCTTTTGTTATGGAAAAAAATGAAGCTACGTGTACTTGTGTACTGTGAAGCGGCATGACGGCTTGAAAGTAAGGAACGCCTTGCTGAAGTCTGTGTGCTGCGCCAGGCAGGACGCCCGCCATTCTCAATCTTGTTTTAACTGAAAGTGGAATGTCAACATACTTCATTTCATTTAATTCCCTGAAAATGCTTCCTGCAGTCGCCCCGTGCAGCATCAACTGACAGACAACAAAACAATATCAAAAGCATATCGTGTCGCCTAGTCATGTAACAAATCAGACACGACATTTACCAGAAGGGGAAATGTCGCTTTTAAGACGTGTAGTGGCTGCACTGAAGATGTATTGTTGCTGCTGATGACGTCACTGTAGAAAGAACGCTCTCTGACTTCTATCCACTGACTTTCTCGTGCCACAAGTGGGTGAACTGAATCAACAGAGGTGCATTCTGTCTGGTCCACCTCGACACTATTGTGTGCATCAAGACATGTCAAATCATTTCACCGTCATCTGATGACAACTACGTGTTTGTTAGCGCAGGTCCTTCCCCCTTTAAAGGGGAGGAAATACAACAGCACAGTAATTAGATACAATGTTAATAAAAATCCAACCAGATGCAAAAATATGCAGATATTTATTTACTGCAAAGTCACTTTACATGTTTCGGATGTCACAGCGCCCATCATCAAGAGTACTAAAAACTGTAACCACAACCTCTGGTTGTAGAGTGACTTTGCAGTAAATAAATATCTGCACATTGTTGCATCTGGTTGGATTTTTATTAACATTGAATTACGATGCACGGAACCGTGAGTTAAAAAAATAATTAGATACAGTTCTTCCTTTGTTATGCTTCGATCCGTTCAAGTTGTTTATCCTTTTTATTTCTGTTTTATTTGTTTTATAAATTTTGCTTTCTATTTCCCATGTTCTGCCGTCTGTATTGTTTCTCCTAATGTATATTGGCCAGGATAGCTCAGTCGGTATAGCGACTCGCTACGGGCTGGACAGTCACGGGATCGAATCCCGTTGGGGCGAGATTTTCCGCATCCCTCCAGACCGGCCCTGTGGCCCACCCAGGCTCCTATACAATGATCACCGGGTCTTTCCCGGGGGTAAGACGGCCGGGGCATGGCGTTGACCACCCACCCCATCTACTGCCGAGATTTAAAAAAGATTAAATCTATACCTGTACTCCCCCTGTGGGTCTTCGTGGACCGTTCTAGGGTGAACTGAACCTTATGTATATTGCTGTTCTTGCATTTTGTGTAGCAGTGTAAAGCCCGCTGCACCGGGAGGGAACCCAATTGCAGTAAATATCGTATCTGTCGATATACAAATGTGTGGTAAACTGCCTAAATATTTCGGCCATTTTCGGGCTATATTCAGGGAGACATGCAACAAAGAAAAGCACATTAATGGCTGGTGATGTGACAGGTGTGCAGTGATGTCACAGTTACAGTGCAGAATATCAACTGTTCTTAACCCAACCGTGCTGATACAAACAACCACAAAAGACACAGGGACACGTCCCTGAACACGAAGATGAATTTCTGCAGTAGACGTTTGTATGCAATTCAAATAATGTCTTTTTGCGATAAACATTCTGTACTGAGCTTTTTAAATTGTGTAGACAATTCTATGTTTGTGTATTAACCTCAGTATTGCACATCGATGACGCAACTGAATATTATTGCATTTTTCTTTCTTAATACCTGCCTGAAGATGGCCAAAAATTGGCTAAACATATAGAAGGATTACTACATACATGTATACCTCTATACCTAGCCTCAGTGCAGCTGTTGGCGTGTGTGTGTGTGTGGTGCGTGTGTGTGTTGTGTATGTGTGTGTGGTGTGTTGTGTATGTTTGTGTGGTGTGTATGTGCGTGTGTGTTGTTTATGTGTGTGTGGTGTGTGTGTGTGTGTGGTGTGGTGTGTGTATGTGTGTGTGTGTGTTGTGTATGTGTGTGTGGTGTGTGTGTATGTGAATGTGTATGTGTGTGTGTGTGTGTGTGTGTGGTGTTTGTGTGTATGTGTGTGTGGTGTGTGGTGTGTGTGTATGTGTGTGTGGTGTGTGTATGTGAATGTGTATGTGTGTGTGTGGTGTGTGGTGTGTGTGTATGGTGTGTGTATGTGTATGTGTGTGTATGTGAGTGTGTATGTGTGTGTATGTAAATGTGTATGTGTGTATGTGAATGTTTATGTGTGTGTATGTGAATGTGTATGTGTGTGTGTCTGTGTGTGAGTGTGTATGTGAATGTGTGTGTGTGTGTGTGATGAATCTTATTATTACTGTTGTCGTTTGTAAGCACAGATGCTGCTTATTCAAGAAACCTGCACAATTAGAATTCGACATTAGACAACACGTCACGCGGACACCCGTACACACTGTCGCGGAACTCTTGGGCTTCGCGAAGTGCAGCTGGACAAACCGGCATAAACGTGGACTTCACACTGCATACCGTTCAGTCGGTGGGTCTGTCTGTCTGTCACAGATGTTGTCTGCACACTCCCTTCTTGATCACAAGATCCCTGTGAACAGAAAGTGAGTTTCTGAACACCCAGTACGGACCTCGCAGTGGCGGCTGAGCATAAAGAGGACGGCGGAACAAACTGAAGCCTACTGGCTGTACTGTTGTCCACCCAGGAGAACGGCTTTCACCTTGGCAGCTGTGACACAGGGGTCAGACCGATATGTGTTCCAGTTAAAAATGAATTTGCCTGAAGTTCGGTTATGTTTGTGCCTGCGAGTTAGTGCTGTTAGTTGCTGCTGTATGTTGCCTGATTGCAGCAGTACGTAAATTTGACTGTAGGATAAATAATAATTAATAATAAACGACAACCACTGGGAAGTGACAGGTACACCGGGCCCTTCCCACAATATCAGGGTCAAAACGTCCCTCAAAGCAATTCAGACTAACCCGTCGGTCCGTCTGGTATTAGCAGTGACGAGGGTAAGTGTAAGTCTGTCATGAGAAACTGACGGTTGCTTAGCTACTCAAGCTGATATTGTGAGACTTGTGGCTCTTGCAATGGCGACTGTGAACTTTTGTTTTTTGTGACACCGTGCAGTTTGGTAAATGCTACCTGCGTTCGAACGAATGTGCTGCACACACCATCAGAGTGTAAGTCTGTCAAACTGCACCACGTCACGTTCCTGTTCCCTCCGAACTGCTGCCTGTTCATCTCTCGCCACTGTCCGCTGCTATGGTGCAGCCACCTTGCTTGCGTCACACCTGGCTTCTTCAGGATACTTTTTTAACATTATCCATTTATTTTGTCGTGATACACTTTATGATTAATCACGACACAGTGGTCACTATCTGTACCACACAGTGGTCACTATATGTACCGCCAGTTTAACATTCAGCAGTTCCACGTTCTTCCCACTCAGTGTATTTATGTGTTTTGTGTGGATCTCAGAACAAACAGCGATTATTTCCCTATACAGCATTAACTGACTGGTTTGTATAACTGAGACAGGGTGTGTTTACTGCACGGTACGGACTGAATGTTTAAATAAAATTCAGATTAATGTTAGTCCTTGAATATTTAAATTTAGTATGAATAAGACGACTTGGCTTGATTCCAAAGAAACGTTTTCGTCCTGTTGCCGGAGTGATTGCCTTAAATATTAAACGGAAATTTATTGTGGAATTACGTCGTGAACTGCTGAAATCAATTCATTTCTTCCGAAATACTTTATTTTTGTGTTTCCAGAAAATTTTGAATGTTGGCAGGCGTGCAGACCAGTTAAAGTTGTATCAAAGTCAGATACCTTCTTTCAAAGTTCCTTGACACATGTCAGCCAGCACACAGACGTGAGGATATGACGTCCTCACTGACATCAAATAAGAAAGGAATATTCAATATATTTTCCTTTTATGGTTATATGGGTGTGAAACTCGGTCTTTCATCTTAAAGGAAGAACATAAGCGGAGGGTTGTTAGAGAATATGATGGTGAGGAGGTGTTTGTGCTTGGAAGGGAGGAAATAGAAGAAACCAGAAAAAATTTTATATCGAGCAGCTTCCCGAACTTTTTGTGTCACTGAATATTGCTCGTGTGAGCAAATCAAGGTTGATGCGATTTATGGTCATGTGGAACGCATGAGGGTGAAGATAAATGCATATTGAGTTTTCGTGAGGAAACTCTCAGAAAATAGATGGATTGGAAATCTCGGCGCAGATGGCATGACAATAACAAAATGGATGTTACAGAAGTAGGATAAGATCTCGTGGACTGGACTGTGCTGGCTCAGGGTGAGTACAAGTGCTGCGCTCTTGCGAACATTGTAGTGAACTTGTGGGTTCCATAAATTGTGTTGAATGTGGCGTGTCAGTGTCTCTGAGTGGCTGGTGGCTTCTGCAGAAGGAGTGTGCGTTATGGCGTGTCAGTGAGTGGCTGGTGGCGTGGCTGGTGGCTTGTGCAGAAGGAGTGTGCTTTGTGGCGTTACAGTGTGTCTGAGTGGCTGGTGGCTTGTGAAGAAGGAGTGTGCTTTGTGGCGTGTCAGTGTCTCAGAGTGGCTGGTGGCTTGTGCAGAAGGAGTGTGTTTTGTAGCGTGTCAGTGTCTCTGGGTGGCTGGTGGCTTGTGAAGACGGAGTGTGCTTGTGGCGTGTCAGTGTCTCTGAGTGGCTGGTGGCTTGTGCAGAAGGAGTGTGTTTTGTAGCGTGTCAGTGTATCTGAGTGGCTCGTGGCTTGGCTGGTGGAAGGCCTGGTGACGGAATGATGAGTTAGGGAAGGACGAGAAGGGAATCATAGTTGCCTGATGAAGGCGCTGTCTGTGCATTGGCTGGAAGATTTAAAGAAAACCACAAAACTCAAATTAGTACAGTCTGTGTTCCCTAGGCAGTTCGAATTCTGCGCCTGCTGTGCAGTGCTGGGCAAACTGTTGTGTTGTGTTGTGTTGACAACCGGCAAAGTGACACTGTCCGTATGATTACGGCGCGTTGAAAATGTCCCAGTACTCAGTATTTATATACGCTGTATAATCTCGATGTTCGGGATTTCGACCTTTCGTGATCACCGATTTTAATACCATTGTTTCGACATGTGGCTGGTTCCGATGAATTGATATGTGACCACGTGGCCTACAGTCGGATTTCCCCTCCCCCCCTCTCCTGCTATTACGCAGGTCACTCTTAGATCAGTCAAGCTCCTTCTTTCTTTTAGTGACGTTAATTGCTTTTGTGCTGCTACGACTGAGGCCATACTTCAATTGCTTATTTATTTATGTAATGCTTACAGAATATGCGCATTCTATCAAGAATAACCTTTCATGTTTTTGCAGGTTGTGTGGTGGTTACGTTACGTCACGTTTTTCTTACTGGTATTTCAACAGTTCGTTGAGCCAAACAAGACATGAGCATTGTAAATGGAATCCGATGTTCGTGACGGTTTTACCGGTCCTTATTACTCGCAACATCGAGTCTCTGGGCCACATATTGAATTGCCAGTTAAACAGAACCTACATCTGTGTGTTGCACTGATAGTGGTAAACCTGCCAGGGTTGCTGCAGCGTTGACATTGCACTGTGAAGGTATAAAAGGCTGACTGATTTTATGATGTTCTGCTTCACGTGTATTTGAAAACCGGCCAAAATTTTATGAAATATCCGTTTCAGTAATATCATTACACGTTCCATTTCATCATTAAATATGTCTGCCCTTTGAGGCAAGCTGTGATTAAAAAATTACGCGACAATGAGAGGGTCAATGTGACGTCACACACAGTAGCAAAGTGATCAGAATCCATTAAGCTTTATGCTCAAATAACCGCTTTGATACAACTTTTAAAGCAAATCACCGTCATTTAGATGAATCTGATTGTGTCAAAGTTATCCTATACTGGAAATAAAAATGGTCTTTATGGAAACCGCTGATTAATTTAGGGGTGAAACCAGTGTTGTCAGCCGTAATGCTGATATCCATATTTCCGTACTGCCACACGCAACTAATTTATGTTCGACCCCATATTTTACTCCCACGCTTTGTCTCTCTCGGCTCTAGTGGTAAACATATGACCCGCCATTTTGTAACATACGACAGTTCTACGTTCTGCCGGCAGAGCCTACTTACGGCGTTTCGTTTGTTTCGAGCGGCGGCAGGTGGGGACGAACGAGATATGGAGTAGCCTGCAGTTGGGAAGTTCCTCATTCAGGAGTATAGCCTTCCGCCATTGTGTCATTGGTCAGTGGCCCAATAAATCGTTGGACCATTGATCAATGAATGTCCCGAAAAGTCGACCAACAAATACCCAGCGACGGAGCGGAATAGCCCAAGGGAAAGAAGATCTGTAGCCTGGATGCCTAAAAGACCGTTTTGCCGCTGCTGCTGCCGCCGCCGCCGACAACGACGACGACGTAAAGGTCTGAAAACAAATAGCTTTCATTTCCGCACGAAGCTTTAACTGAATGGTTTGTATCACCGAGACGGAGAGTGTTTACTTTGCGGTACGGACTGGTTATTTAAATAACATTCGTCTTAGTCTTTGGAGGTTCACTGGCCAAATGTTTCTTGTTGCTGGAGAGTAAGCAGGGCAAATACTGCTAATGGTGCAGGAATTATTATTGGCGTGTCAATTACTTAGCGTGGGGGAACCGAAGATCTTTGGGTAGAATGCAAATGCCTAAAATCAATTCTGTGTACAACAGCAGGGTTGCAGGTACTGTTCAGAATAGAGGGTGTTCGGCAAACAGCAGACTTCGGTATTCACTTATTGCTTCCTTGTAAGGTTATGGTGTACGCTTGTGTGCAGCAACTGTGACAGTAACCCTGCGGAATGGACTCCTTCTTGATAAGCTGGTAGTTCCTCAACTAGTCAAGAAATTATCTTCCCTCCCAATCTGATGTTCACAGCAGCCCACCAACTGTCCCTCTGTCAATTCACATTTATCCCGTCCCCCACCCCCTAAATATATATTTGTAATGTATTTTAACATTATCCTCCCCAGTACTGCGCGGTTATCCACGTGATCTTATGTCCTTCAGGTTTTCTTAACAAAAAACTGTTTCTCCCTTCTCCCCCATACCTGCTACATACGCCGCCCATCTAATCCTTCTTGTTTGATCTCACTACTAATGCTTGGTACACACAGTTCCTAGGACAAATGCGTGACGTGTAGCTACAACTAATGTGTTGGGAACATTACGGCGTGTACACTAATTTGTTTGGATAACAGCAGGGCCAATACACTAATTTGATGGGATAACAACAGGGCCAATACACTAATTTGTTCGGATAATAACAGGGCCTGTACACTAATTTGATCGGGTAACAACAGGGCCAGTACACTAACTTGATCGGATAACAGCAGGGCCAATACACTAATTTGTTCAGATAACAACAGGGCATGTACACTAATTTGTTCGGATAATAGCAGGGCCAATACACTGATTTGTTCGGATAACAACAGGGCCTAAACACTAGTTTGTTCGGATAACAACAGGGCCTACACACTAATTTGTTCAGATAACAGCAGGGCCAGTACACTAATTTGTTCGGATAACAACAGGGCCTAAACACTAATTTTTTCGGATAACAGCAGGGCCAATACACTAATTTAATGAGCTAAAAGGAGGCTCTGTACCCAAAGCGGTGCTGCCAGCTGACAGATATTCTTGGACAAGTTGGACACAGCAGTACTGACTCGATCGTACCCTGTACTGCTACCAACTTTTCAAGTACTACCAATTGTGACTGACATGTTCTTTATCATGGCTATCAACTGTTCTGCTGGCAATGAAGAGTTGTATTTTGCATATCTGGAGACATAAAATGACGCCAGGTGAGTGAGAAAATGTCGCTACTAATGTCGACTTAGCATGCAAGAACGGATTTCGTGCAGTTTGGCGCCAAACGATAGCCATTATTTTGTGACGTCAGAACAGGAAGGCCGTTTGTGAACAGTGCCTCCATACTGCTGCACATCGGCCTGCGACTTCAAGAGATGCACCCTGTAGGGCACAGCCGATACGTGACCAGACATTCGGTGCGAAGGGAACTGGATCACAGGGAGGACTTCTGGGAGGAGCTGGTAAAACCAACTGTGAAATGTGGGCCAAATGTTCAGAAGAATTCAGTGCGGTGTTGTGTGCTGAATGTGACGTAATACTGGTACTTTTTCAACACCCATCCCACCCCAACCCGCCCCCACCCCCGCCCCGCCCCTTTACACTAAAGCAATATTTTGTCACGTTACTCGCATTTTTCACGTCTTTGGCTTCACTGTTCTTTAATTGTTACAGAACAATGATTAATTTTAAGATCTGGCAAGTAAATGTGACTGCAGTCATTTTGAAAGTACAATTTTTGTCAAATATTTCATCATGTTTTGGTCTCGACGAGAAAAATAAATTTATGGAGTGGGTTACTGATGGGGGATAATATTAAATGTAATGTGTTCTCCTTTTTGGCACGTCTTCTATATTCCAATGGCTAAATCGTAATTAAACAGATACATGTGGGTTTCCTAACAAACAGTAGTAAGCTAAGATGGAACTAGCCGCACAGCTAACCACAGCGGTGCACCAACACTCTCATAACAGGCACTTTCCAGAAGGAAGCCACTGAAGATCAGAAAAAATCGTATAATGTGGGACTACTAATTACGAGTGACGTCATGTTTAATAGTAACTGAAGTTCTGTTTCCTAAACACACTTATAATGGAGATTTTGTTTATAAAATAGAGTAGTGTGGTAAATATGTTAGACGTGCCCTCTTACGGCCACAAGGCCAAACAAGGAGGACAACTACGTAGGTTTGTTGGGAACTTTTATGGCGAATATTTTGAAAATATGGGAACACGGCGATAATATTAAATTGTAGTCCGTCTTCACAAATATTGGTTGTAAAACAGAAACTTATAAATCCTTCCTCTGTTGCTATGTTTATTGTTCTACGGGCTCGTATAATAAAACAAACCAGACGCTAATTTCCCAAATTTATTTTTGGAATAAAACTCTACATGTTTCGGACAGTTCCTCTGTCCATCATCAGGAGTTTTTCACTGTACACACAGCAGTGGTATATGTCATACAGGTTTGCTATGTTTACAGTGAAAAATTCCTGATGACGGACAGAGGAACTGCCCGAAACGTGTAGAGTTTAGTTCCAAAAATAAATTTGAGAAATTAGTGCATTTAGTTGGTTTTATTTAAGAATTTATCACAATGCACGGTCGCCTGAACGTCGAATTTGTTCTGCAGGTCTAATAGTTTTACTGCAAGTTCATCTTAGTGCATACCATGGCAGACTACGGGAGTGGAGGTACGGCTCCACTCGTAGTTAGCTTCGGCCACAAGTGGAGGCAAGTGGTGACCCTCCCTCTGCGACCGCTCTTTCACCGGCTTTCGAGTCCGCGGTACCCTCTGAATGGGCTGCAGAGACGGGCTGGACATTTTGGAAATGAGAGATTTTGTGTTCATGGATTTTTGTCAAGAAATTATTGCTAAAGTACAGTCAAGGCTTTCAGATACACCCCCAAATTTTCCCTGCCAGTTTTTGACTTCCAAACTAATTTACACGCTTCTGTACGTGTCTTCATCTCCTCCACATTTCACATCGCTGGCAGCAGAAATTTGTTGCTTATCGCCCTCAGAGAGAACGCTAAAAATATTTGCATGTCTATCGTATTATTATTATTTTGCATTCTACACACACAGCCAGTTTAACAGAGTTGCACATACTTACGAGCCCCATTCCGACATCTATTTATGATCCTAAATTCAGTTCGTTTAATTTCGCTTCCACCTCACGAGTTCGCATTTCCACTATATCCTTATTGTCGAGTGTAGAAAAATTAAAGTTGTTTCCTACAGTCAGTCAGTCAGCTGTCAGTCAGTCGGTCAGTCAGTACCGCAGTGCGCACATAAAATGTCATGAAAATCCGTCATCTCTCCCGGAATTTCGGATAGGTATCAGAGAGTGAATGTACACGCACACGCACGCACACACGTTGTAATTTCATGTACCTGCCTTTTCTTCGGGAAGGAAGATAAGGTTAAAACAGCTTGTCAGTTGAGTCGAGCTGGATAAGAATTCGGTACTGTATGCAGGGGACATACGGAGGACAACTTGTGAGTCACAGAACATATGAGAACAAGAGGGAGACAAGAAATGACGTGACATGTTATACAACTTGCTAACCTCAAAATAATTAAGGGACTGAACAAGATTTACAAAGAAAGGTGATCACAGACGGAATTTTAACTGACGCGATTTCAAATTATAAGTACGTGTAACAGACAGCACGGCCGGTCCAGTAGTCGCCCAGCTTTTCTGCCAGACCTGCAAAACCGAGTTCAAAACAGGTGGCACTAGTGGTGGCGCTAGTGTGACTGTCTAGACGCCTACGTCGTGTTAATTCTTGTGATGCAGACTCGCGACGAACAGTTACTTAGTAAGTATGTGATCACCACGTTACCATAAACGCAGGCTACACAAACCTAAAGCCTGGCTACGAGTGTCTTTCGGCCGCCACATTTTACGCGTCTCTGTTCAACAACAATCACTGTGGTTCCGTTACTTGCTAATTTCGTAGAATCTTAATCCAGGTTTAAGTCTTCTGAGATATTATGGCGTCATAGCACAGACCTGCGTCGCTTCAAATATTGCAATGTTCCTCCATCTTGAGGTTTTGCCTGTCACAATTGCAACTGCTGTGCTGTTCTATCGGAAGGCTGTATTACTGTCGACGAACACATCGATGTGCGAAGTAATATCATGCCGCCACCACGAGATGGCTCTGACATCTATTCACCTGAAAATCTCGCACCAGCTGACCGGCTTCTCATTAAGCAGTCTTTAAAAAAACAGCGTAATTTGCAAGTCCGTATTGAAGCCAAAGGAAGAGAAGTTCCTTTTCATAACGTTCCTGTGGCTTTTTGGTGTGTATATGAGCACATTACATTGCCACCGAGATAGTTTCGTTTCAGTTCAGCCGTCATTAGCAGAATGTAACGCCCTTGCAAATTGCAACGCGAAAATTTGGCAATTCGCATCGCATGTTGTGGCTGCCATTGATCCACTCTAGGGCATTATAGCCCTTGTGGGATATTTGTACATCAGAATTTCTCGGAATATGCGCGCCACAACGTTCAGTATCAGTGACAGACACTCGACATGTTTAGCGGTGCTGCTAACTACAGATGCCCTAGCGTCGATAAATATCGAGAACTGACACACAGTGTGCAACATACCTTGACGTTTTGACGCTGCTTATTTCCTGCGTCTTGACTAAAACGTTCATTCGCGACAACAACAAATGCGTATTTGACACTTAACAATATAGCCTTATATTGTTGCTGCGTGTTTCGGCGTTATTGACGCCATCTTCAGGGAGCTTTGCGCTAGAGTGTTTAAAACTTACTAAAATATAGCAGATTACAAAATAAATCATATGTTATTTTTCATTTTAACACCGTGCGTGTTATCGAGTCACTCAATTATTATACCAACTAATGCACTTATATAAAATTTGTACCTTAAAACACTAAAACTGCTCCGACATGTTTCGGTCCTAAGACCATCATCAGGGAGCTGTATTTCTTTGCCTTGCTAAAGTCACATTAAAAGCCACATTAAAACCAGTCATAAATTAACTTCCT
>Ga0123353_10002632_pt1 | contig 22346 bp, 16 predicted proteins | sample TergutLab28metaG_3_FD_92763 | JGI IMG/M metagenome (GOLD analysis project Ga0123353, IMG submission 92763) | Labiotermes labralis P3 segment gut microbial communities from Petit-Saut dam, French Guiana - Lab288 P3 | ecosystem: Host-associated > Arthropoda: Insects > Digestive system > Gut ... | reverse complement strand
CTTGAGTAGACCCAGCTCCTCAAGCGTGTTCATTGTATACTGTGTGGAAATCGACTCATCTTTCTTGGACAGCGCCAACGGGACATACTCCCGTACAGGGTTCTTAGTAATGACCACCCCCGCGGCATGCGTGCCCGAATCCTTAGGCATGTCCTCAAGCGCCAGCGCTGTGTCGATAACGCGCTTGATCCTTACATCCCCTTCATACATAGATCGCAGACGATTTGAAGAAGAGAGCGCGTCTTTGAGCCTAATGTTAAGTACCCTCGGGATTTCCTTAGCCAGGTCGTTTTCCTCGGCGAACGTCAAAGCCAGGGCTTTCGACACGCTTCTCACGGCGTTTTTCGCTTTTAATGTGTTGAATATGATAATCTGTGCGACCCTTTCCGACCCATATTTTTGCTTGACATATTCAATGACCTCACCGCGCCGCCGCTCACAAAAATCGATATCGATATCAGGCATACTAATGCGTTCAGGATTCAAGAATCTTTCGAAGTACAAGCTATATTTAACGGGGTCAACGGTGGTTATGCCCAGGCAGTAAGACACGACGCTGCCAGCCGCCGAGCCACGACCCGGCCCGACCGGGATTTCCCGGCTTTTTGCGTATGCGATGAAGTCTGCGACGATGAGAAAATAATCCGTGAATCCCATTCGGGAAATCATATCCAGCTCGTATCGCAGCTGCTCCAGGATATCAGGCTTGTTCGGGCCATACAGCCGCTCGAATCCTTCGAGGCAGAGTTTCTTCAGATAAACCTCTGCGTTATCCTCGCCCTCCGGGAGAGGGAATTCCGGTAAGTGGTGTTTACCAAACTCAAAATCGAGATTGCACATCTCCGCGATTTTTACCGTATTGTCACAAGCCTCCGGAAGCTCAGGGAATAACGAACGCATCTGCTCCTCAGATTTCATGTACAATTCCTGGGAATCAAAACGCATTCTGTCCGTGTCGTCGACCGTCTTACCGGTCTGAATACACATCAGGACATCCTGGACCTCCGCGCTGTCACGGTCTATGTAGTGAACATCATTCGTCACAACAAGAGGGATAAGCGTCTCCAGGTGTATCTTCTTAAGCCCCTCGTTTATCTCCGCCTGGCCTTCCAGGCCGTGATCCTGAAGCTCGAGATAAAAGCCATCTTCGCCGAATATCTCGCGCAGCTCCAACGCTTTGGACTTTGCGTCGCCATAACGTCCGCTTTGGAGAAGCCTTGGTATCTCGCCAGACATGCACGCTGACATCGCGATGAGTCCTTCGCTGTGCGCGCGTAATAGATCCATGTCTACGCGTGGCTTGATATAGAAACCCTCGGTGAACGCCGCGCTTACAAGAAGGCACATGTTTTTGTAGCCTATTACGTTTTTACACAGCAGGACAAGATGATAACGCTCTGAATCGAACTCGTAATCTGTCTGAAATCTAGTACGTTTTGCTACATACACCTCGCAGCCGATGATAGGCTTTAGTCCCGCGGTTTTCGCTTCTTTGTAAAAACTGACGACGCCGTACATAACTCCATGATCTGTGATCGCAACGCTTTTTTGGCCAAGCTCCCTCGCCCGCGAAACCAGGTCGCGTATCCTGCACGCGCCGTCAAGCAAGCTATACTCGCTGTGGACGTGCAAATGCGCAAATGGCATGGTTAACAACCTTTCCTACATTTTGAATAAATCAGTGCTCAGGTATTTCTCGCCCCTATCCGGGAAGATTACGACTACGAGCCCGCTGTCCAGCGTTTCTGCTACCGTAACAGCGGCGATCATCGCCGCGCCGGAGCTCATGCCGACGAATATTCCCTCTTCCACTACGATACGGCGGGTCATATCGTACGCATCCTCGGATTCGATCATAATACTCGTATCGATTTGAGATACGTCATATAATTCCGGGACTATAGCCTCTTCCATGTTTTTAAGTCCTTGTATATAGTGCCCTTTCACCGGATGCGCTTCAATAATCTTTATCTGAGGATCGAACTCTTTTAATTTCATACCGACGCCCATTATCGTCCCCGATGTACCGAGTGCCGAAACGAAATGGGTGACCTTGCCGTCTGTTTGATCCCATATCTCCTGCGCGGTCGTGCTGTAATGCGCCAGCTTGTTGTATTCGTTAGAAAACTGGTTAGGGTTAAAGTACATGCCGGGGCTAGCTTCGATAAGCTCGCGGGTTTTCATTATCGCGCCGTCAGTACCGTGCTCGGCGTCAGTCAGGATAATTTCCCCTCCGAAGCCTGTAATCATTTTCTGGCGCTCAACACTGACGGCGGAACTCATGACTATTTGTGTGCGATAACCCTTAATCGCCCCGATCATAGCCAAGCCAATGCCCGTATTGCCCGACGTCGGCTCGATGATAATCTTGTCTTTTGTGAGTGTTCCCTCCTGCTCAGCCTGCTCGATCATTTTGAGGGCAATACGGTCCTTAATACTGCCGGTCGGGTTGAAGCCCTCAAGCTTTGCGTATATCTGTACCGCGGTGTTGAGGTTGATGTGGTTTATCCTGACAAGCGGGGTGTTGCCTATCGCTTCCAGTATACTACTGTACATGTATCCCATCCTTGCATAAATATTGTTATAATTACGTATCGCGTCTATTATATTCAACACGGCTAAAAAAGTCAAAGAAAAATGTGTCTGTTCGCATGAGGACGGTTTCCGCCGATGTTGGAATAATCGGCAGAAACAAAGCCGGTGAATCCCACCGGCCTGTTTATACGATATAATTGTTGATTACCTGATAGCATTATACGCCGGAAGAGTATAGAATTACCGCATAATTACTGTCCTCATAATTATCCATGACAATGACACCTTCACGTTCGCCTATCAACCCAATCAGTTCCTGCGCGGCGGCACGCGGTAATATGTAATACTCGTCCCAGTCGAGCCAATCGTTAAGAGGCTGTGGATCATATGACCTGAGCAACTCGGGCAGCTCTCCGATTATCTCAATAAAGACGTATGCGTCGCTATAGTAGCTCAGGAGTTCAAGAATATTACTCGCCACTTGATTGCTGCCATTCATCCCGGTCTGGTCCGTGCCGTCCCGTTTTTCCTGGCCGTTATCCCCTTCCATCGCGATCTCAGGCGCATCCACTGGCGCTGGAACGGCTTGCTCGAACTGGGGATCTTCGGCTTCGCCATCATAGTCGTTCTCATATAGACCAAAAGGTGCGTCGCCGGCAGCCATCACGCCGTTGCCGGTGTCCAGCATGGATTCCTCCATCGCCGCGTCATTATCTGCCATTTCTTCCATCGGTATATCCGCGCTCCTGAATGCCGATGGCTCCGGAGCGAGCGCGTCAAAAGATAGACGGCTAAAGTTGTTAATGATCCATGGCAGCGCGATCAGCAGAATCGCCAAACAGGCGGCGATAGGAGTGTACCTTAAAAGCATGGGACGAATGTTTTTGCGGCCTGACACGTTCGCGGATGTTGAGGAATCTGTCGCGCGGACCATGTCGTCGCTCAGAACTTTTTCCATTACCTCTGTACACAGCGCTTCCGGCGCGGGTACACAGGTCTCGTCCGCACAAACGGATATTTCACGGTACAAATCAAGCAGAGCGGAGCAACCTTCACATTCGCTCAGATGCTCTTCCACACTTTGACGGTCGGACTCTGTCGTCTCGCCATCGGCATAAGCGCTGATAAGCTCCATAAACTCATCGCAATAATTCACGTCACTCCACCTCCTTTTCATCCTTCAGACGAAAACCTTCAGGAATTGTTCCTTTTTCAATAAGAATATTTACAAGACTCTTTCTGGCTCGGGCAAGGCGGGACTTGACAGTACCTTCGCTCAAGTTGAGCGTCTTCGCCATTTCCCCATAGCTCATGCCAGTTATCTCCCTCATCACAAGGATTTCACGGTGGCTTTGCCCAAGCTCGTCGATACCCTCGGCGATTGCCCTGCGTATCTCACGGCGCATCAGTTTCTCTTCCGGGAGGTTTCGTGTATCAGGGATTTCGAGCTCAGTTACCTCGCCGCTTTCGTCCTGATACGTGATTGGTATCGCCGTGATTTTTGTTTTTTTACGCAGAAAATCGATGCACAGATTGTATGTCAGCCTGTACAACCATACGGAAAAACGGCTATCACCGCGAAAGCCCTCGAGTTGGCGGTACGCCTTGAAAAACGCTTCCTGAGAAATGTCCAGAGCATCGTCCTCATTACTTGTCATTTTCAGAGCAAGGTTGTATACGTTTTTCTGGTTTGCCAGGACAAGTTCTTCAAACGCGTTCCTGTCGCCATTTATAACTTTCCGTATTACTTCCAGTTCTTCGTCCGCTGTCAAATCGTCCTCACCAACTCCACAGTGTACTGTGTGATCCCGGGCTGACTCTAACCATTATAACTCGTCTTTTAACTCCCGCTTTATCCCTTCAGTGATCCTCCGCAAATCATCCAGTGTATCCGCTCTGGATATCCGCGCCTTGAAGTATCCTGAATGAGGGACACCGCGCAAGTACCACGCGTAATGCTTCCGCGCCTCAAGGCAGGCTATATGCTCGCCTTTTTGGCCGGCGGCTATTTCGATTTGCCTCATGGCAGTTTCGACTCTAACACCGACCAGTGGCCGCGGAGGGATCTTACCAACGTCCATGAACGCTTTTGCCTGTTGGAAGAGCCACGGATTGCCGAAGGCGCCACGCCCAACCATTACCATATCTGCGCCTGTGTATTTCAGTATCCTGACCGCGTCCTCCGCGGTGAACACATCGCCGTTTGCTAATACCGGAATGGATACGGCTCTCTTTACCTCACGGATTATGTCCCAATCGGCTTTTCCCGAGTACATTTGCGTTCTGGTGCGGCCATGCACCGCTATTGCCGAGATCCCCGCGGATTCGGCCATCCGCGCGAACTGAACGGCGTTTGTACTGCCCTTGTCCCAACCCTTGCGGATTTTTACAGTCACGGGGCAATCCACGCTTTTCCTGACGGCCTCGATTATCCGCATCGCCTTATCCGGATCGCGCATAAGAGCACATCCATCGCCGCTCTTTACTACCTTGCCGACAGGGCATCCCATGTTGATATCAATAAAGTCAGCTCCAGAGATTTCACGCGCGAGCGCGGCGGCTTGAGCCATGCATCCGATGTCGCTGCCGAATATCTGCGCGCCGGCATGGTGTTCATCTATCCCTAAAACTAACAGGCTTCGCGTCTTGCTATCCTGATACACAAGAGCCTTGGCGCTGATCATCTCCGTATACGTAAGACCGGCTCCGAGTTCCCGGCAAATAGTCCGGAACGCGAGATCGGTAACGCCTGCCATCGGTCCCAACGCGAGCCTTGAGCCTATCTCAATGTTTCCTATCCACAAGGTCTGATCTGCCCCCGTAGTTAATTATTCGGATGTAGTATACCACGCGGCAGCTCACAGCCGCAACCAGTTATTTTAACAGCCTTTTAAATACATCATCAGCGCGGCGGCGTCAGCGGGAGAGACACCGGAGATACGCGTTGCCTGACCGAGGTTGCGGGGTCTCACAGCGCTGAGCTTTTGTCTTGCCTCTATCCTAAGCCCCTGAAGCTTATTATAATCAATATCATCCGGGATGACATGGTTTTCCATCCTCTTTTGTTCCTCCAGATGACTCTGCTGCCGCTTGATATAACCCTCATATTTTATCGTAATCTCCGCCTGCTCGCGGACGGTGTCCGGCAGCACCGGAGCGGACTCGTCGAGTGGCGAGATCTCGCTGTATGTAAAACTCGGACGGCGCAACAGCGCCGCGAGACTCACTCCCGTCTTCGTCCCAGGCATGCCATGCGATTCCAGCAGTTCCGACAGTGCCACCGATGGCGGGAGGTAGGTCGTTTCAAGTCTCTTGATTTCCCGCTCCACAAGCGCGTACTTTTCCAGGACTCGCGCATGGCGTTCGTCCGGGACCAACCCGACACTATTGCCAAAATGGGACATCCTTATATCCGCGTTATCCTGTCGGTGCAGCAGCCTGTACTCCGTGCGTGAGGTCATCATACGATATGGCTCATTCGTACCCTTTGTCACGAGGTCGTCTATCAGTGTGCCGATATATCCGTCGCTCCTGCTTATTATGAGCGGGGCTTCTCCCTTGATTTTCAACGCGGCGTTTACTCCTGCGACATACCCCTGCACGGCAGCCTCCTCATAACCGCTCGATCCGCAAAACTGTCCGGCGCCGTACAAGCCGGGGAGTCTCTTCGTCTCGAGTGTCGGAAGAAGCTCCAGCGGATCTATGCAATCGTACTCGATAGCGTAGGCGGGGCGCATGATCTCCGCGTGGTCCAGTCCCGGGATCGTGCGGATCATCCTCAGCTGCACTTCCTCCGGCATCGATGAAGAAAACCCCTGCAAATACATCTCTTCGGTATCCAAACCCATCGGTTCTAAAAAAAGCTGATGACGCTCTTTATCGGCAAAACGCACGACCTTATCCTCAAATGACGGACAATACCGCGCGCCGACGCCGTCTATCATACCGGAGTACATGGGGCTTCTGTGTAGATTCTCTCGGACAATATCGTGTGTATCCTCGTTGGAATATGTCAGCCAGCAGACAGCACTGTTGACGAGAGGTGCGTTTGTCTCGAAGGAAAAGGGCTGTGGAGGTTCATCTCCGGGCTGGACCTCCATCTTCGAAAAATCCACGCTACGCGCATTGATTCGCGGCGGCGTTCCTGTCTTGAAACGCTGCAGAGTCAGCCCAAGCGCGCGCAGCCGCCCGCCCAGAGCATTCGCCGCGAACATCCCGTCAGGTCCTCCGCCGCGCACGGCTTCGCCGACTATCGTGCGCCCCGCAAGGTACGTGCCAGTACAAACAATGGCGGCACGGCAGTGGAAAACCGCGTCCGTATGCGTCCGTACATACGAAACCGCGCCGCCTACTACCCCGATATCCACTATCTCTGATTGCTTGAGTGAAAGATTATCCTGACGCTCGAGAGTGTGTTTCATCGCTTTTTGATACTCCCGCCTGTCAGCCTGCGCACGTAAGGAGTGTACGGCGGGGCCTTTCCCGCGGTTGAGCATCCGGAACTGGATGCACGCGCGGTCGGCGCATCGGGCCATCTCGCCACCGAGGGCATCAAGCTCGCGCACGAGGTGGCCTTTGCCGGTTCCGCCGATAGCGGGGTTACAGGGCATATTACCGACAGCGTCGAGGTTGATCGTAAAGCAAACGGTTTTCATACCAAGGCGCGCTGACGCGAGCGCGGCTTCGATCCCGGCATGACCCGCGCCAATAACGGCAATATCAAACTGTCCGGCATCATAAGTCATCGTTATCCCCGCGATGAAGGCAGCGCCATGGTCAGAGTGTTACACTCAATGCTCCAAGTCAAAGCACGCGGCGCAGAAATTGGCCCGTATGGCTGCGCTCGCACAGTACCGCCGCTTCAGGTGTACCTGTAAATAGTATCTCACCCCCGGCATCGCCGCCCTCGGGTCCGAGGTCAATGATATAATCGGCAGTCTTTATGACATCGAGATTGTGCTCTATGACTACCACGGTATTCCCCGCGTCGGTAAGCCGGTCGAGGACCTCGATTAACTTGTGGACATCCGCTGTATGGAGGCCGGTCGTAGGCTCGTCGAGTACATAGAATGTGTTTCCGGTCGAACGTTTACTAAGCTCAGTCGCGAGTTTGACACGCTGCGCCTCGCCACCCGATAACGTAGTGGAGGGTTGGCCGAGCCTGATATAGCCGAGTCCGACGTCAGCCAGTGTGATGAGTTTCTGTTTGATTTTCGGAAGGTTTTCAAAGAAATCGAGCGCCTCATCCACAGTCATATCGAGTACTTCGTGTATGTTTCTGCCCTTGTAACGCACCTCCAGCGTCTCGCGGTTATAACGCTTGCCCTTGCATACGTCGCATGGGACATATATATCCGGTAGAAAGTGCATTTCGATCTTCAACAGCCCATCGCCGGAACACGATTCGCACCGCCCGCCGCGTACGTTGAATGAGAACCGCCCGGGTTTGTATCCCCGCGCCCTCGCGTCTTGCGTCGAGGCGAACAAATCCCTGATATCGCTGAAAACGCCTGTGTACGTCGCCGGGTTGGAGCGTGGGGTACGACCGATCGGCGACTGGTCGATGTCTATGACCTTGTCAAGAAACTCCATGCCTTCGATGGAATCGTGCTTACCGGATCGCGCCTTTGCTCCGTTGAGTCCGGCTGCGAGTGCCTTATACACGACCTCGTTTATCAGTGATGACTTACCACTGCCGGAGACTCCGGTGACACAGGTCATAACACCGAGCGGGATCGTTACGGTCAGATTCTTCAGGTTATTCTCTCCTGCCCCGTGGATTATCAGGGATTGCCCGTTCCCCTGCCTGCGCGACAGGGGCACGGGAATGTTCTTTTTCCTGCCGAGATACTGCCCTGTGACCGATTCTTCGCACTCTATTATCTCCTCAGACGTTCCGGCGCATACGATCTCGCCGCCATGAATACCGGCGCCAGGGCCTACGTCAATGATGAAGTCCGCTTCGCGTATCGTCTCCTCGTCGTGTTCGACGACGAGAAGCGTGTTACCCAGATCGCGCAGGCGCTTGAGCATGTTCAGGAGTTTAATATTGTCCCGCTGATGCAGCCCGATCGATGGCTCGTCAAGGATATACAGTACTCCCACCAGCGACGAGCCGATTTGCGTCGCGAGCCTGATCCGCTGGCTCTCACCGCCCGACAGGCTGCCGGCTTTGCGGCTGAGAGTGAGATACTCCAGCCCGACGCTCCGCAAAAAGCCGAGCCGCTCACGTATCTCCTTTAATATCCGGTGAGCTATCATCTCATCCTTCTCAGACAATCTCAGTTCATCGAAGAAAACAAGCGCGCGGACGATGGACATTTCGGTAAGCACTGCGATGTTGATACCGCCAACTGTGACTGCTAAGACCTCTTTCTTCAAACGGCGGCTGCCGCAGTCGGGGCATGGATGTTCCGACATGTAGCTCTCGAGTTCCCACCGCATAGACGTGCTCTGCGTCTCCTTGTAACGTCGCTCTATGTTATTAACAATACCCTCGAATGGTTGGGTAAGGATACCCTTGCCGCGGGGTTGGTCGTAATATAGCTCCAGTTTTTCGCCGTTCGTGCCATACAGTATGACGTTGAGCGCTTGTTCCGGCAGTTCCCTTATAGGGGTCGTCAGCTTAAACTTGAACTTTCTTGCCAGCGCTTGGAAATACATCTTCGCGATGCCGTCGTTTTTCATGTTGCCCCATCCTGAGGCGGATATACCGCCGTCCTCTATTGATAACGATGGGTTGGGTATTATCAGCGCAGGGTCGACACGGAGCTGCGTTCCCAGTCCAGTACACGCCGGGCATGCTCCGTACGGATTGTTAAACGAGAAGAGTCTCGGCGTCAGTTCCTCGATCGATACGCCGCAATCTTCGCACGCATAGTTTTGCGAGAACAGCAGCTCACGCTCCTCACCGACGATATCGACCAGGAGCAACCCGCCGGAAAGCGCCAGCGCCGTCTCTACCGAGTCGGTCAGACGGCGAAAAATATCCTCCTTGATCACAAGGCGGTCGACTATTATCTCGATATCGTGTTTCTTATTCTTGTCGAGCTTTATGACCTCAGTCAGGTCGTAGATGCTTCCATCGGCGCGGACACGGACGTACCCGCTCTTGCGTGCATCTTCGAATACTTTTTGATATTCGCCTTTCCTGGAACGTATCACGGGCGCCATGATTTGTATCCTTGTCGCTTCCGGCAGTGTCATGACGCTGTCGACAATCTGGTCGACCGACTGCTGCTTTATCTCCTTGCCGCATTCGGGGCAGTGAGGCACGCCGATACGCGCCCATAACAGGCGCAGATAATCATATACTTCTGTTACGGTACCGACTGTCGAGCGCGGGTTGCGGCTTGTTGTCTTCTGGTCTATCGAAATCGCGGGTGATAACCCCTCGATATAGTCGATATCCGGTTTTTCCATCTGCCCTAAAAATTGACGCGCATAGGCCGATAGCGATTCTACGTACCGGCGCTGTCCCTCTGCGTAAATAGTATCGAACGCGAGCGAAGATTTGCCGCTTCCGGATATGCCGGTCAGTACGACCAGTTTATCTCTCGGTATCTCTACATCAATATTCTTTAGGTTATTCTCCCTGGCGCCCTTGACAAAAATATTATTCCGCATTCATCGACTTCCCTTTTATCCGGCATTCTGCGTTATCATGATGGCTGTTTCGTTATGGGATCAGTTCCCCATACGGCGCCGCGCGAGCCGTTATCTCGGATCTGAAGTAATAATCGAATATCCTTCTGGCAATATCCATGACAGCGGCGCCGGATCCACCCTTCTCCACAACGATGGATATCGCGATCTCCGGGTTGCCGGCTGGCGCGTAGCATACAAAGACTGCGTTGTTTATATCTTCGCCATCTACCTGCACAGTCCCCGTCTTTGCGGCGACGCGGATCGGATAATCGGCGAAAACCTTCTTTGCGGTTCCGTGATTTCCTCTTGAAACAGCCCTCATGCCTTCCTGGATGATCTCTATGTATTCTGTTTCTTCGATTACGTTTAATACTTCCGGCTCATGTGTATAGAGCAGATCGGTGAAATCGGCGCTCTTGATCCTGCGGAGGATCGAGAGCGAATACAACGTTCCCCCGTTAGCTATGGTTGCCGCGTAATTGGCAAGCTGAACCGGCGTAAACTCATTATGTCCCTGCCCAAATCCTGTCACCAGCGTGTCGCCGCGCCACCAGCCCTCATTGAGCGCCTCTCTCTTCCACTCAGGCGTGGCAAGCCGTCCCGGGTGTTCGGGTATTTCAAGCCCGGTGCTGATACCCAGCCCGAACTCCATGGCTGTCTCAGCCAGAGCCCTCGCTCCATCGGGTCCGCCGCCCTGTACCCAGTCGGACACGCTGATAAAAAAGTAGTTGCACGAACGTTCCAGCGCTTGGACGACATTGACCGGACCGTGGCCGATCCCCATGCTGTTGTATATCCAGCATGCCGGTTGAAAGTCATCGTATTTGGTGTATTTACCGACATCGTTTATCTCCGAGTACCGTCCGATTACGCCATAGCGCAGACCGGCGAACGCTGTCACCATCTTAAAGGTCGAACCAGGGTTGTACCTGCCCTGTGTCGCGCGGTTGACCAGAGGCCACGCCGGGTCGGAGTTGAGCAGCGCCCAATCCTGTGTCAGCGTGAAAATATTAAATGTCGGATACGAACCGGCGGCAAGCACCTCGCCCGTCCGGACGTCGGTCACAACAACGGCCCCACCGGGAATCTTGTCCAGTTCCTCTTCTTCACGCACGAGGTTGATCGTCTCAATATGCGACCGCAGCTCCTGTTCCACCGTCATTTGAAGGTCGATGTCCATAGTCAGATATATGTGCTTACCCGGTTCAGGTTCGCGCAGCGTTTCAACATCGGTGATCGTTCCGTCTTCTGTCATCCGGATGATTTGCTTACCTTCCACGCCGTGCAGTATCTCTTCAAATGCCAGCTCCGCGCCGACTTTGCCGACAAGCGCGTCCATTGGGTAACCCTGCTCTTTGTATATCTCGTATTCCTCCTTCGACATAGGCCTGATATAGCCCAGCAGGTGCGCGGCATACGTAGTATGATACTCCCGGATGTAGCCGCTCTCGATATAGACTCCGGTATAACCACGTTCTTCAATAAGCGTGATGAAATCAGAACTGACATCGCCCGCGAATATGTAAGCTGGAAGGCTTCCAATGATAGCCCTTATTTCAAGCTCATACCGCACGCCGATGATCAGACGCGCTTCCAGTATACCTATAGTAAAATCGATTCTGTAGTGGTCGCGCATCCAGACCAGAAGGTCGGAGGCTGACAACTCGGGGTCGAGGTTGAAATACTCAAAGTAAATCTCAAGCCGACGGCTCTGATTATCCGTCATGTCCGTGCTGTATTCAAATGGCGCGCCGCGTGTAACCGGGAATGTGTCGTTATAGGATACTTCCTCGCCTAGTGCCGTATAGACAAGATCCTGTATGACCGTGTTCCTGTCCGGGTCACGCAGTAGCGCGGTCCTGTTGATCATGATATTATACGAAGGCCTGCCTGACGCTAAGAGTATGCCATTTCGATCATATATGTTACCGCGCGCTGACGGGAGAGTGACGTCGCGCCTTATTATCCTTCGCGGATAATTCTCGACCTCCGCCGCCTGCGTTTCGTATACCTGTATCTCGAACAGCTTGCTCACATAAGTGGCAAGCAATATGATCATGAGGATAAAAATCAATACAACTCTCGCGGGTCTGTACATTCTTTGCATATTACGATCCTTTCCGCGCAAACTGCTTGTGCGTCTTTAAGCGGAGTTTATCCGGATACTCGTACTGTGCGGGTTTTCAGCGCTACAGCGGTCGTCCCGATGGAGAGACACGCTGAGCGCGCTTCCCCAGCGCCCGGACGAAAAACCACAGCGGTAGTGCGAATATCAGGGAGTAGCCGGTCTGGCGCAGTGCCGTTGAGATCAGCGGCTGCAGTGGGACATTGCGTATGAAAAACAACGGCTGCATCTGCATGAGCGCCGAAGCGGTAAGAACGGCGGCGCAGCATAGCATATATGTGACAAACCCGCGGGTCAATATAGTGTCAGCCATAGCGCCAACTATCAATCCGGTTATAGTGAGCAGAACAGTAAACGCTCCAATCGGCTCGTTGAAGGATATGTCACAGAATATCCCCGCGAATATTCCCATGATGCCGCCTGCATCACGGCCCTCGCATACAGCGACTCCGGTGCTTATGATAGGCATCAGCAGCGGAGCAAGCCCTGACAGACGCAGGTATGGGAAAATCATACTCTGGAAAACAAAGACCAGCATAAGCAGTAACGCGTGGAGGATTATTGATACTATCAATGTCTTTCTTTTCAAAACGTGTCCTCATGAGAGATGCAGGCCGTACCGGCTATTCGGCAGGGATGTCTTCTATCTCGTCCGAGACTTCAAAATCGTAAATAACGAAAACGTATGATATCGTATCGATTTCGCGCATCGGCTTGACGATCGCGTAACGCCCTATGCCGGTGCTGTGACGGAGGACCTCTACGACCTCGCCCACGACAAGTCCGGAGGGGAAGACGCCGCCTACGCCCGAGGTCACGACAGAGTCGCCGGGAAGCACTATGTGATTATCGTCAATATAATCGAGCATCAACAAACCGGAGCTCATCAGGGAGAAGTCCCCCTTAATTGTGGCGGTGGCGCCGCTGTCCCCGACAAAAGCGCCGGCGGAAAACGTGGTATCGAGTACAGTCACGACAGTCGATTTCGTAGCGCCGACGCCCGAAACCTGGCCTATCAGAACGCCGTACTCAGTCGCCACCCCGTTGCCTTTCTCGATGTTCGAGTTCGCATAGCCCCTGTCGATAGTGAATGATGACGACCAGTTATCCCCGCTGCGGTTTTCGATCATCGCTTGCTCGTGCTTATACCCCGAGTGGCGTTCCTGAAAATCAAACAGCGCGCGGAGCCGTTCGTTCTCGCTTCTCAGTTCCGCGGCTTCGCGATAGTCGCGTTCGTATTCGGTCAGAGTACGGGCGACCCTTTCATAGTCAGCCATAAGGTTATCGTATCTGTAGATAGAGCTGTAGATGTTCTCAAACACACGCGCGACATTTGAAGCCAGTGTCCTCAGCGGTCTCGATACAGCGTCGGCCATTCCGGTGATGGGTCCGCTGCTGCCGAATACGGTGACCGATACCAGCGATATGACGGCGATTATCACAGCGATAGCGCCAATAATAATCGATCTTCTTGAAAATAGAGCTTTCATATGGCCACCCCGTACTCCCTGAGCATCATTGTCAGGCGGCACAGCGGCAAGCCCATGACATTGAAGAAATCACCCTCGATCCTTTCAATAAAGATGGCGCCATATCCTTGTGCCGCGTAAGCACCCGCCTTGTCCATAGGCTCTCCCGACCTGACATAAGCCGACACCTCTTCGTCAGAGATATCCCGGAAGAAAACATCCGTTTTCTCCGTAGCGGTAGTATAACCCCCATTTGCGAGGATTACTACGCCGGTGAATACCGTGTGTTTGTGACCGGATAAAGCCTTTAGCATCTCCGCCGCGTCTTCCGGGCTTTCCGGTTTCCCAATCGGACGCCCGTCGAGATATACCAACGTATCAGCCGCGATAATGATATCATTTTCGCCGCATGAAAGCGAGACATTTTTAGCTTTTTGAAGCGCGATTTGGCAAACCGTTTGTTCAGGTGACAAACCTGGAAGGATTTCTTCTTTGCCGGTGTCAGGAATCACCTTAAAACCTTCCAGCCCAACCATTCTCAGAAGCTCCAGCCTTCGCGGTGATCCGGAAGCGAGCACGATGTTCATACTTTTATTCCACTCCCCTGTAATACAGCCCGCGCGTATAACCGGTGGGTTCAAAATCACTCAGGCCCATATACCGTTTGATAATCGCGACGCATTCCAGTGCGTTCTCTGTCGTGAAACTCAGCCGCTCAGCCCACAATCCCAGGGTGGATGTCGCGCGGCGCTTATCAGCCATAAACAGTTTCTTTGAGTTGAGAACGATGTTACGGCAGCCAAACTCCGGCACGACAGGAAATACCGCTCCCTGTTTGTCCGTCAAACCGAAGATACTGTCGCATGTACACGCTCCGGCGCAGTTTCTCACGATGCAATTCTCGGTGATCATCAGCGGCAACCGGCCATATGCGATGATCTCGGTGTCGATATGCTTGGACATATCACGTATCTCGGCCAGACGCAACTCAAATGACAACGTGGTGGACTTTAGCCCCAGATCGGCAAGAACGCGAATGGTCTCAGAGTTGAATGTATTCAACCCGAAGTCGCCCCTGACGTTCATCCCGTGAGTCCGCGCAAACAGGATATGGCCTATGCTGCCCACTAGTGCGTCGCTGACGCCGTACTCCGACGCCTGAAGCAGCATTTCTGAGACTTTCTTCCTCTCGCTGTCATGAACCACGCGCGGCAGCACTGCGACAACATTGATGCTCTCATGTTCCAGAAAATCGTGTAGTATCGATGACTCAAAGTCGAACTCCATTATAGGGATATAGACAATATGCGGGTTCAACTCCTCCATACCCTTTGAGAGTTGATAGAGCTTCATGACGGAAACTGTCAGCAACGGAGGGTCCGTATAACCCGGAACATGTTCGCCCGGGACGAACTCGCCCTCTCCGTGTTCTATCACTGTCTTACGCTGTTCGAGGATCTCGGCGAGCAGGTTACGGCGCATATCATTGAACGCGGATATCGGGAGCGAGAGACCCGGCTCTACCGTCCCTTTGACTCCAACACATTGGAATGGCGTACCGCCCGTCTTGTGTAGCTGGGTATGAAGTACCGCGACAGTCAGTTCCTTGTGGAACGCAGGCTCCGGGACAGGGCCATACACGATTGCGGTATTCTTTCTGTCGTCAACGGCGGCAAGCTTGACGCGCTTCCCACTGCTGATACTGCCGACAAATCGAACAGGTATACGCTGGAACTCCCCGTTTAAGTAATTCTTCCTCGTAGAGGAGAAGATGGCTGAGTCCTGGCTGAACTCCTCCTCGCGCCTGCCGATCATATCCGCGCCAAGGCGATCCGTATAGTATCCGTCGGTAAATCCCTGCCGCGAAAACGCTTTTTGAAGCGCGCGCAGGTCGTCTTGTGTAGGCGTCTTGCCTTTGTGTACAAATTTCGAGTAAATGCCTGTAACAATTGCGGCGTATTCCGGGCGTTTCATTCGCCCCTCTATCTTGACCGCAGTGACGCCGATCGCATCCAAATCCGCCAGATACCGCACAAGGCAATTATCTTTGAGGCTGAGCGAGTATTCCGCCGAGTGCCCGCCGGCACTATAACTCATGCGGCAGGGCTGAGCGCACAATCCACGGTTGCCGCTGCGTCGGCCAATCACCGCGCTCATATAGCACTGCCCGGAATAACTCATACATAGCGAGCCGTGGACAAAGACCTCTATTTCGATCGGTGAATTCTTGCATATGTAGCTGATTTTTTTACGCGATAACTCACGCGCTAATACAACACGCCTGAATCCCATCGCGGCCGCCATCTTGACACCTTCCAGATTATGTATACTCATCTGTGTGCTGGCATGAAGCGGAACTTCCGGGACTGCCTGCCGCACGGCCTTCATAACACCGAGATCCTGTACGATTATCGCATCGACCCCGAGGCGGCATGCTTCTTTGGCCCGTTCGGCGATCAAAGGCAGCTCTCTGTCGGAAGCGAGGGTGTTCAGGGTCAGATAGGTCTTCACGCCACGAACGCGGCAATACTCGAGCGCACGCCCAAACTCGTCACGCGTGAGGTTCTTCGCGTTTTTTCGCGCATTAAACTCCTCAAAGCCTAGATATACCGCGTCCGCCCCGTTCTGTACCGCTGCGACAACGCCCTCATGAGAACAAGCGGGCGATAATATTTCAAGCACAAGCTCACCCACATTACAAATAGAAACTAACCGTTAACAAATAGTAACATATTATATCACAAACATTGACTATATTCCATAGTTTTAAGAAAAACTTTTAAAATTTCTGTTAAAATATCAGGTTGACAGATTCAAGGTGTAATGATATCTTCAGACACAATGAAGAAGGCAAGAATGGAGAATGGCTATGTTCGACATTAAAAAACTCAAATTCGACGAAAACGGCCTTATCCCCGCCATCGTGGTGGATGCCGACACAGGCGGAGTACTGACACTGGCGTATATGAACGAGGAGAGCCTTAAAATAAGCATCGCCGAGGGCAGAACGTGTTTCTGGTCGCGTTCACGTAAAAAACTTTGGCGAAAGGGTGAAACATCTGGTAACGTTCAGCACATAGTGAACATAAAGACGGATTGCGACAGGGACGCGCTGACCGTGACAGTGAAGAAATACGGTCCTGCCTGCCACACCGGTACGGAATCGTGCTTTAGCGAAGATGTGTATGGAGACGACGCCGGTTCCTTCTCGCTGAGTTCACTATACAGCGTAATCAGTGACAGGAAGATAAACCGGAAGGAAGGCTCTTATACGACATACTTGTTCGACAAGGGCATCGATAAGATACTGAAGAAACTCGGTGAGGAATCGACCGAGGTAGTGATTTCCGGGAAATCCGGCGACAAGACGGAAACGATTTATGAACTAGCCGATCTCACATACCACGCGATGGTTTTAATGGTTCAGATGGGCATAACACCGGACGATGTGATTAAGGAGCTTGCTTCCCGCCACGTCAGCAAGACAAAATAGGAGAAGATGACTCAGATGACAGGCTATCAGAACTTGCACTCACACTCGACGTATTGCGACGGGACTCTGCCACTGGAGGCAATGATTGAAGCCGCGCTCGGTAAAGGATGCGACTCAATCGGATTTTCCGATCATTCTTATGTCTCGTTCGAAACGCATTATGCTATGAGCCTTGACGATACGCGCGAGTATATGCAGGATATCAATGCGCTCAAGGAGAAGTACAAGAATCGGATCGAAGTGTTTCTCGGCGTTGAGCAGGACTATTTTTCCGAAGGGCCGAAGGATGGATTCGACTATATCATAGGCGCCTCGCATTATGTAAGAATAACGGGAGGCCACATCACGATCGACGCGGGCGCGAAGAACCAAAAGGAGATGGTCAACAAATACTTTGGCGGTGATTATTATGCGATGGCTGAATTGTATTTCGAGACCGTCGCGAATATCGTGGAGAAAACGAACGCCGATATCATAGCGCATTTTGACCTGATAGCTAAATATAATTTCGATGGATGCCTGTTTGATGAAACGCATCCGCGATACCAAACGGCAGCGCTTTGCGCGATGGATAACATATTGAAAGACTGCAAACTCTTTGAAGTAAACACAGGCATGATGTACCGGTTCAACAAGCGGGAGCCTTATCCGTCCGTTTTCCTTCTCAAGGAGCTGCGCAAGCGGGGAGGAGAGGTCATACTATCCAGCGACAGCCACGATGCTCAATCGTTGTGTTATGGATTTAACGAAATGCTGGAACTCCTCAAGACCTGTAAATTCAAATATATTAAGCGCTTAACAAAAAGTGGGTTTATTGATATCAAGTTGTAGGGTTACTGTCAAGTAGTTACTCTAAACAACTGCGTTGTAGGAGCTGTTTATATGTCAGATATGAGCGAAACGTATGGAATGATGGTATTTAGCGACTACGTCATGAAACAGCATTTGCCGGCTGATGTATACAGCGAGCTCCGTAAGACTATAAGTGACGGCAGCCGGCTTGACAGTAATGTGGCTACGGCGGTCGCGGCCGCGATGAGGGAATGGGCGGTCAGCCTGGGCGCCACGCATTATACTCACTGGTTTCAACCCATGACCGGCATCACGGCGGAGAAGCACGACAGCTTCATCGCGCCGACCGGCGATGGCAGGGCTATAGCGGAGTTTTCCGGCAGCGCTCTGGTACAGGGCGAGGCGGATGCCTCAAGCCTTCCGTCCGGCGGGCTGCGGGCGACCTTTGAGGCGCGGGGATATACGGCGTGGGACCCCACGTCATACGCGTTTATACGCAGCAATACGCTATATATACCAACCGCGTTTTGCTCGTACGGCGGGGAAGCGCTCGATGAGAAAACGCCGCTCCTGCGCTCAATGCACGCGATAAACAAGCAAGCCCTGCGCATACTGCGCCTGTTCGGGAACACTCTGGAATCAGTGGTGAAGCCGATGGCGGGCGCGGAACAGGAATACTTCCTGATCGACAAGGAAATGTTCGAGAAGCGGAAGGATCTGATGTATACGGGGCGAACGCTGATAGGCGCGAAATCGCCGAAAGGCCAGGAACTCGACGACCAGTATTACGGGGCGATCAAGCCGAGGGTCTCGGCATATATGAAAGCTCTCGATGAGGAACTGTGGAAGCTTGGCGTCCCTGTCAGGACAGAGCATAACGAGTCCGCGCCGGCGCAGCATGAGCTCGCGATCCAGTATACGTCTACAAACATAGCCACAGACCACAACCAGCTCATCATGGAGATCATGCAGAGCATCGCCAAGGAACACGGTATGATTTGTGTCTTGCATGAAAAGCCGTTTGAAGGAATAAACGGGAGTGGCAAGCACAACAATTGGTCGCTCGTGACCGGCTCAGGCGTCAACCTGCTCGACCCCGGCGCGACGCCGCATGACAACGCCCAGTTTCTCTTGTTCCTCGTCGCTGTCATCAAGGCGGTGGACGATTATCAGGATCTGCTCAGGATATCCGCCGCCAGCGCGGGCAACGATTGCCGCCTTGGCGGAAACGAGGCTCCGCCCGCGATAATCTCAGTCTATATAGGCTCGCATTTGCATGCGATTCTGGATGCCTTAGAGAATGGCACCCGTTATGACGCACGTGAGGAAGCTACGATGGTGAAGATAGGCTCGACAGCCCTGCCAAGCTTTCCGAAAGACACGACCGACCGCAACAGAACCTCGCCCTTTGCCTTCACCGGTAACAAGTTCGAGTTCCGCATGGTCGGGTCGAACATGTCAATAGCCAAAGCGAACATCGTAATAAACACCGCTGTCGCGGAGTCGCTTCGCCAGTTTGCGGACGAACTTGAGAGCGCCGCCGATTTTAATGATGCATTGTACGTATTGATAAAAAGAGCTTTCAGGAAACACAAACGGATAATATTCAACGGTAACGGCTATGATGATGAATGGGTGTGCAACGCTGAAGCACGGGGACTGTTGAACCTCAAGACTACTCCGGATGCCCTGCCATATTTGCTTGATGAGAAAAATGTAGCCCTCTACGAGCGGCATAAGGTGTTCTCACGCGCGGAACTGTTGTCGAGGCTCGATATCAGCCTGGAAAATTATTGCAAGCTTTGCAACATTGAGGCAATGACCATGTACAAGCTTGTGAAGAAAAATCTCCTGTACGCCGCGGTATCGTACGCCGGCGAGTTGGGCGAGGCTGCTTGCGCTAAAACCGCGTTGCTGCCCGAAGCCGACTGCTCATATGAGCGCGACACAGTACGGCGGTTGTCGGAACTGACCGCAGCCCTTCATAAGAATGTCACGGGGCTGTACGACGCGATCTGTGAAGCGGGGGATAAAAAAGACGAACTGGAGAAAGCTTGTTTCTTTAAGGACGCGGTACTGCCGAAGATGGGAGAATTGCGTGAGTATGCCGATGAACTGGAACTTCTGGTCTCCCGTAAACACTGGCCGTTCCCGACGTATGGCGACCTGCTCTTCAGCGTGAGGTAGATAGGTAATAATCCTGAATTGCATCACGAGCGTTATATGAACTCCGGACAAGCGGGGCGGACGCAACATGCCTAAACCCCTTTTTCCTGGCAATCGATCCGTATTCCTCGAATAGTGACGGGTGGATATATTCATGCACTGGAATATGTTGCCGTGTCGGCGCGAGGTACTGGCCGATCGTAATGAACTCACAGCCGGTTTCCAGCAAATCATCGAACAACTCACAGACCTGTCGCGAGGATTCGCCCAGTCCAACCATCAGTCCGCTCTTTGTGAGTATATCCGATGCAAGCGTCTTGATATTTCTTAGAACATCCAAAGAGCGCTTATACTGCGCTTGCGGGCGCACTACCGGGTAAAGCGGTTCTACAGTCTCCATATTGTGGCTGATGACGGTCGGATGAGCGTCTGTCACCATATTAAGCGCATATACGCTTCCTTCGAAATCAGGGATCAGCACTTCGATTGCGGTTCCGGGGGAAGCGTTTTTGGTTTCCCGTATCACGTTAGCGAAATGTCCGGCTCCGCCATCGGGCAGATCGTCTCTTGTTACCGATGTGACCACGACATATTTCAGCTCAAGCGATTTCACCGCTTGAGCCACTTTCTCAGGTTCTTCCGGATCCAACCGCTCGGGGGGGCCGCTGCGGACGTTGCAAAACCGGCAATTGCGCGTGCAGTTTGTACCCATGAGCATAAAAGTGGCAGTCTTGCGTGAAAAGCAATCACCATAGTTCGGGCAGTTAGCCTGCGCGCATACTGTGTTCAGCCCCAAGGTTTTTAATGTTTGCTCGACAAACTCCAAATTTGGTGTGCCGGTATAACGGACTCGCAGCCAATCCGGCTTGCGCTGCATATACTCACCGTCTTTCCATAACATGGGACTCCGCCCCGCAACACATAAAAATGCCCGATAGAAACTCGTCCGCAGTAATGCTGCCAAGATAAGGCTGCAATGGAATCCCGCAAAGTGCCTTATAAAAGTCATTATATTGGAACAGTATATTTTCCAGCTCCAGTTCCAACCCCCGGATCGGTGTGACTCCAAGAAAATCCCCACGTATCGAACATGAGGTCACAACCCCCCTTGCGACATCAAGGAATATTTCCACTCTCCCACCGGTGAAACGTTTGCTATTGTGAAACGTGTATTTCGGAGACTGAATAAAAGTCCATGAAGGATTTCCGTATCGCTGCTGATAGATGCGGTCGATTTGGACAAAATCGTCTTCTGAGAGCGAACGTTCCCGGAATACCCTTCCGTGAAACAGATTCTGCTTAAAAAGCCCCCAAAACTCTTCGATTGAGCGAGGGTGGTCCATGTGCTCGATAATGTTTGTGACGCGGCTGCGTACCGACCGCACCGCTCCGGAACGGATTTTATCTTCGTCGCCGCGGAGGACACGAGCGAGCGTTTCTAAATCAGTATTGTAAAGTAAGGAACCATGGGTGCATATCCTGCCATGCCGGATGTACTGAGCGAGTCCTGATATCTTCCTGCCATCTATGATGAGATCATTGCGTCCTTCGGCTACGGCGTGAATGCCCATCATGTTGAGCGCACCTACAACAGAGCCGGCTACGTCTTCCCTTGCGATATCCGGCGGATACCGATCTTCCGTGTATGGCACTATCACTGTATACAGGAGTGTTCCCATATCGGTGTAGATGGTCCCGCCTCCGCTGGAGCGGCGAATGATCTGTATTCCCGCATGCTTCGCGAAGTCCATGTCTATCTCAGCCTGCGCTATTTGATTGCAGCCAAGCATCGCGCATCTGTCGGCCTGCCAAACCATCATGACGGGTTCGTCCCATGGATAGTCACGCACGATATACTCTTCGGCTGAAAAATGAAAAGCCGCGTCCTTGCTCTCCGGTTCGATATACAACATTGTTCCGTACCTTTGCCGGTAAGTTAAGCTTTTTATGCTCAGTGCCGCTGCCACCTTACGCCTTGCGGAGTGTCTTCAAGCACGATACCCATTTCAGCCAGCTTATCCCGTATCATGTCAGCCTCGACCCAGTTTTTCTCCTGCCTGGCGACCTGCCTGGCAGTAATGAGCGCCTCGACCTCATCATCAAGTGACGCATCGCTCGT
>Ga0123353_10002631_pt1 | contig 22352 bp, 28 predicted proteins | sample TergutLab28metaG_3_FD_92763 | JGI IMG/M metagenome (GOLD analysis project Ga0123353, IMG submission 92763) | Labiotermes labralis P3 segment gut microbial communities from Petit-Saut dam, French Guiana - Lab288 P3 | ecosystem: Host-associated > Arthropoda: Insects > Digestive system > Gut ... | reverse complement strand
GTCCGCCAAGACCACCGCAAGGAGGTGCTAAATAATGTTAATGCCTAAACGAGTCAAAAGACGAAAACTGCACCGCGGACGAATGACGGGAAAGGCTACCCGCGGGAACAAGCTTGCATACGGAGATTACGGTCTTGTTGCGCTTGAGCCGTGCTGGATTACTTCGCGTCAAATCGAGGCCGCACGTATTGCCATGACACGTTACACAAAACGCGGCGGTAAGGTTTGGATTAATATCTTCCCGCACAAAAGCGTCACCAAAAAACCGGCGGAAACACGTATGGGTTCGGGGAAAGGTTCTCCCGAGTTTTGGGTCGCCGTTGTCAAACCGGGCAGAGTCCTGTACGAAATCGCGGGGGTGTCGGAGGAAGTAGCGCGCGAAGCATTGCGTCTTGGTATGCACAAATTGCCTTGCAAATGCAAATTCATCAAGCGCGATGAAATCGTTGAAAAGCGCTATGTCAAAGGTAAAGTCGTATTCTTGAATCAGCCGAAACCGACAGATACGGCGGGCGAGAGCAGCGAAGGGGAGGTAGCAAATGGGTAAAGCACAACAAATTCATGACTTGACAACAGCAGAACTTACAACAAAGTACAACGATTTGAAACAAGAGCTTTTCAACCTGCGCTTCCAACAAACCACGGGACAATTAAAAAACCCGCTTGCGATTCGTACTGTTAAAAAAGATATCGCACGCGTGATGACTATTCTGAAAGAACGCGAAACAAAGGGAGGCAAGAAATGAACGAGTCAAGAACAACACAACGAAAAGTCCTTACCGGCACGATTGTGTCCGATAAAATGGACAAAACCATCGTCGTTTTGGTGGAAAGAAAAGTTCCGCACCCTCTTTACAAGAAGGTCGTCAAACAATCCAAAAAATACAAAGCACATGACGAAAAGAACGAAGGTGCAGTGGGCGATATAGTCGAAATTATGGAAACAAGACCGCTTTCAAAAGACAAATATTTCCGTCTTTTGCGTGTAGTGGAAAAGGCAAAGTAGGGGAGGGCTGGACATGATACAACAAGAATCACGTATGAACGTTGCCGATAACACCGGCGCGAAACAAATCGGGGTCATTCGCGTGCTTGGCGGGTCTTTCCGGCGTGCAGGCGGCGTGGGCGACATCGTCGTGGCAAGTGTTAAGGTTGCGACTCCCGGCGGTGTGGTGAAAAAAGGTGAAGTTGTCAAATGTGTCATAGTGCGCACCAAAAGCACCATAAAACGTGCCGACGGAACACATATTCGCTTTGACGATAATGCCGTAGTTATCATCGATAAAGAAGGTAATCCGCGCGGAACCCGTATTTTCGGGCCCGTCGCGCGTGAACTTAGAGAGAAGGGCTATATGAAGATTGTCAGTTTAGCCCCGGAGGTATTATAATGAGTATAAGAAAAGGCGATACAGTAGTAGTAATCGCAGGAAAAGACAAAGGTAAAAAAGGTAAAGTCGTGTCGGTGGAAGACGGCAAAGTCACTGTCGACGGTGTCAACATTGTCATCAAGCACAAAAAGGCGCGAAACCAAAAACAAAAATCCGCGCGCGAAAAAATGGCGTCGCCGATTGATGTTTCCAACGTGCAAATCCTTTGCAAGTGCGGAAAGGCAACACGTGTTGCACACAAAATAAACGACAAAGGTGTAAAAAACCGTGTATGCGGTAAGTGCAACGAAATCCTTGATAAAAAATATGTCAAGGTAAAAGAAAAAGCCAAAGAAGAAGTCGAGGCCGAAAAGACAGAAGAAAAAACAGACAAAAAACCGCTTCAACGCCGTGAGGTCAAACATACTGCGGAGTCCAAGGTCAAAAAACCAACCGGACCCGTTAAATCGGTCGAAGGGCACAGAAGATTAGGAGGAGGCTCGTAATGGCAGAAGAAAAAGTGAAAACAGAAAAGCCCAAAGTAAAAAGCAAGGCGAAGAACCGACTTCATGAAAAATACGTGAAAGAAGTCGTGCCTGCCATGGTAAAAAAATGGGGCTTTAAAAATAAAATGGCGGTTCCGCGAATCGACAAGGTTGTAATCAACATTGGCCTTGGCGATTGTAAAGACGACACCAAAAAGTTCCAAAACGCCGTGGATGAAATAGGGCTTATTACCGGCCAAAAGCCGCTTGTGACTAAAGCGAAAAAGAGTATATCCAACTTCAAACTGCGCGAAAATCAACGCATTGGTGCCAAAGTAACTTTGCGAGGTCCGCGAATGTACGAATTTTTGGACAAGTTGATTTCAATCGCATTGCCGCGTGTGCGCGATTTCCGCGGGATTTCCCCGACATCGTTTGATAAACACGGGAACTATGCGCTTGGGATAAAGGAACAACTTGTGTTTCCGGAAATCAGTTACGAAAAAGTCGACAAGGTACGCGGGTTTGATATTTGTATCGTGACCACCGCGAAAACCACCGCAGACGCGTTGACACTTATGAAAGAAATGGGCTTCCCATTCAGGAGTAAACCATGAACAATGAATTGAGACAAAAAGTATGGAGTATTTTCGGTCAAATAAAAGAAGAAGACAGGAGATTTGTGCAGAGAGTGATTGAGATGCTTGCAAGCGGTGCAATTACTGCAATCGAAGCGCAACAAATATGGACAAGGTACAAGGAAGAAAACCATTTACAAGCACCAGAGAGAGGGAGGGATTAACCGTGGCTAAGACAGCAATGAAAGAAAAACACAAAAAAGGCGGCAAGCGAAACGGCAAAGTTTGCCCTGTGCGTGATTACACACGCTGCAATATATGCGGGCGTCCGAAAGCCGTTTTGAAAAAATACGGAATCTGCCGCGTGTGTTTCCGCGAAATGGCGCTTCGGGGCGAAATCCCGGGTGTAAAAAAGGCAAGCTGGTAAGGAGGTAAAAATGGCAAAAAAAAGTATCATAGTAACGGACCCAATTGCGGATATGCTGACACGTATCAGGAACGCGATGCAAGCGCGGCACGACTTTGTGGAAATTCCGCAAAGCAAGATTAAACTTGAAATCGCAAAAATCTTGTTGAAGGAAGGCTATATCCAAAAGGTCGAACAAACCAAAAACACTGAAGGTCATCAGTTTATCAAAGTCACTTTCAAGGCGGCAGACGGTAAACAACGCGTGATTCAGGGTCTTCGCCGTATATCCAAGCCGGGTTTGCGTGTATATTCCGCGGCGGAAGATTTACCAAAAGTTTTGTCTGGTCTTGGCATTGCAGTTATATCGACAAGTAAAGGCATTATGACTGACAATGATGCGCGGGCGAAAAATCTTGGGGGAGAGGTTTTGGCTTACGTATGGTAAGCCAGAATAAGAAATTAGAAATGAGAAATGAGGCGAATTTAGGAGGAATTAATGAGTAGGGTAGGGAAAACAATTATTAAGATACCGACGGGGGTAAAAGTCGAATTCTCCAATGGCATGGTATCGGTAACGGGACCGAAAGGTGACGTTTTAATGCAAGAAATCAAAGCCCCGATATCGGTGGATGTACAAACTGATACCGTTCTTGTTAACCGCGGAGACGATTTGGCTGGGAGTCGCGCTTTGCACGGGCTTTACAACCGCTTGATTCAAAACATGATTGAAGGCGTTACAAAAGGCTATACAAAGACTTTGATTTTGAACGGTGTCGGTTACAAGGCCAACATGCGCGGTGAAGATTTACTTTTAAACCTTGGTAAAAGCCATCAAAGCGAAGTTAAAACCGAGACGGGTATCAAATTCAAGGTATTGACACCGCAGGAAGTCCAGGCATTGAACCTTGGAAAAGAAGGTATCGCCGTGGTTGTGCAAGTTTCGGGTAACAACAAGGAACAAGTCGGGTCGGTTGCAAGCCGTATTCGGTCTTTACGCCCGGTTGAACCATATCACTTGTACGGAATCCGTTATGCCGGCGAACACGTGATAAGAAAAGAGTCCAAATCCGGCAAGAAAGGAGGCAAGAAATGATAATTAAACAAGATAAAAACAAGGCAAGAAAGCAAAGGGCAAAGCGTCAATCCGACATTGCGGGAACGGCTAAAAAACCGCGCATTTCGGTGTATCGCAGTTTGACTAATGTCTACGCGCAGCTTATCGATGATGAAAAAGGCGTGACAATCGTGGCGGTTAATACTTTGCAAGCCGCAATCAAAAAGGCTGTCAAAGGCAAAACCAAAAAAGAAGCCGCGTTCATCGTGGGAGAAAGTCTTGCGAAGGCGGCACTTGCCAAAAAGATAAAAGAATGTGTTTTTGACCGCAGCGGTTATGTGTACACCGGCAGGATTGCACAAGTTGCAGAAGGCGCACGTAAAGGAGGGTTGCAGTTTTAATTATGGATAAGCAAACTGAAAAAGAAATAGTCGAAGACATCACTGCGGAAGTGGTCGCACAAGGGAAGCTTGTTTCCGCCGATGCGGTATTGAAAAGCACCGCCAAAGATTTGCGGTCCGACGCGAAAGAAGCACACAAAAAAGCCTTGTATAAAACTGCGAAAGCACCCGAACGCAAACGCGAAGAAGTTGCCGCGGGCGAAATCCAAAGCAAACTTATCGGTGTCAACCGAATTACAAAGGTTGTTAAAGGCGGACGGACATTGCGTTTCAGCGCAGTGGTAATCGTTGGTGACAAAAACGGACGCGTGGCGGTCGGTAACGGAAAGGCGCGCGAAGTGTCAGAGGCCATCAAAAAAGCCGAACAAGACGGCAAGAAGTCCCTTAAAACCGTGCCAATCGTGGGTAATACTATACCTCACGAAGTCATCGGCAAATTCGGCACAAGCCAAGTGAAGATGCTGCCTGCTAAAGAGGGTAAAGGTATCATTGCCGGCGGACCTGTTCGTGCGGTTTTGGAACTTGCGGGGTATAAAGATGTGACCTCGAAATGTTATGGTTCAACCAATTCGACAAACGTTGTCAAAGCAACGATGGAAGGATTGCTTCAATTGCGTACGCACGAGGAAATTCAAGCCATACGTGGCAAAAAGTAAGGTTGACACGAAACACTAAAACGTGTAAAAATATACAATTCGTCAAAAAGGAGAACGAAAATGGCAGTTACAAAAACAGCAACAACAAAAACACCGGCAAAGAAGGCGGCGGCAGATGTCGCAAAGACAGACAAAAAAGTCGTAGCAAAAGCAGCAGCAAAACCGGCGGTAAAAGCCGACGCAAAAGTCGCGACCAAACCGGCGGAGAAAAAAACACCGGAAAAGAAAGCATCTGTTGCGGGCAAACCCGCGGCAAAACCGGCAACCCCGGCAAAAGCGGCAGCAGCACCTAAAGCCGCACCGGCAAAGGCAGCCCCGGCGGCAAAAGCGGTAGCTGCGCCGAAAGCAGCGGCAAAACCCGCACCGAAGTCAGAACCGGCAAAGACATCGGCAAAGCCCGTTGCAAAAGCAGAACCCGCGAAAAAGCCCTCGGTAACCAAAGCGGCACCTGTGAAGGCGGAAAAAGCAAAATCAACGGGAAGCAAATTACCGTACGTATCAACCGGTCAAATCACTGTGGAGCTTGTAAAATCCACTAACGGTTGTACAGTCCGACAAATCCGCACCGTCCAGGCTTTGGGTTTGAAAAAAATCAATGACACTAAAACACACCAAGACAATCCCGCAATACGCGGAATGTGCACGGTGGTGGCACATCTTGTGAAGGTCGAAAAGGTAAGTTAATATGCAAATACATGAGTTATCACCCCACCCGAAAGCAAAGCGCGAACCAAAAAGACTTGGGCGCGGTATAGGCAGCGGGCACGGGAAAACAAGCGGCAAAGGCCACAAAGGTCAATGGGCACGAAGCGGCGGCGGTGTTCGCGCCGGTTTCGAAGGCGGTCAAATCCCGCTTGTCCGCCGTTTACCAAAACGCGGTTTTACCAACAATTTTGAAAAACAATACTCCTGTATTAACGTGGGCGATTTGAATAATTTCAAGGCGGGCACCATCGTTTCCGCCGAATTGTTAAAAGAAAAAGGTGTTTTGGCAAAAATTGAACCCTACGGTCTTAAAATCCTTGGAAACGGCGAGCTAAAAGTTGCCCTGACAATCCAAGCCGCTGCGTTTACAAAAGGCGCACAAGATAAAATCAAAAAAGCAGGCGGAAAAGCCGAGGTCATTAAATAATGATTAAAACAATCAAGGAAGCGTTTAAACAAAAAGATGTTCGCACGAAAATCTTGTGGACGCTTCTTTTCTTGCTTGTATACCGTATCGGGTGCTGGATTCCTATTCCGGGTATTGAACCAAGTGTTTTCAAAGCATCTTGGGAGGGCAGTAACGCCGGCGATTTCCTGCAAATTCTTAACGCTGTTGCCGGAGGTGCGCTTGCAAACGGTGCTATTTTGGCGCTTGGTGTCGGGCCGTATATTACGTCCAGCATCGTCATGCAGCTTCTGACTATTGCAATTCCGTCGCTTGAACGTCTTTCTAAACAAGGCGATGAAGGCCGCCGAAAAATCGCGGTATACACTCGTTACGTCGCGCTTTTCATGGCTTTGGCGCAAGCAATTGCCATCGCGGTATCGTTTAACCTAAGCAACCAAGTCGTCGGAAACCTGTTCGGCAATATGGTTCCCGAATTCGTGGTAATTATGTTTGTTGTTCTTGTATTGACGGCAGGCGCGATGTTCACCGTTTGGATAGGCGACAAAATCACCGAAAAAGGCGTGTCCAACGGTATGAGTATGCTTATTTTCGTGGGTATCATTTCAACGGGCGCGCTTGCATTTTTCCACAGCATTATCGAAGTTACAAAAGACATCAACCAAATCGTCACCCCGATTGTGTTCCTGGGAACATTGACGCTGATATTCTTCTTGATTGTATTCATAACTCTGGGAGAGAGGCGAATCCCCGTTACGTATGCAAAACAGGTCAAAGGCAACAAAATGTACGGTGGGCAAAGCAGCCACATTCCGCTTAAAATCAATGCCGTGGGTGTTATTCCCATTATCTTTGCGTTTTCGCTTTTGAACTTCCCGCAATTAATTATGAGTTTTTTCCAAGGAAGCGCTTATAATTGGTACGCGACCAATATGGGGACGGGAACGTGGCCGAATATTGTATTGACCGCACTTTTGATTTTGGGTTTCAGTTACTTTTACGCAACCCTTAGCTTCAACCCCGAAGACGTTGCCCGAAACTTGCAACAACAAGGCGGGTTTATCCTTGGGTACCGGCCGGGGCCGCCGACACGCGATTATTTGAAAAAAGTCAACAATCGTATGACGTTTTTCGGCGCGATGTTCCTTGCTTTCATGGCACTTGTACCGTCTTTGATTTTCAAAGCGGTCATGACGGACGGCGGTGCCAATCCGCTTACTAATGCATTCACAAGTATCGGTATGTTGATTATCGTTTCCGTTGCGCTTGAATTTGACAAGCAATTACAAGGACTAATGCTTATGAAAACGTACAAAGGTTTCCTTAAATAATTTTCAAAAGAGGGGGTATTTATGAAAATAGTAATGATTGGTCCATCGGGTTCGGGAAAAGGCAGTTTAGCAGAGTTTTTGACTAAACATTACGAAGTCCCGCACATTTCCACGGGGGACTTGTTCCGCCAAAATAAAGAAATCAAAGAAAAGTATGTAGACCAAGGTATCTTTGTCCCCGACGAAGTAACTGTTAAAATGGTGATTGAACGCATTGCCCGCCCTGATTGTAAAAAAGGGTTTATTCTCGACGGATTTCCGCGGACGCTTAACCAAGCACAACTCCTTGATAAAAGTGTCAAAATTGACCAAGTAGTTGAAACCGATTCAAGCGACGAAACAGTGCATGTGCGCCTTGGCGGTCGGTACACGTGCCGAAAATGTAACACTATTCACAACACGCGCAATGAAGACGTTTCAAAATGCCGAAGCTGTAAATCCGCCGATATGTATCAGCGCGATGATGACAAAACCGAAAAAATCCAAAAAAGACTTGATCAATACCGTGTCGGTGCGCGTCCGCTTTTGGACTTTTACCGCAAAAAAGGGATAGTCGTTGTGGTGACCTCCGAATTAAAAGACAAACCTGCCGATATGTATGCCAAGTATTTGAAAATGATTAAGAAATGAAAAGTTATGGTGAATCCCAACTGAATAACTTGCGCCAAAGCGGTAGAATCATGCGCGGCATTTTCGCGTTATTGGAAAAAGAAATCTGTGCGGGTGTTAATACTTTGGAACTTGACCGTATCGCCGAACAATACATACGGGACAACGGGGCAGAACCGTCTTTCAAAGGATACGACGGGTATCGTTTTACCCTTTGCACATCGATAAACGAGGAAAGTATTCACGGTATACCCCGTAAAAACAAAATCTTGCGTGACGGCGACATCATTAGTATTGATTGCGGCGTGCGTTACCCCGCCGGCAAGGGCGGCATGTGTACCGATGCGGCACGAACCTACGCTGTTGGCGAGATTAGCAAAGAGGCACGCGACCTTATCAAAACGTGCGAACAAAGTTTCCATGCCGCGGCGAAAGATCTGCGCGCCGGTGATAAAATATCAAAAATCGGCGAGAAAATTGACACTTTTATTGACGGACGGTACGGTATATTAGAAAAATATGTAAGCCACGGTGTCGGCGAAAAAGTCCATCAAGAACCGCATATGATTCCGAATTACGATGTTCGGAAATCAACAAAGAATCGTGCTAAAATGATTGAAATGACCGAGGCGCGCTTTGTCGAAGGTGCGGTAATCGCAATCGAACCTATGATAAACCTCGGCACGCATGATGTGCGTGTATTGGGTGACGGGTGGACCGTGGTGACGGCGGACGGGTCGTTGGCAGCACACTACGAGAATACCGTAATAATTCAAAAGCACGGCATTGAAATAGTGACCTAGGTTTTAAAGAAAACTATTTTTGTCAATACTCTACCGAGGGGTGTGTATGCGTAAAAATCCGCTGACTATTGAAATGATAAAAGACAAAATCGACGAATTGGTGGGCAAGAACATATATATGGAAGTTTGCCGCGGGCGAAAACAAGTGAAGAAATATAAAGGTGTGGTGGAAAGTACTTTTTCAAGCGTTTTTGTGGTGCGGTTGACCGAGGGTGACACCGCCGTGCCGTCGCTTTCATACAGTTACAGCGATGTGTTATGCGGGGAAGTAATCATAGAAGCAATGTAAGACGAATATAATCGTGTACGGAGGACTTTTCAAATGGAAATAGTACACGGAAAATATCAACAAAAGAGTTTAAGCCAAGTCGCAAGCGGTCAATTCAAGCACCCCGCCCGAGTGGAATTACAAATCCCTGCCAAAAAGGTGTTAAGCGTGACCTCGGCGTGTTTCATAAACGGGGTAGATCGCACGGAAAGCGACATCCGGGTAAGCGGCAAGACAACCACTCGTGTTGTTTTCATCGACGAACACGACGGTTTTAACAGCGAAGAACACCACGATACGTGGACCGAGAGGCTTGCGCTGCCGCGCGATGCGCGCAGTACAGACGGAGTGGTTATGCCCGCGGTTCATATTTTGGAAACCACTATAGGAAAGAACGGCAAAAACGGCAAAACCGAGCAAGGTTATATCACCGCAGTCCATGCCGAACATGTTATTAACATATCGGTGCTTGGTCTGGCGGGTCAAGACGTTGATTTCGTGCAAGATTTAAGAGGCAATGTTGAAACAAAGCGCGACAAGATGCGATTGTCGACCTTTGGCGGTGTGATAAACGAAAGGTTTGAAATAAGCGAAAGTTTTACTTTGGACGCAAATGTCGAAGGAATTCTTGGTGTGGATTTGAACGCTGCTGTGCGCGATATAATTTGCAACGACGGACGCATTTCAATCAAGGGAACCGTTTGCGCGGGCATTTCGACTGTGAAAACGGGCGACGGTGGGTCGGAAATTAACAACGCTTTTCACGAATGGGACTTTACCAAAACTATCACGAACAAAGAAATTGGGACGGATGACGCCGTTTGCGGGTCTTTGGCGGTGTGTAATCTTACCATGAAAGTCGAAAGCCGCGACAAACCCGAACTTGTAATAGATGCCGAGTTGCTTTTCACGGGACATACCACCGCAACGCATGAAATCGAAGTTGTGCAGGATGCTTTTTCATACGACAATCATCTTAATATGATGCATGCCGATGTGCTTGATGCGTCTGTGACTCCGCAATCCAATGTCATGGTGGACGTCGAAGGCAACGTAAGCATGCCCGAGGGGTCGTCATACATCGGCAAAGTCTTATGGGCGGGCACCCCCACGGTTGGCGGCATCAACGCTGTCGCGGGCAATGGCAAAGTCACCGTTGAAGGCGTGCTTACTGCGCATCTTGTTTACGAATGCGACGAGAAGAATGTTTTCTCGCACGTTGCCCAGGTTCCGTTTTCAACCTCGTGCAAAGTCGAGGATTGTACTAAAGACCACGATGTTTCCGTTGCCGTTGCGGCAATGTCGTGCAATATCAAGGCGCGGCGGGGCAAAGAATTACTTGTGGATGCGCGGCTTGCGTTGAATGTGTCTGCGAACTCGGCAACTTTGGTAAAGATTACATCAAGCGTAAAGTTGGGCGACCCAAAGGCACGAGACGAGAGTGCCATAACGATTCACATCGCGGGGCAGAGCGAAACTTTGTGGGATATTGCAAAGCGCACAAGTATCCCGACCGCGGAAATTGTGAAACAAAACCCAACCCTTGAACATGGTATCAACGAAGGCGAGAGGATAGTGTTGTACAGGCAAGAAGTCGTGTCATTTTAAGTTTACATAAATCAAAAAGCGGCAATAATTGATTTGTATATGAAACAAATCATTGCCGCTTTCTTCGTTATCGGTACAATTGGGGTGCTTGCCCTTGCCGGTATGGGGCTCGCAAAACCGCAAAGCGCGGGGGCGGAAAGCGACTTTTTACGCCTTCATATTCGCGCCAACAGCAACAGCACCGCCGACCAAGACGTCAAATACCTTGTAAAACAACAAATCGTCAATGAATTAACGCCGGTATTCGCGGAAGTAACTACCCGTGCCGATGCTATGGAAAAGCTGGGTGAACATCTTGGGTATATTGAATACATCGCCAACGAGGTTTTGGCGGGTCAAGGCTTTTCGTACAAGGCGCGCGCCGCATTAAAAAGCGAACATTTCCCAACCCGTGTGTATTCTGACATTATATTACCCCAGGGGTTGTATGATGCGCTTATCATAGAACTGGGCGCGGGCGCGGGCGACAACTGGTGGTGCGTCGTCTACCCCCCGTTATGCTTTCTGGAAAACAACATCGGGGGCGATACAGGGGTAAAATACCGTTCTAAGCTCCAAGAAATCATCAAAAGGTACTTTTAAGAGGCAATATTCATTTCAATATATCACCACCTACTTTTTCTTTATTATCGCGGTTATTTAAAAATCTAAGCAAAGCGTCTTTATTGCGATTGATAACTAATTCTTCCGGAAAACCTATGCTTTTAAGGTATTCAATTATTGGTGCGAATCTGCCAACATTTGTGCAGAAGTGCGAATCGGTAGTAACCACGACATTTGCTTTGCGTTTCAGACACTTTTGCATGAGAAGTTTTGAATTCTCAATACGTTGCAGCTTTCGGCCTATAAAACTTGCTTGATTAAATTCGATAAGTTTATTTTTATTTTTTGCCAAGTCAATGATTTCATCAAGATGCTTTGTGTGCATGTTTCTGCAAAGATGTCCGAGTATGTCTATTTGAGGATTGTTAATAACAGCTGTGTAGACTTTTTTGAAACCCTCGTCACCTTGTGGGAAGTAAAGGTCATCGTGACAAGATGCGATGACAATGTCGAGTTCGCTTAAAATCTCATTGTCGAGGTCAAGTTCACCAGAATCGTTCAGAATGTTTGCTTCTGCACCGCGTAGGACAGTAATATCTTTAACAACTCTCGGTAAATTGCGTCGCAAATTTCTGAAGTGTTCGCTTGGACCGCCTTTAGCAGGGCCATGATTTGTGATGGCAATTAATTCCATGCCGTTTTTTGCTGCATACCTAACATTTTCCATCAAGGTGGAATATGCGTGTGGGCTTATGTCGGTGTGCGTGTGAATGTCGGTTAAGATTATCATGTACATTTCTCCTCTTTTGGTAGTCAATCATACGTCAAAGAATCTCGGTTGGAAATTCCCAGATTTCTCAGGTGTGTTAGAAATTTCTTAATATGACTTGCGAAAGGCTAAAGGGTTTGCTATAATTTGCCAGATGAATATATTGAACATCAACCTAAATCTTTTAAGGACTTTTTGGGCGGTTTATAAAGCTGGCGGAATTACTGCTGCGGCAAAGACGCTTGATATCGCGCCACCGTCCGTAAGTTACAGTATCAAAGTGCTCGAGCGTCAACTTGGTGTAACTTTGTTTCTTGCAAACAATAAGGGCGTCACACCAACAGAGGAGGCGACCAATCTTTTCGCCCACGTCGACAGTGCAATTGAAAGTTTGAAACAAGGCAGTGAAGAACTAAATGAGAAATTAGGCGCAAGGGAAAAAGTAATAAAACTCGGACTACCCATTGTTGCGACGAATTTTATATTGCGCGGTTTCTTGCGCGAGTTTTCAAATCGCCACCCCGAGATTAAGTTGGAATATCATCATAATCCGAAAAGCGACTATTTGACTGAACTTGAAAACCAAAATATTGATATTGCCCTGATGTTCCTCACGCGTTCGCCAAGCAATAAAGACATTCGTGTGGCGAAAGTTATGGAACTTACAACCACGTTTTACGCAAGTACTGCTTTCGCTCGGCAAAACAATTTAAGTGCGACTGTGACGCTTGAGCGGTTAAGAACTCTTCCCTTTATCGTGTCCACAAAATCAGGCAGTTCCATTACAGATATCGAGCGAACTTTGGGTTTTCGATTAAAGAATTGAAGACCAACATAGTTTCGTCGCTCACAATCGCTTTCGACAAAGTGATGAATGGTGATGGCATTGGTTTGGTTTATAGTGGTTTTTTGGATATGCACGGCAAAGAAGATATCATAAAATTAACACTTGTTGACGATGCAGGCAATGCAATTAAAACGGCACCGAGAACTTTTCAATTTGCGGTAAACGAAAAAACGGCAAGCAAAGAGGTCAAACTTTTTCTATCTGAGTTGCGCAGAAATTATCCCAACTAAGATAAATTATTTCGGCAAATTATCACCTTCAAGTTTCGCAAAGACTTTTTTGACAAACGCCGCGGTATTGGTGTTACCGCTGCGGTTATATCGTTTAAGGTAGTATAAGCTTGTCGGGTCGCCAAGAGTCACTTGTGAGACCCCCTCGTTACACGTTAAAAGTGCGCGGAACCCCATCTCAATCAAAGTGTCACGGGCAATTTCATTATATGCGCCGAAAGGATATGCAAAAGTCGTCGGGCGGGGGATTCCGGCATTTTGGAAAAGGGCTTGTGCATGACCTATGTCCGCGACAAGTGCGGCAACGTAATCGTCGTTTGATTCGTTTGGTTTTTTCTTTATGCCGTAACGCGGTTTGAACTTGTGCAAGCTATGGGTGTGGTTTCCGATTTCGACCAAACCGCTTTGATGCAATTCATTCATTTGAGATATGGTGAGGTAACTATACGCGGGATTGCCGACTTCACCGCGCCTTTCTGAATGAATCCCGAATGACGTTACCGGGTTTATGACTATTTTGAAATTGAACTTTTGCGCGATGGGCAAAACGTAATGCATATTGTTGTAATGTCCGTCGTCAAAGGTTATGACTATGGGTTTTTGGGGTAACTTGCCCCGTCCGTCCACAAAATCAATGACTTCGCGCAAAAACACCGGCGTATAACCCATCTTTTGATAGGTTTCAAAATCCTGTTCAAGCTGTGCGGGAGATACGGTATATTTGCCTTGGCGGCTCTTAAGGACGCTGTGATACATCACAATGGGAAGGTCGACGGATTGGGGGTTAGAGGAGGAGGCGGCGGCACTTTGCGCCAAACAAGGCGAATAAGGAATAAGGGAAACGAGGTAAATCATTGCTAAAGAGATTAACAAAAAAGTTTTTTTCATATATAATATCATTTGCAAATTTGTCGCAAAATATTGACAAATTATAAATAATGTGATAGAATAGTTCAAATTTTACAAAACGGAGTGATAAAAATATGAGTTTTCTGAACATTTTACTGATAATCGGCGCGATACTTGTCGCAATATTCTTGGTGCTTGTAATAGTCCTGTACATAAGAAACAACCGCAGTGCAGGCAAGATAGAGGACGCCGCGGGCAGGGCAACCCCTGCTGTTGCCGGAGCAACCCCTGCGATGTACACCGCCGCGGACTTTGAAAAGCGCAACGATGACCATTCGATTTTGTTTGACAGCGGAATCGAACAACAAAAATTCAACGCAAGCCAACCGTTTGACCAAGAAAAGGCGCGGTTTGAATCGGAAAAGCCGGCAAGTAAAGCAAAACCGCAAGACGAAAAAGATTCATTTTTTATACCGGACGAGCCTGTTGTCACTTCTAAGCCGACTGCTACTACCGCCGCTGCCAGCGCAGGTTTTGCCGCAGATGATTTTTTCAGCCAACTTGAAAATACAACCGAACAACCCACCGAAACATTCGGTTCACCCGAATCGGCACTTATGTCCGGTGACGGGAACGGCAATAACGGTGCCATGGCAGACATACACGAAGAATTAAGCCGCCGCGAACAACGCCGTCAAGATAAAGACCGCCGCAAAGCCGAGGAAAAATCACACGCAAACCAGAAAAAAGATAAGGGTGGCAGCACAGATGATATGAGCAGTTTCTTCTCCGGACTTGATAACGATGCACCCGCAACATTCGGAGCCGCGGCCTCCGTAACCCCCTCCGCTTCCGCCGGCGGTTTCGAAGGATGGGGAATGGAAGACGAATCCGCAAAAGACACCACAAACCCTCCCAAAGAGGGCATAAACCCCAACGCTTCCGGCGTGATTGCAATGCCCGCCGCACAAACTGCACCTGCCGCCGCGCCCGATACCCTTGCAAATGACTTGTTTTTCGCACCAACCGCAACAAAATCCGCCGAAGAAATCGCACGTGAACGCGAAAAAGAAGAAACTATTACACGTATACAACGCGAAATGGAAGAACTTCGCAACAAAAACGCAAAAGACAGCGAGGTGGAAACAGTGCGCCGCGAATACGAGAAACAATTAGAAGCAACACGCGCAGAACAGCAAAAAAATGAAATCTTGCATGCCGAGCAGGAACGTGAAAAAAAGCGCGAAGAAGAAATGCGCCAAATGCAAGAAAAGTTCCAGGCCGAAATGAAGGCGCTTCAAGAATCGCTTAATGCCGAAAAAGCAAAAGAATTGACACCTGTGGCTGCGGCTGCTGCAATGCCGGATAATTTGCGCGAAAAAGAGCTTGAACGTCAAATGCAAGCCCAAAAGGCCGAGTTTGAAAAGTATATGAAAGACCAAAAAGCTGAACTTGAGCGTCAAAAGCGCGAAGAGCAAGACCGTATGGAACGTGCGCGCCGCGAAGAAGAAATGCGTCAAATGAAAGAAAAATTCCAAGCCGAAGTCCGGTCCTTGCAGGACGCATTGGCAAGCGAAAGAAACCGTGACAGGGATTACAGCGAGGCCGCAAGGTTCTCGAGCGAAGCGAGAGGTTCTTATGCGACTGAGCGCAATACTTCCGTAACGACGGTAGACGACACACGGTCTAAAGAACTTGAAAGGCAACTCGAGGCAACACGTGCGGAATTTGCAAGATTTGTCGCCGACCAAAAGGCAGAAAAAGAACGCAGAGATGAAGAAGAACGCCGCGCAAAAATGGAAGCCGAGCGCAAACGAATAGAAGAGGAACAAAAAGCCGAATTCGAGCGCCAGCAGCAACAACACAGGGAAGCCATAGCGCAGATGAAGGAACAGCATAAAGAGGCAATGGCGCTTATGCAAGCAGAAATGGCAGACGTGAAAACCCGCATGCGCGAAGAAAAAGATAAAAAAAGCGATAACTATGCCGGATTGGCCGCAGAGAAAAACGAAAAAGAGGAAGCCATAGCGCGCGAAAAACAAGAATTTGAAACATTGCGCCGCGAGTTCGAAACGATGACTAAAGAGTTCTTGAAACAACAAAAAGAACAAATGGAAGTATTGAACGAAGAGCGCCGCAAAGCCGCTGAGGCCCGTGAAGCCGCTATTGCCGACACGCGCGCCGATGCGGAAAAGGCCACGCGCGAGTTGTTCGAGCGCATGCGCGAAGAAATCGCGGGATTGAAAGAACAAACTACGGCAAAACGCGCCGAAGACGAAGAAGATGATGAAGGTGTCGCGGAAATCGAAAGAACGCTTGCGACTCAAGGCGACGAATTGACCAATATCAGTCACGCTATGCAACAATTGTTGGAAGAACGCAAGAAAAGCCGTGAGGAAGCCCAGGCTTTGAAAGAAGAGTTCGAGCAAGAGCGCATCGAAAACCAAAAACGCCTTGAAGAACAGTTTCAAATGCTTAAAAACGGTCTTGAAAAGCAAAAGCAAGCGGAATTTGAAAAAGTAGTTCAAAATATCGAGCAAAAACAAATGGAAAGCGAACTTGCCGCAGCACACGCCCAACTTGAAGTGGAAGAACGCGATGCCCTTATCGAGGAACGCGACGCCATTATCGAAAGTCTTCGCCGTGAAAAAGACCAAAACGAAGCCGAACTTCGCCGCCAATATGACGAATTGCAGCAGCAAGTAGAAAAACAAACGCAAGAAGCAATCCGCCAAAGCGAAGAGGTTGAAAGACAATTAAAGGAACAATATGATGCCTATAAAGATTCAATTGCTTCGGAAGCAAAAGACCTTGAACAAAAAAACCGCGAATTGTTGAAAAAACTTGAAAAGGCAAGTGCACACAGCGAAGAAGAACTCCGCGCACGAATAGCCGATCAACTCCGCGCCGAATACGACCAAAATGAAAGATTGTTGTCGGAAAAATACTTGCAACTTCGTACCGAATTGCAACGCGAAAGTAAACAGCTTGCCGAAAAGAGTGATGAAGTAAAACAAGAAATGGATGAGGTACGCCGTCAAAGAGAGTTGATTGCAATGCAATCCGCGTCATCAAGCGAAGTTTACGAGGTAGAACGCCATCGTCTTGAAATCGAGCACCAAGCCGAACTTGAAAGGCTTGAACGCGAACACCGTGCGGAAAAACATCGCCTTGAACAAGAAATCCGCGCCGAAATTGCTGCAACGCCGGGTGTGGCGACTGTGGTGCAAACCGTTGTCGATACCGAAGAAGTCGAGCGATTGAAAGCCCAATTACAATACCAGTATCAACAAAACGAACTTGCCCTGCGTCAAAAGTACGAGGCAATGCAGGCGGAAGTCCAACGCAACGAACAAGTAATCGAGGCAAGACGTGCGGAACTTGCGATTAAGGAAGAGCAAATCACAACGGAAGAACGACGAATCTTTGAACAATCGCGCGAAGTCCATACTTTGATTACCGAACGCAGTTACACCAAGGAAGAACGCAACCGAATCTTGGCGGATTACCGCGTCAAAATCGAGGAATTGCGTGAACGTCTTCGTGCCAATGAAAAGTCTATTCGCGAAAACAACAAAGAATATGTGCCGCTGCGCCGTATCAAAGACACGCTGGACCGCGATTTAAGACTTCTGCGTAAACGTGAAGCAATCGTTGCCAAGCAACAAGTCATGGTGTACGGAGTCAACAATATCACGACGCTTGACCCGGAACGCATCAAGAAGCTCAAGCAAGACACCGACCAGGTTGCGGGACTTCGAACATCTGTTGCTAACTGTGAAGACATCATGGCACGCAACAAGGACCGTTATCCGACTCTTGCAAGCCTTGACAGGGTGTTGAAGTCTACCAACGAACAAATCCGCACCGATATCAAAGAAGTTGAAGAAGCGATAATGTTCTTTGAGAATTATGTCCCCGGCAACGGCGACAAGAAGTAACCGCCCCGATATGAAGAAGCGAAAACCCGTGCGAAAGTGCGGGTTTTTTAGTGGATAAGTAGTCAAAGAATTTTTTTGCGAAAACAGTGAAAAGCTGTAAAAATCGCTTGACAGTGCATACGACGACGACGACGTAAACTTCTTTATCACAAAATATTGTGGATAAGAGCCGCTTGTGTAGAATTATTACGCGGTGCGTAAAGGAGGAGTTGTAGAGTGAAAGAGTACGATAAGGTTAAGTGTTTTTATTTTTCTGAAAAGATAGAAGAGCGGCAAAAAGAAAAAGAAAAAGAAAAAGAAAAAGAAAAAGAAAAAGAAAAAGAAAAAGGAATAGAAAGGCTGCTAAAAGAACTTGCAAAAGAGTTCCCGAAATTGGAGTCTCTTGAAAAAGAATATGAGTGCTATGTTTTAACACCAGATGGTCCTGAGAGATATAATCGCATGGCATCGCTAAACACTTATCCTGATAATGTGTACAGGGACGGAACACTGCCGTTTTTTCAAACAAAGAACCCTGTGATTATACTTATTGATAAAGAAACAGGAATGGGTAGAATGCTTGGTAAATTAATGCCTCGTGAGCAAATCCTGGAAAGATATAAAGAAATGGCTAGGCAACGTGCTGTTGTTGAACCTATTGACCCGTATAAAGACCTTGAAAGATGAAATAAAACTAGTGGCAAAGACTAAGTAAAAACCCGTGCGAAAGTGCGGGTTTTTTTAGTCGCCTATTGACTATTGGCGTGCCGGATTCCAACACACCCCGCCCTCGTTACACTCGGGCACCCCTCTAAGTTAGAGGGGAATTGTTCGGACGAAGCTTTCTGCGAAAAAGAAGCTTTTGTGCAGAACGCAACTATTATGATTCCCCTCTAAATTAGAGGGGTGGCATCGGCAAAGCCGATGACGGGGTGTGTTAAGGCGGCGCGCAAGTCCTGCTATACAGGAGTCGCAAAACAAATGCCTGCTTGGCAGTCATAATATAGTGTGATTGGAGAGCATATTAAGAATTTGCGATTGCAAAATGATTTGACTCAAGAACAACTTGCTAAGAAGGTTGGCGTTGGTCGAGCTACAATCGGCGGTTGGGAAGGCAACAGTTTCGTGCCGCGGCTTCCTGAAATCATCAAGCTTAAAAAGGCTTTGAATTGTACTTATGATGAACTTCTTGAAGGAGAATAAATTCCTTGTCTTCAGCCCATTCCGCATAATCCTGTTTTGCGGATTGTGCGGGGTGTTGGTGTTTGTGGGGGTTATGGGACAAAGCCTTTGGTGGTTTTATTTCGGCGAGGGCAATACCTACGTTTACCGAAAGGGCAACTTGGCGGTACATTTTGTTGATGTGGGGCATGGCGATTGTACTGTTGTGCAACTTCCCGACGGTAAAGTCGCCGTAATCGATGGCGGGCACGAGTATTATTACCCGCGCGTCAAACGATATATACGCGAGCGCATTAAACCCAAAAACAACCGCATAGATTACGTAATAAACACCCACCCGCACGACGACCATTTGGCGGGCTTGCTTCTTTTGATGGAAGATTTCCGAGTGGGAAAGTTTTTTGACCACGAAAATATCACGGAAGGTATGGTAATAGGAAATAATAGCTATCGTATCCAATTCCACGCCGCCAAAATTCGCGAAGTTGACAATATTGACGACCAATACGTCAACGAATACTCGCCGATTATCACGATTGAGTATGCTTCCCAAGTATTCATCATCACCGGCGATGCGGGACATGAAACAGAAAGGGTTTTTATCGAAAGTGCAGCCGCACAGGAGATTTTTGACGCAAACAGGGTAGATGAATTAACGGTATATTTGCAAGTCGGCCACCACGGTTCGCGCAGCAGCACCGGGATTCCGTTTTTGAATTTTGTCAATCCCGATGTTGCGATAATATCGTTGGGGTTTTTGTACAATCATCCGCATGCCGAGGTAATCCGGAATATCAAGGACCGCGATGCGCAAATCCTCATGACGCGCGATGCCGGTAACATCGTTTTCCGCTGTGACGGGGACCGGATAAAAGTGTTTTTTTCGTTTGACAATCCCGCGGACTTGGTGTATGTTTGGATAGTTATCTTTTTCGCGCTATTGTTTTTATGTTTTAATAATTATATCGTAAAATTCTATAGATTGTGGTCTAGAAAATCAGTTGACACAATATATTGTATAGTGTAGTGTAATATTACATCTCAAAAAAACGGAGGAAATCATGGTAAAGCAAGTGCTGAAACGAAGCGGCGAGGTAGAGCCTTACAATCGCCAAAAGATTACTGACGCTATTTTCAAGGCGGTCGTGGCATGCGGGGGAGAGGACAGGACTCGTGCGGAAAAAGTTTCTGCCGCGGTCGAGGAGGAGCTTTTTGAAAAGTTCAAAGGCAAGCGCCCCAACATCGAAGACATTCAAGATTTGGTGGAAAAATACCTCATTAAATTCGGGCACGACCGGGTAGCAAAAGCCTACATTCTTTACCGTGAAAAGCGAAGTGTCGCACGTCAAAACAATGCGCTTGCGGGGGCGACAATAAGTTTGTTTAACCAATACCTCAACGACGACGACGAGGCAATCAAAACCACCGCGAATGGAAACAAAAGTGTCATGGGGCTTTGTAACCATGTGCGCGAGGAGTTGACAAAGAAATACTGGCTAAGCGAAGTATACCCGCACGAAGTTTCTGACTCACACACCGATGGGGATTTGTATATCCACGACCTTGGGTTTTTCGGCACGTATTGTGCGGGCTGGGACGTAAAGCAAATCCTTATGCTTGGTTTTACCGGTGTTCCGGGCAAGGTATCAAGCAAACCTCCGAAACATTTACGCAGCGCCCTTGGGCAACTTGTCAACGCGACATTTACCTTGCAAGGCGAATGTGCGGGGGCGCAGGCATGGAGTAGTTTTGATACCTATTTGGCACCGTTTATCCGCTACGACGGACTTGATTACAAGAGAGTAAAGCAAGCCATTCAAGAATTTGTATTCAACATGAACGTTTCAACGCGTGTTGGTTTCCAATGCCCGTTTTCCAATATCACCTTGGACATCACGTGTCCGAAAACTTTGCGTGACGAGTGTGTGATTATCGGCGGTAAAGCGCAAGAGGTCACGTACGGCGAATTCCAGGTCGAAATGGACATGTTTAACAAAGCCTTTTGCGAGGTTATGACCGAAGGCGATGCGTCGGGCAGGGTGTTTTCTTTCCCGATTCCCACGATAAACGTAACAAAGGATTTGAATTGGAGCAGCGAAGTTATGGACGGTATCATGGATATGACGTGCAAATATGGTATTCCATATTTTGCAAACTATATCAACAGTGACCTGAGTCCCGAAGATGCGGTTTCAATGTGTTGCCGTTTGCGTCTTGATGTGACGGAGCTGCGCCACCGCGGCGGTGGATTGTTTGCTTCCAACCCAATGACAGGCAGCGTCGGCGTTGTTACGATAAACCTTCCGCGTATAGGTTATAAAAGTTCAAGCGAGGAAGAATATTTTCAAAGACTTGGGCGTCTTGCGGATATAGCAAAAACAAGCCTTGAAATCAAACGCAAATTTGTGGAAAAGCAAACCGAAAGCGGGCTTTATCCGTACAGTCGATTCTATTTAAAAGGGGTTAAAGAGTCGCTGGGAGGCTATTGGGCAAATCATTTTAGCACTATCGGAATCGTTGGTATGCATGAAAGTCTTTTAAATTACATGGGTAAGGGCATTGATTCGCCGGAAGGAATAGAATTCGCGACCAAGGTAATGCATTTCCTTCGTGAAAGAATGCAAAAGTATCAATCCGAAACGGGTAACGTATATAACTTGGAGGCCACTCCCGCGGAAAACGTAGCGCCTAAAATTGCCCGTATGGATAAAAAACGTTATCCCGATATCGTTGTATCGGGTAACGGTGCGCCTTATTATACCAACAGCACGCAGCTGCCCGTTGCATTTACCGATGACATTTTCAAGGTTGTCAAAATACAAGACGGGTTGCAATCGCTTTATACCGGCGGCACGGTGCTGCATTTGTATCTGGGTGAAAAGGTAAGCGACCGGGAAACCGCAAAAAACCTTATCAAAAAGATTTTCAGCAGTCATAAGCTGCCCTATGTAAGTATCACCCCAACGTTCAGTATCTGTGGTAGTCACGGGTATATAACGGGCGAGAAGTGGGATTGTCCGACTTGCAAAGAACCCACCGAAGTATGGTCGCGTGTTGTAGGGTTTCTGCGCCCCGTTGCGGATTGGAACGAAGGTAAACGTCAAGAATATAAAGACCGCGTGAAATTCAAAGTGCCGAAAGATGAAAAGCCGACGACACCATCTAAACCAAAAGGCAAGTGAAGCAATCTTGCGGGATAACTATGAAAAAAACTTTTGTAGCCGGTTTTGTCAAAAATTCGTTCGTCGATTGGCCGGGAAAAATTGCCTCGGTGATATTTCTTGGCGGGTGTAATTTTCGATGCCCGCATTGCCATAATCACGACATCTTGT
>Ga0123353_10002630_pt1 | contig 22354 bp, 20 predicted proteins | sample TergutLab28metaG_3_FD_92763 | JGI IMG/M metagenome (GOLD analysis project Ga0123353, IMG submission 92763) | Labiotermes labralis P3 segment gut microbial communities from Petit-Saut dam, French Guiana - Lab288 P3 | ecosystem: Host-associated > Arthropoda: Insects > Digestive system > Gut ... | reverse complement strand
TTTCTAACTCAATTTTCCACAGCAATGTTTGACCTTTTTGCCCGACCCGCATGCGCACGCGCCGTTGCGGTTGGACATTGCGGCGGCTCTGTTAAGGCTTGCGTCGCGCGCTTCGTGTTCGCGTTTAAGGTTGTTGACTTCGTCCATCGACAGTTCAAGGCGGCACACGTAAGACAGCGCCATCGCTTTGAAATTATTCATGGTGCTCCTGAACAAATCGAACGCTTCGCGCTTGTATTCATAAAGCGGGTTCTTCTGTGCATATCCGCGAAGTCCGATTCCGGTCTGCAGCATATCCATATTCGCCAAATGCCGCCGCCATCCGGTGTCAAGCGCGTGCAATGCGGTCTGCCGCATCGCATTCTGCATCATTTCCGCGCCGTACCGTTGCAATTGGTGTTCGTACCGGCCGCGCGCGACGCGAAGCAGGCCTTCGTACGCTTTGTGTTCGGTAAGCGAATCATTGCGCTTCCAATCGTCAAGGTCGGTTATATCAATACCGAAAACGCGCATCATTGATTCGTGAATTCCGGCAAAGTTCCAATCTTCGACGTGCGCCTTTTCCGGGATGTTGCTTTCCGCAATCTGTTCGACGACATCGCCCATAATTTCCAAAAGGAATGGCTGTAAATCATCGGAAGTCATAAGGTCGTGCCGCTGTGCGTACGCGACTTTGCGTTGGTCGTTCATAACGTCGTCGTATTTAAGAAGTTCTTTGCGCGATTCGAAATATCTTGCCTCGACGCGTTTTTGCGCTTTTTCAAGCGCCTTTGTAATCCACGGATGCATGATTGCTTCGCCCGCCTGAAGCCCAAGGGATGTAAGCATTCCGTCAAGCCGCGACGCGCCGAATATGCGCATCAAATCGTCGTCAAGCGAAAGGAAGAATTTGGAATCGCCCGGGTCGCCCTGACGTCCCGACCGTCCGCGAAGCTGGTTGTCGATGCGGCGCGATTCGTGCCGTTCGGTTCCAATCACATAAAGCCCGCCGGCATTTAATACTTTGATTTTATCCGCCTCTACCTTCGCATAGATTTCTTTTTTCTTTTGTTCAAGCGTTTCAGTTGTCGGTTGTTCGTTGTCAGTCGCCAGCTCTGCGATAAGCGCTTCCGCATTTCCGCCAAGCTTTATGTCGGTTCCGCGCCCCGCCATATTCGTCGCGATGGTTATGGCGCCGGGCATGCCCGCCTGGGCGATGATTTTCGCTTCGTTTTCATGGTGTTTGGCGTTAAGGACGGCGGGTTCGACTTTCAATTCACGCTTTACAATTTCGGCAAGCTCTTCGGATTTTTCTATGGATACTGTTCCGATAAGCAATGGCTGTCCGCGTTCCATGCAGTCTTTGATTTGTTTTATTATGGCGTCGAATTTTTCGGTCTTGTTGCGATATATTTCGTCGTGATGGTCGACGCGCGCGACCGCGCGGTTTGTCGGGATTGCAACGCTGCGCAATTTGTATATCTCTTCGAATTCCGCGGCTTCTGTCATCGCGGTTCCGGTCATTCCGGCAAGTTTCGGGAACAGACGGAAAAGATTCTGGTAAGAAATCGACGACACGGTTTGGTTTTCGGGTTGGATGTGCACGCGTTCTTTTGCTTCCAATGCCTGGTGCAATCCTCTGCTGAACCGGCGGCCGGTCATAACGCGCCCGGTAAATTCGTCGACAAGCAGGACTTCGCCGCCGCGCACGACGTAATTCACTTCGCGTTTGAAAAGATTGTGCGCCAACAGCGATTGCTGGATATGCATGACAAGCGCCGCATTTTCCGCCGCGTACAGGTTTTCTCCGGCAAGCAGTCCGGCTTCTTTCAAAAGCCCGGTAACATAATCGACACCGGTTTCGGTAAGCGTCACATGACGGTCTTTTTCGTCTTTTTTGAAATCTTCGGGGCGAAGTTTTGTGACAACCGCATCGATTTTGTTATAAAGTTCCGACGTGTCTTCGGCGGGCCCCGAAATGATAAGCGGCGTGCGCGCCTCGTCGATAAGGATGCTGTCCACTTCGTCGACGATCGCATAAAAGAACGGGCGCAGTACAAGCTGTTCTTTGGAGAATTTCATATTGTCGCGAAGATAATCGAAACCCATTTCGGAATTGGTGACGTAAGTTATGTCGCATTCGTACGCCGCGCGGCGTTCTTCGTCGGTCATGTCGTGTTGAATTATGCCGACCGTCAACCCAAGATATTTGTAAATCACGCCCATCCATTCCGCGTCGCGTTTGGCAAGATAGTCGTTAACGGTGACAAGATACGCGCCTTTGCCGTGAAGCGCCTTCAAATACAGCGCAAGCGTCGCGACAAGGGTTTTACCCTCACCGGTTTTCATTTCGCAAATCTGACCGTTGTTAAGGACCATTCCGCCAATCATCTGGACATCGAAATGCCGCATCCCGGTGGTGCGGATGGACGCTTCGCGGACAAGGGCGAACGCATCGGGAAGAATTGCGGATTCCTTTTCGCCCGACGCAAGGCGTTCTTTGAATTCCATTGTTGCGGCGCGCATTTCTTCCGCGGTCATTTTATGGTATTTTTGTTCCAAGTCGTTGATAATGGATACGGTTTTGTCATAAGATTTGACGATTCTGTCATTCGCGCTTCCAAGCAGCTTCATGATAATTTTTTGTAACATTTGACGGTCCTTTCCGAATTTCGATTCGCTGGGGTCGAATATCTTCGACCCCAGCGGGGGCGCAATATCTTGCGCCCCTGAATTATTATCCCGCCATATATAGTAAAAACATCGCCAAAGGTCAAGGGTTAAGGTCGCAAAGCGGGCCCGGGATCCGGAAATGCGACAAAAAAGGGGAGGCTGCGATTACTCGCGCGGTTTTTTGCCCGGCGACGGCACCCGCACCGCGTGCCGCTTTCCGGATTTATACTTTACGTCCGCAGCGCCGGCTTTCAGGGCTTCTTTCTTCTGTTTGTCGATGGAATCAAGAAACGGCTTGGAATACATTTCATGAGAGACAAGATTATATCGCCCGAATTCTTTCAACCGCGGCGCGAACACTTTGGCAAGCGTGTTTGAATAGGCGAAAAAATTCGTGCCAATCCTCTGCACATTGGGAAGCGATATCGACGTCATGGTATGGTTGTTGCTCATAAAATTGTTCGCGATTTCTTCGACAAGCGGCAATGATGCTTTCGCCAATATCCGATTGTCGGAAATGAAATTGCCCCCGATTTTCCGCGCTTTCGGAAGGGATATTGCAAGCATTTTATTGTTCGAGGCAAGGAAATTGTTCATGATTTCCCACACATTTGGAAGAGATATTTCGGTCAAAGATTCGTTTTCGTAAAGGAAATTACCTCCGATGACCTCTGCATTGGGCATGGACAGGGAAGTCAAAGCCTTGTTACTGTGAAGGAAATTATGCCCGGTGGAGCGCACATTCGGAAGGAACAGGGTGGCCAGGGTCTCGTTATGATGAAGAGTATCGTCGGGGATTACCCGTACGTTTGGTAAAGACAAACTGACCAACGAGCAATTATCGCGAAAGAATCCCCTTTCGATGAATTTCACCTTTGGCAGGGACAATTCAGTCAAACTGTTGTTGTTGCGAAGAAAGTCTTCCCCGATACGTTGCGCTTCCGGCAAATTGATGTGGACCAATGGCCGGTTAAAAAACAAAAAGCAGGCGCCAATATCCCGCGCGCTTGGCAACGATATTTCGGTAAGGGAAGTATTCCGGCGAAGGAAGTTATCCCCGATGCTTTGCACGTTCGGCAAATCCACCGAAACAATTTCGCCGCCGTTCGTTTTTGCGACGCAATATCCGTCCGCCATGATGCACCGGCGGCCCCGTTCGTCTTTTGTTATGTGGACGCGTTTGCCTTTTATTTCCTGGTTAAACGCCGCGACGAATCCGTCTTCGGCGCTTGACGGGTTGGTAAGCGTTCCGGTTTTCGTATCAAGCACGAAGTAATCCATCATAACCTGATTGCCTTTGTCAAGGTCGTGAATCTTGCCGTGTTTGACATAAAAATCATCGCCGAAATAAACGCCTTCGACTTCGTGATTATATTTTACGATTCTGTCGCCGACGATGGTGCAATTGTATGGAAGTTCTGAAATACCGCTTGCGAAATCCGTATTAAAATGCGCTTTCAATGCGGCGGAGAGTCCAAAGATAATGTTGTCCGGATTGCTGCCGAAAGTATTGTCCGGATTGGTGACGGTGTGGTTGTATCGGTTTGTGATACAGATGAATCCGCCTTCTTTTTTGATATGTATGGATATGACGGAAGTGCCGTATTCGTCGTCGCGCGTCGGCGTGGTGAAATCTTCGCGCCGCAAAGAGTTGGCGTTTCTCTTTACGGCGTTGATTACGTAATATCTGTCCGTGCGATCTGAATGGTCAAGAAAGCAGACAAGTTCGTCATTTTTGTTATTCCGATAATAATATTTCCGGATACGATTGTGCTTTTCATGAGTATCCGCGTAATAAGCGTCATATCCCGCCCGCGCCAATAATTCGAACGGGTCGCCGACCTTTTGAACTTCGTTGGTTTCCACTTTCTTCAAGGAATTAAGGTACGGTATCAAAGGCGTTGCGTTGCGTCCGGCGTATTTTACAATCTTTAACAGGCCGGGGATGTCGAATATGCCGCTGTCCGCGGACAGAATGTCGTTTGCGAACTGTTGCCCGTTTTGCTTTTTTACAGCTTGGTAAACCGCATTATTAACGTACGTCATGGGGATAATTGTACACGAAAAAGCGATTTTTGTCGAGTGGTTAGTGGTAGTGTCTGTACAATATATTGAACAACGATAGGGGCGGAGAATCTTCCGCCTTTACTAACCACTACCACTAACCGCTAATTTATGGTATAATGCACCTCGTGCCGGATACCATAGAACATCTTCTTGAGAGACTTACCACCGCGGACTCTGCGCCGTGCGCCAAACCGCCGTCGCCGCGCAAGGCCGTCATAAAATTATCCCCGGACCAGATTACGTCGGCCGTGCATGTCATTTCCCCGGCTCAAATCACCCAGATTGCGGAATTATTCGCGAATAATGTGGCGAACGCGCTTAATATGCGCGCGCTTGCGCCGCGGATTCGCATTGTGGCAGAACAATCGCTTCGCACCGCATTGGGAAGCGCAAAACGCCAGGGTATGAAACCATAGGCGCGCGGGACGAACCCCGACCCTATAATTCTCTTGCAATCCCGTTAAAATTCACTATATTTTCAACATAGGCAAGCGGACCATAGCGGCGGGGGCAACCCGGCCGAGGAAAGTCCGGACACCATGGGACGGCATACCGGTTAACGGCCGGGCGGGGAAACCCGACGATTAGAGCAACAGAGACGAACCACGGAAAGCGGTGGATGAAACGGGCAATCTCTATGTGGTGCAACTTCAAACAGCCGTATACGCTTTGTGCGTGCCGCGAGTCCCCGCGGAACCGGCGGGTAGAGGGCTTGACATTCGCAGTAATGTGAAATGCAGATTAATTATGGTCCACGACAGAATCCGGCTTACAGCTTGCCTATACCCATCAAATCCCATGTCGCAATAATAAATTATAGGGGTCTTCGATATTCGGCCCCTATGTCAACCCCAGTCTAATATCCCGACGATTACCATATTGCAAGTTGACAAAGTGGTATTTTATGATAAGCTCTGCCCAAAGACACAAAGGGTTACGCACAATGCCGAACAAAACGCATATTTACGAATTCCTTGCCGGGTACAAGCATAATTCCGGCATATACGTCAATAATTTCTTTCGCGGTCGCGATTACAAGACCTATTGCGCTGACAAGTTTCATGAATTTTCATTCTCATTCGGCTGTTTCCCGCCGAACCATTTCAACGACATGATGCTCTCGATTAGCATGGTTGAATATTTGGGTAAAAGCGAGGACCACAAAGTCGCATATTTCCCAATCGACTGTGCGTTTTTGGAAAGACTTATCGCCGTATCCGAAGCGTTTGATGAATACAAGCTTCCCCGTGATACAATCGTCTGGCGCGGATGCAATACCATAGAACGCAACGGCGTCACCGGCGTTGTGTCCGTAACGACGGACAAGAAAATAGCACAGCAATTCAGCCGCGGCACGCTTATCAAGGCTCATTTGCCCGCAAACATCGGCAACCTTGATATTGGCAAATTGCGGCGCGGTCTTGGCGTTCAAAAAGATACCGAAAACGAAATGCTTATCCCGCCGTGCGATTATGAAATTATAAATTCGGAAATGCAAAAGCCGGGGCTTGAACCGAATAATAAAACCGGCAAAACGCAATTTTATGAAATACGCGTCAAACCGAAAGACATGCTTGCCGAATTTCTGCACGCTATGAAAAATCCGCCCCGGGAATATCTGCCGATAAGGCACGCACAGGGAATGGAATATGCCGAAGCGCTTGACATGCTGTGCAATTATATAAACGGCCGCGCAAAGGGCGCCGTGCCCGCGAAATCACACACAAGTATAAACGACGACGATATCCGGCGCCTTGCCAATGGTAATCCGGGCGCGATCATAGCATTGACCGAACTTATGGGCATGCTTGGCGGCAGAGAGGCAATCGCCGTATTGAAACAGAAGGGCATCAAAGGTCCGGATATATACGTGCTTTGGTCGGACAAATGCCAAAGAAACGCCCACAAGATGAAAGAGCTTTTGCATAACATGCGATAGTTAAAGTGCAAAGTGTAAACACTTTGCACTTTACATATTCTTCAAAAATCCGGGTCTTCTTTATGTTCCGGGCGATATATTTCCACATCGCGTCCCATCGCAAAGAATTTCGCCGCGCGCCGCGCCGGCAATTCCGCATACGGAATCTTCATAAGTTCTTCCAGACTGGACGTCACCGCTTCGCCAAGCATTTCCATGGTGGTAAGCCAGTTGGTCTGCGCGCCGCCCGACGGTTCGCGTACGATTTCATCAACGACGTTAAGGTCCGCCATGTCGCGCGCGGTAAGCTTCATGATTTCCGCCGCCTGTTCCTTGTACTTGTTGTCTTTCCAAAGAATGCTTGCGCATGATTCCGGCGCGATAACGGAATATATGGCATTTTCCATCATCAATATCTTGTCGCCGGTTGCGATTGCAATCGCGCCGCCGGACCCGCCTGTTCCCGCGATGACGCTTACATACGGCGCCTTGATGGAAAGTCCCGCTTGGGTCGATGCCGCGACGGCCTCGGATTGTCCGCGTTCTTCGCCTTCTTTGCCGGCGAACGCGCCGTCTGTATCGACAAGAGTAATAACTGGGATTTCAAATTTTTCGGCAAGCTTCATAAGGCGCGCCGCTTTGCGATAACCCTCGGGCGCTGCCATTCCAAAGCGGTATTTTTGGCGCGTTGCGATGTCGCGGCCTTTTTCCTGGCCGATTATCATGGCGGGAATTCCGCGGAAATATCCCAATCCGCCCTGCATGGCCGGGTCTTCGCCGAACGCGCGGTCGCCGGCAAGCGGCATCCAATCGGTGACAAGCGCCGCGATATAATCAAGAAAGTGCGGGCGGTTTTCATGCCGCGCAAGTTTGACCTTTTCATACGCGCCGCCGCCTTCCGTCTTTTCGTCGCTTTTTGCACCTTTGTGATGTTTTTCCGGTTTCGGCGTCGCCGCGACTATGGGTTCGATTTCCACCGGCTGTTTGGTGATGATTTTCAAAATTTTGCCAAGCGCGGCCTTCATATCGGCGCGCTTTGTCACCATGTCGACCATGCCGTGTTCCAACATGTATTCCGCGGTCTGGAAATTAGACGGCAGTTTTTCGCGAAGGTTTTGTTCGATAACGCGCCGGCCCGCAAAGCCGATGCGCGCGTCCTGTTCGGCGATATGTATGTCGCCAAGCATCGCGAACGAAGCCGTAACGCCGCCATAAGTCGGGTCGGTAAGAATCACTATATACGGAATCTTCGCGGCGTGCAGATTGTTCACCGCCGCGGTCGTGCGCGCCATCTGCATAAGGGAAAGGACGTTCTCCTGCATCCGTGCGCCGCCGGACGCCGTTACGATAATGAACGGATTGTTCTCTGCGATGGCATGTTCGATTGACGCGATAATTCCGTCGCCGACCGCGCGTCCCATGGACCCCATCATAAATTCCGGATTCATGACGCACATGGTGACGGCCACGCCGCCGATTTTTCCGTCCGCGGTCGATACCGCGTCGAACGCGCCGGTTTCGTCGCGGGCTTCGACAAGCCGTTCGGCATAAGATTCGCGGTCCGTAAAGCAAAGCGGGTCGTCGGAAACTTTTGGCAAATCGATGGCAACCCAATCCCGATTATCGAACAACAGGTTGAACCGCTGTCCCGGTGTCATCGGGAATATATGACTGCATTTCGGACAGATATACAGGTTGTCTTTATAGTCTTTGAAATAAACCATGCGGGTGCATTTGTTGCATTTTATCCACATAAGTTTTTTAATGCTGTGATAACGTTCGCGTACTTTGTTTTTTATGCCCGACGCGGATTTTCTGAATATAGACATTTTTGCTCCGTTAATGATTAATGCAGAGGGGCGCAATATCTTGCGCCCTTTGGGGTCGAAGATATTCGACCCCTACATTTTTTAATTCATTTTTTTGGTTAATTCTATGCTTGGACGAAAGAGAATCGTCTTGCCTGCGGAAAGCAGCATAGGCTGTCCGGTGCGCGGGTTGAACGCCTGCTTTGTTGCGCGGGTGCGTTGAAGAAAGCGGCCGAATCCGCGGATTTCTATGCGGTCGCCACGTGCGACTGCGTCCGTAATGTCTTCGGCGATTGCCGACACGATTTTATCCGCGTCGTCGTTTCGCATGCGGGTGAAATTAACCTGGATAGAACGGACAAGGTCAGAGCGTTTCATAAGAAAGTCCTTTTATTCGCAAGCATTTTAGTCCGCAAAAGCCCCCCGGTCAAATAAAATATGCACCTGCTTGCAATTTGTCCGCCGGTGTTATATAATCCCGCCGGAATCATGTCGATTCCGGCATCGGGGCTTAATATCCCCAACAAGTTGTCATCGAACAATGCCTCCCCATTTGGCGGGAGGCCGCCGAATATATTGAATAAGGCGGGCTACGATTTGTTGTAGATATTAACCTCCTGCCATCTTTTTCAAGATGGCTTGTTTATACAGGGGGCAATCATGACGGACAAAGGGTACCTTGATAATGTCAAGAAATTATTCGCAAGGATTCTTGAAGACATCAAAGCCGGCGATAAAAAATGGGATGTCTTGATGGCCAGCATTGCCGAGCTTTCCGAAGAAAATAAAAATCTGAAAGCCGAATTGGAAAAATTAAAAAAGCCGGATTAATTTCACAACGGCTTGCAATTCGTTTTCTGGTGCGATATAATGGCGCGCCCACCGTTTGGCGGGCTTACCCGCGGATGGGTGGCAGAGTGGTCGAATGCGTTCGACTCGAAATCGAATATACTCGCAAGGGTATCGGGGGTTCAAATCCCTCCCCATCCGCCATTCTCTTTATTACTTCAAAAACTCTCGTAAAATGTCGGCATAGGTTTCAAGCGCGGAAATCGACAGCCATTCGGTATCCGAATGCACATCGTCGCCCGTCGGCTGATGCGGGATGACAAGCGCACCCATCGGCACAAAATAACGCGCATCCGTCGCGCCGCCCGTTACGCGAAGCGTTACCGGCTTCCCGGTTTTTTCCGCAATCAAATCGTGGTATTTTTGGAACATCGGATGCGTCCGGTCCGCAATGACGGCGTCGGCGGTGCCGATAGTCTCGTACGTCACGTCGGCGGGCAATTCGTCCAACACGGCTTGAACTCGCGCGATGTCGTCGCGGCCGGTAAGGCGGAAATCCCATGTCGCGCTTGCCGCGGCGGCGATGGAGTTCACGGCTTCTCCGCCTTCGATAAATCCTATGTGCGCGGTCGACACCCACTTGTCGTCCGGAACATTGCTTTTGGAATAAATCGGAAACAGCGCGCGAAGTTTTGCGTTCGCCGCGGTCAGCAATTCGATTGCATCGGTGCTAAGCCACGGGTATGCGCCGTGCGCAGGCGCCCCGCGGGCGGTCAATTTCAATTGCCACAACCATTTCGATTTTTCGGTGACGGCGTTTATATCGCTTCCCGAATCCGCATCCAAAAGAAGCCGCGTCGTAAGTCCCATCCTGTCAATCCAATGCGGCGTAATCTTGCCGCCGGTTTCTTCGTCGGTGACGATAAGCATGCCGATTTTTTTGCGCGCGCCCGCGGCGGCAAGTTCGTTAAGAACGGAAAGACAGGCGCAGATTGGACCCTTCATGTCCGCCGTTCCGCGCCCGATTAATTTGTCGCCATCTTGACGCATTTCGAACATTTGCGGTGGCGCGGGCACAACGTCCACGTGCGCCAAAACCAGAATGTCAAAGTCAAGAGTATCGTCCAAAGCAATCAGCAGCGACGCCATGTCGTCTTCATGAATTCGTTTCCGGATAATCGCCGGGTGGCACGATTGTTCGATGAAGTCCAATGCCTTCTGATTTGCCGCGCGGTCCGCGGTCACGGACGGAATTGCGACAAGCCGGTTTAACAGTTCAATTATTTTATCGTTCATTGGATTGCCTTTTGGTTCGTTTTCAAAATTTTATCAAGTTTCTCCTGTTGCGCTTTTTTGAACGCCTTGATGTTTTCCGCGGCGTCTTCCGGCGTCCGCCCGGCGTTTTCTTTTTCTATGGTCGCAAGCTCCCGCGCGTACAGTTTGCCATAATTTTCGACGGCTTGCTCAAGTGTTAACATTTTATACTCCTTTTTGTTGTATTTTGTAATTAAAAACACCGCCCTTGGCGGCTCGGTGTTCCCAATCAATTTGTGGAAGAGGTTTTGTTGAATTAGTTATGACAAGACAACAGCCGCCCGCCCCAAATTGATTGGGAACGTACGTTTGTGCCAAAATTTCGCGAATGCGTTGTGCATAACGTCGCAAGTATGGCACGAAAAAATCGAAAAGTCAAATGGCAATTATTATTTCTTCAAGGCCGCTTGCATTAATTTGTACGCTTCGGCGGTAAAGGTTGGAAGAATCGAAAGGCCAAACGCGGCAAGCCAATGATAGATGCCGACCGGCGTCATGCCGAACAAATCGGCAAGCGGCGGTATAACGACCAAAAGAACGGTCAGAATCGTCGTGCCAAGCGCGCTGAACGCCAATATCGGATTATCCATGACCGGCGTTCTGAAAACCGACCGGCGGCTTCTCACGGTGAAGATATGCCATATTGACGTCCATCCTATGACGATAAACGCCATGGTCTGTCCAAGTATATGCGACGGCAGATACGCATCCGACAACACGATAAATTTGCCGATATAATACGCGGTGAATCCGACCGCCACGAATGCGGCGACTTGGATTATAATGGCGGTCTTCAATCCGTCGAACAGGCTTGCGCCGCGGGCGACGGGCCGCCGCCGCATAATGTCCGAATCCGGTTTCTCGCGCGCCAAAGCCATGCCCGGCACGCCGTCGCATACCACGTTTATCAAAAGAAGCATTATGGGTGTAAGCGGGATGCCCCAACCCATAATCTTCGCGCCAAGGATAAGGATGATTTCGGAAAAGTTACACGTAAGCAAAAAGTAAACCGTTTTCCGTATGTTGGAAAAAACTCCGCGCCCCCACCTTACCGCGTCGACGATAGAACTGTAATTATCGTCCGTCAAAACCATGTCGGCGGCGCCTTTGGCGACTTCGGTTCCGGTGACTCCCATCGCGACGCCGACGTCCGCGACTTTAAGCGCGGGCGCGTCGTTAACCCCGTCGCCGGTCATCGCGACGACCGCGTCGCGCGCTTGCCATGCCTTTACGATGCGGATTTTGTCTTCGGGCGACACGCGCGCGAATACGGAATAGCCTGTGATGTTTTTCATAAGCCGCGCTTCGTTTATTTCCGAAAGTTCCTTTCCGGTCAGAACCTTGTCGCCTTTGGAAAGTATTCCTATGTCGCGGGCGATTACTTCGGCGGTGACGGCGTGGTCGCCGGTTATCATGATTGTGCGGATTCCGGCGGCGCGGGCAAGCGCGACCGCCGGCGCGCTTTCAACGCGCGGCGGGTCGATAAGGCCGATAAGCCCAAAAAAGTCAAGGTCTGTTTCAAATTCGCCCCATTTGGCTTTGTTCGGCAATTTCTTTATGTGTTTTATGCCAAGCGCCAATATGCGCAAAGCGTCCCGCGCAAAGCCGTCGTGAATTTCATGCGGCTTATTTCCGATTTTTTTGAAAGGAATCCTGTCGAATGCGCCGCAGGTAAGGACTATATAGCCGCCGTCCGGATGCTTGTGCACGGTGGTCGCCATTTTGCGTTCGGATGAAAACGGAATTTCCGCAACCCGCGGATAGTTTTTTTCAAGTCTGCCCACAGACCCGCCTTTTTTGATAAGAAGGTTTATAATCGCCGCTTCGGTCGGCGTGCCGATGACTTTGATTGTGCCGTCGTCCTGTGCCTCGTCGACGGCGTGGGTGGTAAGGGCAAAGCCTTCAAGCAATTCCATTTGTTCGGGCGAAAATTCGGCATCGTCGCCGAACGGCTTTCCGCCCGCCCGCCAAAGGCGCTTTATATCCATGCGGTTTTGTGTAAGCGTTCCGGTCTTGTCCGAACAGATTACCGACGTGGAGCCAAGCGTTTCCACCGCGGGAAGCTTTCGGATAAGCGCGTGCTTTTTCACCATTTCTTTCACGCCGTGCGAAAGCGAAAGCGTGACGATAAGCGGCAAAGTCTCCGGAACCGCCGCAACGCCAAGCGCGATGGCAAGGAACGCCATATCCCAAAAATCGGACCCGCGGATAAAGCCGATGACAAATACCATCGCCGCAGAGGCGATGCCGATAACGCTTATCGCCTTTCCAACCTTGTCTATGCGAACCTGTAACGGTGTCGGCAATTTTCGCGCGTCGGTCAAATATTCCGCAATCCGCCCCATCTGGGTATCCATGCCGGTCGCGACGACGATGGCTTTTGCGCGGCCTGCGGCGACAAGGCATCCGCGGAATACCATATTGCTTTGGTCCGCGACCGTGACATTTCCGGAAAGCGTCGCGTCGGTATTTTTTTCAACCGGCGTGCTTTCGCCGGTAAGCGCGGATTCGTCCACCATAAAATCGGTTTCTTCCAACAGGCGCGCGTCCGCCGAAATCATATCGCCGGTTTTTAACAACATGACATCGCCCGGCACAAGGTCTTCAGAGGCTATTTCCACACGCCTTCCGCCGCGGATGACAATGCTTGTCGGGCTGTTAAGCTTGCGAAGCGCGGCAAGCGCGCGTTCCGCGCCCATTTCTTGCGTGACCGCAAGCGTCACGTTCAAAATTATAATAGCCATAATGACAAGGAATTCGATAAGCCCGTCGCCGTAATATATCTCCATAAACAAAGAAAGCGCCGCCGCGACAAGAAGGATGATGGCGGCGATATTTTTTAAGTGGGAAAGTATCATGACAAAGATACTGTCGCCTTTTGGCTCTTTGAACTGATTTTCACCGAACTTTTTCCGCGCCGATATGACGGCATCCGGACCCAGACCCGCATTCGCATCGGAATTCAATTCTTTGGTAACTTTTGCTTTGCTTTTTTCAAACCAATTCATGGGCGTGCCCTCTTGTATATTATTTTATAAAAACCGTCCAGAAAAATAAAGGATAATTTTTCCCGGTATTTGACTTATCGAATGGCGTATGCCAAAATTCTTTTGTTATGAAATCATTCAACGAACAGGTTTATGAAGTTGTCGCGCGGATACCAAAGGGCCGCGTCGCAACCTATGGCCAAATAGCACAAATTATCGGCCGCCCGCGCATGGCGCGCTTTGTTGGCTATGCAAGCAATAACAAAAACAGCTGGCACCTTCCGTGGCATCGCGTTGTGTTCAAAGGCGGCGGCCTGTGCCCCGGCTGGATAAAGGACCAGACAAAGTCGCTTCGCGCCGAGGGCGTCAAATTCACAAAAGATAAAGAAGTCGATATGAAAAAATATCAATGGACGCCGGGCGACACGCCTCCGCAAGACCACCGCGATTTGCCGTTAAAGTTTTGATTCTGGCTTTAACGCCTTGTACACGAACGGCCATGCCAGGCCGGAAAGCACGCATGCCGTAATCATCGCGACATAGGGCGACCAAACGTCCGCGACCCACCCGACGAACAGCGAACATGCCGCAAAGGACAGGCTTTTGAAAAAGGCGACGACGTTCCCCATCGTCGCGCGCTGGTGGTCTGTGAATTCCCTTTGCATAATCGCATCCTGTGCGGGCATGCGGATGCCGTAAAAAACGCTCATTGCCGTTCGGATAAAGGGCGTTGCGATATTGGCCATCAAGATTGCCGCAAGATAGACAAACCAACCGATTACCCCGATGTAGAATACCGCCTTGAAATCCCCGATTCTTTTCGTCACTTTGTCCGAAATGAAATACCCAAGCGCGGCAAGCGCGTTCGTGGCGGCACGAAGATACCCGATTGCCCAGACGGGGATGAGGGTCTTATAGAATGCGGCGACAAATTGATACTGGCTTTCTCCGAACCCCCATGCGATTGCTTTGCCGAATGTAAGCAGGCGAAGCTTTCGATTTTTGAAAACTTGTTTGATGGATGTTTTCAAGTGCGCGTAAATGTTTTGTTCGATCCTGCTGTTGACGGACGGTTCGCGCATCAGTATGGCGACGATTATGCCCAAGAATAACGGGACCAAAGTTGCGATGACCGTCGCGTGCAGTCCCCAAATCAGAATAATACCCGACGCGATAAATGCGGATATGCCAAGCGCCGCTTGGTCAAGCGAGCCCGTGCGGCCTTTGTGTTTATGAAAGTCTTCCGGCGCGCCAACCTGTTTCAATGTGTCGTACAGCATGGCATCGTCGTTCCCGCTTATAAAAGCGGCAGACAGGCCAAGCAGGATTGCCCCCGCAACAAAAACAGAAAAATTCATCCCGACGGCATAACACAGAACGCCCAAGAATCCGCACATCGCGCCCGCGACGCCGGTCCATTTCCGCCCGATTTTATCGGACATGACGCCGGTGGGCAATTCCAGTGCGGCGGCGGATATTTGCGTGATTGCGAACAGGCTCATCGCCAGTGCATAACTGCCCAAAACCTGTGCCATATAGATGACGATGATTGGCGCGTATATGTTAAGTCCGCCCAAAAAAGTGCCCGCATAAATAAGCGGTATGTTGCGCATAATTGGTTGGTTGAATTTTTCCATGGCGGACGAATGATACAGGTTGCCATACGCCGAATCAATGCCTATTTTTTTCGTACGCGCCACCTGTTACAATTGCGCATGACAAGGAGAGGCAAATAAAAAACTTTTAACCACGGCTTTAATAATCGGCGCGTCGGCAGGCGTTCGCGCGGAAATCGAATATCTGTTCTTAACTGATGTGTGAATCTACACATTTGGTATACGGGAATACACACAGGATTTAAAAATTTGCAATTTGAAAATACCCTGATATAATGGGCGAAACAAAGGTTAAAAACTATGTGTCCAATTTTTGCAAACTTCATCAAAATTTCAGGAGAAATCCCATAGGATTATTCCCCGATGGTTGTTTTGCATAAAAATACGCGGCGGATAATCCGCCCGTTTTTTATTGCAAATAACCAAAGGGAAATAAAATGGCATTTAGAAGATACAGACATTTATGGCAGTTCTGGCCATATTTCAGAAAATATATCCGGCTTATTATCGTTCTGCTGTTCGTCATGGTTACGGCCAGCAGTTTCGGCATGATACTTGCGTGGCTGATGAGCGAGCAGTTGATAGGCATAACCAATCAGGCGGCCGCCGTGATGGTCAAATTCACCATGCTGGTTATGGCTGCGGTCATCATACACCACACATTCTGGTTTTTGTGGGTGCGCCTTGTCGCAATCCTGTCAAGCCGCGTTGCGTATAATATCAGACAGGATATTATGAAAAAAATCATCGGCGGTAAGTTCACTGACTTGAAAAAACATACCAGCGGATTCTATAACGAACGCCTGCGCGAAAATACGATTCAAATCGGGGAATCGTTTCATTACGCCGCCGGCCCGTTGGTGGATATGGCAACCGGCTTAAGCTTCCTGGTGTTGATATACTTTATGAATTGGCAAATCGGATTATTTTTCTCTACCGGGCTGGTTCTCTTATGCTTAATCGAGCTTGCGCGGGTCAGAGTGGAAACCAAATATATCGCAAAGCTGAACGACAATAATGCCGAGATAACCACCAAGCTGAATGAAACTTATCAGGGCTTGAAGGATATCAAAGGGCTTGGGATTAAGGTCGCATCCATTCAACAAAATAACGAATGCCAGAAGCAGAATCAGGATATAAATATTCGTAAGGAAACCGTCGTGAATTCATGGGCGTTCACAAGAATGCTTAGCCAAAGGACGATTGATTCAGTGCTGGTCATAATGTGTGCTTTGTGGCTGTTTCCGACGGGACAAATCACCGTAGTTGCATTGCTGATGATATTCAATTATAAAAGTCTGGCATACGATACGGTCGGATATCTTGGCCTGATAAAGACGCATTTGATGCGCGGCGAGCTGGGCGCAAAACGAGTCCTTGAAATTGTAAATGACTTGCAAGCCGAAAAATGGGGAGCGGAAAATCATAAAATTTCACACGCGAATATAAGTGTGAAAGATTTGTCATTCTCATATGACGGAAAGCATAATGTGTTGAAAAATATATCTTTTGATATTGCACCAGAGAGCAGTTCCGTACTTATTGGTGCAAGCGGTTGCGGTAAAAGCACCTTGTTCGGACTGTTGTCAAAATTGCTGGAAACATCGGACGGAAAGATATTCATCGGCGGTTATGATATAAATTCATTTGATGAGGAAAGCTTCCGCCATACAGTCTGCATTGTGAATCAAGACCCGTTTATCTTTAACGATACTATTCTTAATAATATCAAAACTATCAGACCGGATGCTTTATTGGAAGATGTGGTTGTGGCTTGCAAAGCCGCCAATATTCATAGTGAAATTATGGGCTTTCAAAATGGCTATGATACGATACTGGCCGAAAACGGTTCTAATTTAAGCGGCGGGCAAAAGCAGCGGATAGCAATTGCGCGTGCGATTTTGAAAGACACGCCGGTTATTTTGTTTGACGAGCCGACATCGGCGCTTGATAAGGAGAATCAGGCCTTGTTCTTCGATGTAATAAAAGAATTGAAAAAATCAAAAACAATCCTTGTCATAGCGCACAAGCTTAACTCGTATGAAATTTTTGATAATGTATTTACTTTGAGGAATGGAAAATTTGAGTAATTTTGTCTTGCAAATTGGAAAATTTCGGGGTAAAATTGATCTCGCAATTCGTGCCGAAGGTGCGGAAATGCAGGGGTTGGTAGCTCAGTTGGTTAGAGCGGAGCGCTCATAACGCTTTGGTCGGGGGTTCGAGTCCCTCCCAACCCACCACCCTTCGCCCTGCGGGCTTCGGGTGGCAGGCCATCCTTCCCCCGCCTAGCGGGTTTGTTTTGGGCCTTGTGCTGGAATCGGTAGACAGACCAGACTTAAAATTCAAGGGTTAAAATCCTGGAAATTCGGCGCAATGCCGCAGAAATAAGCCAAATATACGCTGTCGCAAAAGTTGTAAAAAATGCGCTGGCTAACCTATGGCTAACTTTTGGCGTAAAGTTGGTTAAAAGATTGTAGGTTGATTTTTTGGTTAAAAAGGTTTATAAATACGCCTATGGCCTTGTGCTGGAATCGGTAGACAGACCAGACTTAAAATCTGTTGCACCCTGTTGTGCGTGTGGGTTCAAGTCCCACCAAGGCCACCACCCTTCGCCCTGCGGGCTTCGGGTGGCTTACGCCGCCACAGGTTCTCATTCATATCTCCTTTTTCCGATTTGGTTGGGGCAATCGCCATCACAAAGATAAGCGCTTGCAATAACTACGGTAAGAAAGGTATAATGGCCTTGATGAAGAACATCTTATACACAAATGACAACCTGTATATTCTGAATGGTATGAACAGCCAGTCGGTTGATTTGATTGGGTCTTATATACAATACTAGCCAGCGTTTTACGGTTTGACAAGAAAATAATAAAAATACTTGACTAGCCACACTTTCTTTGCTATAATAGTTATGATAAAGAGGTAAAGAAATGGCTGAAAATTTCAGTTTATTTGATTTTCATAAGCAATTCCCAACCGAGGAATCTGCGGTGCAGTTCTTTGAACAGTTGCGTTGGCATGGCAAAATCACTTGCCCGCATTGCAATTCGCACGAAATTGCCAAGAATAAAAATCAAATTCCTATGCCATATCGCTGCAAAGAATGTCGCAAGCATTTTTCTGTCCGTGTTAAAAGCATGTTGAATGAATCAAAATTACCGTTGCGGACATGGCTGTTGGCGATGTATATTCTTGCCAACTCCAAAAAAGGCATGTCGTCAATTCAATTTGCTGAAACGCTTGGCACAACGCAGAAAACGGCATGGTTCTTGGCGCATCGCATCCGTAATTCTTGGAACACATTTCCAAATGTAAAACTTGCCGGAGTTGTGGAAGTTGATGAAACCTTTGTCGGCGGTCTTGAAAAGAATAAACATTATCGCAAAAGACTCCGCCAAGGGGGAGGAACTGTCGGCAAAACCCCAGTTGTCGGCATTAAATCTCGTGATGGACAAGTAAGGGCTTTTGTTGTTGAAGAAGTCAATATGCCAACTTTGACAGGGATTATTCGTGATAATGTTGAAGCCGGCTCTGATGTTTATACTGACGAATGTCCATCTTATAGTGGACTTAATGAATTTAATCGCGGTATAGTGAAACATCGCTCCTACGAATATGTCCGCCAGTCAGTTCATACAAACGGCATTGAATCATTTTGGGCGATAATAAAGCGCGGATATAAGGGAATTTATCACAAATGGAGCATCAAGCACATGCAAAAATATATTGATGAATATTGCCACAGGTTTAATATGCGACATGTTCCCGCTTGGGCGCGTGTATCAATAGTCGCAGTCAACGGATTCAACAAACATCTTTCATACAAGGAGTTAATAAATGGCTAGACCAGCAAAAATAATTCAACCTATTCATGGCGCAACATTTGAGCAATTAGCAAATGCGGTTGTTAATACGCCACCATCGCAAATTCGTAATAGTAAAGATGCGCCGAAAAAAACCAAAAAATCAACCTCTAAATCGTTAAAAAGGCGCACCGTCTAAAAATTTATGACAATAGTCCATCGCATCTATTCTTGATTCATGGAAAGCAATATCACTATCGCCGCGTGTCATGCCAGTCCTTTTCGTTTCTTCCATTTTGCGCACCATATATCGGGCATAGCACTCACAATACTTCACTTGAAACCGAATTTCAATCGCCCACCATCTTTTCTTTGTATAATCCCTACACGATTCATAACTTGATTCATATACTCTGTTTCTGTGGTATTCCGCTACTCTTTCTTTGCGGTCTTCCTCGCTCTCACAAGCAACAAGTAATGCGATAATAGGTAAGACAAGCAGTTTTCTCATTTCAATCCCCTTTGATTATAAAAAAGACCACTTGCTAGAAGTGGTCGGGACTTTCATATGTCAAAAACACTTGACCCTGCGTCCTTACGGATAGCAGCGTCCCGACCGTAGTCGGGACATTAGTAGTCGTGGTGTTTTAGGGATATGAAGCCCGTTCACACTAACAAATGTCTGGCTTGATTCTACTAGGGATTTGGAGTAAAATCAACCGAATCGTCAGAGGAGAGGATTATGAGTGATAATTCATCAAGATTTGTCAGGGTCAAACAGCAGCCTGTATCTTTGCATAAAGATAATGTATCGCCTAAAACAAAAAATTCCGAACTTCAAAACAATATAACCATAAAGTTTGAAGACCCTGTGGAGCAATCTAAACCTGAAAAGGCGATATACGAAACTGTTTTTTTCAGGTATGAAGGGGACAAGTATGGCGATGTCCCATACTGCACCCGATGTGAACGCTTTATGAGAGTCTTCCCTGATATTGATTTTCCTTTTCAATGTGCTGGTTGTGGACATATTGCTACCTACCTTACGCTTAAAGATGTTGAAAAAATTATGGAAGTATTGAATCCGCCGAACGAGGATGGCTAGTATTGTATATAAGCCCCATTTGATTTATCTGGACCCGCCTTTTAATTCCAAACGCATATATTCGGCCCCTATTGGAACAAAAGCCGCCGGAGCAAGCTTTAAGGACATGTGGACTTGGAAAGATATTGATGAATCTTATCTGGAAACCATGGCGGACAAATATCCCGCGCTGACGACATATATTGCATCCATCGGTATTATACATAGCAAAGCGATGAAGGCGTATTTGACCTATATGGCTCAACGAATTATAGAGATGCGCCGGGTATTGAAAGACACAGGAAGCATATATCTGCATTGCGACCCAACGGCAAGCCATTATTTGAAGGTGGTAATGGACGAAATTTTTGGAAAGAATAATTTCAGGAATGAAATAATATGGAGCTATACGGGCAATTCCGTACCCAAAAAATGCCTGCCGCGCAAACATGATATTATCTTTTGGTATTCCAAAAGCGACAATTTTTCATTTTATCCGGATAAGATTCTCATTCCTTACTCAGAGCTTACGGAAAAACGATACAACCACACCGATGAGGATGGAAGACGGTTCAAAATATCCGCGCTTCGGGGTGGAAAACAAGAAAAAATATATATGAAAGACGGGAAATATCCGGATGACGTATGGGACATCCCCATTATTCGGGGAGGAGAGCGCACCGGCTATCCCACCCAGAAACCGCTCGCATTATTGCGCCGCCTCATAGAGGCTTCAAGCAAGGTGGGGGATGTCGTACTGGACCCGTTTTGCGGCTGTGCGACAACTTGCGTTGCTGCGCAACAGTTGGGCAGAAAATGGATAGGAATTGATATCGAGAAACAGGCTGTTGATGTATTGGTCGAGCGCTTAAGCAATGACGCGGGATTGTTTAGAGATTTCGTCGCAACATCAATTCCGCCAAAGCGCACGGACATAAAAGAAGAGCCCGCCACCCAACCTGTAAAAGAACGGCTGTATGCGGACCAGGAAGGAAAATGCAGGGCTTGCGGCGTAGCGATGGATATTTTCCAATTCGAAATAGACCATATTATTCCGCGGGCAAAGGGTGGGGGCGACTATTATGAGAATTATCAGTTGTTATGCCCGCATTGCAACAGGACGAAAGGCGACAGGCCGATGGAATATTTGCGTATGAAAATAAAACACCGTGAAGAAATTATGAAAACAAAAATTGTTTTTGGTGACTAGATTAATAATGGAAAATCAAAAAGCATTTATTGAATCGCTGTTTTCCAAAAAAGACCGAAAAAAGTTATGGGTGCCGCCCGCCGTCACAAACGGGCAAATCGACCTTTTGCGGGAAAAAATCATCACATGGATACATCCGTCCGGCCATATCGGATACGTTGTGTATAACGACGACGGCGAATTCCAAGCCGTTATTCTGGACCGGCTTTCCGAAAAATCAACATCCGCCAAGGCTTGCATGTGTTCGTGGTGCATGTCCGTGAAAACCGTGCGCCAAATGACAATGTTTTCCCGGAAGGTTTCCGATAACAAATCGTGCGGCGTCATGCTGTGTTCCGATTTGGATTGTCTTTATTCCATCGCCAATCCCGGCGCGAATGCGATGCGCGAAACCCTGTCCCCGCAAGAAAAAAGACAAAGATATTACCGGAATGTCGAAAATTATATCCGTGGCATGGCGCCCGGCAAATGTGATATAATACAGTAATTGGAGGTTCCAAATGGGCATAAGACCAAGCAAGCAGAAAACAAAATGGACGAAATGGAAAACCCTTCGTCTGAAATTCGCGACGCGGAAGATTGATTTCCTGAAAAAAATCAAACTTAAGTTCGGACTGCATTGGCTGCAAGTCCCGAATTTCCGGGAAGAACATATCCGCATAATCGACGGAAAGAAAGCGGCGCGCGAATACAGGAAAGAGTTCACCAACCAATCCGGCGCGAAGCAAAAGAAAGCCCGCTAATACAGATGGCGGTTGCTTTTTGCGGCGAAAACCCCTATATAAACGGGGCATGGTTTTAATCGCCCCCATCTTGAACGAATCACAGCTTCGCGCGTTCGACGCGATTGAAAACACCAATCAAAACATTCTTATACTTGGCCAGGCGGGAACGGGCAAATCCACTTTTATAAAATATCTTAAAGGCGCGTCGAAAAAACGCATAATTTGCGCATGCCCGACGGCTGTGTCGGCGCTTAATATCGGCGGTCAGACCATACATTCGCTGTTTCAAATCGCGCCGCGCGATTTTGTTATGCCCGATTTGTTAAAGCTTAAAGCCAAAACGCGCAACGCCGTCACCGCCGCGGATTTGCTTGTCAT
>Ga0123353_10002629_pt1 | contig 22355 bp, 14 predicted proteins | sample TergutLab28metaG_3_FD_92763 | JGI IMG/M metagenome (GOLD analysis project Ga0123353, IMG submission 92763) | Labiotermes labralis P3 segment gut microbial communities from Petit-Saut dam, French Guiana - Lab288 P3 | ecosystem: Host-associated > Arthropoda: Insects > Digestive system > Gut ... | reverse complement strand
GTCATCGAGGTGAAAAGCCGCCTCACGCAGGTGGGCGTCCAGGCCAACCACAACGAGGAGCGGGTCCGCCTGTTGTGCGAGCGGCTGAACATAGGGAAGCCCGACTTCCCTGTGCACTCGCTGATCGTCTACTACAACGAGCGCGCGGACAAATGGGTCTGGATGCAGGGCGCCACGCACGTGACGCACCGCCGCTTCCTGCTCCCCACAATCGCGTGGCTGGCGGCGCAGCAACCGCACTGCCTTGACGCCGAACGGATGGACCAGATCGCCGGGCGGTTGCGGATGATCGCGAAGACCAAGTATAAATTGCCGAAATCAGCGCCGGTCAAAAAACAAAAACCACAACCTAGACCAAAGACGGAGGAAGCATCCATGGTACACCGCATCTACACCGGCCGCCGCGAGGGCTTCGACATGGAGGCGCAGGCGCTGCTGCAGGAGTGGCGCGCGCAGTTGCATGTGGAGGGCCTGACAGGCCTTGCGATCTATAACCGCTATGACGTGGAGGGCATAGACGAGGCGCTGCTGCGGCAGTGCGTGCCCACGGTGTTCTCGGAGCCGCAGACGGACCTGGTGTACGAGGCGCTGCCCACGGCCGATATCACCTTCACGGTGGAGTACCTGCCCGGGCAGTATGACCAGCGGGCGGACAGCTGCGCGCAGTGCATACAGATCGTGTCGGGCGGCCAGCGGCCGCTGGTGCGCACGGCGAAAGTGTATGCCCTCACCGGCAAAGTGACGGTGGAGGAGATGGCGGCGATCCGCAAGAGCGCCATCAACCCGGTGGAGTGCCGGCTGGCCAGGCCGGAAAAGCCTGCTACCCTCCAAATGCAGGCCGAGCCGCCAGCGCCGGTGAAGACCCTGGATGGCTTCACGTGCCTGGATGCGGATGCCTTGCAAAATTTTCTGCAAGAATATGGGCTCGCCATGGATCTGGACGACCTGAAATTCTGCCAGGGCTATTTCCAAGCGGAAGGCCGCGACCCCACCGTGACCGAGATCCGCATGATCGACACCTACTGGTCCGACCACTGCAGGCACACCACGTTTCTGACCCACCTGGACGATGTGCAGATCGACGACCCGAAGGCTCAGAGGAGTTGGGAGCGTTTCCTTGAAATCAAAAAGGAGCTGGGACGGGAGCATAAGCCCGTCACCCTGATGGAGCTGGCCACGCAGGCCATGCGGTACCTCAAGCACACCGGGCAGCTGAAGCGCCTGGACGAGAGCGAGGAGATCAACGCCTGCACGGTGACCATGGATGTCGAGATCGACGGGAAAACCGAGCCGTGGCTCTTCCTGTTCAAGAACGAGACCCACAACCATCCCACCGAGATCGAGCCATTCGGCGGGGCGGCAACCTGCATCGGCGGGGCGATCCGCGATCCGCTTTCGGGCCGGGGCTATGTCTACCAGGCCATGCGCGTCACCGGCGCGGCAGACCCCACCATCCCCATGGAGCAGACGTTGCCCGGCAAGCTGCCCCAGCGCAAGCTCACCGTGACGGCGGCACAGGGCTACTCCTCCTACGGCAACCAGATCGGCCTCGCCACGGGCCTCGTTGACGAGATCTACCACCCGGGCTATGCCGCCAAGCGCATGGAGATCGGCGCGGTGGTGGCCGCGGTGCCCCAGGCTCAGGTACGGCGGGAGGCTCCCCTGCCCGGCGACAAGGTGATCCTGCTGGGCGGGCGCACGGGGCGCGACGGCTGCGGCGGGGCCACGGGCTCGTCGAAGTCGCATACGCTCAGTTCCCTGGAGACCTGCGGGGCCGAGGTGCAGAAGGGCAACGCCCCTGAGGAGCGCAAGCTGCAGCGGCTGTTCCGCAACCCCGAGGCCTCGCGGATGATCAAGCGGTGCAACGACTTCGGCGCGGGGGGCGTCTCAGTGGCCATCGGGGAGCTTTGCGACGGCCTTGTCATCGACTTGGACGCCGTGCCAAAGAAATACGACGGGCTCGACGGTACGGAGCTGGCAATCTCGGAATCCCAGGAGCGCATGGCGATCGTCGTCGAGGCCGGCGACGTGGAGCGCTTTATCACCCTGGCCGACAGAGAGAATCTGGAGGCCACCGTAGTGGCGGAGGTGCAGGAATCGCCAAGGCTCGTGATGAAGTGGAACGGGCAGGTCATCGTCGACATTGCACGGGAGTTCTTGAACTCCAACGGCGCGGAAAAACATACGCGGGCGCATGTGCCAATGCAAAATGCACAATTTGCAATGCACAATGAAGCAACGTTTGCCGATAGGATACGCGATTTGGCGGGAAGCTTGGCCTGTTGCTCACGCAGAGGGTTGAGCGAGCGCTTCGACAGCACCATTGGCGCGGGGACGGCACTCATGCCCTTCGGCGGGAAATACCAACAGACCCCAAGCCAGGTGATGGCCGCGAAGATCCCCGTGCTCGGCGGCGAAACCGACCGCTGCTCGGTGATGGCCTACGGGTACGACCCGGCCCTGACCGGGAACGACCCCTACCGTGGAGCCTACTGCGCGGTGGTGGAGAGCATCGCGAAGCTGGCCGCGGCGGGCTGCCCCCTGGAACAATGTTATTTGACCTTCCAGGAGTACTTCGAGCGCATGACTGGCGATCCGCTGCGCTGGGGCAAGCCCCTGGCGGCCCTGCTGGGGGCCATGCAGGCGCAGCTGGACCTCGGGATCGCCTCCATCGGCGGAAAGGACTCGATGTCCGGCAGCTTCGAGCAGTTGGACGTGCCGCCCACCTTGGTCAGCTTCGCTGTCGCACTGACAGAGGCGAAACGGCTCATCTCCAACGAGTTCAAATGGCCCGGCAGCAAAGTTGCCTACATCGCCCCACCCCAGGACGAGCACGGCCTGCCTATGCCCGAAAAGGCATTGGAGATTTTCAAGCAGGTGGCGGAGCTGGCCGCCGATGGCAAGATTCTAGCCGCGCAGGCTATCACAGGTGGAGGCGTGGCAGAGGCCGTGCTCAAGATGGGGTTGGGCAACAAAATCGGCTTCGCGTTTGGCGCGGACTTCCCCCTCGAATACGCCTTCCCCGCCGAGCCGGGCGCGATCCTGCTGGAGCTGGCCGAGGGCTGCGAAGTCGGCTATCCCATCGGGCAGACCATCGCGGAATATGAAATTCGCGCCGGAGAAGAAACAGTCCCTCTGGCCGAACTGGAAGCACTCTACGAGAATAAGCTTGAGCCCGTCTTCCCCATGCAGGCAAAAACCCAAAATTGTCAATTATCAATTGTCAATTATCAATTTCGCAGCAACGCCTCCCCTGTTATCAAAACGGCGCGGCCCAAGGTGCTGATCCCTGTTTTCCCCGGCACGAACTGCGAATACGACACCGCGCGGGCCTTCGAGAAGGCGGGTGCGGCGCCGGAGATTTTCGTCATCAACAACCGCACGGCGCAGGGCCTGGCGGACAGCGTGGACCGGGCGGCGAAGGCCCTTGACCAGACGCAGATTCTGTTCCTGCCAGGGGGGTTCTCGGGCGGGGACGAGCCGGACGGCTCCGGCAAGTTCATCACGGCGTTTTTGCGCAATCCCCGGCTGACCGAGGCGGTCACGGCCCTGCTCGAGGGACGGGGCGGCCTCGTGGGCGGCGTGTGCAACGGGTTCCAGGCGCTTGTGAAGCTGGGGCTGGTGCCCTTCGGGGGGATCCGCGAGATGACACCGGAGTGCCCCACGCTGACCTTCAACACCATCGGGCGGCACCAGTCGAAACTGGTACGCACGCGCGTGTCCAGCGTGCTCTCGCCCTGGCTGGCGCTGTGCGAGCCCGGGGAGGTGCACCTGGTCCCCATCTCCCACGGGGAGGGGCGCTTCGTCTGCCCGGAGGCCCTGCTGAGCAGGCTCATCGAGAACGGCCAGGTGGCAACGCAATATGTCGACTTGAACGGCATGCCCAGCATGGACATCCAGTACAACCCCAACGGCTCCGTGTGCGCCATCGAGGGCATCACCTCCCCCGACGGGCGGGTGTTCGGCAAGATGGGCCACAGCGAACGCGTGGGGCCGGGGCTGTATAAAAATGTGCCGGGCGAGACGGACAACAAGATGTTCCGGGCGGCAGTGGAGTACTACAAATAATTTTATAGAGGAGTGATCACATGGCAAAGCTGAAGGACATCGATCAAAAGGCGGAAGAGAAGGGCTCGCTTCTGGTGACGGCGTGGCAGTTCGTGAAATTCATCGTCGTCAGCCTGCTGGCGACGGTGGTACAATTCGCGACGCTGAACATCCTGTACCTGATCCCGGCGATACGGGTCCTTGAGACGCAGGAGTTCCACTGGTTCGTGTTCCACTACGACGTGGCGGCGGGGGGGCTGAAGACCTTCATCGCGTTCAACACCGCCAATGTGCTGGCCCAGATCGTCGCCTTTTTCGTCAACCGCAAAAAGACCTTCGGCGGCACCACAAGCATCCCCATCACGCTGACAATCTACCTGGTGTTCACCGCCGGGCTGATCTGCTTTTCGGCCTGGCTCGCGCCGGCACTGAATGTGTTTATGACAAACCGGGGCATCGGCGAGCAGCTGGCAAGCAACATCGCCACGATGGTCTGCGGCATGGTGCAATTCTTTGTTTACTTTCCCGTCAACAAGCTGCTGATGCGCAACAAGGAGAAGGGCAAACAAGCTTGATCCTGTTTCCCCATAAATAAAAACCGCCCGTGTGCAGGCGGTTTTTATTGTTCTGGTGGACGTTGAGGAACTCGAATCCCCGACCCTCCGCACGTCAAGCGGAAGCTCTACCAGCTGAGCTAAACGTCCATCGCACGGACTATTATAACCCATGCGACAGAAAAATGCAAGTGTTTTTTGAAATTTTACCTGATCATGATTTTCTCCTCCTGTGATAAAAGGGACTATACCCGCCTTATGTAAATATTCCTGCTCATAAAGTCCCCGCCGAACCACGGCACGCGCAGCCCGGCACGCATGAGGGTGTCCCCGTGCAGTGTCATGTCCCAGTCTTCGATCTCATAGAGGGCCTGCGGATCCAGCCCGCGGGGATATACCCGCATGTCCCAGGCGTTGGGCTCCGCCAACACAGTGAAGCACTGCAGCAGGGCCTCGCCCTTGTCGGGGGAGACGAACATCCAGGCGGCCCGGTTGGGCTGCTCAAACGGGCTGATGAGCCGGTAGAAATCGCCGTTCGCAATCAGGCCCTGCCGCTCCCGGAATTCCTCGTTGCACTCCTTCATCGCTTCGATGTCCTCCCGCGGGAGCTTCGTGGGGTCCAGCTCGTAGCCGAAGGTGCCGCACATGGCCACGTCCGCCCGGTAGCGCAGCGACGTCACCCGGCCGCGCCCATGCTGCCCCGCAGAGACATGCGCGCCCATGCTGGCGATGGGGTAGCCCATGGAGGTGCCGTATTGGATGCGCAGGCGGTCCACAGGGTCGGTGTTGTCGCTGGCCCAGGTCTGGGGCATGTAATAGAGCATGCCGGGGTCAAAGCGCCCGCCCCCGCCCGAGCAGCTCTCGAACAGGATATGCGGGAACGCGCCAGTGAGGCGCTCCAGCAGCGCATACAGGCCCAGCACATAGCGGTGGGCGATCTCCCCCTGCCGCCCGGCGGGATAGAGTCCCGAGAACACCTCGGTCAAATTCCGGTTGAAATCCCACTTGAGATACGCGATATCCGCGCTGTCCAGCACGGCTGACATCTGTTCGAAGAGGTTGTCCCGCACCTCCGGCAGGGTGAGGTTCAGCACGCTCTGGTTCCGCCCCAGGCTGCGCCCCCGCCCCGGGATATGCAGCGCCCAGTCCGGGTGGGCGCGGTGCAGGTCGCTGTCCGGCGAGATCATCTCGGGCTCAAACCAGATGCCGAAGCGCAGGCCCTCAGCCTTGACCCGTTCCACCAGCTCATGCAGGGAGCAGCCCAGCTTCCCCTCGTTGACGCCCCAGTCGCCGAGACTGGTGGTGTCATCGTCGCGCCTGCCGAACCAGCCGTCGTCCATCACCAGCAGGTCCACGCCGGTCTTCGCGGCGGCCCGGGCGAAGGCCACAAGCTTATCGGCATTGAAATTGAAATAGGCGGCCTCCCAGCTGTTGATGAGGATGGGCCGTGCTCTGTGCTTCCACTCACCGCGGATGAGATTGTTGCGATAGATCCTGTGCAGCGCCCGGGAAATCCCCCCCAAGCCCTCGCCGGAGTAGCACAGCACAGCCTCGGGGCTTGCGAGGGCCTCGCCGGGCTCCAGCCGCCACGAGAAGCCCTCCGGGTTGATGCCCGCCACCACCCGCGTGGTGTGCATCTGGCTGCATTCGACCTCTAACTTAAAGTTGCCGCTGTAGACCAGCTGGAAGCCGTAGGCCTCGCCCCGGTCCTCGTCGGCGCCCCGCCCGCAGAGGATGGCGAAGGGGTTGAGCTGGTGCCCGCTGCTGCCCCTTCTGCTCTGCAGGGCCTGCGTCCCGTGGAACAGGGCGTGGCGCTCCAGCTGGCGCTCGCGCACCCACGCCCCCTGCAACCCGATCATGTCGAAATCCATGCGGGGGAAGTCCACGCAGGCGCTCTGCAGGCTCTCGATACGCAGGGGCTCCTCGCCCCTGTTTTCGGTCACGGCCCAGCGGGTGATCACCGGCTCGTTCGCGAAGGCGCAGTAGTAGAGCGTCACCCGCAGGCCCAGCAGGGCGTCCTCCATGGCGACGGCAAGGGTGTCAGCCTCGCCCTGGTTATTCAGATATGTGGCGGGCTGGGCCTGTCCTGTGGACAGGCCGGGCAGAGAGGGCTTGCATCCCTGCAGTATCTCGTGGGATATGTACTTCAGACAGGCCGCCCTAGCCCCATTCTCCGCCCGCACGGCGACGGCAGGCACGCGGAAGTCACCCACGCCGCAGCCGGGGTACTCCTGCAGCAGGGTATCCAGGGTGGCGCCGCCCCCGGGCTGGTCGGGCGAAAAGGACGCCCCGCCGCCGATCTCCAGCAGGTGGCCCAGATCCGTATCGCTGACATGCCCGCCGAAATACAGGTGGCAGAGGATGCCCTCAGGGGAAACCTGCATGGCATAGGAGGCGCTCCCCGCCTGCAGCAGGAAGGTTTTGCTGTTCGGTTGATAAAAAATCGCCATATGCTTGTCCTTTCGATGCTTGATCCACGACTATTATAATGGATCGCAAGAAAAAGTGCAAGCGTTATGGCGAGAATAATTCTATTCTTCTCTCTTGCCGGCCCTCTTTGCCGTCACGATATATGCGATGAACACCACAGCCATCACGCCCGCGCTGATGCCCACGGTGATCCACGGGTGCGCCTGCGCGCCCTTGAGCACCCCGCCCAGCCTCGCCAGGCGGAGCACCTTCACGCCAATCACGCGGCCGCCGGGGATGGGCTCGGGGTCCGGCCCGTCGTTGTGGTCCCCCTTGGTGACGAAGAGGATGCTGCGGTCGCTCAGAATCTGCGCATCCAACACGCGGTGGGTGATGGGGTAGCCCTGGTGCTCGTCGTTCTGCCAAAATGTGATGATATCGCCCGGCTTCACCTGTTCCGCCGCGGTATTCTTCACGATAATGGCGTCGTTGACGCGGAACCCCCCCTTGGGGATGGTGCCGTCGGCCTGGGGGGTGGGCGTCATGGAGCCGGAATCCACGTGATAGATGTGATAGCCCAGGATGGAATCGTTGTAGCCGCTGAATTTCAGGATCAGGGAGACGGCGATCACGGCGGCGCACAGCAGATAGACCAGGATATTCCCCGCCAGCGCCAGATCCCTGCGCAGGCTCCTCCTGCGTATGGCGGGCGGCTCCTCCCGCACGGTTACGGGCGGGCTGGCGACCCATGGGTTGTACATGGGCGGCAGGGTGACGTTGTCAAGGATATCCGCCACCTCGAGGATTTTGTCATTTTCCTCGAAGAGCTCCGCCAACCCCAGTAACTCCAGGATGTTCACGTCCATTGAGTAGGCACCCTTATCTTTCCACATCATTCGTTATAATCGTCCAAATTTAAACTTCTCCTCTTATTGTATTGTATCACAATAAAGCGGAAAAGTCAAGCTTTTTGTTCACTCCTGCTGCATGCCCCTGCCGCACTCCATCACCAGGAAACCCAGGCACAGCAGGCCAAACCCCGCGCGCAGCCCCAGGGACAGGCGCTCCGAGAGGACCAGGGCCAGCTGGTAGTCCAGGAGCAGCCCGGCGGTGCGGTAGAGCAGCAACGCCGCGGCGTAGCATGCGATCATGACAATCCCAGACCACCGCAGCAGCCGTTTGGTTTCGGGTTTCAAGCTTGCGTTTATCTTCGTAAGCATCACAAACACCTCCGGATACAGCATAGCAGACCCGGCGGCGTTTGGCAATGCAATTTATTTTCCAGTTGCCCCCCTCACTGAGGGGGGATGTCGCCGCAGGCGACAAGGGGGAGCAATAAAGCGATCATTTCCACATGCCCCGTGCGCGGGAACATATCCACAGGCGCTATTCGTCTGGCCCCATAGCCCAGCTTCCGCAGCAGCTTGAGGTCCCGCGCGAGGGTGGCCGGGTCGCAGGAGATATACACCACCCGGCCGGGCCGCATCTCCGCGACGGTCCGCAGCAGGGCGGGCTCGCAGCCCCTGCGCGGCGGGTCCAGCAGGACCACGTCGGGCCGCCAGTCCTCTCCCGCCAGCTGTGCGGCGGCCTCGGCGGCGTCCATGCACAAAAACCGCGCGTTGGTGATCCCATTGTGCGCGGCGCTGCGGCGGGCGTCCTCCACAGCCTGAGGCACCATTTCCACGCCCACCAGCTTGGCGCAGCCCCGCGCCATGGTGAGGCCGATCGTGCCCGTGCCGCAGTAGAGATCCAGCACGCGTTCCCGTCCCGTGAGCCCCGCATATTCTCCCGCCAGCCGGTAGAGCCGCTCCGCCTGCGCGGGGTTCACCTGGAAGAATGACTGCGGCGAAAGCGTGAACTCCAGCCCGCAGAGCCGCTCGGTGATATGCCCCTCGCCCCACAGCAGGGTCTCCTCCGGCCCGAGGACGACGTTGGTGTCCTCCCTGTTGTGGTTGAGCAGAATCCCCTTGACGGCGGGGCTTTCGGCGCGCAGGCGGGCGACGAGCAAATCGGCCCGGGGGATCCCCTGCCCATTAACTACCAGGCAGGCCAGCAGCTGCGATCCATCCTGCGACTGCCGCAGGTAGATGTGCCGCAGCAGGCCCCTGTGCGCCGTCTCGTCGTATACGCTGCAGCCGGCCTCCTCCGCCCACGCGCAGACGGCCTGCGCCAATCGATTGAACAGCTCCGGCTGGAGCCTGCAATCGTCGCTGTACACCACGCGGTGGCTGTGCCGGGCATAATACCCCGCCCTTATACGGCCCTGCTCCACGTACACGGGAAGCATCGCCTTGTTGCGGTATCGTTCCGGATTTTCAGCGCCGAGGATGGGCTCCAAGTCGATCTCCACCCCGCCAATGCGCCGCAGGGTCTCCCCCGCCTCGCGCCGCTTGATCTCCAGCTCGGCGGCGTAATCGATATGCCGGAACGCGCAGCCCCCGCAGCGAGGGAAGGCCCCGCACCGGGGGTCTGTTCGATCGGGCGAAGGCGTCAATATCTCCGCGCATTTGCCGAAGGCGCAGTTGGGCTTGGCCTTGAGTATCAGCGCCTTGACGCAATCCCCCGGGCATGTGCCGGGCACAAAGACGGGCACGCCGTCCTGGCGGCCAATGCCGTCGCCCTGCAGCGTCATGCCGGTGATGGTGAGCTCGATGAGGTCGTTCTTCTTCATGGCCATCCATATGCCTTTGTGCCCCACGCGGTGGCCCAGCGTTCAATGGGCATCCTGTCGTAGGCGGCGCGGCGCTCCTCGGGGTCCCAGTTGCCGGAGGCCAGCTCGGCGGCGTATTTTCGGCTGAAGTGCTGGAACCAGAGCTCCGACGGCACCCCGACCACCAGCAGGAACAGCGGCCCCAGCAGGATGTTCTGCAGGCCGTGCCCCGCCTCATGATAGGGTGTGACCTCCATGGCATTGTCCCCCAAAAAGAAGAACGGCCCCAGATTGTTGCTGCCGCGCGGGCGCACGTGCTCAAAGTAGAGATTTCCATGGAACCATTTTGCCTTCAGCCCCCTGGCAAGACACACCAGCGCCAGCACGCCCCCCGCCAGGGTAGCGGGCAGCCCCCAGGTGAAGGATAAAATCCAAAATAATATAACCCCTATTTTTTTCATAGCCATACCTCCTCATAAAACAATTATATAAAATTTTAAAATAAAAATCAAGGCAAATTTCCCCGCACATATTCGCCCCTGTCCGACGCATGTTAATCGTGCGGCTGTGAGCCGCCAATGTGCGAAAATTGCACAAATGTGCAATGAGGAAGGCAGGCGATCCTCCATGCGGGGCCCGATCAAACGCGCGGCGGTGTTTTTGACCGTTTGCAGCATGGTCTATCTATCCTTTATCGGCTACGGCATGCACGCGCTTCCCGGGGAGTTTTCCGTCACAGAACAACAGACCGTGGCACTGAACACGCCGTATACGGCGCAGGTGCCGGAACAACCGGCGCAACCTGTATATAAATTCCTGCAGGTTTTCCCGGTGAAAACGGCAAAAATTACAATTGCCAAGCGCAGTTTTGTGGTCGTTGGCGGCGATGTTTTCGGGATCAAGCTATATACCAGGGGAGTCCTGGTGGCCAAAACGGATATAGTGACCACGCAAAACGGCAATGAAAACCCCGCGCAGGCGGCGGGCCTGCGCAGCGGAGACATCATCACCGAGATCGACGGCAGGCGGGTCAACCGGAAAAGCGAGGTCTCGCGGGCGATCGAAAACAGCGGGGGCACTCCCCTGCGCATGACGGTGGAGCGGGGCGGCAGCGTACTGCACCTGGAGTGCACCCCGGCCCAAAGCGCGGCGGGCGGCAAGTATACTGCCGGGCTGTGGATCCGGGACAGCTCCGCGGGCATCGGCACCGTGACGTTCTACGACAAGAAGAGCGGCACCATGGCGGGCCTGGGGCACGCCATCTGCGACGTGGATTCCGGGGAGACCATCCCCATCTCCGGCGGGGAAATGGTATCCGCCAGGGTGATGGGCTGCTACAGGGGCGCGGACGGCGCGCCGGGGGAATTGTGCGGCGTGTTCGAGCCGCAGGTGCTCGCCGCGCTGGAGATCAACGGGGAGACAGGCGTCTATGGCATGCTGGGCGGGGACGCCCCCGCGGGCGACCTGCTCCCTGTAGCCCTGAAATCGGAGGTCAAAACCGGCCCCGCGAAGATCGCCGTCACCGTCAGCGGCAAGGACAAGCAATACTATGATGTGGAGATCACCAGGGTCTCCTCCAACCTGAACTCGAACCAGAAGAATATGACCGTGCGCGTCACCGACCCCGCACTGATCGAGGCCACCGGCGGCATCGTCCAGGGGATGAGCGGCAGCCCGATCATCCAGAACGGCATGTTGGCGGGCGCCGTGACGCACGTATTCGTCAATTCCCCCCTGGAGGGCTACGCGATCTTCGCGCAGACCATGCTGGAAACCGCGCGCGGCGCGGCAACCATGCGCGATGCAGGCGCATAAAAAGAACTGTCGAATATTCTTCTCTATCTAGGAATATTTTGGAAATATCTATTGACATTATTTTCCTTTGGTGATATAATACCGGAGAAAAGCGGTATATATGCCGTAACGGCTCTAAGCCGTATTAGGAAAGGATTGAGAAGAACAATGACAGACACGCACAGGGTATTGCTGACAGACGACGGAAACGAGCAGGGGTGCATCCAGGCGCTGCGGAGCAGGGGCTTCGAAACGCTTGCATGCCCCAAGGACGGGTTGGAGGTTCTCAGGCAGATCGAGGGGAAGAAGCCGGACGTCCTCATCATGGACACCTTCCTGACGCACCTGGACGCATTGGGCGTCCTGAAGGAACTGAAGTCAAGGCCACCGGCGCAGAAGCCGCTCATATTCCTGCTCTCCAGCGTGGATAACGCGCGCTTTGAACAGGAGGCGCTCACCGGCGGGGCCGACTACTATTTTCTCAAGCCGTTTGACGTGCAAGTCCTGGCCGAGCGGGTCTCCCAGCTCATCAGCTGGCGCAGCATAGGGGTCGGCGCCTCCTCCGGGCCGGCCCAGGCGGTGCCGGTCATCCGCAGCCGTTCGGACCTGGAGATGATGATCTCCGAAATCATGCACCAGGTGGGCGTGCCCGCCCATATCAAGGGTTATCAGTATCTCCGCGAGGCCATCATCCTGTCTATCGAGGACACCGAGATGATCAGCTCCGTGACCAAAGTGCTCTACCCCACGGTCGCAAAGACCTTCAAGACCACACCTTCCAGAGTGGAACGGGCCATCCGCCACGCGATCGAAGTGGCTTGGGACAGGGGCGACGTGGACGTGCTCAGCAGCTACTTTGGCTATACGATCCAGAACCAGCGGGGCAAGCCCACCAACAGCGAATTCATCGCCATGATCAGCGACAAGCTGCGGCTGAAGTTGCGGGCGGCGGTCGCGTAGGAAACTTTAAATGCTTGGACAGCAACTCCTCGTTGAATGTAATTCGATGGGGAGCTGCTTTTTTTGCGAAACCCCTTGCCCCCGGCGCGCGTTCATGGTAGAATTGACGCAACAGACAGCACGAAAGGACTTGACGCCATGACCGAGAACGAACGCAAAGCGCTCTCCTCCATCGATGCGATGGAGCGCCACGTCAACGACTGGCGCGAGGGCACCAAGGGCAAGCAGCGCGGCATCTTCAACTTTGACCAGCTGGTGGAGAGCAAGCTCAAGGAGCTGAAGAAGCGCATCTTCACCGACATCGAGTTCATGCGGCCCTGGCGGATGCGCGAATGCGTCCACAAAGCCGTGGGCGAGTACGACTACCTCTACGAGGGCTGGAAGGAGCTCCCGGTCGGCGGCAAGTGGGGCGGCAATGGACTCAGCGCCTTCTTCAAAAACGAGGTGGACATCCCGGAGCGTTTCCAGGGGAAACGCGTGGTGCTGTGCGTCTACTTCGGCGGGGACTCCCTGGTCTCCCTCAACGGCGTGCCCTATCAGGGCATGGACCCCTTCCGCAACAGCGTCCTGCTGCTGGAGGAGGCCCGGGGCGGCGAACACTTCGACATCGACGTGGAGTCGTACTTCGTCTGGCACTCCGACGAGCCCACCGATAAAAAACTCGAGTGCTCCTTCCTGGGCGTGGCCGACCCCGCCATCGAGGAGGCCTACTGGGACGTCAAGGCGGTGTTCAACGCCCTGGCCATGCCCGCCCTGGACGCCTCCCTGGCCGCGCTGATCCGCAGCAGCCTCAAGGAGGCCCTGCGCTGCGTCAACTTCGACCTGGAGGGCGACGCCTTCATCGCGGGCCTGAAAAAATGCCAGGCCATCTTGAAAGAGAACGTCTATGGCTGCGCGGATTTCGCCTGCATGGGGAAACTCGCCCTCTGCGGAAACTCGCACCTGGACATCGTGTTCATGTGGGCCTACAAGGAGTTCATCCGCAAGCTGGGCCGTACCCACGCCACGATGCTCCGCCTGATGGAGCGCTACCCGCAGTTCATCTTCTCCCAGAGCCAAGCGGTCACCTACGAGGAGATGCGAAAGCACTACCCCGCCCTGTTTGAGCAGGTGAAGGCGCGCATCGCGGAGGGCCGCTGGGAGTACATCGGCGGCATGTGGGTGGAGCCGGACTGCAACCTCATCTCCGGCGAATCCTTCACACGCCAATTCCTTCACGGGGTGCGCTACGCGGAGGAGTCCTTCGGCGTCACACCCAAAACCTGCTGGCTGCCGGACGTCTTCGGCAACAGCTACGCCATGCCGCAGATTTTGAAGAAGACCGGCATGGAGTACTTCGTCACGCACAAGATGGGCATCTGGAACGACACGAACCCCTGGCTCTACAGCACCTTCTGGTGGGAGGGCCCCGACGGCTCTCAGGTGTTCGCCACCGTGCCGCCCACGCACTTCATCGGCACCGTGGAGGCCGACTCCCTGAAGATGAACTGGCAGAAGTACACCGACAAGACCGCCATCGGGGAGTCCCTGTACTGCTACGGCTGGGGCGACGGCGGCGGCGGCGTGGACACGGAGATGCTCGAATACGTCCAGCGCTACAGCAAATTCCCCGGCCTGCCGGAGACGCGGGTCAGCAAGATCGAGGACTCTCTCGGCCGCATGAAGGCCAAGGCCACAACGTCGGCGGACGCCGCCGTCTGCGATAACATCCCCGTGTGGAAGGACGAGCTATACCTGGAGGAACACCGCGGCGTGCACACCACCAAGGCCCTGCTGAAAAAGCTCAACCGCCGCAGCGAAAATCTCTACCGCGAGGCCGAACTCTACGCCTGCGTCGCATCCCTCTACGGCTACGAGTATCCCCTCGCCCGCCTCAACGAGGGTTGGCGGAAGATCCTCACCAACCAGTTCCACGACGCCCTGCCCGGCTCCCACATCACCGAGGTGTTCCACGACCTCACCACCAGCTATGACGAGATTCTCGCGATCGGCGAGGCTGTGCGCGACGAGGCCCTTGCGTTGATCTCCGCCGAGATTCTCGGTGATTTCGCCGTGTTCAACTCCCTGGGCTGTGCGGCCACTTCAAAAGTTGAGCTGCCCTATGAGGACATCGACATTTGCGATGCCGACGGCGAACGGGTCCCCTCGCAGGTCTACACAAAATTGAACGGCGAAAAGGTGCTGATCTTCATCGCGAAAGACATCCCAGCCGTGGGATACAAAACATATTTTAAGAGACCTGCCGCAGAAAAAACTGTCAATTGTCAATTGTCAACTGTCAACTGCGAGAATGACCGCTTCAGCCTTTTGTTCAACGACAGCGCCGAGCTTATCTCTATCTTTGACAAAGCGAACAACCGTGAGATCTTGGACGGCAAGGGCAACGTGTTCCGCATCTACGAGGACATGCCCGGCAAATACGACGCCTGGGACATCGCCGAATCCTACAGCGACATCGAGTTCGACACAGCGCCCGGCGTCGTCGAGAGTGTTGTCAGTGGCAAGGTGTGCACGGTCGTCACCATCTCGAAGAAAATCCTGAAGTCGTCCCTCCGGCAGAACATCATCCTATACAATGATCTTGACCGCATCGACTTCGAGACCTGGATCGACTGGCAGGAGCGGCAGAAGCTGCTCAAGGTCGTCTTCGACACCGATATCCGCGCCAATAAGTATACCCGCGACATCGCCTACGCCACGATCGAGAACTCCTGCTACCGCCACAACCCCTACGACAAGGCCAAGTTCGAGGTCTCGGCCCACAATTTCATCGACCTGTCCGAGCAGGCGTTCGGCCTGAGCATCCTCAACGACTGCAAGTACGGCTACGAGGTGCACGAGCGCCGTATGATGATGTCGCTGCTCAAGGGCCCGCTGAACCCAGACCCGCAGTCCGACTACGGCGAGCACACCTTCACCTATGCCCTCTATCCCCACGCGGGCGACTGGCGCGTGGGCGGGACCCTCGCCGCTGGGCTGGCGCTGAACAACCCCATGGCTGTGGTCGAACTCGAATCAGGGGCCATGCCAGAACACAGCGAAGCGACGGAGCCCCACCGCAGGTGGTCGTTTCTCAGCGTGTCGGCGGACAACGTCACCCTGGAGGCCGTCAAGCGCTGCGAGGTCGAGAATGCCACCGTCGTGCGCGTGGCGGAGAAGACCGGCGCCTGCACAGAGGTGACGCTGACCTTCTTCAGGGACATCGCGGCAGCCTGGGAGTGCAACCTGCTCGAGCGCGAAGATGTGCCCTTCCCCAGCGAGGGGAACCAGCTGCGCTTCACCATCCGGCCGTTCGAAATCCGGACTTTCAAATTGAAGTAGCGGCAACGCCGCCTCAAAAAAAACATCCCCTTGCATCCGCGCAGTGGGGATGTTTTCATATCCCGCCAAAGTTACTTCTCGATATAGCCTTCCGCGTTCTCGATGCGGGTGGGCGGCACGCGGTGGCCCTTGGAGACGCTGATCTCGCCCAGGTGGTTGCCCTGGCTGTCGATGACATAGAGGTCCAGGTCGTGGTCGGCGTCCTCGCCGGGTTTCCATTGCCTTTTGTTGGATGACATTCTTAAGATCTCCTTCTATTGAGTATCTGCAACCGCAGTATCAATAGCTTGCCCACCCGTCGCTGATTTATACCATATTCTCATTTTTTCCACGACGGCGGCGGCATCTCGCCGGTGTACCCGTTCGCCTTTGCGAGCTTCTCCAAAAACCGCGCCTGTGCCTCCCCCGGCACGTCCAGCAGCGGCGTCTTCCCGTCGAACCCGAACCGCCCCCTCTGGCACAGCAGCCCGTCCTCCCCCGCGGGGAGGGCACGCACCGTCAGGCTGCCCTTTGTCGCCAGCCTGACCTTGCAGCCGATCTCGCAGTGCGGGCACACCGCCTCGGTGAAGTCCTCCCGCAGCGGCACCTGCTTAGCGAGCATCTGCACCTCGGTGAGCGCCCCCGTGGGGCACACGGCCACGCACTGCCCGCAGGCGATGCACCCGGCGTCGCGCAGGTCCCTGTCCAGCGCGGGCTTGACGACGGTGTCGAAGCCCCGGTCCACCAGGCCAATGGCCGACGCGCCCACGGCCTCGTCGCACACGCGCACGCACAGCCCGCACAGGATGCACTTGTCCGGGTTGCGGCGGATGAAGGGGTGATCGTCCTCCGTCACTCGATGATGGGTCTTGCCCCTGTACTTCTCCGGTTTCACCTGGTACTCGTTGGCATAGCCGATCAGCTTGCACTCGAAGTAATCCTGGCAGCCGCACTCCAAGCAGCGCATGGCCTCGCGCTTGGCCTCCTCCTCGCTCAGCCCTAAGTTGATCTCGAGGAAATCCTTCCGGCGCGTTTCTGCGCAGCGGTGCGGCATCTTAGCGCGCGGCGACTTTTCCCTGCCGGCAAAATCTTCTTTTGATTTTTCAGACTTCACAAGGAATTCCGGCGCAAACTGAAGCGCTTCGCCGGCCAGGTATCGGTCCACCATCTCCGCCGCGCGCTTGGCCTCGCCGATGGCCGTCACGGCGATGTCCGCGCCGTTGTTGGTCGCGTCGCCCACGGCGAACACCCCGTCCAGGTTGGTCAGGAAGGTCCTCTCGTCGGCCGCGATGGTGCCCCATTTGGTCAACTCCAAATCCTTCAGGCCATGGACATTGGGCTTCTGGCCGATGGCAGTGATCACGGTGTCGACCTCGAGAATCTCCTCCATGCCGGGCACGGGCACGGGGCTGCGGCGGCCGCTGGCATCTGGCTCGCCCAGCTCCATGATCTGCAGGCGCACGGCCACCACCCTGCCGCCCTCGCCCACGATCTCGATGGGGTTGGTGAGGTTCCGGAAGATCACGCCCTCCTCCTCGGCCTCGATGATCTCGATCTCCTCGGCGGGCATCTCGTTTTTCGTCCTGCGGTAGATGTTGTAGACCTCGCTGGCCCCCAACCGGACGGCTGTGCGGCAGGCGTCCATGGCGGTGTTGCCGCCGCCCACCACGGCGACTTTGCGGCCCTTGAACGGGTTTCCCACGGCGGCATCCAGCAGGAATTCGATGCCGCCCAGCACGCCCTCCAGGTCCTCGCCGGGGCAGCGCAGCGTCGTGTTTCTCCAGGCCCCCACGGCGACGACGACGGCGTCATAGCCGCCGCGCAGCGCATCCAGGGCCACATCCCGGCCGATTTGCACGTCGTTTCGCATCTCCACGCCCATGCCCGCGATGGCATCGATCTCCTGCTGCAGCAACTTCTTCGGCAGGCGGTACTCCGGGATGCCGTAGCGCAGCATGCCGCCCATGTGGGGCATCGCGTCGTAGACACAGACGGCGTGCCCCTGCGCCCGCAGGAAATACGCCGCCGTCAGCCCGCCCGGCCCGCCGCCGATAATGGCCACTTTCTTGCCGGTATCCGGCGCGACATCAGCTGTATAGGCCTCGCCCTGCAGATCGATGTCGCCCACAAATTGCTTCAATGCCGCGATGGAGATCGGCTCCTCCACCAGCGTGCGGCGGCAGGCCTCCTCGCAGGGGTGCGGGCACACGCGCCCGATGGACGCCGGCAGTGGGATCTTGTCCTTCACCAGCTTGAGTGCCTCTTTATACTCCCCGTTGGCGATGAGCCCGACATAGCCCTGGCAGTCGGTCTGCGCGGGGCAGGCCAGGGCGCAGGGCGGGCGGCAGTCGCCGCAGTGGTCGCTGAGCAGCAGCTCCAGGGTGGCCCTGCGGTTCTCCCGCACACGTTCTGTGTTTGTGCTGATCACCATGCCGTCCGCCGCCATCGTCGAGCACGCGCGCAGGAGCTTTGGCGTCCCCGCGCACTCCACCACGCACAGCCCGCAGGCCGCGTAGACCTCGGCCCGCGCGTCGTGGCACAGGGTGGGGATGTCGATCCCCCCGGCCCGGGCGACGTCCAGGATGGTCTGGCCCTCACAGCCCGTGAGCTCGACGCCGTCTATGATGAGTTTGATCACGGCCATAGTTTCTACTCCTTCAGTCCAAATTCTTCCAACAAATTCTGGAACCTGTCCCTCTCCCGCTGCGCAACGGGCATTGTGATATCGTACAGGCAGTGCTGCATCACGTCGGCGTCGATCAAAACCTCCGTGAACGCGCCGAAGCGGCCGCCCTTGTCGCTGTGATTGCAGATTGCTGCACAGATCATCTCTATCTCCGCGTCGCTGGTGAAGCTTAGTTCGTCTAGGACCTCCCTCGCCAGCAGCGCGCCTTTCGGCCCATGATTTTCCGGGTCTCTATGCTTGTAAGCATAGAAGTCGTGCAACATGCCCGCCATGGTGGCAAGCTCGGCGTCCTCGCCGCGTTTCATGGCAATCAGCGTGCAGGCCTGCGCCACGCCATACGTGTGAATCCAGGCGTGGTACCATTGCAGGGCGTCGGGCTTGCTCAGCAGCACGCCGTCGATGTATTCACGCAGGATTTTGATGCGATCTGTCATCTCAATCCACCTCCACAGCCCCGAACCTGCACACCTCGTTGCACTTGCCGCACTTGGTGCACATCGCAGTGTCGATCACGTGCGGCTGCTTCACCGCGCCGGAGATCGCCCCCACCGGGCATTTACGCGCGCACAGCGTGCAGCCCGTGCACTTTTCGGCGTCGATGGAGTACGTCAGCAGCGGCTTGCACTGGTGCGCGGTGCACCTCTTGTTGGAGATGTGGTCCTCATACTCGTTCCTGAAATACCGGATTGTGGTCAGCACGGGGTTCGGCGCCGTCTGCCCCAGGGCGCACAGCGAGCCCGCGCAGATCTGCTTGCTGAGGTCCTCAAGCAACTCGATGTCCCCTTCCCTGCCCTCGCCATTGCAGATGCGGTCCAAAATTTCGAGCAGGCGCTGGTTGCCCACGCGGCACAGCACGCACTTGCCGCAGCTCTCCTTCACGGTGAAATCCAGGAAGAAGCGCGCCATGTCCACCATGCAGGTGGTCTCGTCCATCACCACCATGCCGCCCGAGCCCATGATGGCCCCGGTGGCCGCGAGGGTACGGTAGTCGATCAGCGTATCGGCCAGGGCCTCGGGGATGCACCCGCCGGAGGGCCCGCCCATCTGCACTGCCTTGAAGGCCTTGCCGTTCTTAATCCCGCCGCCTACGCCAAACACAACATCGCGTATGCTCCTGCCCATGGGGACCTCCACGAGCCCCCCCTTGGCGATCTTGCCCGTGAGGGCGAACACCTTGGTGCCCTTGGAGTTCTCGGTCCCCAGGGCGGCGAAGGCCGGGCCGCCGCTGCGCATGATCCACGGGATGTTCGCGTAGGTCTCCACGTTGTTGATGTTGCTGGGCTTGCCCCAGTAGCCCTTCTGTGCCGGGAAGGGCGGCTTGAGCCGCGGCATGCCGCGCTCCCCCTCCAGGGAGGCGATCAGTGCCGTCTCCTCGCCGCAGACGAAGGCGCCCGCGCCAGCTTTAATTCTGATATCGAAATTGAAATCGCCGCCAAAAATATTCTTTCCCAGCAGGCCCTTCCCGCGGGCCTGCGCAAGGGCGTGCTCCAGCCGGAGAATCGCAAGCGGGTATTCCGCCCGCACATAGACGATCCCCTCATCCGCGCCGATGGCGTAGGCCGCGATCATCATGCCCTCGATGAGCGCGTGGGGATCGCCCTCGATCACCGCGCGGTCCATGAACGCGCCGGGGTCGCCCTCGTCGGCGTTGCAGATGACATACTTCTTGACGGCTCCGTCAGGAGACGTTTCGCCCTTGGAGGCCCTCGCCGCGTTCCACTTGAACCAGGTCGGGAACCCCGCGCCGCCCCGCCCGCCGATGCCGGAGGCCTTCACCTGCGCGATGACCTCCTCCGGCGTCAGCGCCGTGACGCACTTTTCGACGGCGGCATAGCCCTCCCGGGCCAGGTACTCCCCGATGTCCTCCGGGTTGATCACGCCGCAGTTGCGCAGGGCGATCCTGTACTGCGCGGCGAGGTTGTCCGCGTCCTCCTGCGGGATCTCCCACTGCGCGGCGTTGTTTTCTTCGCCGCGCACGAATTTGAGGATCTCCTCCACCGCTTTGGTGTTGACTTTGACGAAGGTCCGCCCGTCCACATTGACGATGGGCTCCAGATAGCACATACCGATGCAGCCGGTCACCTCCGGCGCACAGCCGCCCTCCTCCAGGAGCTTATATACCTCGGCGGCCCCGGCGGCGATGCCGCAGCTGCCCTTCCCGACGGTGATTTTCATGCGGCCGCCTCCTCCTTCTCGATGTCCTTCAAAATCTTCACCGCGCTTGCCTTGGTGAGGTTGCCGTAGGTTTTATCACCGATCATCATCACCGGCGAGAGGCTGCAGCAGCCCAGGCACGCCACGTTGCTGTAGGTGAACAGGCCGTCGGGGGTGATCTCGCCCTCCCCCACGCCCAGGTGCTCGCGGATGGCCTCCTCGATCTCCACCGAGCCGTTGACGTGGCAGGCCGTGCCCTGGCACAGCAGGATCAGGTGCTTGCCCACCGGCTTGGTGCGGAACTGCGTGTAGAACGTCACCACGCCCATCACCTTCGCGGGCTTCACGCCCGTCCGTTCGGCGATGTAGGCCAGCAGGTCCATCGGCAGGTAGCCGTAGAGCTCCTGCGCCTTCTGCAGGATGGTGATCAGGCTGCCCTTCGTGCCCGCGTAGGTCTCCAGGCAGGGCTCCAACAAAGTTAAGTCCATGCAGCTGCAGCTCATGTCAAATCACACTCGCTTTCCCATTTCGATCAAACTCGCCTAAAAGTATACCATACGGCCAAAAATTAATCAACTACTATTTATGCTTGCATTTTCTCAAGATGCGCTGTATAATTTAGATATTATATACAATGGGAGGCGAAACCATGGTCGAGAATATCCTGAAACTTGGGGAAAAAACCTGGATCAAGCTCAGCACCCTTCAAAACTCCTGGCTGCCGCACCGCAGGATTGAACGCGACACGGTGCAGCGCGCCATCTACCGCCTGTTCAACGACGCCTACACGGATCTGTGCGGGCTGCAGTGCGAGCTGTGGCTCACCCGGGAGCCCGTGCCCTTCGCCGAGCGCAGGACCGGCGACTACATGGAGCTGCGCCTGGGCGGCAAATGGACCGACACCACGTTCGACTGCGCGTGGATGCACATCACCGGGCAGGTGCCCCCCGGCACGGACCCCGCCGACCCCGCGCTTTGCGCGCTGGTGGATTTCTCCGGCGAGGGCCTCATCTACAACAACCAGGGGGACGCCCTGCAGGGCATCACCTCCTACGCCAGCTTCGGGGATTTCCGGGGCGGCGTGGTGGGCAAGCGCGTCGTGCTCCTCGACGGCCTGCTGGACAGGAAGACCGGCCGCATCGACTTCTGGATCGACGCGGCGGCCAACGACCTGCTGGGCAACTACTTCATGTGGGGCATGTCGAACTACATCCTGCGCAAGCTGCACCTGGCCCGTTGCGACTTCGAGAAGCGCGCGCTGTTCTACGACTGCTTCGTGCTTGTGGGCATCTACGACGTCAATCCCCGCGACGACTACACGAAGGAGGTCTATGAGGCCGTCAAGCGCGCAGTAAAGGCCGGCGACAGGGCGATCCTCAAGCCCTACCTCGAGGCCAAGAACGACGACCCCAACGTGTTCGAGTACAGCGCGCAGGGCCACTCGCACCTGGATCTCGCGTGGCTGTGGCCCATCCGCGAGACCCTGCGCAAGGGCGCGCGCACCTTCTCCAGCCAGATTCTGAACCTCAAGGCCTACCCGGAGGGCATGTTCGGGGCCTCGCAGGCGCAGCTCTACGCGTGGATGAAGGAGCACTACCCCGCCATCTACGCGCAGGTGAAGGAGCTCTACAAGCAGGGCCGCTGGGAGATTCAGGGCGCCCCCTGGGTGGAGCCGGACTCCAACCTCATCGGCGGGGAGTCCCTGATCCGGCAGTTCTTCTACGGCAAGCAATATTTCCGCGAGGAGTTCGGCTTCGACCCGGAGATCCTCTGGCTGGTGGACAGCTTCGGCTACTCCGCC
>Ga0123353_10002624_pt1 | contig 22383 bp, 19 predicted proteins | sample TergutLab28metaG_3_FD_92763 | JGI IMG/M metagenome (GOLD analysis project Ga0123353, IMG submission 92763) | Labiotermes labralis P3 segment gut microbial communities from Petit-Saut dam, French Guiana - Lab288 P3 | ecosystem: Host-associated > Arthropoda: Insects > Digestive system > Gut ... | reverse complement strand
TATTCCAGCCGGTCCGTATTTCGACCGAGGATCCGGATACCCCTTATGCGGTCTTTCAATTGATGCCGAGCATCGTTGACGGTGAACCAGTCGCAGGAAAAATGCAGGACGCTTATGGCTTCATGTGGATCGCCGATGAGGAGATGAGGGCTTTGGGGGACCCTGAACTGATAAGAGTAGGGCAGACCTACTCCATCGCTGAGGGGAAAGCGATCCGTTTTGATGGCCTGAGCAGCGCGTTGCTCTTAAGGGTCGTGGACGACTGGTCGGTCCCCTATCTGTATTCCCTCGCGGTACTTACGACGCTTGCGCTCTCGATAGCCCTACTTTTCTGCCCACGCTTTTGTGCCATATATATCGATGAGAAGACCGGAGAGCTGAAAGCGCTCACTCGATATTATCGACCTCATGCACAAAACGCCGAAGAGATCGAAGCGAAGATACAACATGTGTTCGCAGCTCAGAAATGACTTACGTATTGTTTTGTACGTCAGGTGTTACGCATAAGAGAGTAGATCTATAACATGAGGCACAAAGCAGATGATATGATATTCCATAAGTGAGTCGAGTATCTCAGCTAGACAGTCGGGATGATAATGGCATCTAGAAGTCAAATGCGCGAAGATTCCTCAATGTGGTCGGATCCGGTAGTACGGGTCCTTGGGGTACTCGTCGTGTTGGTGATAATCGGTGGACTGATGACGCTGGTATCGATGCTGGTCACCGGCGTGCTACCCTTGGCATTCTCTCCTCAAACTTCCCAAGATGCCGATATAGCTCAATATCAATCAATAGTCGAAGCGAATCAGGATCCCGAGAGTTGGTCTCGGCTGATCATCGCCCTAGGAAATTCAGGAAAGATGAATGAAGCGCGTAAACAGCTTGAAGCGTTTCGCGTAGCTGATCTTGATATGACCCAAACTCAAGCGGTCGCCTACGCCGAAGCGAGTCTCTTGATGATGGAAGATAAATACGACGAAGCGCTCCTCCTTCTTCAGAAGATGCGCGCAGATCTCTGGGAGGCTTACGAGACCGAGTTGGCATCAGAAGGAGAAAAGAACTGGGCGATCGCTTTCGGTATCCCACAGAACTATTTCCAAGCCACGCTCGATATTGCGCATATATTCATCGCGCAGAACAGGGATGCGGAGGCGCTCGAGATGCTCGACGACTACCTTTCAAAACTGCCAACGGACGCATCCACGCTTATCACACGCGGTAAACTGAAACTTCGGATGAACGATATTGACGGTGCTGAGCAGGATTTTTTAGCGGCGCAAAGGTTCTTGCCTGATGAGGAAGAGATCCTCAAAGGGCTGGAAGAGATAGAGGCGAGGCGATGACGCAGAGTGATAAGAATAACGGACCGATCATCGAGGAGACGAGAGCGGAGGAGTTCGTGGACCCGGTAGACCGTCTGGGCGATGATGGTGTCGTGCTTGACGGGCTTGATGGGCTTGACGGGCTCCGAGGTGACGTTGCCGACATCGCACTCGAGGAAGAGCCGGTCGCCCATCGTCGCGGACGTATCATACTCTCGATCGTTCTTGTACTGCTCATCCTGTTGCTCCTTCTCGCATGTGCGGGACTCCTCGCTTTGTTCCGCCCGGCGGGGACCGGAGACACTAACGAGGGCATCACCTGGATCCGCTCGATCTATACACTTGGCGCTAACATTGCAGGTCAGCCACAGGATATCGGTCCTTCATCGGTAGCGGTCAGTCCCGATGGGGAGACGTTCTGGGCGGTAGATGCACGCCACGAACGCGTCATCAAGTATGGCTACAATGGAGTGCTAAAAGATCTCATCACGACCCAGGCGGATGGAAAGCCCCTGATCTACCCATCAGATCTGGCGGTAGGACCTGACGGGGCGGTATATGTGACGGAAGAGACCTACAATCATGTCATTATTTACAATCGGGATAAAACATATCGGAACGAAGTCCTGATCGAGAACCCGACTGCGGTCGCGGCGAATCGCGATATGTTCGTGGTCGGTGGGAGAGGTGGTTTCGCCGGCTACTCATTGGACGGGAACCTCTTGGGAGTCGTAGGGCAGATCGGGAAAGGTGAGAACGACTTCGACGGAGTCCAGGGACTCACCTTCGATGATGATGACAATATCTACGTCGTCGATACCTACAACAATCGCCTGAGTAAATACGACAGCGTGGGAAATCGCATCTGGATCGTTGAACTCGGCTATCCCGCGAATAGAAGTCCTGCCAGCGGACAACCCATAAACCAAGAAGAGATCCGTGAGCGTTGGCCCTCTGCGATGCAACTCCCGATGGGGCTCACGATCGATGGCGCAGGCAGGATCATCATTATCGATAATCTTGATTTTTCCATCGCGGCATTCAACGCTGAGGATGGATCGTTCATCGACAAATGGGGTGCTTTCGGATACGAGGACGGGTATCTGTACTACCCAAACGACATCGACTATGAAAAGGCGACCGATACGTTCGTCCTGACCGAGCCGATGCGCGGACGTATCCAGATCATCCGACTTCCGGGGTCTGGAGGCGATTGGCTCAGCGATGCGCGACGTATGCTCGGTGATATCGCTCGCTCGTGCTGTTGGCCCCTCATAATACTGTTGCTCATGCTGCTCATCTGGGCTTTCTATAAGTGGCTGAGTCGTCGTATTCGCGAAAAGAATGAGTTCGAAGATGCCGAGAGGTCGATGGAAGGCTACAAAGAAGAGCTGATCGCCGGAAAAGAGGGCTCCGCGAAGAGTGCGGTGACGAACTCGACGCTCATTGAAGGGGAACGCTATAAAAAATAGCAAGAACATACTTATCATCGCGATCGCGATCGCGCTTCTGGCACTCTTATGCCTAGCTCTCCTGCCCGGCGCGCTCGCGTTGGCATGGAGGCCATCATGCTCCGGGTGCCACGATGAGATCGCGTCCTCACAAAGCCATATGGCTCATGCAGGCCAACCCTGTATCACATGTCACGGAGGTACCTCTGTCAGAGAGAGGCTGGCATACCAAGTGACCGTCATGTACGACATGAGATTGTCGTGGTCTCCGTTCATAGCAGATACGAGCAGTGTCTCCAATAGTCATTGCGTATCGTGCCATAAAGCCGAAGAGTACGCGCGGATAGTCGACGCCCGTGGTATCCGGATAGACCATGAAGTATGCACCAGCGGGTTGCGCTGTGTCGTCTGTCACAGCGGGGTGGGTCATGAACTGATCGACTCTTGGACCTCGCAGTATTCGATGAATCAATGCTTGCGCTGTCATGTCAGCAGGAATGTCTATTCTGAAGATGGTTGTGAGCAATGCCACAGTGGGCGCTTCCAACCCCTGTCCCAAGCGGCGCGCTCCTCATTCTCCCTCGTACACGGCGCGAACTGGCAAAATACCCATGGTCTCGGAGATGTCGGGACCTGTGGTGCGTGCCACGATAACACGATGTGTGGGCGCTGCCATGGTGATCTTGTCCCTCATGACAGTCGGATCATCGTGTCCCAGCACGGCTCGGTAGCCAAAGATGAACAGAATCGTTGCGGGACCTGCCACCGTGAGCAGGCGTTCTGTGATGGGTGTCATGGTATTGAGATGCCTCATCCTGACGGGTTCCTCAACGAGCACAGCGCGATCACGAGGCAGGTATCCCAAGAAGTGTGTGACAAGTGTCATCTGGACGACGATTGTAGCGCGTGCCACAGCGCTCATATCCATCCGGGAGGTGCGACCTTTTAGATCATGTTCGAAGGTATCCGAGACATAGTGCGCAATCTGGTGGACTCACTTTCGACGATCTCGCTCGATGAACTTCCCGAACGTCTCAGTATCATCAGAGAGGCGATCCTCGATCCGAGGACCAACCCACTGCCGTTCTTCATCGGTCTCTCTATTCTGACCATCGTTGCGCTCATCATCGTGATCTCAGTGGTCCTGGCATGGTTACTCCTCTCAAGGGACCGGACCAATCGCCTCAACTATGTCCTTTATGATGACGAAGGCGAGGTCATCGAGAAGATCCCGGTCGAGGACGCCCCCGAACCGTTGAGGAGCGTCCAGCAGATCTGGGCAGGACGGTCTTTGCGATTCATCTTGACGATCGCAGGGATAGGGGCGCTGATCGCCAGTTTCGGGGCGGCGACCCAGTCACGGACCTTCTGTCTGGCGTGTCATGAGATCTCGGGTCATACCGAAAGTGTGCAAGACGGTGATCATGCTCAGCTCGCGTGTACCGCGTGCCATGAGACGGGTTCATTTGTGCAAGCTTACTCAACCAACGCGGCGATGCGTCTGACCCATGTCGCCGGAGGTTTGGCGCGTCCGGATTCAGACACAGGTAGTTATGGGATGGTGACTTCAGCCAGTTGTCTCCGTTGCCACGAAGAGAATATAAGAATCGAGACTGCTCCATCAGAGCTCTCCGTCATTCGTATGTCGCATATTGAACCTCTCGAGGCAGGCATGGGGTGCCTGGTCTGCCATGCCTTCAATGAGGCACAAGAGATCGGATTGCCTGATCGAGGTATGGAAGTATGTTTGAACTGCCATAACGACAAGACTGCGTCAGCAACGTGTACCAAGTGCCACCTGAAGCATCCTTTGACGGTAGCTAAAGGCGCGCAGTGGAATTATGCGTCTCATTTACTCGCCAACACCGATCCGCGCCGATCGTGTTATCGCTGCCATGATCCCGGACCGTGTGACTCATGTCACGGGATCCGTATGCCGCACCCCGAAGAATTCATAGCGATGAGCTCCAGTGGTCATCCGGAGCACACACGAGGTCTCGATGTGACCGTATGCTTCACCTGCCATGATGGATCCTCGACCAGGGGAGCGACCGATTGTTTCTTGTGTCACGCGCGCGGATCGCTCTAGGGTCCTCGGCTCTTCTGCTCGGTTCTGTGAGGACCACAAAACGAGATGATTCCACGAGAAATATGTAGAATACATGAAGCGATTATGCTACCATGTACGAGACGACATAAGTCGTTAGTTCTGATTGATGTCTCATTCGGAGGGGGGTGTAGACAAATGAGCAAGCAATCGTACTTATTACAACCATATAAAGGAGAAAACCACATGAAAAAACTAGCAATTCTTGCGCTGGTCCTACTGTTCGTCTTTTCGTTTGCAGTAGTCGCTGGCGCGGATTCCTATCCTGGTGGTCCTGCACCGTTCGCTGGTGCACAATTGGTTAATCCTGAGCGCGCAGATGCCCCGGGTTATCTCGCATGGTCCAGTGCTCTCGAGCAGATGGATGATGTGTGGAACGATCCGGCGCAAGCCGAAGAGTTCACCTGGTATCTGGACGAAGCCGCTTTCGGGAATCCCCATGGTGGATATGTCACCGCAACCACGAAATGTGCGGTATGCCATAGCTTGCACCGTGCGATCCCGAAAGATTTCGTAGGGGCAGGCAGAACTCCCATCGATCCGATGTTGACCGGTGTGGGAAGTGCCTGTTTGAACTGCCACGGCACCAACGGTTCTGTGGCGACCAACAAGCCGATCGAGTGGCCTGATGATCCCAGCGAGAAGAGCGCTCACCAAAGCGGTGGCTGTGTCATGTGTCACACAGGAAGCGTTCACGGGAATACTTCATCCAAGTACTTCGGGATGAATATCTATCTCTTGGGCGATGCCTTTGAGAGCGATGACAATATCGCTTTTGAGGTCGCCGCGGGTAACCTTAGTGATATTGGTTTCACCGGAGTGTTCTTGATGGAGAAAGGTAGTGCCGGCTATAACGATTGGCGTGGTGCTTCCAATTCCTGGACTCCGGTCACCAATGCTGACACGGGTGACAGAGCTTCATTGGCTGAGATGGCTGCCGTCAAGGCGAATGCTGCCGGTTTCACGTGTTCACGTAGCGGATGCCATAACACCTCGATGTACTCGGTGAACTACTGGGGCTTTGCTGACTGGCGTTTGACCGATGGGGTCAATCTGGTCGGCGCAACCGGTCACCGTACTACTCCCGGTGTTGGGTCAAGCCTGTCCATGAGCTCAGGAGCGTCACTGAACACCATGTTTGCCGCCGGAGCTAATCCGGCAAGTGGCGCAACCCCTTGCGGTCCTTGCCATCCCGGTCAAGTCGGTGGAGGCTATCGTGGAAACGCGACCCTTCCCGCCGGTGGTGAGGCAGCAGATCGCTCCCGTGCATACGGTTGCGACCAATGTCACGACATGATCGGAGCAAAATCCGGTACAACTGCATGGCCGCATGCCAATGGTGGCATATCGGTCATCGAGTGGCCAGCAAAAACAGATTCTGTTGACGCTACTCTTCTCGGTTTTGCAGATCCGGTCGTAAGTGCTACCGCGGCCGATGGCACCAACCTGTGGATGTATTCAGGAAGCGCTCTCGAGCTACCGGTCGCACAGAGCAGATTCAGCTTTGAGACCTGGGCACCTGTCGTCGAGCCTGTCGGCTCGGTCGTTGACGGTCGCTTCACGGTCATCAAGGACGCGATCGGTGTTGAGAGCAATGCCGGATTCGCCGCAGGCGTCACCAAAGACGGCGCATGCCTGAAATGCCATGTTCCAGTCGACGAGATCTCACTTACGACGATCGCCAATCGTCTGTTCTTGAGTGATGATCCATTCGCATCAGAGCCTGCATGGACCGCCGGTCCGGCAGGTGTTGCCAAGGCTGGAATGCACTATTCTGATATTGTGATTGGAGGCAACCCCGATCCGACGACCTTTGGCGCTGAGCCTACTGGTGTGACTACATCACCAGCACTCATCTTTACGTATCGCTAGGAGGCAGTTTGTAGGTTTTGGAGTAATAAGTACGGAATCATATAGTACCTAATGAGAAATCCCTGCTTTTGCGAGTGGGGATTTCTTTATTGGCACGTAGAGGTCGGTGAGACAGTAGGGTCGGTTCTTTTTGTCACATATATCCCTATTGAGTACTGGGACAAATGGGATGTTATGTGACAAAAAGAACCGACCCTACTGTCTCACCGACCTCTACGTGCCAACCCCTCGACCTCTTCTGAATTGTGCGGATTTTGCACTCAATCTACCGATGAATTGCAGGTTAAGTGCTAACATAATAAAATCGTCATTTTAACGAAAGGTAGACCGACCATGTCACTTACGATTGAGGAAGTTAAGCACGTAGCGATGCTCGCGCGTATTGGGCTTACCGATGAGGAGATCGAGACGCTCCAACGCGAATTCGATATCATTTTCAAGCATATCGATACCCTTGCCGAACTCGATCTCGAGGGAGTAGAGCCGACCTCGCGTCCGCTTCCGGTACTCAATATCACCCGTGCCGATGAGATCGTGGAACCGCTGGGCATCGAAAAAGCCTTGAAGAACGCTCCCGCGCGTGAGGGAAGTGCCTTCCAAGTGCCGCGCATCGTCGCAGCGGGAGGTGATGCGTAATGAATCCCGTACTCAACGGTGATATGACCGCCCGCGAATGTGTCGACGCGACCTATACGGAGATCGACGCGCACAACAAGGAGATCAACGCGTTCGTCGAGCTGACCCCTGATCTGGCCTACGCTGCCGCCGATGAGATCGACGCGCGTATAAAGGCAGGTCAAAAGGATGAGCTCGGTCCACTTGCCGGAGTTCCGGTCGGTTTCAAAGACAATATGAACCTCATCGGCTCGAAGATGACCTGTTGCTCGAATTTCCTCAAGGATTTCGAGTCGGTCTATACCGCCACCGCAGTCCAGAGGCTAATCGACGCCGGCACGCTACCCATCGGTAAGACCAACATGGACGAGTTCGCGTTCGGCTCATCGACCGAGACATCAGTATTCGGTCCCACGAAGAACCCCTGGAACCTCGAGCGGGTCCCCGGTGGCTCGAGTGGAGGGTCTGCCGCTGCGGTCGCTGCTCGTATGGTACCGATCGCGCTTGGATCCGACACCGGTGGTTCGATCCGCCAGCCCGGTGCGTTCACCGGCACCGTCGCGCTCAAACCGACCTACAGCCGTGTCTCCCGCTTTGGTGTGACCGGGGTCTCGAGCTCGCTCGATCAGGTCGGTTCATTCGCTACGACGGTAAAGGACACCGCGCTGACACTTAACGCCATCTCCGGCCACGATCGTTTCGACACGATGAGTGCCAAACGCGACTCCGAGGACTTCACCGCGAAATTGGACAGCTCGGTCAAAGGACTGCGCGTCGCGGTCGTCAAGGATTATCTCGAAGCTGACGGTCTCGATCCCGAGATCAAGGCGAGTATCCTCGCCGGCGTTGCCGCCCTCGAAACGCAAGGCGCCCAGATAGGTGAGGTCTCATTGCCGCACAGCGAATACGCGATCTCGACCTACTACATCATCATGACCGCCGAGGCATCATCGAACCTCGCACGTTTGGACGGCATCCGTTACGGAGCGCGCGCCCAGGATACGAAGGATGTCGTCGATCTGTACCTGCGCACGCGCGCCGAGGGATTCGGTCCCGAGACGCGTCGCCGTCTGATCATGGGTACCTACATGCTCTCAGCCGGCCACTATGACAAGTATTTCGATCGCGCCTTGCGCGCCCGCACGCTCGTCAAGCAGGATTTCGAGAAAGCGTTCGCCGACTACGACATCATCGTAGCCCCGACGACCGCGACGACCGCATTCGAGTTCGGCGCGAAACAAGATCCGCTGACGATGTATCTTTCCGACCGCTTCACCGTGCCGGTCAACCTGGCCGGTGTCGCGGCGCTTTCGATGCCCAGTGGTCTTTCTCAAGAAGGACTACCATTGAGCATCCAGCTGATCTCGAACTATTACGACGAGGCGACGCTTCTGCAGACTGCCGCCGCGCTCGAGCGCTCATACGATTTCACCGAGTTGCCCTCGCACGTTGCGGAGACAACCGCCTAGATGACCGACACGAACGACAGATTGCGCGACCTAGGTCTGCCCACGATCGAGGATGTCCGCGCGGCCCTTGAGGCCGAGCAGGCTGCGCGCGCCGAGGACCAAAATGTTGAGGAAACCGTCGTTACTCAGAGAACTACCGCCGTAGTCGCTCCTGAGGAGAGTACGGTCACAGAAGCGGTCAATGTAGTGCCCAAATCAGAAGGGACCCCTGTTGCACAGGGGTTCGAGCAATCCCCTCTCTCTGCGACGATCCCGGCCAGTAGCGGACCTATCGAGTTGACTGCGAAAGGTGTCACCGTACATACGGAGCCACCGGTCGAGGGTCCTCAGATCGAGCGGACTGTGGATGGTGAGGTCATCGAAGGGAGCGATCCATCGATCGATGTCAGCGCCGGGGAGCTTGAGGCGGGAATCTCCGGAGAGGTCATCCCGGCAGTCGTCGTCTCGGCCGATGAGATCGTGATCGAAGAGTCAGATTCCACCTGGGTCCCTCTCGAAGACCTTACGTTCACCGAATTCGTCGATGACGACTCGAGAGAACCGGTCATCCACGAAACGGAAGATGCGGTCAAGCCTTGCGCCGAGACAACGTCTCGTGATGTGCTCGACGAGGAGAATGCAGCCGTCGAGGCACCGATCGCCGAGGAGGAATCCCCGCTCGAAATACCCAGCATCGAGGTACCCAGCGTCGAGGACATCGCGCATGCCGCCGAGCTCGCGCTCGTCGACGAGGTTGCGACAGAGGGTATCGACGATCAAGTAGCGCAGATCGCACAGCGTGAAGCGACCATCTCACAGCACCTCACGCAATTGGGCAACGAGGTCATCGGCGATCTGAGCATCGACGAAGTTGAGGTCAAGAGCGATTGGCTCGACACCAAGGGCAAAGAAAAAGAGGAACTCAAGGAAGAGGCGCTCGCCCAATTCGACACACTCGAAGAGGATGGCACCCATATCGACACATCGCGTTACCGTCGGTATCTTCGCCCCGCACTACTCGCGCTCGCGGGACTGCTGCTTATCTCCGGTCTGGTCGTTTATTTCGGTTTTTTACAAGGCGGAATGACCCGTGTACCTGATCTGATCGGGTTAACCACCGTTCAGGCGACCGATCTGTTACGCGAAAACGGACTCTCGATCGGCGATATCGTCGAGGAGGAGTCTCCTACGATCGCGGTCGGCATCATACTCAACCAGGAACCAATGGTCGACACTCTCGTGAGACGCGGTTCGACGGTCAAACTGATCATTTCAGGTGACGCCGGCATCGTCACGGTCCCCAAGGTCACCGAGATGACGGTGGAGCAAGCGCGCTCGACGCTCAACCAAGAGCGTTTGACTATGGAGGAGATACCCACCTACGATTCACTGACTGAAGAAGGCGGGATCGTGGGGCAGTTACCGGTCAACGAAACGCAGGTCAGCGCCGGCAGCACCGTCGCAGTTCTGGTGTCACAAGGACCGGCTGGAACGATGATTCCTACGCCACGGGTCATGGGACTCTCTGAAGAGGACGCCCGGATCCTTCTCGAGCGTGCCGGATTCGTACCGCTGCCGTATCACGCACAGACCACATTCGGGGTGACCGGTGAGGTCGTCGCGCAAACGCCGGCGACCGGCTCGCTCACATATCCGGGAAGCCCGGTCCAGTATCTCGTCTCAAAGAACATCACCGGTGCCGACACTGCGGTCCCCGACGCTGTGGGGATGCGAGAGGAGAATGCACGGCTGATCATCTCAGAAGCGGGATTCGACGTCGAGGTCTTCGGCTACATCGACAGCGAGATCGCTACCGGCACCGTCGTCGCTCAGATGCCGTTAGCGCAAGACATGCTCATTCCGGCAGGATCGACCGTCGAGCTCCTCGTTATCGAAGGAAACAGCGTACGCGAGACCGTACCCGATGTGCTCGGCACCAACGTATCGACCGCGCGCGAGACCTTGCGCTCGCTCGGCTTCCGTCCGATCACCGTTTCCTTGCCGGTCGGTGCTGCGGAAGGCAATGTGTATCAACAATTTCCGGCAAAAGACTCGGATTACTATAGAGGGCTGCCCGTTCTGCTGTACGCCGGACAGCCGATACAGTAAGTGGAGGAAAGGACTATCATGGCAACAGATCGATTAGCTGAGGTACTTACTCGCTATGAGGCGGTGATCGGGCTCGAGTTCCATACCGAGATCACCGCGACCAAAACGAAGATGTTCTGCGGCTGCCCGGTCGCGTTCGGCGGCGAAGCGAACTCGCGTGTCTGCCCGACGTGCATGGGACTGCCCGGCGCACTGCCGGTGCCCAACCAAGAATGCGTCGATTGGGCGATCCTGGCGGGATTGGCCGCGGGATGCAAGATCGCACCGCTGAGTGATTTCACGCGCAAGAACTACTTCTATCCCGATATGGCGGTCAACTACCAGCTCTCCCAGTATCAACCGCCGTTCTGCTATGACGGTCGAATCGATATCGAGATCATCGAAGGTGCTGACGAGCGGCTCGACCGTGAGACCGCCGAGAATGTGACGATGACCGAGGACGGCTACATCGCGGCGATACGCGTCACGCGTCTGCACCTTGAGGAGGATACCGGCAAGATGATCCACATCGGAGGTACCGATGGCAGGATCGGGGGCGCCGATTACTCGCTGGCCGATTTCAATCGGTCCGGCACCGGACTGATGGAGCTTGTGACCGAACCCGATATCCGCACGCCGGAGGAGGCGCGCGCTTTCGCGCGCAAGTTGCGCCAACTATGGCTGACGTTGGGGGTCAGCGACTGCAACATGGAGGAAGGCTCGATGCGCGCCGACGGCAACGTCTCGATCCGTCCGCGTGGCGCGACCGGGCTGGGCACCAAGACCGAATTGAAGAACATGAACTCATTCAAGGCGCTGCACGACGGTATCGCCTTTGAGATCGTACGCCAGGCCGATCTGCTCGACGCTGGCGGAAAAGTGGTGCAGGAGACGCGTCACTGGGAGCCGACCGAGAAGGTCACGACCGCGATGCGTACCAAGGAGATGGCCGAAGATTATCGTTATTTCCCCGACCCTGACACCGCACCGTTCGATCTTTCCGCCGAATACGTCGAGGGTATCCGCGCGCGTCTGCCGGAGTTACCCGACGCGAAGAAAGAGCGGTTCATGGAGACCTACAAACTGTCCGCGCATGACGCGGGGCTGCTCGCCGCCGATGTGGGACTCACGAAATTCTACGAGGAGGCGGTACAGATCGCCGGTCTGGATCACGCCAAGTCGGTCAGTAACACGATGCTCAACGATTTGAGCGCGCACCTGAACGCCACCGAGGAGACGCTTGAGACGATCAAGATCGCTCCGGCGCATATCGCCGAGCTCGTCGAGCTCGTCGACAGTGGCGAGATCTCGTCAAAGCAGGCCAAAGAGGTCTTCGCGGCGATGCTGGAAGCCGGTCAGATGCCGAAGGTCATCGCCCGTGAGCGCGGGCTCAAACAGGTCAGTGACACCGGCGTGATCGAAGCGGCGGTCGACTCTGTTCTTGCAGCCCACCCTGACAAGGTCGAGGCATACCGCGGCGGAAAAGTCGGACTCATCGGCTTTCTGGTCGGACAGGTCATGCGCGAGACGCAAGGACAGGCAAATCCGTCACTCGTCAACGAGATTCTCACGCAAAAACTTAAGTAAAATGCTAAAGTGAGAACGAGGGATATAAAGGGAGAGAGGAGTAACATGCGTCAGAGGACAACACGCTTGAGCAAGTGGCTGTTCCTGGGAGTGCTGATCGTGTTGGGAATCAGTCTTCTTTTTGTGACCGGATGTGATGGAAAGGGCTCGAATTCGAAATCGAAGGACAAGGATTCAGAGAAGAGTTCCAACGTGGATAAGAATAAGGACAAGAACAAGGACGATACGCAGGTCGCGCCGATCGAAAGTGAGATCATCGGTCCCGAATGGACACTGATCGCGATGGCGCCCGATGAGAACGGCTCGGCAGCTGAGCCGATTCCCGAGAAGATCACCGCATCGATCACCTTCGCCGACGACGGTATGTATCACGTGCAAGCTCCCGTCAATATCGTCAACGGTCCTTTCACCGTAAGTGACACAGGTGAATTGACGCTTGGCACCGGCGCGATGACGCGCATGGCTGCACTCGATGAGGAAGTGGCTGCGGCCGAGGACGTTTTCGTCGCGCTTCTCGCAAGAGTAGTATCATATAAACTCGAAGGCGATGTTCTATCGCTTCAAGACAGTGCCGGTACCACGATATTGGAGTTCAAAAAATGAGAAACATCGTAGAATACATGGTGAACCATGAATGGGCGTGGAGATTCTTCGCCTTTGCGGTACTTGCAGCTGCTTACGCATTTGCGGCAAGCAGGATCGGTAAACGTCAGAAGAAACGTGACGACCGAGAGAAGTACATCAACGAGATCTCTGCCAACGAATGGGAGCTCGAGTCGATGGTCGTACCGTATTCCGGTCATGGGCTCGCGCAGAAGACCGATGAGACGATCGAAGCGCGGCTTACGATCAAGAAGAACGGGACGTTCGAAGCGGTCTGCCTGCTCAACACCTATACCGGAGAGTGGGAGATTATCGAGGATCCTGAAATGGCGGCGGCGGCCGAGCTCGACGAGCCGCACATCAAGTTCGATGTGCAGCGCACGACTGCCAACGAGGGCGACGCCAGCATCCTGCGTTCGGAGAAATACTTCGTTCGGATGCTGCGTAAGGCCGATATCGCGCGTACCATTCATGCCAATACCCATCTGCTGCTTTGCGATAAGGATGGACTGGTCATCGGACTGTTCCACGAGAAGCCAAAAGAGCATACCGTCGTATTCAAGAAGTAGGAATGCTCTCTGCATTTCATACCGATCTCTATCAGATCACCATGGCGCAGGCTCGTTTTCTGCTTGGCAGAGACGAGCCGCGTGCTTGTTTTTCCCTGACATTTCGCACGTTGCCCTTTGAGGGAGGGTTCGCGGTGTGCGCCGGACTCGAGCGCGCACTCGAGTTTTTGGATGAGTGGCATATAACCGAAGATGACCTCACGTATCTGCGTACGCTCAAGGCACGCGATGGATCAGCACTGTTCGCCGAGTCGTTCCTTGAGCATCTGAGCATGCAACGCTTTACCTGCGATGTCGATGCGATACCGGAGGGGACGATCGTCTTCGCCTGCGAGCCGCTGCTGCGGATCACCGGACCGGTCAGCATGTGCCAGATGGTCGAGACCCCGCTGCTCAACATCATCAACTTCTCAACACTGATCGCAACGAAAGCGGCACGCTGTGTTCTTGCAGCCGATGGCGATGAGATACTCGAGTTCGGTCTACGCAGATCGCAAGGACCTGACGGGGGACTGCTCGCAACGCGCTCGGCCTATGTGGGCGGTGTTTCGGCAACGAGCAACGTACGCGCCGGGCAGCTCTATGATATCCCGGTCGCCGGCACGCACGCGCACTCGTGGATCATGTCCTTTGACAGCGAGCTCGAGTCGTTCCGCACTTACGTCGAGACCTCGCCGAATAACGCGGTGCTGCTGGTCGACACCTATGACACGCTCACCGGGATCCGCAACGCGATCACCGTAGGGCGCGAGATGCAGCAGCGCGGGCAGCGTTTATTCGGCATCAGGATCGACTCGGGAGACCTGGCATGGTTGAGCCAGCAGGCACGATCCATGCTCGATGAGGCCGGTCTGGATCACGTGCACATCGTGGCGAGCAACTCGCTGGATGAATACACCGTGCGCTCACTCAAGGAGCAGGGTGCGTGCGTCGATATATGGGGTGTCGGCACCTCGATGGTGACCGGTGGCGACCAGGCGGCGCTTGACGGAGTCTACAAGATGACCGCCATCCAAGACGCCGATGGCGTCTGGGGACCGCGCATGAAGATATCGGACCAACTTTCCAAGGCGACCTTGCCCGGCATCCATGGCGTGCGCAGGTTCTACAATGGCACCGGCATGATGATCGGCGACATGGTATATGGGACGGTTGGGACTGTAGGGTCGGTTCCTTTTGCCTCAGATGGGACAAAAGGCTACGATCCGGGCGCCCAAAATGGGACGAAAGGAACCGACCCTACAGTCCCAACCATCCCGCTGACGATGGTCGATCCCGCCGATGTGACGCGCAGGAAGGGCTTCGCTTTGGGCACCCCCTATAAGGATCTGCTGGTGCCGGTGATGCGTGATGGCAAGCTTTCCGGACCAAGGCCGACACTGAATGATGCGCGCAGGCGACTCGCAAAAGATATGGCGCGCCTCGATGATTCGCATAAACGGTTTTTGCGTCCACATACCTACCCGGTCGGCATCGAGGAGTCGCTCAACGATGCGCGACTCTCGCTGATGAGCGAACTGAAAGGCGAGACCGATGAGTAAGCTTTCCGATACGGCGCTGATCGTAGTAGACGTACAGAATGACTTCTGCGCCGGTGGAGCGCTCGCCGTCCCCGACGGGGACGCGATCGTTCCGCTCGCCAACGATCTGATGGATCGTTTCGATCTCGTTGTCGCCTCATTGGATTATCATCCGCCGGGACACGGCTCGTTCGCCTCGGCCCATGAGGGATCGAATGTGGGCGATGTCGTGACGCTCGGTGCGGTCGACCAGCTGCTCTGGCCCGATCATTGCGTCGCCGATACCTATGGGAGCGAACTGCACCCCGACCTGCTCAACGAGCCGATCACGAAATTCGTGCTCAAGGGCACCGATGCTCGCGTCGATAGCTATAGTGCGTTTCGTGATAACGCAAGCGGCGGTGACACCGGGCTGGCGAATTATCTGCGTGAGGAAGGTGTCACCAAAGTGGTCATCGTCGGACTCGCGCTCGATTATTGCGTGAAGTTCACCGCACTTGATGCGGTCGCTGAAGGGTTTGACACGACGGTCGTCGTCGACGCGACACGTTCGGTCAATGTCGCACCCGGTGACGGGGAGAAAGCGATCGCCGAGTTACGTGACGGTGGGGTCCATATCGCTTACGCGGCTACTGTTTTGGGACAGTAAGGTCGGTTCCTTCCGTCCTACTTTTCGCATGTTTCGTACACTCAAAACCTATTTATGGGATCTACCCGAACCGCTCCGTTTCCTGCTCGCCGGTGGGATCAATACCCTGTGGGGCTATCTTCTGTTCGCGCTGGGTCTCTTTGCCCTGACCGTACCTCTCAGCTCGGCGGAGGGTTGGGTCGGCGAGCACTACTATCTGATCATCCAGTGGTTGATGTGGGCCCTCTCGGTCCCGTTCGGCGCATTCACGCTGAAATACTATGCGTTCCAATCAGAGGGCGCATATCTGCCACAGGCATTGCGCTCATATGGGGTCTACCTGCCGGCCCAGCTACTTTCCAGCTTCCTGCTGGTGCTGTTCCTACGCATTCTTCGCACGCTCGCCCCGCGACTAGCAGGCGTGTTCGAATCGATCGATCTGACGGTATTGATCGCGCAACTGTGTACAGTACTCTTCGCCACCATCGTCTCCTACTTCGGGCACAAGTACTATACGTTCCGCTCGTCAGTTGAGTAAAAATAGTATAAAAATAGAATGATAATTCCTTTATAATTGTATAATAAATATATAATTTTGGAGGTATCATGCAATTTGAGTTTGACCCAACGAAAAGCGCCGCCAACAAGAAAAAGCACGGTATTGATTTCATTGAAGCGCAACGATTGTAGGATGACGAGTACTATGTCGAGATTCCAGCTCGACTAAATGATGAGATTCGCTTTCTTGTCATTGGGAAAATGAGCGAGAAGCATTACTCTGCGGTCATCACATATTGCAAAGAGAGAACTCGGATAATATCAGTACGACGTTCAAGAGAAGAGGAGGTAGAGATTTATGAAAGCAGAAGAATTTGACAAGAGATTTGATGATGGAGAGGATATCTCATCCTACCTTGATATGTCTTCGATTCGTCAGCCTAAACAAGAGTCAAAGCGCGTCAATGTCGATTTTCCTTCTTGGATGGTCGAGCTACTCGATCGCGAAGCACAACGAATTGGTGTTACCCGTCAATCGGTAATAAAGGTATGGATTGCAGAGCGACTTGAAAACATCGCCCTCTAGAATCAACTTAGAGGTTGTAAGTGAGGATCTCGGTCTCGATCGAGCCGTTCTTGACTGAATAGGTATGCTGTGGCCTGAGCCCGAGTTGCTCGGAGATCGTCCGATCCGGCGTAATGATCGCGAGTCGATATCCACTCCAGTTCTCCTCGAGCGTCTCTTTTAATTCTCGATAGAGCGCGGGGAGTTCATCAGGCTCACCCAAACGAAGTCCATATGGTGGATTGAGCGCGATCAGACCGGTCACGTCGCTGTCGGGACGCTCCACCTCGGTGAAATCCTCGGTCCGCAGATCGATCAACCCCTCGACTCCGGCACGGCGGATGCAGTGGAACGCGATGAGCGTGCTGTCCCCGTCCCAATCACTGGCGATTATCGGCGGTACCGACTTAATACCGACTTCCCGTCGGTTCTTCGCCTCATCGATAAGTTTATCCCAGGCTTCTTGGTCGTGTCCGAGCCAATTAGTAAAGCCCCACCACTTACGTTGCAGACCCGGCGCGATATCGCCGGCGATCATGGCTGCCTCGATAGGCAGTGTGCCTGAGCCGCACATGAAGTCGACGAACGGACCGCCTTCGTGCGCGATGCGCGGCCATCCGGCGAACATCAACAAGGCATCGGCGAGTGTCTCCTTCATAGGGGCGACCACTTGGACCTTATCGGTGCGATACATCCGCAGGTGAAGAGGTATGCCGGCCAGATCGATCGCGATGGTCGCGCGATCCTTTCGCACGACGACATGGAGGCGTACATCGGGGAATTTCGCTTTGACGCTGGGTCTTTTTTTCGTCATCTCGCGGAAACGGTCGACGATCGCGTCTTTTGTTCGTACGTTGATGAATTGGGTGTTCTTGAATACGAGATTACCGCCGACGCTGCCGATATAGAGAGTCCCTTCCGGACGTAGGTGCTTCTCCCAAGCGATCTCCTTGACCTCTTCGTAAAACTCGTCACTTGAGCGCGCGCTGACCTCGGCGATCTCCATGAGCACACGCGAGCCGATACGTGACCACAGACAGACGCGATAACCGTCCTTGACCGTTCCCTTGAATTGGACGCCAAGCCGCTGCGGACGTACGCTACGACAGCGCAGGGTACGTAACTCGCCCGCCAAGAGCTTTTCCAGACCGGGCGCACATGAAACGAAATAGTTATAGGTCGGAAAGTATGCCATGGATACCATCATAGCGTAGAAAGATGCGCGTTCTCGGTTATGATTGAACCATGGCAATTTCACGCAGATTGATAAATGAACCATCCAGTCAGATTTTTGAGGAGATCGCAAAAGTGATGAACTATCCCGCGCGCAGTTTTGTCTCGCACATCGATCGTGACGAGGTCATCGATGATCTCGCGAAACTAGTCTCATATCCCTCGTGCAGTTTCGATGGCTATGATATCGAGCCTTCGCTTGCGTGTGCCGCCGAAGTCAAGCGCATGGTGGAGGCCGCCGGCTTTACACATGTGGAGATGCTCGACGTGGGTGGGCGCGCACCGGTCGTATGGGCGCAGCATCACGCGAACGCCGAGCGCTACCCCGACGCTCCGACTCTTCTGCTGTATGCGCACTACGATATCCAACCGGCTCCTATCGAGGAGCAGGGGTGGGAGAGCGACCCCTTTGAGTTAACGCTACGCGACAACGGGCGCTACTATGGGCGCGGTTCTGCCGACAACAAGGCCGGTATCGTCGGACATCTGCACGCCATCGAGGCGGCGGGAGGACTCGAGGCGCTTGGTCACGTGAATCTCAAGATCTGTTTCGAGGGTGAGGAGGAGTGCTTCGGTACACTGGAGGACTACATCGCGACCGATCCACACCGCTTTGAGGCGGACGCATTCCTGATCTTCGATATGGGCAGCGACGAAGTCGGGCGCCCGATGCTGGGAACAGCGCTGCGCGGAACGGTGCTCGTCGATGTCGAAGTCGACACGATCAAACAGGCGCTGCACAGCGGGGTGTATGGGGGACCGACCCCCGACGCACTGACCGGGTTGATCACGATGCTTTCCACGTTGTGGGATGTGTCAGGTGATGTCGCAATCGAGGGGCTCAAGAGTTTCGAGTGGGACGGTGCCCCTTATCTGGAAGAGCGTTTCCGTCGCGATGTCGGCCTGCTCGAAGGAGCCGACCTGGTCGGCACCGGGCCGCTGCATGATCGGATCATCGGACGACCCTCGGCGACGATCATCGGGCTTGACGCAACGTCGGTCGCCGAGAGCAGTAACGTGATCGTCCCGTCCGCGAAAGCGCGGATCAGTGTACGTTTCCCATACGGGCAAAGCACCGACCAGGTACTTGATGCGGTGACCACACATCTGAAGAAGAACGCCCCGAAGGGAATGATCATGAACATCGTGAAGACCTCAGGTGCGAGCGCTTTCATGACCGACATCGACGGACCGCTCGCGAAGCGATTTGCCGAATCGATGGCCGAGGTGTTCGATTCCGAGGTCACCGCGGTCGGTGGTGGCGCATCGATCCCACTTCTCGCCTCATTGCAGGAAGTCTCTCCCGACGCCGACTTCTTACTCTATGGGGTCTCCGATCGCGAACTTTCCAATATGCATGGGGGCAACGAATCGGTCGACCCGGGCGAGCTGGTCAACACGATCAAGACCGAGGCGACGTTCTTCAAGAAACTGGAAGAGGAATCTGTCGAAAAACCCTAAAGCTTTCCTAGGCATCAGTTAGCTTTTTGCTAATCGACCATTAATCGCGTAAAAAGTGCGTTTCTTGTGCGCTGTTTTTGCTACATTAGAAGTATGGAGTTACGCGTGGCGACCCGTTACCATCTTCGAAAGGAGGTGGTGACCATGGTTACTTACGAAAGTATCATTGTGTTGTGCACATTGGGACTGTTCATAGTTGCTTTGATCACACTCATTCGGCACTGGAATAAATAACCGAAGGGTCGTCCACAGACGACCCTTCCTCTCATCCGGAACGGGTCGCGATAACCGCGCGAACTCCATGCCTAGTCACAGTATAACAAAGGGGAGAATGCCATGCAAAAGAAATACCTGATGACCCCGGGACCCACACCGGTACCGGCAGAAGTGCTACTTAAGACCGCCGAGCCGATCATCCATCACCGCACACCGGACTTCTCAGCGGCGCTTCGAAGCGCGATCGATAACCTCAAATACGTCTTCGAGACCAAGAACGATGTGCTCCTGTTCGCTTCGAGCGGCACCGGTGTTATGGAAGCTGCGATCGTGAACTGCTTTTGTGCCGGTGACACGGTCATCGTGGCGCGTAACGGCAAATTCGGCGACCGCCAAAAGGCGATCAGCGAAGCCTATGGGCTCAATGTGATCGACCTGTCCTATGATTGGACCGAGACGGTCAAGCCGGCAGACATTCAAGCGGCGCTCAAGGAAAACCCTGACGCGCGCGGCGTCATCGTTACTCAAAGCGAGACCTCGACCGGTGTACTCAACGATGTCAAGGCGGTCGGTGCGATCGTCAAGGACTATCCTGATACGGTATTGATCGTCGACTCGATCACCGGCATCGGCGCAGTCGAGTGCAAGACCGATGAGTGGGGGCTCGACGTCGTGATGACCGGATCGCAAAAGGGGCTTATGCTCCCACCGGGACTCGGCGCTCTCTCGGTCAGCGAGAAAGCCTGGCGCGCCTATGAGCGCTCGACGCTCCCCAAATTCTATTTCGATTGGATGAAGTATAAAAAGAGCATCGACAAGGACACGACCCCGTTCACTCCGGCGGTCACCTTGATCCTCGGTCTGAATGTCGCGCTCCAGATGATCCGCGAGGAGGGGCTGGAGAATACCATCAAGCGTCATAGCCTGCTGGCAGACGCAACCCGTAAAGGATGCGAGGCGCTCGGCCTTAAGCTCTTCGCGCCGGCAGACGGACGCGGAAGTGCGGTCACACCGGTGTGGGTACCCGAAGGTGTGGATGGCAAAGAGATCGTAAAAACGCTCAAAGAACGCTATGGGGTGACCATCGCGGGCGGTCAGGACCATCTGGTCGGAAAGATCTTCCGCATCGGGCATCTGGGCTACTTCGGTGAGTTCGATATCATCACCACACTTGCGGCGCTCGAGATGACGCTTGCCGGGCTCGGTTATAAATTCGAGCGCGGTGCCGGCATAAAGGCAGCTGAAGCAGTATTTATGGGGATCGACGAGTAAAGAGCGAATGGAACGAGCAGGTAAATAAACGATATGCAACAAAAGGAACCGACCCCTTTGTCACCTTTATCACAGAGAAAAGAGGCACGACCATGAAAAAGATCCTGGTAGCGGAAAAGATCAGCGATAAGGGACTCGATCTGCTTCGTGAGAACTTCGAGGTCAACGTCAAGCTCGATCTGAGCCCCGAAGAATTGATCAAAGTGATACCCGGCTATGAGGCGCTCATCGTACGCAGCGCCACGAAGGTGACACGTGAGGTGATCGAAGCCGCAAAGAAGCTCGAGATCATAGGACGCGCCGGTGTCGGCGTTGATAATGTCGATGTCGAGGCGGCGACCGAACGTGGTGTCATCGTCTGTAACGCGCCGACCTCGAATATCGTCAGCGCTGCCGAGCAAGCGATCGCGCTCATGTATGCATGCGCACGCAAGACACCACAGGCCGATCGCTCGATGAAGGACGGCAAGTGGGAGCGCGGCTTACTCTCCGGTACCGAACTGTTCGAAAAGACACTCGCAATCTTCGGCCTGGGACGCATCGGCTCGCTGGTCGCCGAGCGTGCCGATGCGATGGGGATGAAGCTGATCGGCTACGATCCCTATGCAAGCGAGGAGAGGGCCGAAGAGCTGGGTGTCACTCTCTATAACGATATTGACGAGATTGTCGGCTTGGCCGATGTGATCACCGTTCATCTGCCTAAGACCCCCGAGACGATCGGCATGTTCGACAAGGAGCGTTTCGAAGCGATGCGCGATGGTGTGATCTTGGTCAACGCCGCGCGTGGAGGCATCTTCGAGGAGAAGGCGCTGGTCGACGCGCTCGAAAGCGGCAAGGTCGCCGCGGTCGGTATCGACGTCTACGAGAAGGAGCCGTGTACCGATAGTCCACTCCGTCATTTCGAGAATGCGATACTCACCCCGCATCTGGGCGCTTCCACTAAAGAGGCCCAAGAGCGCGCCGGCGTGCAGATCGCGCAGTATGTGGCGCTCGGTCTCGAAGGGCGTATGGTGCCCACAGCGGTCAATGTGACCCCGGTCCCAGCTGACGTGATGGACAAAGTACGGCCCTTTATCGATCTGGCGCAAGATATGGGCAGCATGCTCAGCCAATTCGCGATCGGCGGGATCGAGGCGGTCGAGATCATCACGGTCGGTAAACTCAGCGAGCTTGACACCGCTATTTTGACGACCGCGGTACTGAAGGGTATGCTCTCCAAGTTCACCGCTGATCCGGTCAACTTCGTCAATGCCGATTATGTAGCGCAACAGCGCGGTATCAAGGTGACCGAGACCAAGCGTGAAAAAGCATATGACTATCGCTCTTTG
>Ga0123353_10002623_pt1 | contig 22388 bp, 9 predicted proteins | sample TergutLab28metaG_3_FD_92763 | JGI IMG/M metagenome (GOLD analysis project Ga0123353, IMG submission 92763) | Labiotermes labralis P3 segment gut microbial communities from Petit-Saut dam, French Guiana - Lab288 P3 | ecosystem: Host-associated > Arthropoda: Insects > Digestive system > Gut ... | reverse complement strand
TGCGAGGGGCACGGGGGAGCGTGTGGGCGGTTTTTTCATAATGACGTACGCGCCGACGCAGGCCAACACCGTTCCGCCCAGCGTGTCCATGACGTGATGGCTGCTCAGCCACAGCCGCGAGAACACGACCAGAGTCGCCGACAACGCGCACAGCAGCACGATGGCGTTGCGATAACGTCCCCAGTAGTACAACGCCAGCGGAAGCGTCGACATCAGAATGTCAGCCGTGTGCCCCGAGGGAAACGCCTGGTGCGACCCTTTGGGCAGGCAGAGCACGCCCAGAACGCAGCGGTACTGATCGGGCGGCGGGGCGTGGGGACTCTTGAAAAACGCGGGTTTCGTGCCCTCGTATCCAGGCCGGGGGAACCCGAGGGTGTTCTTCAGGGCGCTGACGATCACCAGGGAGATGACGATCTGGACGATGAGATACCGCCAGACCAGCCGCTGGCGAGGGGTATCCTTTTTCCGAACCGCGTCGATCAGCAGGAGGGCATACACGGCATAGAATACATAGACCAGGTACGACGTGACCCATTTCAGCCCCGCCGTCACCACCGGGTACTGGATCTTGCAGGCATGACTGTGAGGCAGGAATACAAAATAAAAGCATGCAATGGCCGTCAGAACGGGAAGGAGAAACATCGCATGCCGCCTCCACGGATACGCCGTGACAGGCCAGGCCGATTGAGTCTTCGCCAACATCTTGCGGTACTTGTCCATGCGTAAACAGGCATCACGAAAATACGCTATCCGTCGCCCGGCGCCAAACCGGGAGGCGGATGCGTGACACATCCGATACTCCGTATCCGAACGATAGGTGTCGACTCGTACTGTATCAAAAAACACACGCAAAAAATACCCCGAGACGCGCCCCGTCATGAATTCTTATTGGGAATCCGTTGTCATTTCCTGTACCGTATATGGCGGATCGGGTTCCCACGTCCCCTCGCGAGGGTGGCGGAATTGGCAGACGCGCCGGATTTAGGTTCCGGTTCCGAAAGGATTAGGGGTTCAAATCCCCTCCCTCGCATCGACATCGACGCGTGCGCGGGGCCGGGGCGGAGGGGTTGGCTAGGACGCGGGGCGGGACGTTGGTGGATGGGAAGGTCCGGCGGAGCGCACGCTGTTGGCGGTGGCCCGAACTATGTCGGTGAACTGTTGCCATCGGTGTTCCCCGAGCAGCAGAAGTTCGCGCGGGGCGGCCTTGGCGCGTTCGGCCTCTTCACGGTAGCACTCCAAATGCAACTGCATTTCCGTCTGGAGCCGATGGAGCATGCGAACCGTCTCCAGCGGCGCGTGTTCCGGTAATTGGTAGTTGTACATTTCTTCCAAAACGCGGGCGGCAGCGGCGGGGCGTTTTAGCATCCAAAGGGCGTTGGCTTGCCCGCCGATGGCTCGAATCACCGCCAGGTCGTTGAACGGATACTCTTTTCGGACTTTGATGTATGCAGCCAGCGCCTTTGCGGGTTCCGCGGGCGCAACTGCTGTGCTTTTCCATAGGAAGGCGATATGGAGAAGCACGTCCGGGCATCGCGGGGCTTCGGGCATGATGGCGATGGCGTTTTCGTAGGCTTCTATGACACGTTGGCGTTGTTCTTCTCCGGTCACGCCTTCGGGGAGAGGTTCGAGTTGTCCGTATAACTCATCGGCGAGTTTCAAGGCCGCTCGACAGGCCACCGCCCTGGGACTGTCATCGGCGAGAAAAGGGTCGATTGTGCCGCCCACCAGCGGCGCGAAGAGTGGCGTGGTCGTGAAGGCGATGAGTCCCGCACACAGCATCAGCAGCCCGCACATGTGATGGGTGTTGCAGCCGAGTGTCATGGGTGACCCTTTGGAAAGAACCTTCAACAGGGTAGTCGAACACGCCTGTTTTCGCAAAGAGTTTTCGTAAAAAGACACCGCCCGTGAGTGATCTTCTTTTCTGGCACGATGGGATTTGTTGGCGTTTCTGGTCTTGGCCCCGGAGGGGCGGCGTTGGGTAGCCCATCGCGGGCCTGTACTCGAGGCCCGCTATGGGGAAAGTGCCCCCACAGAATCAAGCCCCGGAGGGACGCCTTGGATGGAAGAATATCCAAGGCGCCCCTCCGGGGCTTGTGGGATAAAAACCCTGTTTCCATAGCGGACCTGCGTACAGGTCCGCTATGGGCTACCTAACACGGCCCCTTCGGGGCCAAGACCAGAAACGCCAACAAATCCCATCGTGCCAGAAACCAAGTCACTCACCGCCGTCACATGGGTGTGCCCAGATTTTCTGGCACACGGTGAGTCGTTGGTTTTCATCGAAAACAACCGAGTCGCCTCCCCGGACTCGCGCGGAATAGCCGGCACACAGCCGCGAAGCGGCGTTGTTTTTAGCCCATGGTGAGCGGTACTCCGCGACCCATGGGTTGGCGGGCGTTTTGAACGTTTTGTCGCTCCTGACGCCACTGGCCGCATATCACACCGACGCGAAAATAAGGCATCGAACGACGCGCACACGGGAACGTGCGCGCCGTTCGATGCTATGCTCATATGTCGGTATGATATGCGGCCAGTGGCGTCAGGCACAATTTTATTGGGGAAAACCGCCTGTTCCCATGGTTCTCGGAGTACCGCTCACCATGGGCTAAACGCGACGCCGCTTCGCGGCTGTGTGCCGGCGATGCCGCGCGAGGACGGGGAGGACTATCGGTGGGTTTTCGACATGAAAACCATACCGATGACCTCTGCCAGAAATTTTTGTCACACCCAAACACAACGGGCAGAGGCCGCCAGAGGCGACTCCTGCCCGTTGGTATTTGCAAACACCCACCGTGCTCTTACGTCAGCCACCAGGACAACTGCGTCAGCGTGTCGACGTAGAAGGACGTCGCGAAGTGGGCTCCCGAGTTCACGCCCAGGTACGACAGGCCCGTCATGTTGTTGTAGATCGGCATGTAGGACATCATCGCGTCGACCGACACCCACCACGGAAGCTCGTTCATCAGCATCGTCATCATCGTGGTGTTCGCCACGATATTCATCGTGCTGGCCAGCGTGGCGTTCAGTTGCAGCGCCGTTCCCAGCGACGAGGCCAGGTCTGATTCCTGCGCCAACGCCGGAGCCAGCACCGGCACCAGGCCTTCGGCCAGTTCCGTCGCCAATTCCGCCGCGTCCTCCGGCGTCATACCCAGTTCCACTTCCAGCACCATCGCCAGCCTCACCGTCAACTGGGCTTCCAGCGTCTGTTCAAACTCGGCCACCAACGCCTGCGCCATCGCGTCGACCAGCGCCTGTTCCTGCTGCGGGGTCTTGACCAGCCACACGCCCGGTTCCAGTTCCTGCACAAGGTCCTGCGCCATCACCTCGGCCAGGCTCATCGCCAGTTCCCGCACGCGGTCCAGCGCCGAATCCATCGCGCTCGTCAGCGCCACCTCCAACGCCGCCGCCAACGCGTCCTCTTCCGCCGGAAGCAGTACCAGACCCAGTTCCGCGATCAGTCGCTGCGTCAGGTCCGCCGCCTGATCCTTCGCCAGGTTCCGCACAAAGCCCTCTTCAATCGCGTCGGCCAGTTCCGTCGCCAAGGCCGGGGCGAGGGCCTCCGCTTCCGTCAGGGCGTCCACTTCCAACAGCCCCAACTCCGTCTCCAGCACCGACGCAATTTCTTCCGTCAGCGCCAGTTCCAGTTCCCACTGCCGATCCATCGCCCGCATCAACGCGTCGAACAGGGCCTCCTCAAGCGCCAGTTCTTCCGCCGGCGTCAGAACCAGCGTCAGGTCCAGCACCAGTTGCTCCACCAGAAGCGGCGCCTGTTCCGCCGCCAGTTTCTGAATCAACTTCTGGTCCAACGCAAACCCCTGCTCCAACGCCGGGGCCAAGGACTGCGTCAGCATCGAGGCGAGCACTTCGTTGAGCAGGCCACGCACCATGGCGTCGGCCGGTGCCAACCGACCGCCCTGCACCAGGGCGTCTTCCTGCGACCAGATCAACTCGAAGGGCCAGGGGCCGTTGACACCGTGCGAGTAATCAGGCTGCAATCCCCACCAGAGGTAACTGATGTCCTGGTGGTTCAGACCCAGCGTGTGTCCCAGTTCGTGCGCGATGACGTTGGCGAAGACCTTGCTGTACTCTTCCAACCGACCGGCCACCTGCCACGACAACCGCGACGACTCGTACACCGACAGCCCCACGAACGACTGGGCGAACACGATGGCGTTGTCGGCCTTGCTCATGTTGGCCAGGTCCACCTGACTGGCGATTCCCATCAGGCCCGAACCGCCCTGGAACAGCATCCGGTCGGCTTGACCGATGAAGACCGTCGTGAAGTCCACTTCCGCGTCGTACCGCCTTCCCGTTTCCGGGTTGATGATCGTGGCTGGGTCAACCGTCGTGAAGTACAGTCCATTCGACGCCGCCGCATAATTCGACCAGTCCATCGCCGTGACGATCCGCTCGACGGTCCACGTCGCGGGCATCGTCGCCGGAACCGACCGGTAGATCTCCATCACATAGTCCACGATCCCCGTGACACCGGCGGTGTACGCGCCGCTGCCGACGATGCCGCCGTTGATGATCGTGTCCTCATAACCTGCCAGCGTCGGATCCAGTTCCACCATTCGGAACGGGGAGACCGGGATCGCGTCGAACCCGACATACTTGGTCGCCGTCCCGCCGGTGAAGTCGAGGTACACCAACTGCTTGGGCATATTGAAGCCCAGCAGGTTGTTGTGCTCGCCCAGCGTGTTGCTCACGTACGCGATTTTCCCGCCACGCGGCAGATGACCGTTGAACTGCGTGGAGACAAGCTCCAGGTCGCTCTCGGCGTAGTTCAGCGTCAGCGAGTAGGCGGCAAACGGCGAACCGTCGATCAGGCAGTACGCCAGGTAGTAATCGCCGGTTACAGGAAGCTCGAAGGCCGTGAACAGCGACTGGCCCGGCATGGTGTTCCACTCGGTGCGGGTGACCATCTTGTGATAGCCGTCCTCGTAGTAGAACAGGGCCATCTGCACGCCGGCGGCGGCACTGGTGGCCAGTTCCGCCGAGAAGTACTCGTACTGCGTTCCGGCGAAGCGGACCACGTTCACCGTGTTCCCGCTCGTGGACGTGAACGCGCTGGAGAAGACCAGCGGACCTCCGCCCGGGACCAGCGGCATGATCGAGCTCGGATCCATCGTCGCCGCGCCCAGACTGCGAGGCAACGTCTCGGTGTAGTAGCTGTGACTGTCGATGTCGAAGTACTGCGTTCCGATGCAGTAGATGTACTCGAAGTTTCCGCCCGGATGGCCGTTACCCGACAAGAACGACCCGCGGTACTCGCCGTCCAGGATGTTGTAGCGGTTGTCGCGAACCGAATTCGACGGGTCGTTCCGGTCGCTCACCAATTCGACCATCAGCCAGGACCCGTAGAAGTCCCACTGGCCGAACACCGCGCCGAAGCCCCACATGTCGTTGTTGCCCAGGGTAATCGTCACGGAGTAGCGAACCGCGTCGTACGAGACGGTGTATTCGCCGCCGCCCAGCATGGCCGAGTAATCGTTGTACTCCAGCAGCGAGAGCACGTCCAGCGCGCCGGCGCCGATCTTGGCGTCGTAATCGCCGGCCTGAAGGCCGCGGAGATCGTCCGCGGCCCACACACGCAACGTCGAGTCGCGTCCGCTCACCGTGTCCACCGTGGACATGTCCAGCGGGTGATTGAAGTAGATGGTGATCGTCCCACCGCGGATGTCCACGCCGGTCACGCGCAGATCGCCCGCCATGCCCGTCGCCCACCGGACCACCATGTTGCCCTGTTCGGCGTACGGCTGGCGGAACATCGTGACCACCGGCAGGTTGCTGGCCGCCACGATTCCGAAGAACTCCGGATGGGCCGACCCGGTGATGGTGCCCCGCACCGCCACCTTTCCAATTCTGCCCATTCCGGACACCACGTCGTCGTCGCTTCCCAGCATGCCGTCGACGCCCGGAGAGACGCCCGCGCCGATCGACGACCGTTCCATCCGCCCGCCGATCGTCACCGTCTTGATGCTGCCCGACGAGAGACGGTCCTCGTTGCCCGGACTGACGCTCGTCGTGTCTAACTGGGCCGCGTTCACCAGGCTGATACCCGGCTGATATCCCGCGTCACCGGTGTCGTATCCCGCCAGGATCATGCTGTGGATCATGTCGCCGGTGATCTTCACGGTCGCCAGATCGCCACCGTAGGTCACCAGCGCTTCGTTCATCGAACCCACCGACAGCGACTTGCCCGAGCCCGCCGCGCCGATACGGCCCGTCAACGCGCCCTTCGTGCTGACGCTGCCCAGGTTGCCCCGCGTGGCGATGACGCCCGCCAGGTCGCCCTTGGCCGTGATCTTGTTGATACCGCCGGAGGTGTGGATTTCGCTTTGCGTTCCCAGGCCCTTGCCGAACGTGGCCGAGCCCAGCAGACCCCGCTGCACGTCCACCACGCCGTCCCACTGGCCCGTGCTGCGGAGCGTCGAGAGGTTGCCCGCGTAGAGGCTCAGGACACCGTTGACGTCGCCGCTCTGCACCGTCACGCGATTCACGTCGCCGCGGAAGATGCTCTCCGACGCCAGCGAACCGTGCACCGTGAGCGTCCCGATGCCGCCGAACAGCACGTTCACCGGGAAATCCATGTTACTGTTGGACGCCAGTTTCTTGGCGCCGACCGTCAGGCTCTTGATCGTGTCGCTCACCAGGCTGCCCGACGTGCCCTTCTGGACCGTCAGCGAACCGACGTCACCGAACGTCGACGTCGGCGCCAGGCTCACCACCGTGCCCTTGTTCAGGCCGCCCGGAAGGAACATCTCTCCGCTGACGACCTGGCCCAAGACCACCTGACCGACAACCCCGTCGATCTCGACACGCTCCAACGCCACGCCCACGCCCGTCTTCAACTGGCCAAGACCCGCGTCGTCCTGTCCGATGATCGTCAGGCCGACCGCGTTGTCGCCCGAAATCGTCAGTTTGCTCTTGGACGTCGTGCCCGCCAGGTATAGCGTGTGGGTCACGTCGTCGTAATACCCGATGCCCGCGCCCGTCAGCGAGAACGACAGGCCGCCGGCGAAGTACGTCGTGTTTTTCCGGTCGATTCCCGGGCCGAACTTCGCGAAGTTCGATACGTCCACCGGCAACGCCTTCTGCGTGTCGCGCGTGTATTCGACCCTCGTGTCGATCGTCCTGAGGAACTTGGCGTCGATGCTCGTGTCCGCAAGAATCTTGCTCGCGGCCGGGTTGACGAATCGGCCAACCTTCATCTTCACGATGCTGCTGACACCGGGGGCTTCGTCGCCCGTGTCGGGATTCACGCCCGCGGACACCACCGACGAATCGAACGCGCCGCCGACCGTGAGAGATTTGATGCTGCCCGAATGCACGCTGCCCGTCAGCGGATTGTCGTCGGCCGTGCCGAACAGGCCGTCGACACCCACGTCGTAGCCGGCCAGCACCATCGCGAAGGCCATGTCGCCCTTCATGGAGACCGTTCCGATATTGTGGGCGGCCGAAATGATCGAACCGGCGCCCATCGAACCGAGCGTCACCTTGGTGATGTTTCCGCCCGAACGGATCACGCTCAGCAACGCCTTGTCGGTCGTCACCGTTCCCACGCCGTACTCACCGCTGATCAGGCCCGCGATGTTTCCGCCCTTGACCTTCACCGTGTTGATCACGCCGCCGGCCAGCAGATCGCCGTTCATCTCGCCGGTGATCTGGACCTTCTTGAGGTTTCCGCTGGCCGACACCACGCCGTCAAGCGATCCCGTGACCGTCAGTGAGTTGATGCTTCCGTTGGCCACCCAGACGTCACCCAGCAGGTTTCCGCCCTTAACCGTGATGCTCTTGACGCTTCCGCCCGTGACGGTCAGGTTGCCCGACAGGTCCCCGCCGACCACCGACACCTTGCCCACGTTGCGGACCAGGACGTCGCCCTTGATCGAACCGTTCTTCGTCGACAGTGTTCCCAGCGTTCCCGATAGCATCGTGATGTTCCCGATGATGTCGCCGCCCTTCATGGCCAGCGACTTCAGCGAACCGCCCAGCGTCAGGTCGGCCACCAGGTCCTCGGACCGGTTGAACTTCAGCTTCTTGAGCGTTCCCAGAATGTTCACGCTGCCGTACTTGACGTCGTTGGCCGCGTCGTAGAAACCCAGCCCGTCGCGGAGAATCAGGTTGTCCAGGTCGCCGTTTCCGCGGATGTTCCCGTACAGCGTTCCGTCCACCTGGATTTTCTTGATGTTCCCGCCCACATTGATGTTGGCGTACAGATTGGCCGGGATGAGCTTCTTCGTGACCGGGTCCTTGACCGCCTGCACGCGGATCAGGCCCACGTCGCCCCAGATGTTGAACGTCTGCGTGTAGCCGAACTCCATCGGGTTCAGACCCAGCGACATCTTCGTCGTGAACGTTCCCAGACGTCCGCCGACGTCGAGGTTGCCCACGTATCCGCCGTCGGCCCGCAGCACGTCGAGGTCGCCCGCGCGGCCGCTCGACGTCGTGCTGATGTCACCGCGAACCTGACCGTTGACGATAATCTTACCGACCCGACCGGCCGAGGCGATCTGGCTGAACTCGTCGATGTCGCCGCCCACTGTCATGGATTTCAGATACGCGTCGGCGCCCGTGATAATCAGGGCCGACTGGATGAACTGACCCTTGATCGTCACCGAATCGACCCCGCCGGCGATCGCGAGGTAGTTCAGCATGAAGTCCTTGCCGACCGTCAAGCGGCCCAGGCCGCCGATGTACGCGCTCTGCAAACCGGTGGTGTCGTTTCCGAGGAAATTCCGCGTGGCCGTGATCGAGTCGATCTTGCCCGGCGTCGCGATGGAGTTATTGGAGATGTCGCGCCCGCTGATCGAGATAATCCCGCCAGGCGACTGGAACGCGTTTCCGCGGATGTCCGCGTTCTCGCCAACCCCGCTGATCGGACCAATGCGCCCGGAGGCGACATATATCTGGCAGTCGATCAGGCCCGGACCGCCCGCCGTGATGCGCCCCACCGCGTTCATGTCGGAGTAGGACCCGCCGGCGTGGATGCTCACGTTGTAAATCCCGTCGGAATCCCGCGAGGTGCTGATGTTTTTGATGTGCTGGCCAATAATGGACGTGTTGTAAACCTTCGCGCCCGGGCCGCTGAAACTGATCGTCCCGATCCCGCCCGAGAACGAACGACCGCCGAAAGTGGCAAAACTATCCAATTGGGCACAGATCACCCAGGCCGTCAACGTCGCGCCGTTGGTCCCGACGATCCGCCCGATCGCGTCGGTGACTTCCTCGGTGATGTTCCCTTCCTCATCCTCAACCGTGTACGGCAGACCATTGCCCTGGGCAATGATCACGCCGTTGAGCTCACCGAACACCGTCGTTCCCGCGACGTACCGCGGGCCGCTGATGGTGATGGAACCGATCCAGCCGGAGCAGAAAATACCCGCCTTGGCCGTCTGACCGCCGCCGTTGCTGGCCAGACCGTCACCCGCGGCGATCGAACGGATATACCCGCTGGCCCAGATCACGCCCGCCAGACCGTGCCATTCGTGCGCCGTCGTCACACCGTCGTTGTCGGCGATGATCTGCTCGATGTTCCCGGTGATTCGCAGGTCACCGATGGCCCCGCCGGCGCTGATGGTTCCCGAGTCGGCCGTGAGGCTCAACCCGTTGATCCGCCCATGGAACCAGCCGAACTGCGCCTCGTTTTCGACGTCATCCTCTGACAACAGCGGTGCGGGGTCCAGACCCGGCAACCACGCGCCGGTCGTTCCCGACATCGCGCCGATACTGCCCTTGATCTTCAGCAGGTCAATGCCGGGGAAGCTGCCGCTCACCAGGCCGCCCGTCGTGGTGTTCGTGAACGACTCGACCCGCCCACCGGACGTGACGTAGTAAATGTTGCATATACCCGAACCACCGATGGAGACGCTTCCGTTCATGTTCAGGTTCGAGATGTGCACCTCGCCGGTGGCCGTCATCTTGATCGGACCGTCGGCCGTGATATCCGCGATCACGCCGCCCGCCCCGCCGTTGACCGGGATGATCAGGTAGCTGAACGCGGTCATGTACCACATCAATTGGCCCGTCTCGTCCCACATCTGCCGACCCTGCTCGTCCAGCATGGGGACCTTGCCCTCGATCGTCAGCTTTCCGCCGCCGTCGTCATTGAGCGTCACGCTGCCACCGGCCGGTATTTGCGTCGGCAATACCTGAGCCTGCCACCCGGTAACGGACGTTTGCCAGAAGTCGCCGCCAATGCGGAGATACCCGACGTTTCCACCGTACCCCACCGTGAGAGTCGGTGCCGAATTCCGGTTGTCGCCCCAGTCGCCACCGACGTTGATGAGGTCGATGCGTCCGGCTGGACCGACCCCGTCGCTGTTGACCCGGATATCCACCGCCGCGAACAATCCTTCGACCTCGATGACGCCGATCGACCCGGTGGCGTACAGGGTTCCGCCACCGAAATCGCCGCCGATGAACACGTTCTGGATGAACGCGTTGTCATTATATTTCGTCAGACCCGCCTGGACGAGCAGCCCTTCGGCGTCTCCCTCGGTGCGGATCAGACCGATGTTGCTGTTGGCCGTGATGGAGACCGTGTCGATATCGTTGGCGCGGACCACCGCGAGGTTTCCACCGTCCAGCGCGTAGATGAACATGTCGTGCAGACTGCCCGCCACGTCGATGGCGCCAAGCCCGCCGCCGTATCCGACCATGACGTCGAGGTACGACCCCTGGTCGCGAGCATCCTGATCGGCGCCGAAATCCCCGTTGGACACGCGGATCGCGCCCAGGGCCGTCGGGTCCAACCCGTCGATGAACAGCGTGTACACCGGCGACGTCGGACGCGTCGCGACCACGATATAGTACACCCCCGCCTCGGGGGCCGTGAACGTGATGGGAACCTGCTTGTCACCACCGCCGAAACCCTTGTTCCCCTCGGTATACCGGCCCAGGGTGTCGACCACCTGGCCGGACGAATCCACCAGGTACACCCCGATCCCCGACCCGACGAATCCGAAGAGCACCTGCCCGCGCGACCAGAGCCATTGATCCGGGAATATCGGGTCCACGCCGCCGCTGACCGTGATCGTTTGACCGGCCAACATCGAAACGGCGTAGTAATCCCGGATCCCGGTCTCCTCGTCGGCTTCGTCCGTGTTGCTGGAAAACGCGCCCGGTTTGCCCCACACCGTCAGCCTCCCGGTGGGAGACGTCAGGTAATAGGCCGACGAAAGCGAGTCGTTGCCGTAGTCCAGCCAATATCCATACAGCCAGCCGGAGAAGTTCCGTATGGGCTCGATGTCGGTTGGCGCCCATTTGAATTTGAATTCGTCGAAGGTCCCTTCGCTCCACCACGGGCTGTAGACCCACGCGACGTCGTTCTCGACGAGGATGTTGGAGTCCAGATTTCCGGTCGGAACGTCCAGGAAGTTCATCTTGCCCGAGACGTAAATCGTAGAGTCGATGCTTCCCTCGCCCACCGATCCGCTTCCGCCCTTGAGCACCAGCGTTCCCACGTTGGCGCCCACGTAGGCGTTGCCCCACAGGAACCCGATGTACGCGCGTTCCAGGTTTCCGGGGATGCGGATAAGCCCGGCCACCGTTCCCTGCACCAGGAGGTTTTCCATGCTGCCCTGGTTGACCCAGATCCCCGCGTACAGCGTTCCGCCGGGAAACACGCCGTGCGCGGCAATCGCGAACGACGATTCGTAGTTGACGCCCCAGTAATGGAAGACCGATTCGTTCGACGGCGTGTCAGGCTGCTGGGACCACGGACTGTGGAGCGCGCCGATCAACACGCCGCCGGTTCCGCCCGGCGCCACCGCGCCGAAGCCCGGACTGTCCGGATCGGGGTTGCGGTAGGCGACGTTGAGGAACGGCGTCGCGCCTCCGAACCCGTTGACGAGTTCGCCGTCGAGCCCCGGATGCAGACCGTTGTTGGAGAGCACCGTCACCAGCAACTGCGTGTAGGCGGTGGCGTTGGGGATGTAGATCGCGTAGATTTCCGTCCAACTGCCTTGAACGCCCTGCCCAAGGTTCGGGGCGACCCAGTCGGCTTCGACGAAGGTCCAGCCGCCCGGGGCGTTGTTGTCGGCCTTGCCCGCGAGGGGGCGTCCGCCGGCGACCTCGCTCCAGTCCCAGAACCAGTTGGCCGAGTCGCCGTCCGACGTGTCCAGAACGGCGCCATACGTGCCCGTGGCGATCTGGCTGCCGAGGATGCCCGGAAGGTCCACGATTCCGGTGGGCCAAAACCAGCTTTCGTGAGCAAACAGCTCAGCCGTCACATTGGGGTTCGTGGGGTCGATCAGGTCGATGCGAACCACCTCGCCCTTGGTGTTGTGATAGAGGAAATAATCCCCCACGGTAAGCGTCGTCAGCAGCAGACGCTGTTCCAGACTCTCCAGGGCCGGACGGACGATGTCGTTGTGCTCTTCACCGGACATGCGATACTCCCTATTCATGAATCCAGGTTTCTTCCTACGACTTTACAACGCGCACACGAAGCTCATGCAGAATGGCGGACAGCAACTGGGTCTTTATTATGCCGAAATTTTCTCCAGAGTCAAAAAATTCTCACCCAATCTCGAACTTTTTACTTCCTCCCTATAGTAAACACCCCCAAGGGGTCCGGCAACCATCCACGGTCTCATCCCTGCCGGTGCGCCAAACCTCGCAGCGTGTGGCCTCTGGTCCGGGGGAAGTCCCCGAACAGCCCGACGATGTGGATCCCCTTGTCCACCGTGTGGCGGGCGATCGTTTCCGTATCATTCATATACGGCTGGCCCAGATTGACCGCCGTCAGGCCGCGGCAGTGGCTCATCGGTTCGATGTAATGTTCGCACCGCCCGCAGAAATGGATCGCCCCGCCGCCCAGCGCATCGAAGCACCGCTCGTCCAAAGGCCTGACGAATTCCACGTACGCCTGGGGCGACAGATTCATCAGCGAATCGTTCCGCAGCATGATCGTGCCCTTGTGCATCAGCCCCCAGTGGACGGCGTACGGTGTGCGGTGCGGCACGATCTCGTACCACCGCCGCAGGAACGCGATGTACGTCTCCGTGGCCAGGTTCAGGAAATCCTTCAGCAGCGGCGGGTCCTCATAAAAGGCGTAGAACATGTCGCTGCCCCAGACGACCTCGGCGACGTCGATGGGACCCTGCGCGTCGGGGTGGTACAGCCAGACCCACCGATCGAGCACGGGGAAACGGGCCAGGGTGTCCCTCAACCGGCGGCCACACTCGAACACGCGCCGGCCCAGTCCCGCGTTGAGGTCCGGCAGGCCGCGGTCGAGGAGTCGCCGGATGGCGTCGTCCGACCCCAGCGGTCGGGCGGCCGGTAGCGTGTCCTGCTCATCCGCCATCAAAAACAGCTCGCAGCCGAAGAGCGTCGGTACAATGCCCGTGCCGTAATTGCTCCGCACGCCCAACGCGCCACGCCCGCCGTGCTCGAGCACGTCCGAGACGCCACGGAACTGCTGGAGCAGCATCGCGTCGAAGTCCTCCAGCGTCTCGTTAACGCGAGGCCGGGGCCAGGCCACCTTCGGCGGCGCGGGCGGGCGTTCCGGCGGTAAGAACTCGTCCGTCGGGCACCGGCCGCCCAGAAACTCCACCCACGCCCGCAGCCGATCGGCCTCGCGCGACTCATCAATCCGCCGCTGCAAGTCATTCAGGCAATCGTCAAGAATGCTCATGCGAACTCCTTAGCCACAAGCCACCAGGTATGGCCAGTCCTGTCGATAATTACACGAACTTCGTTTTCACCACATAGCCCAATTCAGGCCCGCTTTCATTGTCGTTTTGGCCTCGTCGTTCCTTACCTCGTGGCTTGTGGCTAGTGGCTCGCTTCCTTCTTACAAATGCTTCTCGAAGAACGGATATACCTCGGTGCCAACCCACTTATGGCCGCCGTCGAACGTCGCCAGGGCGAGGTGATCCTCGCGGCTGAGAAGCGCGTACGCCCGTCGCGCGATGTCCAGTTGCCCCCTCACGTTCGCCAGTCCGCTGGGGCCGTTGAGGGCGTCTCGCAGCCCCGTCTCCACGATGAATGGCCGCGGCGCGATCAGGGCGGCGATATCGCCCATGTCGAAATGCCGCCACATGTCCGGCACGTAATTGCACGCGCAGTTTTCACTCATCGTCAGCAGCGACTCCAGCACACCGTAGAAATACCCGCTCGAACAGGCGCACGCGATCCGTTCGTCGACGGCGGCCAGGTAGAGGGTCTGCAACCCGCCGCCGGAAAGCCCCGCGCACCCGATCCGCCGCGCGTCGCAGTCCGGGCGGGCGGCGATGTGGTCGCACAGTTTCACCAGATCCCACACGCTCATGCCGGCCGCGCTGCGACCCAGCGGAATGCCCATGTGATTGATGAGGTAACAGGAACACTTCCACTCCTGGTCCTGCTTGGGTTTCTCGGCCCGTTCGTTGAACCCGCGGGCGTCGGGGCAGAACACGATGTAGCCCCGCTTGACGAAATCCTCCCCGTGCTGGGCGTTGTACTCGCGGAAGTCCTTGTCCGCGTTGGCGGCCTGCCGCACTCCGGCGACACTTTCCTTCATGGTGGCCGTGTGACCGTGCGGACAAATCACCGCCGGCCGACGCTCGCCGGGCGCCATGCCCGCCGGACGGAGCACGTACAGCGGCACGTATACCTTCTCTTCCGTCTGAAGCACGCACTTGGTCCGCGTGTAGCCGTCGAGGGGTTCGGTGTCGAGTTCGAAAAATTTGTTGCCGCAGCCGTCGAAGGTGTCGAACCCCAGCAGCCGCCGCAACAACGCCCGCGATTGGTCCTGCCACGCGAGCAGTTCGTCCGGGGCCGACCCGGAAAACCGCCGCCGGCAGCCTTGCCTGGCGAACACATCCTTCATCTGCTCCAGGCAGGTGAGAAACCCGTTGTCGTTGGGAATGTCGGGGTGGGTAATCATGGAAGTATACCTTTCGAAAATGGCTCCGCCTTTTTGCGTTGTCGAACGTTGATATACACGAACAAATCACAAAATTTCAAACAACAAATTCCAAACGGCGACACCACGCGTCAAGGCGCGTGGCGTCGCCGTTTGGGTTTTGGGATTTGCCGTTTGGAATTTATTTCGGATTTCGTGCTTCGGATTTCGGATTTAACGGCTACCGTCTCCGCCGCAGCAGGGTCAACCCGCCGAGCGTCAGCAGGGTCATCGTCACCGGTTCGGGGATTGCGGTGGCGAAGGCCTGGAACTCCGTGATGCCGTAGTTTGCGTCGTTGAATATCCACCAGTTGGCCGCGTCGGCGGACGTGCCGTCGGCCGGCGGCATCGTGACCGTGAGGTAGGCCGGGCTGAGGAACGGCGCGCTCAGTTCGTACCGGCAGTACTGCGTCGAGACCTCGCTGATGTAGATCCGTTCCGTTCGCGTCCCGTCGCCGATGTCCACCCACTTGGGCAGATCGCGCGTGTGCGCGTCGCCGGCGAACCCCAGTCCGATGGACCCGACGGTTTCGGGCAGATTGGCGGGATCGTACGTCACTTTCAGCATGTCCCGTTCGGCGGCGGCGTTGCGCGTCCAGTACGGGGACGTCCCCGTTCCGACTGCGGCGATCTGTCCGTCGATCGTCTTTTCAGGCGCGTGGATCAGCGGATTGTTCATCGACGCCGTGACACCGGGAAGCACATTGTAATTCACATCGGCCTCGCCGACCGCCTTGGCGGTGAAGTTGTACGTGATCACGCCGAAATTGGTGTCCGCGTTTCCGTCATGCATCGACTGCACCGCCAGCACCAGGTACGAGTTGCTGGCCAGGATCGGACCGCCGAGCAGCTCGACGAAATCGAGCTTCTGCCAGTCCTGCGTGTAGGCCAGCTCGATCTCGACGTAGGTTGTCGGGCCGGTGTAGGCGTGGAGCACCCAAGGCCGCTTCCGATCGGTTCCGGTATCCGCGAACTGCGTCAGTTCCAGCGTGTACACCTCGACGGGACCGTCCCACTGGGCGCCAAAGTATCCGCGCCCGGCGCTGGGCGACATCCCGATCGCGGGACCGACCGGACCATACACGTAGCCGTACACGTCGTCCGAAAACACACCAGGGGAATTGAACCCGCCGGTCCGGCTGGTGTAGTCCACCCAGTCGCCGATCACCCAGTCCGCCCGCACCGAGGCCGCGGGAACCGCCAACGCCGCCGCCAGAATGGTCAATCCAAGCACTCGCGTCATCGCATCCATCCTTTCTGTATCCGTTTGTCACGGGAAGTATGACACCGTTATTTCCGCCGCCGCAGCGCCAGGCCGCCGATCGTCAACAGGGTCATCGTCGCCGGTTCGGGAACCGCCGCGAAGGCCTGGAACTCCGTGATGCCGAAGTTGCGGTCATTGCGGACGATCCAGGCGGACAGGTCGTCACCGCGCGGCATGAGCAGCGTCAGTTCCGTCACGCCCACCAGCGGGCCGTCGGGCAGCTCATATCGGCCGTACGCCAGCATCCCCGGTTCCAGTTCGATCCGCTGCTTCCGTGAGAGGTCTCCGTCGGGAACGATCTCCACCCACAGGGGGCAGTCTCGCCGCCCCGAATCCGCGTCTCCCTCGAAGGCCAACCCGATGGAACCGATGGTCCTGGGGCCGTCATACGTCACGATCAACTCGTTGGTCACGACCCCGCTCGCGTCGCGCGTCCAGAACATCATGGTGTCGCTGCCCCAGGTGGCGATTTTGTTGTCGTTCGTCCGCTCGGGACTGTTCCACAACGCGCCGGTCAGTTTCACCTCCACGGCGTCCAGATTGACGTTCACATCGGCCGGACCGACGGCCTTGGCGTCGAATCCATAGGACATCACGCCGAAATTCGCGTCGTTCCCGCCCGGATGCATCGTCTGCACGGCCAGCAGCAGGTAGGAATTTTCCGCGTAGATCGGCTGCCCGCCGTTGAAGGGCCGCAGGTCGATGGGCTGATCCCACGCGCCCTGCTGATTGGGCAGGCGAATCTCGACGTACTTCGTCGGGTCGGTGTTGGTGTAAAGGTACACCGTGTCCGGGCAGGATCTGCCCGAATCGACCAGTTGATTCATTGACAGCGAATAGACCTCCACCGGACCGGCCCACTGGGCGCCAAAGAAACCATGATATGCGTCCCAGGGATCGACAGGCCCATACACATGCCCGAGCGTTCCTTGATGATTCACCGCGTTGAACGATCCGATCGGAACGACGTTTCCGCCGAAATTTCCGCTCAACATCGTGTTGTAATCGGCGAAAAAATTCACATCCGCGCCGACCGTCCACTCCGCCTGGACCGGCGCCACAACCATCGCCAACGCCACCGTCGCAACCATCGAAACCATGAAACGATTCATCGCAGCTCCTTATCGCATGACATGTTCGCGGGATTCGCCAATTTCTCCACTGGGATCATCCTGGCATACCAAAATGATTGTAACCGGCCTGGGATTTCTGGCAAGCGGTTTTCGTGTTTTCCCGCATTGACTGGCGCCGGGTGGTCGATATATACTGTGTGCCATTATCCGGCGCGACGAGCGCGCCGGGCTTACCGGTTGGAGAGTGCATGCGAACGTTCCAGAATCGTTCTGGTCAGACCCGCCTGTCCCAGGCCGCGGTCAGCGTTCGCGCCGGTATCATTGCCGACCTCCATCCCCTCGCGTAGACCATTGCGCGCTCCCGCCACAGTGACAAGCGACCAGCGACATGTGACAAGAGAAGGAAAATCTTGTCTTTCATCACCGTGAATTTGAACGAGAACGACAGCGCAGACAGGACATTCCTTCTCTTACCGCTTGTCACTTGTCGCTAGTCGCTGCCCCGAAACCCACAAAACAATCAACAACGAGTACCCATGAATACCAAAAGAATCCACGTATACGACACGACGCTTCGCGACGGCAGCCAGGCCGAGGGCGTCAGTTTTACTTTGCAGGACAAGCTTTCGATTGCCCGCGCCCTGGATGAACTGGGCGTCGATTACATCGAGGGCGGCTATCCGCTGTCCAATCCGAAGGACGAGGCCTTTTTCGTCGAAATCCGCAAGCAGCCGCTGCGACACGCGAAAATCGCCGCCTTCGGCATGACACGCCGCAAAGGGATCGCCGCCTCCGCCGACGAAGGCATGGCCGCCCTGCTGTCCAGCGAAGCGCCCGCCGTCACCATCGTCGGAAAAAGCTGGGACCTGCACGTCCACGAGGTTCTCCGCGTCAGCGAACAGGAAAATCTCGACATGATCGCCGAGTCGGTCGCCTATATCGCCCAGGCCGGGCGGGAGGTCGTCTACGACGCCGAACACTTTTTTGACGGATTCGCCGCCAATGGGGACTACGCGCTCCAGACGCTCCGGGCCGCCCTCCAGGCCGGCGCGACCACGCTGTGCCTGTGCGACACCAACGGCGGATCGACGCTCGAACGGATCGCCGGAACGCTGCGCCGCGTTGTCCTCGAATTTCCCGGCGTGGTGTTGGGCATCCACACACACAACGACTGCGGACTGGCGGTCGCCAACACGCTGACGGCTGTGCGGCACGGCGCGACGCACGTGCAGGGCACCGTCAACGGCATCGGCGAGCGTTGCGGAAACGCCGATCTGACCGCCGTCATCACCAACCTGGCCGTCAAGTACGACAACGCCTACGAACTGCTCGCGCCGGGTTCGCTGGCCCGCTTGACGCAAACCAGCCGCTACGTCTACGAGGTGGCGAACCTGAACCTGCGCGAGAATCAGCCGTTCGTCGGGTCGGCCGCGTTCGCCCACAAGGGCGGCATGCATGTGCACGCGGTGCAGCGCGTCGCGCGGTCGTACGAGCACATGGACCCGTCCACCGTCGGAAACGCGCGGCGGATCCTGGTGAGCGAACTGTCGGGCGTGAGCAACATCGCCGCGACGGTGGGCGCGAAGTTCGGAATCGCCGACGACAAACCCGCCCAACGGAAAATCCTCAACGCCGTTATGAAACTGGAAAACGAAGGCTACCAGTTCGAGGCCGCCGAGGCGAGCTTCGACGTGCTGATCCGCAAAACCCTCGGCGGCGACTGGTATCGCACGCTGTGGACGCTGGACCACTACCGCAGCATCATCCTGCGGACCAACGGCCTCAAACCGGTGACGGAAGCGACGGTGAAACTGACCGTGGACGGCGAGCTGTGGCACACGGTGGCGGAAGGCAACGGCCCGGTGGATTCGCTGTACAAAGCCCTGTGCACGGCCTTGAGCGGCCATTGGCCGTTGCTGGAAACCAGCCTGCATTTGATGGACTACAAAGTCCGCGTGGTGAACACCGCCGCCGAGACGGCCGCCCGGGTCCGCGTGGTGATCGACTGGCGGGACGCCGTCACCGGCAAGCTCTTCGGTTCGGTCGGCGTGTCGGAAAACATCCTCGACGCCTCCTGGCAGGCCATCACCGACGCGGTGGAGTACAAGCTGCTCAACGACGGCATTGTTTGACTGGACCGGTCAGTATACAATTACAGGTGACAAACCGCAGGAGAATACACATGACAACCACCCGCGAACGCAAACGGCCTGTCAAGGCCGCCGCGAAACCCCAGCGCAAGCGCACTCCCGCCCGACATGCGGCGCCAAGGCCTTCCACGAACACCGACCTGGGATACGGCTTGACGCTCCACAATGAACACGGCGACCGATTCATGGCGCTCCCGGAAACCGAGCGGGAACGGATCGTCGACGACTTCATGGACTATGTTCGCCGTGCCATGGATGGCACAACCATGGAGGAATACCGTACCGAACGCCGACGGGAGGCCGAACGTGACTAGATTCGTGCTGGACACCTCCGTACTGATGGCCATCGCTCAAAACGAGCCAGGCGCCGCCGAGGCGCTGACCTATCTAAAAAACAACAGATGCGTCATGCACGAAGTCAACGTGAGCGAATTGTGTTTCACGCTTCCACGCAAGCACCCATCCAAGTTCACCCCGACGAAAACTCGCGCGTGGCTTGATCGTTTAGGCGTCCGTGCGATCAGCGGATTTTCGCCCGACCTGGGACGCCTTGTGGCCGATATCCGCACACAGAATCAGGCCTTGAATCTTGGCGACGGCGTAGCCATGGCGACCGCGTTTCTTATGGACACTCCGGTCTTGACCGCGGAAAAAGCATTCGCCAAATCGCCGACGTTTGCCAAGGTGGAGTTGATTCGCTAACACGTCACGACCCTCTCTCGCCCGCGTAGTGGGTGCACATCCGCATGGCTATTGACGTGCCGGGAACCGACCGATACTATACTATTATCATGGTTGCGGCTGACTACAACACGACGTTTTCCTTGTCGGATTTCTCCCGGCGGGTCGTTGTTGCGCGGGCGGCGACAATCCCCGTCGCTGTACGGTAGGGACGCTCGCCGCGTCCTCGCGTGCGTCCCATTCCCGAATGATTTTCTGTGGCGTTTGCCGTCTATCACTTTGCCTGGCGCCTACAGGTTCAGTATGATCCACGAATCGCACCCGCAAACAAGAAACGAGTGAACGAAATCATGACCACCGAATTGGCCAAAATCTACGATCCGAAATCCGTCGAACAGCCGATCTACGACCTCTGGCGGCAGCACGGGGCCTTTGACGCCGATCCCGCCGCCGCCAATCCCGACGGCTCGGCCAGACCGTCCTACTGCATCGTCATTCCGCCGCCCAACGTGACGGCCCCGCTGCACCTGGGGCACGCCCTCAACAACACGCTCCAGGACGTGCTGGTCCGCTGGCGGCGCATGCAGCAGTTCAACACGCTCTGGATGCCCGGTACCGACCACGCGGGAATCGCCACGCAGACCGTCGTCGAAAAACGCATCCTGGCCGAGGAAGGACGACGACGCACCGAATTCGAACGCGCCGAGTTCGTCGGACGCATCCAGGCCTGGAAGGACCAGTACGAGGCCCGCATCCTGGCCCAGCTCCGCACGATGGGCTGCTCCTGCGACTGGCGACGCACCCGCTTCACCATGGACGACATCTGCGCCACCGCCGTCCGCGAGACGTTTTATCGACTCTTCCGCGACGGCCTGATCTACCGCGGAAAACGACTGGTCAACTGGGACCCCGCCACCCAAACCGTCCTGGCCGACGATGAAGTGGAACACGAGAGCGTCAACGGGCATTTCTACTACTTGCGGTACCCGCTGGTGGAACCGGTGGAGATGGATGGTCAGGTCATTACGCATGTGACCGTCGCAACGACACGGCCCGAAACCATGCTTGGCGACACGGCCGTGGCGATGAATCCTCGCGACCCGCGGGCGAGTTACTTCAAGGGCAAAAAAGTTTGCCTGCCGATTGTCCAACGCATCATTCCGATCATTGAGGACGATCACGTCGTGCTGCCGGACCCCGAGTCCGCCGACGAAAAGGCTCGTTTCTCGACAGGATTCCTCAAAGTCACACCCGCGCACGACACCAACGACTATGAAATCGGGCAGAGGCATACAAAGACCATCTGCAAAACCGTCGCGCCGCCGACCTATTCCGGGTTAATGACGCCGTACGTGCAAATCAATGTGCTCGCTCCCGACGGCACGATCAGTAACAAACACGGCTGGACCGACTGGGAAGCGATCAAAAATTCCGACGTCGAAGCGTTCATCGGTATGGACCGATTCGAAGCCCGCAAGACCATCGTCGAGTGGTTCCGCACGGAAAAGCTGCTCGAAAATGTCCGCGACTACACCCACGAGGTCGGCCACAGCTACCGCAGCCACGTGCCGATTGAACCGTACCTCAGCGACCAGTGGTACATCGCCGTAAAGAAATCCCGCGTCACCGACGACGCGTGCCACGACAACACCGATGTACCCAAAACCAGCCTCGCGGGTCTGGCGCTTGCGCCGTTGCTGGACGGTCGGGTGAAGTTCACACCCGACCGTTACGCCAACAACTACCGCGTCTGGCTGGAAAATCTTCGAGATTGGCCGATTTCCCGCCAGCTCTGGTGGGGACACCAGATCCCCGTCTGGAGCCGCGCCATGAATCTTCGTAATCCTTCCACCATGTTTGTGACGGACGGTGACATTCAGAAGGAGCATGACGATCTCCACGACCTGCTGCTCTCCACCGATGCCCTGGCCTACCGTGTCGACAGCGACAGCCGCCACACGTACGCCTGTGTCGCGCCAGGTCATCCGGAGATCGAAACCGCCCTCGAAGCCCTCGGTTTCACCCGCGACAGCGACGTCCTCGACACTTGGTTCTCCTCCGCCCTGTGGCCGTTCTCCACGCTCGGTTGGCCGGAGCGGACGTCCGAATTCGCCACCTACTACCCCGGCCACGTGCTCTGCACCGCGCGCGAAATCATCACGCTCTGGGTCAGCCGCATGGTCATGATGGGCCAGTACTGTGTGGGTGACATCCCCTTCTCCGACGTGTTCATCCACGCGATGATCCAGGACGGTGAAGGCCGGAAAATGTCGAAAAGCCTCGGAAACGGCATCGACCCGCTGGACATCATCGACAGCCACGGCGCC
>Ga0123353_10002622_pt1 | contig 22392 bp, 19 predicted proteins | sample TergutLab28metaG_3_FD_92763 | JGI IMG/M metagenome (GOLD analysis project Ga0123353, IMG submission 92763) | Labiotermes labralis P3 segment gut microbial communities from Petit-Saut dam, French Guiana - Lab288 P3 | ecosystem: Host-associated > Arthropoda: Insects > Digestive system > Gut ... | reverse complement strand
GGGCAACACGGGTGCCATCCAAACGCAGGTTTCGAACAATCCGAACGCCATCGGATACATGTCCTTCTCGGACGTGGATGAGGACATTGTGAAAACCGTTCCCTATGAAGGCGTCGCCATCTCTGTTGCCACCCTGAAAGACGGCAGCTATCAGCTGAAGCGCGAATTCTTCCTCCTTGTAAAGGAAGGTGTAACGCTCTCCGCTGAGGCACAGGCCTTTATCGATTTCGTGCTCGGCGCGGCGGGAAAGCAGATCATTCAGGACAACAAACTTCTGACCATTGATTAAATTTCCCTCCTCAAATGATTGCGGCGCGTTCTCCTTCATGGCGCGCCGCAATTGAAGCGTTCGGAGCAAACATACAATATGGAACAAAACATCTCCATCATCGGCGGCAAAAAGGCAAAATCCGCTGTTGAAAAAACCATGCATATCGTCTTTCTCGTCTGCGGCCTGGCCGCAGTGATTTGCGTTATATGCATGACGCTGTATATGATCGTATCCGGCGGTCCTGCCATTGCCAAGATCGGCGTAACTAAATTCCTGTTCGGGCAGATCTGGAAGCCACAGATCGGCGAATACGGCATTGCACCGATGATACTGTCCAGTATACTCGCCACCTTCTGCGCCATTCTGATCGCGCTGCCCGTGGGCGTTCTGGTCGCGGTATTTCTTGCGAAATTGAGCCCCGGTCGACTTTCCGCAGGTTTGCGTATGATTTTCGATCTGTTGGCGGGCATACCCTCCGTCGTCTACGGGCTTCTCGGGATGATCCTGATCACCCCCCTGCTCTTCCGCTTGCAGGAGCAGATGGGCTTGCCCATGGGCGGGAGCTTGCTTGCGGCTATTATCATTTTAATCATTATGATATTGCCCACCATCATCAGCGTATCCGAAACTGCCATACGTGCCGTCCCCAAACAATATGAGGACGCTTCCCTCGCGCTGGGCACGACAAAGCTGCAAAGCATTTTCCGTGTCACGGTTCCTGCCGCAAAGAGCGGCATTGTCGCAGGTATGGTGCTGGGCGTGGGGCGCGCCATCGGCGAAGCGATGGCGGTCATTATGGTGGCGGGCAATGCCGCCATTATGCCCGAATTCCTGCGCCCCGTCCGGTTTTTGACCACATCCATCCCCTTTGAATGGGACTATTCCAGCGGCCTGCACCGCGAGGCCTTGTACGGGATCGGATTGGTTCTGTTTGTATTTATTATGATCATCAATGTTGTTCTGAACCGCATTTTGAAACAGGGCGCAGGGGATAGGGAGTAGGGCATGGAAACGATTTCAGATAAACTTTCCAACAACCGAAAGATCACCTATAGAAAGCGGCGTCCCTTTGAAAAGATCGTTTACGGTGTGATTTGGCTGCTCGCCATAGCCGTGCTTGCGCTGGTTCTGTATTTTATCGCCACCATTCTGATACGCGGCATCCCCGCCATTTCGTGGACTTTCTTGACCACTGCGTCCAATCCGATCAAGCAAACAACAGGCATATTCCCCAGTATCGCGAACACGCTCTACATTATTTTCTTCACGCTTCTGCTCTCCGTCCCCATTGGCGTGGGCGGCGCGATCTATCTGAACGAATATGCCGCAAACAAACGGCTGGTGCGCATCATTGAATTCGCGACGGAAACCCTCGCGGGCATTCCCTCCATACTTTACGGTGTCTTTGGCTATGTCGCCTTTTGTATTCTTTTCGATTTGAAAGTATCGCTTATAGCAGGTGTCCTTACATTGACCATTATGGTACTGCCCATCATGATACGCACCTCGCAGGAAGCTTTGCGCGCCGTGCCCAAGAGCTACCGCGAGGGCGCGCTCGGCATCGGCGCGACAAAGTGGTATATGGTGCGCACCATACTGTTGCCCTCTTCATTGAAGGGCATCTTAACAGGCATAATCCTCAGCATCGGGCGCATGGTGGGCGAAAGCGCAGCTTTGCTGCTGGTCGCGGGCAACTCGGCCAATTATATGCCACAGGCCAATGTCTTTGCACAGATGGCAGGCTCCGGCTCCACGCTCTCCGTGGAACTCTATACCTATGCCACTTCCCGAGGCAGAAATGACATTGCCTTCGGCATCGCGGCGGTGCTGATTGTGATTGTAATTGCATTGAATCTGTTGACGCGGACAGTTGCGAGAAAGTTGAACAAAAAATGAGCATAAAGATACACACGGCGAACCTGAATCTCCACTACGGAGAAGTGCACGCACTGAAAAACGTCGCCTTGGATGTTGAAAACCGGCAGGTGACCGCATTGATTGGCCCCAGCGGCTGCGGAAAATCTACCTACCTCAAAACGCTGAACCGCATGAACGACACGGTGCAGGGTGTAAGGATTGTAGGGGATGTATTTTTGGATGGCGAAAACGTCTACGGAAGAGGTGTGGACGTAACCATCTTGCGTAAAAAAGTCGGCATGGTGTTTCAGGCGCCCAATCCTTTTCCCATGAGTGTCTACGATAATATCACTTTTGGCCCGCGTATGCACGGCGTGAAAAAGCGGATTGTGTTGGATGAGATTGTAGAGAAAAGCCTAATGGACGCTGCCATTTGGGATGAAGTGAAGGACAGGCTGAAAAAATCCGCGCTCGGGCTTTCGGGCGGGCAGCAGCAGCGGCTCTGCATCGCGCGGGCACTGGCGACACAACCGGAGGTGCTGCTGATGGACGAACCGACCAGCGCGCTGGACCCCATCTCCACATTAAAAATCGAGGAACTGGTAACGAGCCTGAAACAGAAGTACAGCATCGTTATTGTCACCCATAATATGCAGCAGGCGGCGCGTATCTCGGATTACACCGCGTTCTTCCTGCTGGGCGAGCTGATTGAAAGCAACAAAACCGAGACCGTTTTTTCAAGGCCGAAAGACAGGCGCACCGAAGATTATATCACTGGACGCTTCGGATAAAACACTGTAAAATAAAGATACACAAATCTTCTATCGGAGGACAATTTGAGTAAGACCATCTTTATTGTCGAGGACGATGAAAACATCCGCGTGTTGGTGAATATGGCGCTGACTTCCTTTTCCTACGCCGCCGTTGCCTTTGACAACGCAGAGGACGCGCTGGCGGCGACTGCGACCCAAGCGCCTGATATGTTTTTGCTCGATATCATGCTGCCGGGCATAAGCGGCCTGGAAGCGATAAAGCAAATCCGAAATAATTCCAAAACCCGGCATGTGCCTATTATCCTGCTCACGGCAAAGGATACGGAGTTGGACAAGGTTATCGGTCTTGACTGCGGCGCGGATGACTACCTCGCCAAGCCCTTCGGCGTGATGGAATTGGGCGCGCGCATCCGTTCTGTTTTTCGCAGAACAGGGCAAGGCGTCCCTTCGCCTGTAAATGAAATTTTTATTGGAAATTTGTATATCAATCTTGACACCAGGGAGGTGCTTCTGAGTAGCCAACCGCTTGACTTCACCTACAAGGAATATGAGTTGCTCCTGCTGCTCATTCGTGAACGTGGCAGGGTGGTACCACGCGAGGAACTTCTGCAAAAAATATGGGGAGTTGATTTTGTGGGCGAATCCCGCACTTTGGATATCCATATCCGTTCCTTGCGGCAGAAGCTGGGCGACGATGCAGAACATCCCACCTATATCAAAACCGTGCGGAATGTAGGCTATAGATTCATTGGGGAGCAGCAGCAATGAAAAAAGCAATCTATACCCGACTGATGGTGCTGTCCTGCGCAGCGGTTTTGATTTGCAGTCTGGTCGCCGCTATGCTCTATGCCGTTTATACGGAAAATCTGACAAAGGAATGGCTGACAAAGCTTACGTTGTCTGTGGCGGAAAACTACAGCTATGATTCCGATGTGCTTTCCGTATCGAAGGCAGCGGGGAACAACCGAATTACCATCATCGCCCCAGATGGGACGGTATTGGTAGATTCTCAAAGCGATGCCGCCGCAATGGAAAACCATGCGGAGCGGGAGGAGGTCAAATACGCCAAAGAGGGCAGCGTGGCGATTGCCATGCGCACCAGTTCCACCCTGGGGGAAAAGTTTATGTACGCGGCCATCAAAACCGAGGGTGGCAATATATTAAGGCTTGCACACAGCTATTCGGGTGTGTTATCCAACTTGGGGGTTCAACTTCCGGCCATTCTGATTGCGATAGTCGTGGCGCTTGTACTATCGTTGATTTTAGCGGGGAAGTTTTCCAAAGCGGTTACACGGCCATTTGAAAACATGGTAGACGCGCTGTCTGCGCATGAATACGAAAAACTGCGACACGGCAGTTCCCCCTATTATGAGATCGATAAGATTATGCAGGGCTTACAGGAGTTACTGCGGAAAATCACCGAATCGAACGTAAAACTGCAAGAGGAACGCGAAAAGGTTGACTACATCCTGTCCAATATGTCCGAAGGCTTCGTTTTGATAGACAGTAAAAAGGATGTTTTGCTATGCAATCGCAGTGCCAAAGAGTTTTTTTCCTGTGATAGCGATGGTAAGCCTGAAAATATCTATCATCTGACGCGCAGTCAGACTGTCTGTCGCGCCATACAATCTGCAATAGAAAGCCAACAATCCTCAGCCTTTGATTTGGAGCTTGCCGAAAGGCGAATTGTTAATATCTATGTGTCCCCTGCTGAAACAACCGAGCAGGCATTTGGCGCGGCCATACTGCTGGTGGATATGACTGCCGAGAAACGATTGGAGCAGCAAAAGCGCGACTTCTTTTCCAACGCTTCGCATGAACTGAAAACGCCCGTCACTTCCATTTTGGGGTTTTCCGAAATGCTGAATCGGGGACTTGTGACAAGCGAATCTGAAAAAGCTGTCGTTATGGGCAGGATTGAAACCGAGACAAAAAGGTTATCAGAGTTGATTCACGATATCTTGACTATCTCCAAGCTGGAATCGAATAACAGCCATGCCGAACAGACGGATTTCTATTTCAGCGAGGCCATCCGAGAAGCGGTCAGTTCCCTTTCCCCGTTGGCTGAGCAAATCACTGTCGAAATCAACTTGGATTTGGACGATATCCTTATCCGCGCAAACAAACGGCAGTTCTACGAGCTCTGCGTGAATCTGATCGAAAATGCGATCAAATACAACAAGCCGGGTGGCAGGGTGGACATCTCCCTGAAAGCGGAGACAGGAAACGCCACCCTTACCATAACAGATACCGGCATAGGCATTCCGCCCGCATATCAGGCGCGGGTCTTTGAACGCTTCTTTCGCGTGGACTACGGCAGGGATAAAAAAGCGGGCGGCACCGGACTGGGCCTCGCCATCGTCAAGCATATTGTCGGCATATATGGCGGGAAAATATCTTTGCAAAGTGAGAGAGACAAGGGAACGACAATAGTGGTCTCATTGCCCGGAAAAAAATGACCTTGCACTTTGCGAATGAACATGGTATATTCCATTTGCTATAAAAATATAAGGATTTACCATGGAAGAAAACATGCACATCGATCAAATAGAACTTTCCGAGCTCCTGCAAATCCGCCGGGATAAGCTGGCGGCTTTGCAGGAGGGGGGTGCGGATCCCTTTGCCATCACTACCTTTGGGCAGAGCCAGCATGCTGCGGAGGTGTTGGCGGATTTTGATGTGTTTGCGGGGAAGGAAGTGTCCGTAGCCGGGCGCATGCTTTCGCGGCGCATTATGGGCAAGGCGAGCTTCGCGCATGTGCAGGACAAGACCGGCATTTTGCAGTTTTACGCGCGGCGCGAGGATGTGGGCGAGGAAGCTTATGCCGCGTTCAAGCAGATGGATATTGGGGATATTATCGGCGTGGCGGGTACCGTGTTTCAGACGCGCACGGGCGAAACTTCGGTGCACGCTGCAAAGATTACGCTGTTGAGCAAGTCCCTGCGTCCCTTGCCAGAAAAATTCCACGGGCTCAAAGACCCCGAACTGCGCTATCGCCAGCGCTTTGTGGATTTGTTTGTGAACGCCGAGGTGCGGGAGAATTTCTTTAAGCGCAGTGCGATACTCTCCGAGATTCGCGACTTTATGAACGGACGCGGTTTTATCGAGGTGGAGACGCCCGTGCTGAACACGGTCGCTTCCGGCGCGGCGGCGCGGCCCTTTGTGACGCGGCACAATACGCTGGACATCGATATGTATCTGCGCATTGCCACGGAACTGCATTTGAAAATGTGCATAGTCGGCGGTTTGGAGCGGGTGTATGAGATAGGCCGTCTCTTCCGCAACGAGGGCATGGACGCGACCCACAACCCCGAGTTTACGACCATCGAGGCATACCAAGCCTTTACGGACTACAACGGCATGATGGAACTTTGCGAGGAACTGATGGCCGCCTGCTGTCGCAGGGTCTGCGGGGGAACGCGCATCACCTATCAGGGACAGGATATAGACCTGACGCCGCCCTTTGCGCGCGTGACGATGAACGATGCGGTGAAGGGCGTGACGGGAGCCGATTTTATGGGTTGTGCCACGGACGAGGAGGCGCGCGCGTTGGCGAAATCCCTGCATTTGGAACTGAAAGACAAGACCGCCACCCGCGGACAGGTGCTGGCCGCCGCCTTTGACGCGTTTGCGGAGGAGACGCTGGTCCAGCCCACCTTTGTCACGGAGTATCCGGTCGAAATCTCCCCCCTTGCCAAGCGCAAGCCGGGCGACCCCGACGTCACCGAGCGCTTTGAGCTCTTTATCGCGGGGCATGAATACGCGAACGCATTTTCGGAGTTGAACGACCCCATAGACCAGCGGGAGCGCTTTGCGCAACAGGCGCGCGAGCGCGCGAAGGGCGACGCCGAAGCCATGATGGTGGACGAGGACTTTATGCTCGCGTTGGAATACGGCATGCCCCCGACGGGCGGCATCGGCATCGGCATAGACCGCTTGGTGATGCTGCTGACCGACAGCGCGACGATACGGGATGTACTGCTCTTCCCGACGATGAAGCCGAAAGGGAACGGGTAAAACGAATGGACAAGAGACAGTTGGGGCTGTCTCTTTTTTATGAATTGATGTAAAACTGTTGCGCCGCTTTTGCATTTGGAGTATACTCAATTTGGGGTAATGAGACCTTCATATCAGCAGTAAAATTTAAGATAAGTATTGGCACCCTTCCACTATCGTAATGAGGAACGGCACGGACCGTTTATCGTTAATAGACATTAAGCCATGGAGGTGGACGATATGGCAAGATCTTGTTCAAACTGCGACACCCAGCCAAATGGCAAAAGAAAAAACAGGGCTCCGTTTATCTTGCGCGCTATCGCGCTGGTTTTGATGGTGCTCCTCATCTATGGCTGTACGCCCCCGGCAAGAACGCCGGATGCAACAAATCCTCCCGTTGCGGATTTAACCGAATCTCCCGTTGAAAAAAGCGAAACGCCTGTACCCGACACGCCCGAAACATGGGCGGTCTATTGGTATTTGTGCGGCAGCAATTTGGAGTCCGAATACGGGCTCGCTACGGCCGATCTGGTGGAAATGCTGCAGGTCACCCTGCCCGAAAACGTGACCGTCGTCATTGAAACGGGCGGTTCGGAAAGCTGGGACAACGATGTGGTGGATCCGACGATGCTGGAACGCTATGTTTACAGCGGGGACGAATTTACATGGGCCGAATCCATTCCTTTGGCCAGTATGGGCGATCCCGAGACCCTGGCGGCGTTCCTGCGTTACTGCAACGAGAACTATCCCGCCGATAAGCAGGCGCTTATACTCTGGGATCACGGCGGCGGCAGTATATACGGCATGGAATTTGACAGGCTCCACGACAACGATTTTTTGACCTTGCCGGAACTCGGGGCCGCGCTGGCAGCCGCGCCCGCCGCGTCCGGGGCCTATGAGCTGGTCGGCATGGATGCCTGCCTGATGGCGACAGTGGAAGTTGTGGAGGTTCTGCACGGCCATGCGCGCTATCTGGTGGCCTCGCAGGAGATTGAGCCGGGCATAGGCTGGGATTACAGCGGCCTGTTCGGGGCACTGGCGGTGGATCCGGCCATGGACGGTGCGGAATTGGGCAGGGCCATTTGCGACAGCTATTATGCCGCCTGCGTTGCGAAATACGGCGCTGCGAATGAGATCACTCTCTCGGTGACCGATTTGAGCCGCGCCGACGCGCTTTTGGCCGCATATAAGGCCGTGGGCGACGAAGCCTTGCTGATGGCCGTAAAGGAAAAGCATACCTATTTCAGCAAATTCGGGCGGGCGGCCCGCAACGCGCAGGTGTACGGCAAGGGCGACTATGAGATGGTCGATTTGGGCGACTTGCTGGCAAAGGCAGAGTATCTGCTGCCGCAGAGCGGGCAGGCGCTGCGCGACGCGCGCAATGATTGCGTAATCTATCAGGTCAAGGGAAATTACCGCGCGCGGGCGAGCGGGCTGGCCTGCTATTACAACCTGACCGGGGAAGCGGGCTCCACGGCGCGCTACCAAACCCTCGATACTGCCCTGCCGTTCACCTATTACCACGCCTATGCCGCCGGGAGCGTGTTGCCTGACGAAGCCGTGACCTATATTTACGGGCTCGCGGCAGAGCTGGGAGAGCCCGCGCCGCAGATTGATCCGCTGCCCCCCTTGGATGAGATGGGGCTCAGCGGCTTCCCGGTCACCGTCGGCCCAAGCGGTCGCTGGCAGATGGATTTGGGGCCGGACCGAGCTTCCAACATAGCCGCAGTGTTCGTCAAGCTGATGTGGATATCCATGGATGATGACGGCGAAGAAGTGTTCCGCGCATCGTTCGGCACCAACCGCGATTTGACGGCGGATTATACGAACGGCCTGTTCATCGAGGACTTCCGAGATACCTGGGGCAGCATAGACGGCATGAATGTGTATATGGAGCCCATCGATATGGAACCGGGGCGCATCCTGTATGCCGTGCCGATACTGTTGAACAACGAGGAGTATTTCCTGCATGTAGGCTACACCTACGATATCGGCGGCAACGGAGAGTACGAGATACTCGGCGCTTGGAAGGCCGATGACGCGGAGCAGGGCATGGCCAGCAAAACCTTCCGCCAGCTTGCGTTGGGGGACGAGGTGAAGCCACTTCACTATATCATGTTCCAAAACGCCTTCGGCGAGTGGTACATAGACTATCCGCCCTTGCCGATGGGCTTTGCCGTGGTGAGCGAGGACACCCGTTTCTATGACAGAACTGTGGGGAATGGCTATTTCGCGCTGATTTTTGAGATGATCGATTATGCCGGCAATCACTATCAGTCCGGGCAGGCCAGTTTCTTTGTGGAAAACGGCATCGTCACACGCCTGCCGGGTGGCTTCAACTAAGGGAGGTATACGATGAAAAAGCGGATTATCATTTTATTGCTGGCACTGGTATTGCTATGCAGCGCCTGCGCGCAGGGGAGTCCGCGCTTCCGCGCCAGGGATATTGAGGATACGCAGTTGTTGGAAAAGCTGAACGGCAGCGTGCGAATAAACAGCGAAGGGGTGTATACGGTCAAGGTGGGGCAAGCCGTGCATTTCGATCTGTACGAGAAGCAATCCATCCCCTACCGCTGGATCTGGCACATCTCCGACGACAGTTTGGCCGCTTATATTTACAGCGTATACAGGGATGATGCGCAGTCGCGGCCCTTGCCCGGGGGCGACAGTGGGAACCGCTGGTTCTATTTTGAAGCGCTGGCGCCGGGTGAGTGCAGTATCGAAATGCGCTTTGGACGCATTGACGAAGAGGAATATCATGAGACCTGCACCTATACCATTATTATTGTACAAGAATAGGAGCATATATATATGAAAAAGCGGAATCGATTTGTCCGGTCTCTCGCGCTCGTTGCGCTTGCCTTTGCGATGGCGCTGCTTACGGCATGCCTGTCCGGCTTAAGTCAGGAAGAGTGCATGCAAGACTATCGGGAGAGATACGAACAGCGCATCATCGATCACTTTACAGAAAACGAAGAGATTTTTAACAGGATAGCCGAGACCTTACATGCCTATGTCGCCGCCGCGGAGGATATCGAGAGATATTGGACCATTTCATTGGGGAACTATGGATTTCACAACGACAATAACGAAGACGCAAAGTATACGCTTTTTATATCAAAAACGGATGCGGAAAATAATACCGTGCGGGAATACATTGATATTCTGAACGACAGTGCCATCAATATATACGGTTTGACGGAAGCAGAGCTGGACTTGATTTTTATGACAGGCGATTACGGCTCGGATTCCCCTCTGAACAGGTACATGGAGGCCAAGTGCGAATCATTTGGAGTTACCATCCGTTTTCCCTTCGCGCTGCCGCAGATTTACAATAGGGCGGACAGGGTGGAGGCGACGCTGTGGTACACTGCATCGGAAATAAGCGAGGACGACCCGGACAGAATCAACGATCACTGGTATATTTCTTACTATCTCTATTGGTCGCCCGCGATCTGATTGTTACAGACGATTGCATGCCTTCAGCCAATTTACGGTGTCCGTCAGGGTCTCTTCCATGGGGCGGGTGGTATAGCCCAAATCTTGCGTGGCCTTTTCGTGGCTGAAGTTCGCGTTGGTATGCAGGGTGTAAACGGAATACGCGGTAAAGAGGGGCGGCTGCTTTAGGATTTTATAGTACAACTCCGCCAAGGGGGCGGTCGCCTTGACAAACCACGGTGGCAGCACGCGCTTGATTTTCTTCTTGCCCGTTATTTTGTGCAGCAGCTCCAACAGTTCATACACCTCGAAATACTGCCCCGAGAGGATATAGCAGGCGCCGCTTTTGCCGTTTTCGCAACAGGACAAGACCCCGCTTGCAACGTCCCGCGCGTCGACAAAATCGTAACCGCCCTTGGTTGCGCTGGTCAGTCCGCCCTTACAATAATCGATTACAAGCTGGGTGATATGGCCCCGGCCATGGTCGCCCGGACCCACGATGCCCGAGGGATGGATCACGCAGACGTGGTACCCGCGCTTTGCGTAGTCCAGAACGCATTGTGTGGCTTCCGCTTTCGTTTTGGCATACAATCCGTTCACGGCGTCGGGAGAGAAGCGGTCGACCTCTGTAATGCATTGGTTGTCGGGCAATTCGGGGATGGCGTGGACGGAGCTGATATAGATGAGCTTTGGGATGCGGTGCTTCTCACAAAGGGTGACGATGTTCTTTGTTCCGATCACATTGACGTCGTAGACTTTCTGATCGAATTTGGACGCGATGGATACGATCCCCGCGCAGTGGATCAGCGTGACGGGTTGGTTGACGCAGGCGGCGAACAGTTCGGTCAGGCTGTCCGGGTCGCAGATATCCCCGGTGAACACCTGCACATGTTCGCCCTGCGGCGGATATTGTTCGTTCGGCAGGCAGAGGGCGAATACGGTCTTCCCCTGCCCGTTCAGTGCCTGCGTAACGGCGCTGCCCAAATGCCCGGCAGCGCCGGTGACGATATATACATCATGTTCCATAATCGACCTCCTGTATATAATTATTTCATCTTCATCATCCTCGAGAACTTCGCGATGATAATCACCGACACCAAGACGGCGATGATGGCGATGCCTATAAGCAGGGATATCCACCATTGGGACAGGGTTTGCTGTTCCTTTTGCGCCTGCTTCTGCTTTTCCAATTCCTCGTCCGTCGGGATGTTCGGCTCGGCAATGCTCGTGGAGAGTTCCAGATACTCCGTATACTCCTGCCCGGTCGCATCGGTATAGCTGATAATCAGACTGCCCGAAGTATAGCCGTACAGGTTGTTGCGGCTGTTGAGCGTCGTTACGAACATGGATATGATCTTATCCGCGCTGTTCTGCGGCTCGATTTTGCCGAGATAGGCGGTGGCGGCGAGTATGCCGTCCAATTGCACAGAGCACTTCACATTGTAGACAGGCGCGAAGCCCGTGTTGTAGACGGCGATGGGCTGTTCGAAGCTCGTCCCGCTCTCCAAACTTTCTGGCAGTTTGATGCGGTCAAAATCGACGGAGACGGGCTGTGAGACGCGGATGCGGAAGTTTCCCTCCTCCGTGTAGGCGGCGCCGTATTTATCCTCGTAGGTGACGCTTGCGGTGAAGAAATGTTCGCCCGCCAACGCCACGGCTTCCGCCTTCAGTTTGAAGTTGGCGATGGTGAACTCCTCTGTCAGTAGAATGGGTACAAAGAGCGCGTTCATCTCGCCCTCGAAGCTGATTTCACCGTCCAGGGGCGCGAAGGATATGCGTATGTTCTTCGCCTCCCGGTCGCCCACGTTTTCTACATGCAGGGTGACGGAGAACGCCCCGCCCCCATCCACGGCGGACGGGACAATATTGCACTGCGAGATCAACAGCACGGGCTTATGCGCGGCCGCCTGCCCGCCGCCCCCGCCCTGGGAGGGCGGTTTTTTGCCGTCGGTGATGGACAGTTGCAGGGTGAAGCTCTGCTGTGCCTGTTCACCGTTGCTGTCCCTGTAATCGATCACAAACTCCACGGGATAGATGCCGTTGATTCTGCCCGGCGCCAGCGGTATGGTGAGCTGAATCAAAAATACCTCGTGCAGATTCCCGCTTGTATCGTTGACCGTCCGCCTGCTCACCTCGAACTGATAATTGCCGTACACAAAGGGGCCGTCCGTGCGGATGTTCGGCGTAACGCGGAGGATATTGCCCGCGGTGCTGCCGAGCAGGGGCAGCACAAAGGTGGCCACGCCATTCTCGACGGTCGGCATATAGCCATTTTTATAGCTCATCGCCATGCCTTCATAGATCGTCGTTGTGTCGATCACCAGCGGCGCGGTCGTGGGCGGCAGCTCCTCCCCCTCCTCCGCCAAGGCGGGCAAGGGCAGGAGGGTTAATAGAATCAGGCCGATGATGAGGATGCCCCAAATGTGTTTTTTCATGTCTGTATACCTTCCTTTGTGCGGTTTATTATATCATAGTGCGCGCGGTTTGTGTTGTGTCAGTACCCTAAGAATCTGTCGATGGCGCTGCCATCGATGGCGTTGATAGTTAAGAACGAGTAATAATCCAGTGGCTCACTGTCATCCGTCCTGTTCTCGTCGAAGTATTCCAGCACCACTACCCCGTAGAAATCCCAAACCGGAATCAATGTAAATTCATGCAGGGCGCCCTGCTTCCGCACGCGCATAAGGGATAGCTCCACTTTTCGGATGAATATGGTCTTCTGTCTGATTTCCTCCGGTCTCCACAGGGGGATTTGCAGGGAAAGCTGCCTTTCCGCGATTTCTTTGATCACATAATAATCCAGCAGCTTCACATTGTCATTGATGATGGCATCCACCTGCATGGGCGCTATCCATTCCAGGGCGGCCAAACCGTAATCGTCAAACGTGATACAGAGCCGCTCCAGATAGACATCGGGTGCGTAAGTTTCAATTAACTCGCTTTCCCCTCTTTGCGTTCCCTGCCGCTCAGTAAATTCAAAAGCGGTCGGCACTCCGTTTACAGTGCGGGTGAATATGCAATGCCATCCGGCTTTCTGATTTCTGCTGCTCCATGCAGTACCCACATAGGCAAGATCAAAGCTTGGGTCAATCACTTTTGCCAAGGTCATGGCTTGCCGCGCAGCTTCCTCCTTGCTTATATCCAGCATTTTCGCAAGCCCTGCCGACTCATACGTCCATAATTGATATTCTTCCGGGTACTCCCCCCCATCCAAGGGCACCCCAATGCTGATCTTCCCATCCGCATAGGCTTCCAGCATAAGATTGCGTTCGCCCACGCTCCCCGTTGCGGTCGCTATGCGGTATTCCTCGTTGTTGCGGTTTTTCTCAACTCTGAATTTCAGATTTGTCGGTATTTTTTCAACATTTGCAGGCGTTTCGTTGTACAATCGTTTATAGCTGTCGATTTCGTTTTCTATTTTGTTTGCCCAAAAATTGGGGTCGTTGAAATTGGAGGGGTGCTCTCTTTCCTCCTCGAGCTCGGCTGTCAATTGCAGGATTGCCTGCGTGATTTCATCCCGCGTGTAGCCATACGGCACATAGAGCTGCGCTTCCGCGCCGAACACGGCGGCCTTCACCGTGTCCAGATCCTCTTGCGTAAATTCGCGCATGGAAACCTGCGCGACGGGGGCCTTGTCGATTTGCGGTATAACGACTTCCGCGTCGAAGCGCAAGGCGAGCACGTTGGTTTTTGTATCCACTTCGCCTTGCCATTTTTGTGGGAATTGCAGGCTTTCACGCAGCGGCGTGCCTATGGTAGTAGAGGGTGTTTGTCGGATGGCCGCGTCCAGCCTGCCGTCGCCCTTGTTGACGATGATATCGCCGTCAGGGGTGGGCTGGCAGGCGAGGGTTGCGAGGAGGAGGGTTAGGGCGAGGAGAAGGATGAGTATGCGTTTCATTTTGCGGGCTCCTTTGTTGTGTTTGACGGGCGCAACGTCTCCTGCGGAGCCGTTTCATATCCGCCCTTACGGGTTCGTGGGTGTTCACGGACGCGCAATGCGCGCCCCTACGGTTAATCGGTGTCAAACCGGGCGTCCAAATCGATGCGGCTGCCGTCTACGGCGTTGATGGCGATGATTGCGGGCAACAACTGCCCTGTTTTCACCAATTCCAGATTGTTCTCTGTCGTCACCCAAAAGAACCATGTGGGTGTGAGCAGGAAATAGCCGGGCTTGCCGATTGTTTACTTCTGTCCATGTCGCGCCCTCTATGCCGAGGACGTGTGCTATCGCTTGCAGGTCTTCGTTTGTGAATTCGACCAAGCTTGCCGTTGCGGCGGGCAGGGCTGTGACAGGCGGCAGTTGCAGGGGGACGTCGGCTTTTATGTTCAGTTTGCCGTTTAGGGCTGTTGTTTCTATAACCCATCTTTCCGGCATGTTCAGCTTGACGAGAAGGGCGTCGTTTGTTTTGGGTTCGTCTTCGGTGTTTGGGGCCGGGGTGGTTTGGATTGCTTGCTCTAAGTGGTTTTTGTTTGGTACGAATTCGCTTGTCGGGGTTGGTTGACAGGCGAGAGTTGGGAGGATTAGGGCGAGGGTGAGGATTGTGGTGAGTATTCGTTTCATGTGTAAGCCCCTTTATTGTGTTGGTGTGTCGCCCGGATGAGGCGGTCGGCGTTACGGGATTGCGCGGGCGAGGCATGCCTCGCCCCTACGGGTTGTCGATATACAGTGGAGGGTTATAATATTTTCATCACGCCCGCGTCCATTTCGCAGACAGTGTCGCAGAGCTCTTCGATATCCTGTATGTTATGGCTGGCCAACAGGATGGTGCGCCCGTCGGTGGCAAGGGAGAGGAACAGCTTGCGCATCTCCGCCACGCCGTGCTTGTCGAGGCCGTTCATCGGCTCGTCGAGGATTAAGAGGCGCGGTTTTTCCATAATCGCCTGCGCAATGCCCAAGCGCTGGCGCATGCCGAGCGAATACTTGCCCACGGGCTTGGGCGAGAGCGGGTCGAGACCGACTTGGCGTATGGTGTCGGCTATTTCTTTTAAGCCTATGCGCCGGTTCAGCGCGGCGAGGATTTCGAGGTTTTTGATGCCCGAGAGCTGGGGCAGGAAACCGGGGGCTTCGATGATCAGGCCGAGGTCGGGCGGGAAGTCGACGTCACGGCCCACGCGGCGGCCATGTACCTCTGCGTAGCCCTCGGTGGGCTGCAAAAAGCCGCAGATGCATTTGAACATGACCGTTTTGCCCGAGCCGTTGTTGCCTACGATGCCGTGGATGCGGCCCGCGGCGAAGTCGTGGGTGACGTGGGAGAGGACAGTGTCCTGGCCGAAAACTTTGGTTAGGTTGTTTAGGGATATGGCGGCTTGCATTATGTATTCTCCGTTCCGATGAAATTGAAACTATATTTCCGCATCGCGAGTTGTATACCGATAAACAGAACCACAATCAGCCCCCCGAAGATGGCGTAGGTCATCCAGAGCTTGGGCAGGAGGTCGTAGCCGAAGTTGTGCATGTGATAGGTGGCGTGGTTCAATGGCGAGAGCCAGCCTGTGGCGACATTCGCCTTGTAGGTCAGCTCTTTTGGCAGGTCGAAAAGCTGGGTGAAGAGCTGTGGATTGAGGAGGAAGCCGTATAGCGAGAACGCGAAGCCGCCGACTATGCCTGCGCTGCGCCCGCGCTTGATGTTCAGGAAGAGCATGAAACAGGCCATCAGGAGGGTGTAGAGAAGCATCAATAGAAATATGACGCCGCCGCTCTGGAAGGGGCGGGACATTTCCAGCACTTTGACCAGAGCGGGCAGCGCGATGGCCTTGCCCGCGCCCGAATAGCCGAGTATGGCGGCGGTTTCGCTCCAGAGGTTGCCGATAAAGCTGTTTTGCATACAGATGAGGGTGGTGGAGATAAGGATAAAGGCCATGTACAGCGCGGTGGTCAGGATGACATAGACGAGCTGCCCCCAGGCCCAGGTGCTGCGCTTCATGCGGGAGAGGAAATAGGGCGCGCCCGCGCCGAGGAAGGGCATGTCGACGAAGAGGAGGATGAGCAGCAGGGAGATAAGGAGGACGGAGTTCGCGTCGCCGAAAGTCCACACAAACGGCTCGAACGCCTGCATGGTTGTACCCATATCGTAAGCGAAACGGGCGGCCTTGTCCGAGAGCAGAAAGCAGAGGATAAAGGCCAGCGCGAAGGTGAGAAAGATGCGCGTGTTGCCCCGCCACATGCGAAAGTTATAGCGCGCGACGGAGCCGATTTGGCGCAATTCGCGCAGGGGGCGCCATTCCTTGCGCGGTTTGAAGGGTTTGTCCGCCTTGATTTTGCGCGGCGGGAAGAGGGAGCGTATGGTCTTCCGCGCATTGTCGTCCCGCAGATGCCGCTGCCCGATGATATAAAAGAGCAGCAGGAACACCATCACCAGCATGAATAGCGTCAGCGCGGCGCTCTTGCCCTCCAAGGGGAAGGCTCCCTGCATGGTCAGGTAGTTCTTGGGGTTGAGCATAAAGGCCGCGCGGAAATAGCGCTCCTGCATAATCACGAGCACGTAATAGAGAATGAAGGGCGATGCATAGGCGAGGAAAGCGTTCATGGTGAGCGTGGATAGCAGCAGCCCGACGCTTGCCCACAGCGCGCCCGAGAGGAAGAGCAGGAGCAGCGAAAACCCAATCTCCCCCATGCGCGAGGGGATGGCGAAGTCCACATAGATTTCCATTGGCGAAAAGATAAGCGTGAAGAGCAGGAAGCCCAGCAGCGCGCCGCCCAAGATGGCCAGCCCGCCGGAGAGCGCGCAGGAGACGCTCTTGCCGACGAGGTAGCGCGTGGTCGTGGTGCGCGGCAGGCACTGCTTCAGGTAACCGCTCTTCACATCCTCCACAAAGGCGGCGGCGAACGGGATGGCCGCCAGCAGCGGTACGACGAGGAGTATAATGTCGCTGCGTAGGGCGGTCTGAAACAGATCCTCATGGAAGCCGTACAACACCGTCGGCCTTTCCATCTTGAACACGGACAGCATTTCGTTCAGCGCGCCGAAGAGCACGCAGAGCGCCATGCCCAGCAGGGCCAGGACGAAACTGCGGCTCAGGATGGCACGGCGCAGGTCGGTTGTGAGGACTGTGAAGCGGGTGCGGGGGGCGTTGGTCAAGGAGTATCACCTCGTTTGTTGCTTCTAAAATCTAAGATATCCGGTATTATAGCAGTTTATCGCGTGCAGGAGGACACAATTGCAGAGTTCCGGTTCCTCATCCATACGAGGCAAGCGCGGTGGTGGGCAGGCTCGGCTCTATATACGCGCCGTCGCGCGCGTCTATGGTGAAGGCAAATGGCAGCGTCACACCGTTTGATTCATTTGTGCCGGAGAAGTGCCATACGGGGATGGAGATGCCGCGGTTCATTTCATTCGGCAGGCTGATCAGCGCGGAGCGCAGCTCTATTCTTTCTATGCGAACCTCTGTCTCCCCACCCGTTCCCACGGCGTATATTTGCTGCAAAAGGGACTCCATACGCTGCAGGACGGAATCAAAGGGCAGGAGCTCCACGTTGTCAACTAAAACCATCGTCTCCGTACCCAAGCCCCATGCGGTGAAATAGCGTATCCCGTTCTCATCCACGACAAAATAGATAAATTCAGGTTCCCATGGCGCGCCGACCACAGGCGGGGCGGAAGAATTTTGCTCTATCGTTATCAGTTGCCGATAAAAGGGCAACCCGTGATTGTTTCTTGAATATTCGACCCTCCACACTTGGGACTGTACCCTGTTGTGCTCAATTAACAGCCCCTTGTCAAAGCTCGTCTGCACATATTCCGAGAGCTCACCCATTTCTGCCAGCGCCGCGTCGCTTATCGCGCGGGCCTGCTCCTTTGTGAAGGAAAACTTTTCCTGTAAGACATTATACCAGTGCCTGTCTTCCTGCGGAACGCTCGACAAATCCTGAAACCAGCTCTCCCACTGATAGCTCGTAGTCTGGCTGTACCAGAACGCCAGGCAGTTTCCCCCACGCATGGTTTGGAAGACACCCCGCCCATCCGCTTTTTCAAACATAAACCATTCACCCCTCGGATAGTCGTTCAAATCCAGCGGAACGGAAACGGCGCTATCCGGCGCTCGGTTGAATTTCTTTTGGGTGTCGGCAAGGCCCTGTTTGCAGTCTTCTATCCAACCTTCCAGTTCCTGCACTTGATCCATCCAACTTGGCGCTGTCTCTGCGTATTTTACCGCAGTGTCATATTGTTCCTGCAACTCCGCCAACGTCTCTTGGATGGCTTTCAACTCTTCCACATAATCCGCCTTAGATTTTTCCAGCATTTTCACCAATTGCGTGTCCCCAGCAATATACTGCGCCCAGCGGCGTATTGTTTCGTCGGATAGCGCTCGCTTTTCAACAAGTGTGACGGCATAACCGCCGTACACAGGTGGAATGTCCACCTCCGCGTCAAAGCGAACCGTTACACCGCTTCTCTTTTCGCCCTCCCGAGTCACACGCTTAGGGGCGTCATACGGTGCAAACGGCACGGACTCGATTTGCAGCAAAGCTTTAATGGCCGGGTTTTTCTCCCCGTCGCCTATATCCCCGGTAACAGGGAACTTGTTTGCGTCGCCCTTGTTGATAATAATGTCTTTTTCCGGCGTGGGCTGACAGGCAAAGCTGCCCAGCAGGAGGAGCAATGCAGTTGCAATAATGAATACTCGCTTCATATGTTTATCCTTTCATCAGTTGTAGATTTATCAACTTCACCTTCACCATATTTGGCAGAGCATGAATGGAGACTATGACTGTCCTTTTTGTACCGATTAAGCTTTCCGTGGCTGCGCTAACGGCAGCCACGGAAAGTATTCAACACTTGTTATACTAATTGCTGATGCTACCCGAGAAAGTGGCATAATCCGTAGGTTCGGTACTCGGTATGCTTGCCTTAATGTTAAGCGGCGCACCCATTGGTACACTAACCGTATATCCGGACGTTTTTATCCCAGTACCGGTGAAGGTTATGAGACCCGTGCATGCATTTGTACCAAAGTATGCGCGAAAGGAAACGCTTTTCGCTCCGTTCGTAATTTTATTGAAGGTAAGCGAACTGACGGTGACGGAGACTTGTGTTTTGGTAACCTCAAGCCCGGCGGCAATCCTCTGGGAAGGACCACCCTTGATGGTCTTACTACTAAACGACGCAGAGTCGGCAAAGGCGGATACGGCAAAAGACAGAGACATAACGAGTGCCAATACGGTGGCAGCGATTTTCTTGGTTTTCATAATGAAACTCCTTAATTTCTATTTTTTGGTTTTGGTTGCTTGGGTTCTGTGTCCTGTTTCTGCAAGCTCATTGCGAAACGCGAATGGAGTCCCAAGCTTTTGCAAAAACAGTTTGTTTTTTTTGTTCAATGCGTTACAATAGGTTTGTCCTTGTGAATGCCCACCGCCCAAAAGCGATGGAGTGACTGCCCTGTCATATTTACAAGGACTATTACTTCCTGCGCACAATCATAGCCCCACTTCCTCAATGTCATAATCGTGCTCAAACCACTCAAGAGCGGCACATCAATGTCGGGAAAACTCTTTCTTTTTCACGCCTTTTCCCCTCCATCATATAGTCAGACTTGTTTTTTCGACGAAATTAGTCGCATAATCTGAAATATTCATAAAGATTTTGCATAAAACAATTCTGAAGTAAGAATTTCATTTCCGTGTTCCATCATGTGGGTGCGGTTGTCATTGCTCGCCGGGTGTATTCACCTCGCGTTCTCAATCAAAATACGATGCCAAAACTATAGTCCCTCTATCATATCGCGCATAATGCGGGGCTCTATATAGCTTCCGTCTATCGCGCTGAAATAGCGGCTGTTGCGGTCAACAAATGTGGTGGCCGCATGAAAATTCCCATCGTCATCGGTATAGGCATTCATGTTGGAACCGCGATACTCATAGCGCACAAACCAGGCCGGGATCAGGCGGCCCACCCACGGATTGTCCTTTACGTTCACCAGCGCGGCGCAAAGCTCTATATGCGTGATGACGATCACCGAATCGTCTATGTTTTCCGCCGCGTAGACGTTGCTCAGCATGAGATAGGCTTCGATGCGTTCCTTCACCTGTTCGAAGGGCAGTAGGGCTATGTTCTGCACCAGTTCCGCTTTATATTGAATCAGGTTACGGATTTCGATATTGATGAGACCCTGCGCATCGATCGCGATAAGCACCGCTTCCTCGCCCCAGGGGGAGCACAGGGTGGGCGGCGGCGCGGTATATCCGCCAGAGCTGAACGTATCAAAATGAAACAGTGTCGGCAATCCGTTCATGCCGTGCGTGAATGTGAAATACCAACCCTTAGAATACAGCTTGTTGTTTTGATAGGTGCACAGTTTCTGCGTGTCCACCAGTTGCAGATCGGTGAGATACAGCTCGTTTAGGATGCTTTCCGCGAGACCCAGGGCATCCTCCCGGCGGAAATCGAATTCTCCGGCGAAGTCTTTCAGGAGTACGCGATCCTCCGCAAACTCGGCCGACAGCTGGTTTTCGCTGAAGAAGGCCAATTCGGCGTCCCGGCCATAGTAGAAATCATTCCCGTTCCTGTTGGCCGCGAACAGGGTATAGCTTCCGTCGTGGTTGTCCGCATGTGCGCGAAAGAATTGCCCGTCCCGTATGTCCGCGAGTGAAAACGCGGGCGGCGTATACGAAACCGGGGCCGCTTCCAACTGCGCGTTGGCATATTCTAACCAGTTTTTATCGGCAGTCGTTGCTTGTTTATCGCCGATTTGTTCCTGATAATCGTGTATGCGCTGCGCCCATTGCATCTTGGTATAGACAGGCTCTCCGATTAAGGCCGCGCCCGGACAGAAAACTTCGACCATGGACAGAAACAGCTCGTCCGAGAAATTGCGCGGGGCAACTTCGTATACGGAATAGGCCGCCGCGTCCGGCACTTGGACAGCGGCCTCGAATTGTATCGTCAGGTTGCCCGTCTTTGATACGGTCGTGCCGTCAAGCGTGTCCGGCGCCTGTATCTTCTCGTGTTCGGAGACGGACTGTAAATCCCTTAAATAATCCTCCGCCTGGCTGTGCACGATGTCCTGCTCCGGCGTGGGCTGGCAGGCGAAGCTGCCGAACAAGAGCAGCAGAGTTAATAATACCAATATGCGTTTCATCAAAACACCTCCTGTTTAGTGATATGTCGTTACCGTGCCGCCGTCAAGGGCGTGGATCAGTATGGTTTGCACTTGCACATAGTCGTTCGAATAGCCTGCGAGCAGCACCCTGTAGGATACGACCCAGACGGGTACGATGAGCGCGTTTTCCGGTTCGTGGCGCACGCTGATGTAGGCGTACTTCAATTCGAGTTTTTCTATGTGCACAGTGCAATGCGAGAACGTGGCGGGCGCGAAGCCCTCGCTGTCCCAATAGGCGTTCTCATAGTAGATTTGCCGGACAATGCGCTCCTTGATTTCATCCATGGGCAATAGCTGCGTGTCGGCGGCGATGGCCTCTATGATCTCCGCCGCGTATTCCCATTCGAATGATTCGACGACCCCCGCTTCGCTGATCGTGAATATCACTGTCTCATTGCCGAGAGACGGGGCATAGGATATCTCGGGCTGCGGCACATCCCCGCGGAAGCCCCGGTACCATTTCATCGTTATGGGAATGCCGCCGCATTCCCGCACAAAGGTCAGGCGGAGGGCGTGCTCGTCATATTTCTCCCCGCCGAGGAGCTCGGGTTCCACGTCGGCCAGCTGCATATCCGTTATGCCGAGCTCGGCCATCACTTGCAGGGCTATTTCCATTGCCGTGCCTGCATCCATTGGGTTTTGCTCCATCTTTTCTAAGTTTTCGCGCGAGAGATTGCGCCACTTTGCGATATCATTGTCGCTGTTCAGTTGCGCGGAACTCTGCATGCTCAGATCGCCCTTATCGCGGCGTTCATACCAGAAGTAGTCACTGTAGAGGCTCGCGGCAATAAATCCCTCTTTCCTCCCATCGCCATACTCCATGCGCAGCCAGATATCGCCCTCGTCGTTATACGCGGGGGTGTCGACATAGTAATTCTCGGGTACCACGTCGGGCGCGTTTTTGAACTTTTCCTCCAACTCCGCGATGTATTCGCGTATCGATTCCGGAGTCTCGCCGTC
>Ga0123353_10002620_pt1 | contig 22396 bp, 23 predicted proteins | sample TergutLab28metaG_3_FD_92763 | JGI IMG/M metagenome (GOLD analysis project Ga0123353, IMG submission 92763) | Labiotermes labralis P3 segment gut microbial communities from Petit-Saut dam, French Guiana - Lab288 P3 | ecosystem: Host-associated > Arthropoda: Insects > Digestive system > Gut ... | reverse complement strand
TGTTTTCATTTGTGATACCTCTGTTAATAATATTGGTTTGTTTATATAGGCGGAGGGGTAAGCCCTGACCCTACAAACAATCGTCATTAGAGTTGTAACGAAACAGAGTTTTTACTGCCATCCTGAGGCAAAGTTCCCCAATGATTGTCATCCTGAGGCGAAGCCGAAGGATCTTATCTTTTTAAAAGAAAGATTCTTCGCTCTAGTGGTTTGCCTTCGGCAAACCGGTGCGTGGTCAGAATTTTCCGCGTTGCCTGCGGCTTGCGCAACGGCTTCGCGGAAAACGGTTCTTCGAACCGCCCGGCTTTCTCCGGGTTCGCACACCACTTTCGCATAGCGAAAGCATCAAGGCTCAGAATGACAATCACCTGTTTCGTTACAAGCCCATTGCGGGTTTGACCCGCAAGTTCCTCTTTTTTGATAGAAGCGTAAGGATAATAAAAGAGGGATAGATAAAACTATCCCCCTGTCAAAGTCTTAGATTGTGATGTGATTTAGGCAAGCAGCCCAAGAGCGATGGAAAGCAAGAAGAACAACGCTCCGCCAATCTTGGAATATTTCTCAAGCTGGCCTTCTTTAGTGTTCGCCTTGTTTTTATCTAAGAAGCTGCCGCCGCTGGATGACATACCGGTAAGACCGGCACCGAACCCGGCTTGACGCTTTTTCTGCATCAAAATGATAGTGATTAAGCCGATGCACAAAAGAACATACACAATTGCTAAGGGTACAAATAAGGGACTCATGTGTGACCTCCAACCAAAAAAGTTATCTATGCAACGAGCAGTATACCACAACTAAATGTGGTTTGCAAGCCTTTTGTCAGAAATTTGTAATATTATTGAATATGCGATTTCGGAATCTTCATTGTCAGGCTGATGCGTTTCTTGTTTAGGTCAACGCCGAGTACCATAACGTCAACAATGTCGCCAACGCTGACAACTTCAAGCGGATGCTTGATGAACTTGTTAGTCATCTGCGAGATGTGTACAAGGCCGTCCTGATGAACGCCGATATCCACAAACGCGCCAAAATCGATGATATTGCGGACAACACCTTTGAGTACCATTCCCTCGGCGAGGTCTTCCATGGAAAGCACGTCCGAACGCAGGATAGGCGCGGGAGCATCTTCACGCGGGTCGCGCCCGGGCTTTTCAAGCTCTCGCAGGATATCCTCAAGGGTTGGGATGCCTATGTTAAGGTCGCTTGCCAGGCGTTCGCGTTCACTTGCGTTTGGCCTTAACGCAGTGACAGTTCGATTCTTGACATCATCAGCGGAATAACCCATGTGTACGAGCAATTTCTGCGTTTGCGCGTAGCTCTCGGGATGAACGCCCGTAGCGTCAAGCGGGTTGTCGCCGTCCATAATACGCAAGAATCCGGCGCACTGCTCGAATGCTTTCGGGCCGAGGCTCTTAACAGACAGCAATTCCTTGCGGTTCTTGAACTTGCCGTTCTGCTCGCGGTGCTTGAGTATGTTTTTCGATACAGTCGAAGATATACCCGCGACATACGACAGCAGCGAAGGAGAGGCTGTGTTTAAATCAACCCCGACGCTGTTAACGCAGCTCTCGACAACGCCGCCTAACGCTTCGCTGAGCCGTTTTTGGTTCATATCGTGCTGGTACTGTCCAACGCCGATGCTCTTAGGGTCAATCTTAACAAGTTCGGCAAGCGGGTCTTGCAGTCTGCGTCCGATAGAAACGGCAGACCTAAGCGCAACGTCAAATTCAGGGAATTCATCCGCACCAAGTTTCGATGCGGAATAGACCGAAGCTCCCGCCTCGTTGACGATTATATAGAACACTTTTCGCTTGGTTTCTTTGAGCATTTCAGCGGTGAAAGCCTCGGTTTCGCGTGAGGCGGTTCCGTTACCGATAGCAACGATGTCAACTTGATGTTTTTCGATTTGCGGCAGAAGTGCCTTTTTAGCCTCAGCAATCTTGTTAGCCGGCGGCGTAGGATATACAACGCCCGTATACAGCACATTGCCGATACCATCGATTATACACGCCTTGCAGCCCGTTCTGTAGCCGGGGTCGAGCGCGAGTACGGTTTTATCCTTTATTGGGGCTTGCAGCAGCAGTTGGCGCAAGTTCTTGGCAAAGACTTTCAGTGCGCCTTCTTCCGAGATTTCGGTAAGGTCATTCCTGATTTCGCGCTCGATTGACGGAGCGATAAGCCTCTTGTACGAATCGTCGATAGTATCTGAGATTAGCCGGTCGGTGTACTGATTTTTCTTGTTGATGGCTTTATTCAGCGAGTGCAGGATATCGTCAACAGGTGCTTCGAGGGTGATTTTAAGGAAGTCTTCGTTTTCGCCGCGATTCATAGCCAAAGTGCGGTGTCCGGCGCACTTTTTCACAGGCTCGGTGAAATCGTAGTACATTTCGTATACCGATTCCTTCTCAGGGTCGGTGGCTTTGCTGGAAATTACGCCGCTTTCGTTTGTCATACGCCTAATCATCGCGCGGTAGTTTGCGTCGTCGGAGATCATTTCAGCGATTATATCCATCGCGCCTGCAACGGCGTCTTCGATTGTTGCAACACCTTTTTCTTCATCTATATATTCTTCGGCCGGGGTTTCAACAGGTATGGTTATATCCTGCTCGAAGATGAGCAGTGCCAGAGGCTCAAGCCCTTTTTCCTTCGCGATAGAAGCTCGTGTACGCCGTTTTGGGCGGTACGGACGGTAAATGTCTTCAAGCACGGCAAGTGTTTGCGCGGCATCCAGCGCGGCGTTTATTTCGTCGGTCATCTTGTCCATTTCGGTGATAAGCTTGCGATAGTTTTCGCGCGTTTCGTTAAGATTGCGCAGGTATGCCAGCCTGTCAAACAACTCCCGCAGGACTTGGTCGTCGAGCGAACCGGTCATCTCCTTGCGATATCTGGCGATGAACGGTATCGTGTTGCCCTCGTCTATAAGGTCGATAGTTGCCTGCAAGTGTTGCTCCTTAATGTTAAATTCATTTTGGAGTATTTGCAAAATATTCATGGTCGTATCCCTCTCTATATGGTTAATTTTGGTGTATGTTGATGTGAAATCTTCCCAATACACAGTTTACAATAAAATTTGGTTAACTGCAATTACATTTTCTTCTTGACGCGAATAGCTATATCTAGTACAATGTAGAACTAGAGTGGCTATTAATGCCCAAGACTTGACAGTCAAGTCATTAAGAATCGAATTATTAAGGAGAAGGTGCTTTACAATGAAAATGACATTTCAGCCAAAAAATAAGCAACGCAAGCGCGAACACGGTTTCAGAAAGAGAATGAGTACGGCGAACGGCCGCAAGGTGTTGCTCAGAAGACGCCAAAGAGGCAGAAAAGTTTTATCAGCTTAATTCGGCATTGCCAATCGAGGGAATATGGTTTTTACCGAGTCATTAAAGAAGAATTATCAATTTCGGTTTGTCTATAACAAAGGGCATTCGCGTGCTAACCGCCTTCTTGTGATGTATGTGCTGGCAAACGGCACAGAGTTGAACAGGCTGGGAATTTGTGTAAGCAAGAAGGTGGGCAAATCTGTTATAAGAAGCAGAGTTGCAAGGCTTATTAGAGAGAGCTATCGCTTGAACGAGAATAAGTTTCGCGGCGGCTATGATATCGTTATAATTGCGCGGGCATCTTGTGCCGAGGCGCAGTTTGTACAGGTAGAAAGCGCGTTGCTGCACTTGACTAAGAAACAGGATTTAAACCGATAGAACGGATGGAACAGGGGATATATAGTCACTTGATTTGAAATATGTCCGAGGAAAACGCAGGTTTTTTCGTAGTGTAAAGAAGTGATGACGACATGTGCCTTTAGGCACACTAGGAGGAGCTGATGCAGCAATGCGGAAAAAAGACAAGTTTTATCGGACGAATTTCGTATGAAGGGACTATGTTGTGTCAAATGTGTTTGAGAACATATTGCTTGCCTTGTTAAGGTTTTACAAGAGCATAATATCCCCGATTTTGCCACGCGCATGCCGTTTCTATCCGACTTGCTCGGAATATATGATGGACGCGATTACAAAGCATGGGCCGCTTAAAGGGCTTGCGATGGGTACATATCGTTTGCTGCGCTGCAATCCATTTTGCGACGGCGGTTATGACCCTGTAGAGTAGCGGGCGTATGGGTGGCCGTATTAATCGCTGTATTAGGAGGAACATAGTTGTTTTCGAATATTTCAGGAACGGTAATGGCGTTTGGCGTTGGTGCCGGAAACATGGTTGTGAATGACCCCGGTGCTATTGTGGGGCCGTTGTCAGCCATTTTTGGTACAATCCTTAATTTTATCTTTGAATTTGTACATACTTTCATGCACTTCAATGTGCTGGGCGTTTCGATAATACTGCTGACGATATTTACGCGGATAATTATGATTCCGCTGGCAATCAAGATGCAAAAGTCGTTTGCGGGCATGAGGCTTGTCGGGCCGGAAATGCAGGCAATAAAGAAAAAGTACGATAGTGTTACTAAAACACGCGAATCGCAGCAGAAAATGAATGCCGAAATTCAGGCACTTTATGCAAAGCACAAGATTAACCCGTTTGGCGGGTGTTTGCCGCTTCTTGTTCAAATGCCTATTTTCATCTCACTTAACTTTATCATGCAGCAGTCGTACAGATATGTTGGACAAATAGGCGATGTTTTCACCCAAATTTCGGAGCAAATTATAGGCCTGTACAGTATTATGGGGCGGGAAGCGTACATGGAGTTTGCCGAAAGGCATTTCATACCAAAAATCCCGAACAATATGGACCTTGCAAACTTCAACATGGGTGTTCCGTCTGATATTGAAAGAATCGTGAGCCGTTTCACGCCCGAAGAATGGTACAGCTTTATAGCTGATATGCCGGCTCAGACACAGGAGTATATGTACTACTTGGTTTCACAGAAAGATGCACTTGAGGTGTTTTTTGGTATAAATTTGAGCCAAGGTGCGGGTATTGGTTTCCCGGGGATATTCATCCCAATTCTTGCCGCTGTTACAACGTTCTTATCATCGTACTACATGATGAAACTGACAGCAAGCTCGACTATGGACGAGAAGCAAATGCAGATGCAGAAAATGATGCTCTACATGATGCCGCTTATGATAGGTTTCTTCACGGTACAAATGGCGGCGGGTGTTGGTCTTTACTGGATAACTTCATCGGCGTTCCAGTTTGTTCAACAGCTTCTCTTGAATAAGTATTATACGCCTCCGGTGCCGCAGGCTACAAAATAAGCAAGCAAATGGCAATACAAGCATATATACGTTTGAAAAGAAGGTGTATCTCATGGAAGATATTAGAGACAGTATCGAAAGATCAGGCAAAACAGTTGATGAGGCAGTTGCCGACGCAGTGAGACAGCTTGGTACAACTCGTGAAAACGTTGATGTTGAGGTGCTGCAAGAAGCAAAATCGGGGATTTTGGGGATAGGAAGCAAGCCCGCAAAGGTGCGCGTTACTGTTAAGCCTAGTCCCGAACATGCAGCGCGCGAGTTCTTAGAGGAAGTTATTAAGTCGATAGGTATCGACGCAACGTTTGAATTCAAGCACTCGGAAAAACAGTTAAACATTATGATAAACGGTAAGGATATCGGCATTTTGATTGGCAAGCGCGGTCAAACTCTTGATTCTTTGCAATATCTTGTCAATTTGGTGATAAACAAGGGTACAGCACCATATGTTAATGTAATACTCGATGCGGAGAATTACCGCCGTAAACGCAAGGAAACTCTTGAGTCGCTTGCGCATAATCTCGTGAAGAAAGCAAGAGCTACGCGCAAAAAAGTGGTTCTTGAACCGATGACATCATACGAAAGGCGCATCATTCATGCTGCATTGCAGTCGGAACGCGGTATCGACACCTATTCCGAGGGCGATGACCCATACCGTTATGTTGTGATTAGTCCTAAGTCGGACCGATAAACGAAAATCGGTAGGAGGAAATTTTGAAGAAACTAGCCTATTTTGCGGCAGGTTTTTTGTGCGCGGTTATCGTTATGGTAGCAGTACCAATCGGCGCGCAGCCGCGAGAAGTTTCAGCACTGTACGGTGTAATTCACTTGGTTGTTAACGGCGCAAACTTTGGTACAGACACGCTTTTGTTTAACGACAGAACATATGTTCCTCTGCGCAGTATCAGCTATGCTTTTGGCGCAGATGTAGGCTACGACCCGGCTACGCGCACCGCAACAATAACCACCGCCGAGCGAACTGTTGAGCTGCACTTCGAACATTTTCATAACATACCAACCTTCGAGTTTATAACCGGAGTTAGAGATATCAACATACTCGAACACAACGCCGACAGGCTTTGGTTTACGGTAAGCAGGAACTATGCTTCGGATTACGAGTTTTTGCAGTACATAGAAGCCCTTACCGTCGCAGGTTTCACTGACGAGTACGGGCAGGATATCGGCGGGAACGGTACAATTGTTCTGTCCGGCCATGGAGTACAGATAATCGTAAGCATGCTGGGACCGTCATACACGTTCAGCATAGTACGGATATAAACAAAATCAAACCTCTGAGCATGTCAGAGGTTTTCCTTTTACTTAATTTTTTGTCATTGTTATGCGCTTTCGCTATGCGAAAGTGGGCTACGAATCCGAAGAAAGTCGGGCGCACGCAGTGCGTTTTCGCGAAGCGAAAATTCTGACCGGCCCGGTTTGCCAAAGGCAAACCGCAATACTTGACCCGCAATCTCATGTTTTGTGGACATCATGAGGGGATTGCGGCTCGGAGGCCGCAATGACGAGACTTTTCTGTAGGGATGACCGGTCGTCTGCGGTAGGGCGGGGGGCTTGCTCCCGCCGCATATTTAAAATGCACCTTCGCTTGTATTATAGGCGAGAGGTGCATTTTTGTGTTTGACTTACGACCGTGCTGCGTCTGTGAAAGCGCGGAAGATGGCCATGTGGTTAGAGTCTTTTGCTGCGAGTTCTTCGGGATGCCATTGCAGGCCGATTACGAACTTTTTCGACGCAACTTCGATGGCTTCGATTATTCCGTCAGGGCTGACGGCACTTATGCTGACACCTTCGCCGAGCTTGTCGCCGACGCTTTGGTGGTGGATGGAGTTTGTCTCGATTTCATCTTGCCCGATGATGGAGCGCAGCTTGCTGCCTTCAGCCAGCTTAACGCTATGGATGTACTCGGTGCGCTTTTCGCCAAATTGGTGTCCGCCTTCTTCAATGTGCTGAAGAATGTTACCGCCCAAGGCAACGTTAAGGACTTGCTCACCGCGGCAAATGCCGAGAACCGGCATGTTTATCTTTACGGCTTCGCGGCAGAGCGCGAGTTCGAATTCGTCGCGTGCGATTGTCGGTGCGCCGGCCTTTTCGTGAGGCTCTTGGTTGAAATAAGATGCGTCGATATCGCCGCCGCCCGAAAGCAGCAAGCCTGAAATCATCTTCAAGTAAGTTGGTATACTTTCAGGGTCGTATGGTAGTATTATCGGCGTTACACCGCAGGCAAGCAGGCTTGCTACATACGGTGAGTTTAGTGAGTATTTTTGGTCGTCAGTGAAGTAGGGGGTAATCCCGATTATTGGTTTCATGCATTTCCTCCGTCTATATTGAACATGAATTTGTACGATGGGTGGTAGAGGCCGGTTGGCTCGTAGAACTCATCCCCGACATACGTAAAGCCCAGTTTCTCCAACACTTTTCTCGAGTTAGTATTATTAGGGTTATGTCCGGCAAAAAGGCCGTTTGCGTCAAGATCAAACAAAGCGTACCGAATTACTGCCTTTGCAGCTTCCGGCCCTAAGCCTTTGCCCCAATGGCCGCTTCGCAGGTGGAAACCAATTTCGTAAATTTTGTTTTCAATATCGTATGGGCGCAGACCGCAGCAACCGATAAAGTCGCCGGTATTTTTTTCGAAGATAGGCCAATACTGGACTTTGAATTGCTGCTGATTCTCAATCTCTTTTTTAAGCCTGTTCATGATATCTTGCGGTGTGAATATCCCTGTTTTCGAGATATGCTGCGTGACGGCGGCATCGCCCCAGAGTGACAGAGCAAGGTCGTAGTCGTTCATATCCCAGGTAGAGAAACCTATGCGCTCGGTTTCCAGAAAATAATTTCTCATAATTCACCTTTGAATGGTAATTAACGGATAATCCAGTTGGTTGTTCTGAGTATTTCGAAGAAATTGTCGGATGAGTATGTCACGACTTCGTCGGACTTTCGCTTTACATTCGGGAACCATTGTGCTTTTTCTGCCATCCACTGTTGCTTGAAACGTAATTCGGCCTCGAAGTAAGGCGGCAGTGATGTAAGTGCGTCAGACAGATTTTGCTTGAGTGCCTTTTCAACCAGTTCGCGAATTTTCGGAATGGTGTCCTTGGTCGAATAGTTAATAGTCAGCGGTCCGGAGGCATCCTTGACTGCGCATGTGACGAGCTTTGGGTGCATGTCCCGGGAATCTTCACACAGTGTTTTGTCGCCGCTGAGGAACACCGTAGGCACACCTTCAAGTGCGCATGCGTAGCTGTACAGCAAGAATTCGCTCGTGAGTATGCCGTTAATCGTAAGTGTGCCAATGTTGCCGTTTAATGTGTGCGACATCGGGTTGCCGATTCTGCCTGCCGCTGAGTGGTAGCCGATAAACATAGCGGCATCGAATGATTTGTCGATTCCGTAGGCCATTGAATATGGATGCCCCGACCATCTGCGCAGCAATGTTACGCCCGAGGGCATTACGGTAGGATCCATATTTGTTGCTGTGTTGTGTGCATCACGCACGAAAATTTCAGTAGCACCCGCAGCCTTCGCGCCTTCAATAGCGGCAAGAACTTCATTTTCCATCTGCTTTACATGAAGCGGATATGCCAAATCTCCCGGTTCTGTCTCTTCAAATTTGGTAGTGGTGGTAAGCCCCTCCATATCAACACTTATGAATACTTTCATAGCAAATTCACTCCTCTGTAATTGATATTATAGTCCGATTTAGAAGCAAGACTGTATAAATAGGTAAGCTCTGCGGATTTTGTTCCTTAAGTTGCTCGCCGAAATCCTGATTTCGGCGAAGGCCGGCGCTTGCCGACAGCCTAGAAAGCCTGCCTAAATTCTTAGACAGGCTTTCGTTATAGGTATTAAGACAGCTTACAGTTAGAATTAGTTGCCGTCAACAAAATATACGTGCTGCATTCTGTGGATAGTAGTTGAAGATGGGTTGAATCCTCTTACATATGGTGTTGTGATGTTGAAGCTGTCGCCTTGATGTAAGAAAATGTGAGGAGCTTCATCACGGATGATGTGTTGAATTTCAGCATAGATTTCTGAACGGCGAACTGCATCGAGTTCCGCGCGGCCTTCGTCAAGCAGTCTGTCAACAGTTGGGTTATCGAAGAATGTACGGTTAGCACCGGAACCATGGTTAGAAGAATGGAACAAGCTGTAAAGCGCGTAGTCAGGATCCGGAGTAAGTGCGAACCAGTTCATAACTTGCAATGCGCTGTCGCCGCTGTTAAGTCTTTCCATCATAGTTGCGAACTCAAGAACTTCGATATTTACTTCAACGCCGATTGCACGGAGTTGGTTTGCTACTATCTCGGCGATATCCGCACGCTGCACGTTGCCCGAGTTGATGATGATAGAAGTTTCGAAACCATCCGGGTAGCCTGCTTCGGCAAGAAGTTCCATTGCGCGCTCAGGGTTGAATTCGAAAGGTTCGGTTTGAACAACGTGTGTACTGTGGGTTGACATAGGGCCGGGAGCAGGAGTACCGAAACCGGAAGTTGCTATAGCGATAATAGCATCTGTGTCAAGGGCATAGTTGATAGCTTGACGAACGCGTACATCATCAAATGGTGCATGAAGCGAGTTCATACCTATGAAGTTGTAAGCGAAAGTTGTAGTTTGAATCAGTTCGATGCTTGGAGTATCAATTGCTCTTTGAACGTCAGACTCGAGGATGGCGAAAGCGATATCAGCATGACCGGTTTCTACTTCAACCAAACGTACAGAAGCCTCAGGGATAAGTCTGAATGTCATTTCTCTGATTGCGGGAGCTTCGCCCCAGTAGTTGTCGTTACGAACAAGGATGAGTCTGTCGCCGAGGATGAATTCGTGGTATTTGAATGGGCCTGTGCCGACAGGGTTAGTTGCGAAATCATCGCCAAGTTCTTCAACAGCGCGTTGAGATACGATACCTGCAGTATTCATTGTTATTTGGTAAAGTATTGGCGAGAATGGAGTGTTGAGGTGGATAGTGATGTCGAAATCGTCGTGGATTTCAACGTAGTCAATCATGTTATAGAGTGAACGAACGGCAGGAGATTCAACCAAACGCTCGAACGAGAATGCTACGTCAGCGGCTGTGAAAAGGTCGCCGTTGTGGAAGTAAACGCCTTCACGAAGCTGCATGTTTACAGTTTGCGAGTCCGGCATATCCCAAGAAAGAGCAAGGCCGGGTTCAAGTTCGCCGGTTTCTTCGTTCAAGACAATAAGTGTGTTGTAGAGCAAGGTACGAACAACGCCTGATGCGATGTCGTTAGCAAACGTAGGATCCATGGAAGTTGCCAAAACAGATGTAACGATTGTAAGTTCATCGCGCGCGCTGACTGTTTCATCCGCAGGAGCGTCAGCAGGTGCGTCGGCAGGAGCCGGAGTTGCTTGTGCAGGAGCCGGAGTTGCTGCCGGCGGCTGTGCCGGTTGCTGTGCGCAAGCACCGAGTGTAATAACGGCTGCAACTGCGAGGCATAAAATAGTACATTTTCTCATGTTTAATGTACCTCCTTGTAATTGGTTTTCTAAGTAAGATATACACCGTTTAACTGCTTAATATGTCAGTTAGTCAGTTCATTTAGCAAGAAGAAAATGAAATCGACCATCTCTACGGTGCCATTGTTAAATGATATCAGAAAAAAGCGAGTTTTGCAATAGCCTACTACTCATAATTGAGTAGCAAGTTCATAGAAAATGCTAAGAAAATTTAGTACAAATTGCATAATAGGTATGGTGTTGTATAGCAATTATAGCGAATTAGCGATAAACAGCGGAAAGAAATTTTAGGTATTTTCGCATTAGGTATGAAAATAACAATCTGAACCGCAGGGGGAACTCTGTGTGGCCGCCCAATAATATAATATTGACAAACATCAACAGAATCGTTATAGTTAAGCCGGTTATACTCATACTGTTTCCAAACGAACTCTGTAGTGCTTTGAGCTTGCTCGAAAATGCGAAAGGGTTTTGTCCGGCAGCAGTATCAGTTTCATTTTATTGCTGCGGAGGTGTGTGACATTAAACGCGAAAACTTGGAGTACGAAGCTTTGTCGATTATGGCAAAACATAAAGGGCCTATAGGCTCTTCCGCGCTTAATGTGCTTCTGAGAAAAGTTGGGCTGGATGGCAGTGCAGCAACAATCGGGCGTCTGCTTAGTGACTTCGATGAAAAAGGCATGACTGCTAAGCAGGGATACCGCGGCAGGCTGATTACCGAAAAAGGCCTGAACAAACTCGCTGACTTAAATGACAAGCTCAAATGGCAAGACCTGAGTACAAAGCTATACAACACTCTCGACTTACAGAGCAAAGACAATCTAATAGATGTTTTGACTGCACGCCGAGGCATTGAACGTGAAATCGCGCGGCTTGCGGCACTCAAAGCAACGCCTGAGGATGTACATAATATCACCAAGGCTTACAATCGGCAACTGGAAAAGGCCACGATAGGTGCGTTAACCTTCGAGAGCGACCTTCTGTTCCACCGCAGTATAGCCAACGCCAGCCACAACAAAGTTTTAGCCGCAGCGTATGATTTTATCTGGCAAAACGGAAAATACTCAGGTGTGATGGAACATATCCGCAACTATGTAGGCGGCAACATAGTTATCGACCATGGCAAAATACTTAATGCAATCGTAAACAAAAAACCGCACGAAGCGGAACAAGCCATGGTTATACATATCGAAAGCCTAATAAACGACGTGGACGAATACTGGAACGTTGCGGTTAAGTGAATTGCCCCGCGAGAAATAATATAAACGGGCGGCTATCATTGCGGCATGATTATCGCATGATTTAACGAAAGGGAGCGTAAGAGTGAGCAAGAGCAGAACGATTATCCGCTTACTTAGCGTGTTTGTAATTGTATCTTCTTTGTTTGTTGCCTCTGCTGTACTTGCTGCTAAACCGATGAATGATGTTCATCACTTGTCGCAAGTGAGCAATTCTTGCTCTTGTTCTTGCTTTTGGGCTGTTGTATCAAATTCGGTTGTTAATTTGCTGCAAGCGAGTTCTTCTAACTTTTGCACTTTAGTTGCCGGAACGCATTTCGACTACTATATTACTATAGTGTGTTTTAGTGTTACTTCGTCCGGCCAACCGGATATTGAAGATATGCGTTATGGAATTTTCAAACCTCCAAAAATGTAAGGTTTTACAGCAAAGTTTTTTGTTGTATCAATTCTTATCTACTTTCAGGAGGTTTTTTTGTTGTTAAAAAAAATATTGAAGCGGATATTGATTGCCGTTTTGGCGTTTGTTTTGGTGTTGTCAGGTATAGCGGTTTTTGCATATACAAGATATTTGCATCCAACAGGCGAGATTATGCCGGGTTTATATGCCGTCAGAAATGATAGGGATGGCATTCCGATGGTAAATTTCTTTATCATGCAAGCCGATGATGGGAACTACATTGCAATTGATGCAGGGTCGGATAACGGGCAAACGGCAAACGCATTAGAGCGTTTGGGCATATCGGCTGATGATATTGCAGCGGTATTTCTTACGCAAACTTCTTTCGACCATGTTACGGGGATACATTTGTTCAACAATGCGATACTCCATTCGTGGGATACTGATTTTCGATATGTGGGAGCTTCGCCGTTTTCGCCATTTACCGGCTCCGGCTTTTACCCGCCGGATATACCGCACTACACAATGACGGATGGCGAAATAATAGAGCTGTACGGCAGAACAATTCAGGCTATCTATACACCGGGAGATGCCACTGATTCTATGGCATTTTTGGTTGATGGCAGATATTTATTTGTGGGTAATTTATTCCTTGCTCTGAATGGCGCACAACAGTGTGCAGAATTGCAAGTATTAAGCAGAGAGAATGTTTTGGGAATAGATAGCGTGGAATACGTTTTTACCGGACATTTTGGACTTTTTAGAAATGTAAGGTTTTTTCGCTGGCGGTGGTAACTTCAACCGAAATTCTTGTGGTAGCACTTGTGCTTCAAGAGGTTGTGGAAAGCAACAAATTTTGAGCAAAATAAACGGTCGGGCTTCTATGCTCGACCATTCATTTGATTAGGTTGTCTCGGAAGGAGCAAGTCCCCGACCTACAAATGTTGTAGGGACGACCGTCCTCGGTCGTCCGCAATTACAATTTAAGATTAGCTATAAGTTCTTTATAAAGCCCATCACCACCGTGCTGAACAACGTCAAAGCACAGTGTGTTTATGTGTTGAGATATGCTTTCATAGAGAAAATCGCGATTGACATATGCGGGGTCGTAGCCTTTGCCGGTGTAGCGCAGACGCGGGTAGAATGGGTTTATCGTCACTGCAAGCGGTTTGATGGACTTGGCAACGCCCCAATGTGCGCCGAATACTGTCAGCGCACTAAGTGAAGTATGAATTCGGTTGGCATCGCCGGAGATAAGTATCTTCACGGGGTCGTGGAAAATCAGCCGTTTGCCGCGTAAGTTCAAAGACTGCTTGGCTAAACGCGAGATATAGTTATCCGAACATACGCCGTCAATCAGCACCGTGTCTGCTGTGTCCAGTGTGTTCAACAAAAGCTGATACCCCGCATCAGAAAGTACGGAAGGTATCGTTACGCATGTTCCGGCGGGTTCTAATACCGGAGCTTTGAAAATGTCGATAATATGCTTAGTATCGAGCGTCAACGCCTCTATGTCGGTGTTTTTTGCCGCGCCTGTGGCAAGGATGATTGCATCGGCCTCGGACATTGGCGCGATGCGGCTGAGTGCGCCGTCAACCACTGTCAGGGTTACGCCCATCTGCCCGAAAATATCAAGTACAGTGCGGAGACTGCCGCTGCTGTTTGGCCCGGCCAGCACAATCTTGCCGCTTGTCACAACTTCAGCAATGACGATACGCCCAAGCGGTGTCATGATGTTAGTGGTGATAAGAGGCTTGAGCTGCGCAGATCCGGATGTCATGCACCTTTCGGCAATGGCTGTGATACAACCCTCCCAAACCTCTACGCGCGGCTTGGGCAGGCCTGTAACGTTGTCGATTGTCTCGCCGTCATACCCGATGCTTGTAATCGCGATGGCGATTTTCGTGTCTTTCTTAATTTCGTCAAGCAGTGCCGATAGAGTAGTTGTCTTGCCTGTGTTTTTTGCCGTTCCGGCTATCCCAAGGCAGAATGGTTTCATTTCAAATTCCTCCAACAATTAAATGTTACGCAAGATTGTTGAGACAATTTGGTGCAGTGCAAGGAAGAGGAAACGCCGCGTATCCATAGCGATACGCAAGTTTCCAATGACGCAGCAATGCGTCAAATTGGCCGACAAGATGCGAAATGTTTAGTTGGCGGAGGAATATGTCACCGTGTTCTGCCCGCCGCGCCCGGGATACGCGCCGTCTTCTTTGCTTCCGAAAAGGCCATCGTACAGGGATTCCACAAAGTCGCCTTTTTTCGCAACTTGCTCGAGAACGTCCTCGATATCGCTGACAAGTTTGTCGCTCCATTCGGAGGCATGGCTGCCGGTTTGCAGCTTTGTATGCCCAAAGAAACGGAAAGCTTCTTTTGTTGCGCGGAGTGTGTCTATCTTGGATGGCACAGTGATAGGGCCGCCCGAGTAGGCTTCGTCCGAAGAGGCGATAGATATGCCGTCAACCCCAAGCATTGCCGCAAGCCCGGCGTGGAGTGCGGTAGCGGTGCTTGATTGCACGCGGTCTTCGCTTTGTGTCAAGAAACCGATGGGTGCGCCGGGCCAAATCGGTGCGTCCATTATTGAGCGCAGTGCGAGAACTTTCGCGGCATTAAAGTCGATGTAGTTGTCGGCCATCTGCCCGCTGAGCATCATCTCGGGCGAGTACGCAAACAAAGGCTGCAAGATTGGTCTGCCGCCGAGCGCAACGCCAAGGTGCGCGCCCAAAAGTATTCCCGCGAATGCCTTGTGTGCAGGCACGCCGCAGAGTTCCTCGTTGGTTACGATATCGTACGGCATGTTGTACTTGGCGGCGTACTTCATAGAAGCGATTGCATCGACAGTCATTCTTGCGGGGTCTGTGCCTGCGCCCAGCGAGCCGTAGCAGATGTTAATTTTCGTTAGATTCGCGCCGATTTTGCCTGCGAGAACAACCGTCTCGGGCGTGTTAAGCCCGCGGTGTGCCCGCACCTGCCAGAGAATACCATCTTCAAGCGAATTCTTTATGCGGTCGAGGTTGTCGGGCGTGATGACCGTGCCGTCCTCCTGGTGGGTGAGGAAGCCGTCAAAGAAACCCTCCGTACGCGCGCCCCATGACGGGTCGAAGTGTACAACGCCGTCTACGCCGTGTGCTTCACTGGCTTTGATGTGCGCAATGTCCATGTATGGGCAGCCTGTGCCGTATTGGTTGAATATCACAGGCTTAGTGAGCGTGTGCTGCAGCTTGGGCGTTTGCAGGTCTGCGCGGCAGCGTTCTACGAATGCGGCAAGCTTTGTTTCATCTTCCTTTGTAAAGCGGCGCAATTTAGGGTGCATTGTGCCTGCGCTGTAGAAATTGCGGACGATTTCATCACAATGAGCGGCGTATTCCTTGGTGAATTCAGGCGTTTCCTGCCCTGCGCGCCATTTGTTTACATCCCAGAGGTTCTCGCGCAGGTCGGCGCGGATAACACCGGGAGATGTTCGCTTGCTGGCCCAATCAAGTATTTGCGGCGTTATTTCGTCAAGCAGTTCCTTGATGCGCTTGTGCTTAACTTCGTACGAATATCCCTCCGTAAGGTCGCGGACATTTTTGCGGCTCAGGTCTGTGCCGCGTACGTATTCGCGGCCTTCTACGAACGCGATTGAATCCTGTACGGTCGAATCCGGGCCGAAACCCGCGTCAAAGCCAAGCTCCTGCGCAAGCTCAGGGCGGATAGCCATACCGCCTACCGCGATGCGAACTTTTTCGCGTATGCCTGCGGCATCGGCTAAGTCTACAAAACGCGCAAGAAGCTCGGCAACGCCGTAACCAAGCGTGCGGCTCAGCAGAATTGTATCGACATCTTCGTCAATCGCGATTTGGATTATTTCTTCGATAGGCAAGTCGGGCTGGAGGGTTATTGTTGTGTATCCGGCATCTTGCAGTCCGCGGCTTACCATTTTCATTCCGATATCATGCACCGAGTCGACCGGAGCAAGCAGAATTTTTTTTGCTGCCATCTATATCGTCCCTCTCTGTGCTAGTTTTCTAAGTTAAGCCAAGCGTAATTGTCGCCCGGGCGGTTGATGTAGGCTCTAACGCGGACGCGAACGCCAACACCTTGGAATTTGGCAAAGACGATGTCGTAATCGTCGAAGCCCATGTCTTTCATCATCATATTGGCAAGATGCTTGCCCTCGGCTTCGCTCGAGCATACCAAGAATGTCTCGATATCTAAAGCATCCAATACATGGTCAAAAACTTGTGACATTTAAGCTACCCCCTTTTGGGTTTTCAATTCCTCTTATCGGCGGAATAATCCTCAGTCAGCTACGCCGACAGCTCCTTTGGAAAAGGAGCCTAAAAGCCCCCGCCCTACAAAGCACAACTCCCCTCCCGGTGCTTAGGAAGGGGAGTTGCTTTGTACTATTACACGCCGGCGTAACCGCAGACGATTTCGATATTCTTAACAAGAGCTTGCACGCACCAGCGAGCTTCGCGCTCAAGAAGCTGTCCGTTCTCGTCGGTAGTGCCGAGGCCCGGAGAGATGTAGATGTTGCCGTCGTATGCGATTGTGGGGATTACGCCCATTTGCATCATGCCGGCTTGGAACAGGTTCGAACCTGCGTACATGTCCTCGATTGAGAATATGGGGATACCCATCTTGCCGTTTTTCCAAGTGTTTTCGTAGTTGACTTCAACGGCAGTCGAGTTGTACGATTTAGTGATGATAAGCCCTTCTTGCAGGTGCTTAGGAAGTTTTGCGAACTCTTCTTTAACGATAGCTTCAAGGTCATCGACCGGTTTTGTGAGGACTTTCGGATTGTCTCTAAGAACCTTGAGTGCTTGAAGTTGCGTAGCGAGTGCTTCCTTGCCCGGATCGAAACAAACGTAAGCGGCTTTTCCGTATGAAGCGGTTGTACCCCAACGGTCGCCGGCCATACCCATTGCGCGGCGAAGTTGCACCATGATTTCTTCTTTACCGATAACAAGACCGCTTGTAGCTGCGCCTGTAGCTTTGTCCATGCTGTATACGATAGCGTCAACGCCGGATTTAACAGGATTAAGCCCAACGAAAGGCAAGCCCCACGCGTTGTCGATTACATATGGTACATTGTATTCTTTAGCAAGTTTTGCGATGTTTTTGATAAGCATCGGAGTGCCGTCAGCATCTTTTACGCCGTAGCCGTAGCCCGGAGTTTCGTAGCCGAGAGACGTAAAGCCTGTGAGCATGCTGGAGTGACGCTCTGCGTTAGTCTTGAGAGCCTCGTAAGAAGCGGCGGGGTCAACATCAACCAGCATTGGAACCGGATGACTTCTAAGCCCGTGAACATCGTATTTCGCGCCTGCCAACGGTACGATAACCGTATCGAGGTTGTTTTGGCGTTTGCCGTAGAAGCCAAGTTCACCAGCTGTCGACCCTCTGTCAGCATACAAATCTTTGTACTTGGCAGGGAATGGGCGGCCGTAGCTGCCTTGGTGGTGCATATGTTTTTCATATGGAGCAATGTAGCGAGAGCGGTAGTTATCGCCGCGTCCCATTGCCGGAGGCGAGAAAAGAGTGTCATACGACAGCCAAAGGCCGGCTTCGCAAGTTGATGTCGGAGCTACATCGAAACCATCGCCGTAAACATCCTTTACAACTTCGCGGATTTGCTCAACGATAGCTGAAAGAGGTATAACCTTCTTAGCGGCTTCTTCGCCGGCTTCCATGATGTCTTTGCGCATTGGAGACGGACAGCCCGATATCGCGCCTGTAAGCCCAAATTGCCCTTTCAGTTCGGCAGGTATGCCGATGTCAGCAGATGCTTTTCTTAAATCCTCGTAGATTTTTGGAATGTTTAATTGCAGATGTTTGTACATTTGGTACTTGTACTTGAAACTCATATTTTTGTTCCCCTTTCAAGATAATTATGTTCAGAGCCGATTAAGCGGCTCTTACTTTGACATTATGTTACAGGAAAAAGCTATTTTGTATGCAGGAATGCTATTTCGTCACCCAAGTTTACGCCTTGTTCCGCGCCCGACAAACGCGCATCGGATTTTATGACGATATTGAGATGATTCGGCATGTGGGTTTCGTCGAAACCGGCAAGCGTTCCAATCAGCCTTCCGGCGCAGTATACGCTGTCTCCGGTTGTGAGTACGCCGCCTTGCACTATCTCGAAGAATCCAAGATAAGCAATCTTGTTCACAGTCGAGCCTGTGCCGATGCTGTCTTCATCGCTGATGATAAGCTCATGAATTTCATGTTTCAAAACACAGCGCGAAATTTGCTTTATCAGGCTTAATTCTCTGTTTTCAAGTTTGCCGTCCAGCACAACATTAAGCCTGCCGACGATATCGGTCTTAGAGTGATACGGGTTCGAACTGAACATTCCGGACTGGTAAGGGTCCTTCACACATTTTGCCTCCTCTCAATCTTCTGCATGTTAAAGCATAACAGATGTGGGAGCGTTTTGCAATAGCCGGCTACTCATTGTTGAGTAGCGAATTTGTAGAAAAAAAGATTTGCAAACTATGCACATTGCACAACAGCGTTGCGAACCGTAGGGGAAGACATTGTGTCTGCCTGTGCTGCGGTTGCAAAATCCGAACAAAAATTTCTAGGCATAGATACTGCGTAATCTGCTCAAAATAGCAAGAAGAAAGCGTTGGAAATTGCCCTGTAGGGCGCGGCGGCCCCGATGCGCCGTTATTTTTTAAATGGGGTGAATATGTCGTGAGAGGTGTCTACTATGCTGCATATTGGTGTATTTTGCACAAATATTTTTTACGATGATAAGCACAGCAGCGGGATTATTGCAGATGTATCGGAGTTTTGTGATAAGTTTAGCTTTCTCACGTTTGAAGATGATACAGCAATACCAACCTTCGATGTGCTGATTATAAACGACCTGCACAAGCAGGCCGCTAAGGTATTGGAACATATGCCGACAGATTCGTTTGTGTTAATCAACACCGACAAACGAGGGAGTTACTCGCGCATTCGGCGTTACTCGGGGACTCTTATCACATATGGGCTGAACCAAAAGGCGTGCATTACGGCATCATCGATAATTGATGATGACACAACGCTTGGCGGGCAGATGCAGGTGTGCATCCAGCGAAGTTTTCCGACAATCAGCGGCGAGTGCGCGGCGGTGCAGGAGTTCCCGGTACATATGCACGCGTTTGGCGTAGAGGCGACTCTTGCGTTGGTCGGAATGATGCTGGTGTGCGGCGCGAAGGTAGACACTATCTGCAAGATATTCAACCGGCAAGCATACACAGGTTTAGAACAGGAGGCATAAAGGCAGACGAGTAGTCATACATTAGAGACATAGCATAACAATAGTCTCTGGCTGGGGTGGGCAATATATGCAAAATGATAGTTTGTTAGATAATAATAGGGTATATGCTTCAGGGAGGATTGTTTCGCTCCCAAAGTATTCGCACGAGGTTTACGGCGAGGGATTTTACAGTTTCAAGCTCGAAGTGTCACGGCTTTCCGATGTTTCGGATATTCTTCCGGTGATGGTGTCGGAACGGCTGGTTGATGTAGCGGAATTTGCTGCAGATACGCGGCTCAACATTTTTGGGCAGGTGCGCTCGTATAACAGCTATATCGAGGCCGAGCGAAAGAACAGGCTGCTGCTGACCATATTTGCCCGTGACGTAAAATTGGCACAAGAAAATGATGTTCTCGGCTCTGCACGCAAAAACCCGAACGATGTCTTCCTGAACGGCTACATCTGCAAACCGCCGACGCACCGCCTCACTCCATTCGGGCGCGAAATAACCGACATGCTGGTAGCGGTCAACCGTTCGTACAATAAGTCCGACTACATACCGTGCATTGCCTGGGGCAGAAACTCGCGCTTTGCAAGCAGCCTTGATGTAGGCGCGAATATCAAAATATACGGGCGTATGCAAAGCCGCGAGTACCAGAAAAAATACGAAGACGGCAGTGTCGAGAACAAAGTTGCCTACGAAGTCTCTATAGCCAAGATAGAATCAGGAGAGTAAAAATTATCAAATATATAATAGTAGGGGCGGCCTTGTGTGGCCGCCCGCTGAATGTAGGTCTAATCGCTAACAGATGATGTGCCTCTGTATGGGAGATTTAGTAGATGACGTAAATACTGCTCCCTATTTTCGAGCATATTGTCCTTGTCGTGAAACACTTCCACCATAAGTAACGCAGCAAGTCGGAACCCGCATATGAACGATTCATAGTTGTAATACTGATTTTCATGAGTGCTTGTTTCCAGCAGTTCGTCCAGTAGCTTTTGTCCATCCTCGTTAAGCATGCCGTCAAGCTGCTTTCTCAATTTATCATGTTCTTTTTGGTGGTATTCGCGCAAAGGAAAGTCGAGTAGTTGCCGCTTGGTAAGGTCGAGGTTTTCGTTAAACAAATTTATCAGTGTTGAGTACATAAAAAAACCATCCTTTCGTCTTTTTTGCAAAATACTTGAAGGACGATCGCTAACATGATACAATATTTCATGTAGTTTGCCCTTATGGGTATTCTGCGGTGGGAAGTGGCGTGTGTCTTTCGCGAGAGTGCGCCGCTTCCTTTATTGTTTGTCTTGGGACAAAAGTAAATCAATTCCCCTGCGAATTGCTTCGGTTCTGGCTATATTGTGTTTCTCTGCGTAGCGGATAATAGCCTGATTAGTTTTTTCATCAATTCGCACCTTTATATCGTGGTTTTTAGGGTTGTCTACTTTTGGCCTCCCTGTTCGTGGACTCAAATCATCACCTCACTTCTTACGTTCCACGAAATAACTATACTTAATACGTACCAATAAGTCAAGAGGAAATTTTAAAATTTTTATGGGTAGCCACGTTTTGCCTTTGGCAAACTTGCGCACTGCGCCACTTTCGTGTAGCGAAAGCGCATAAGCTGATCCTACAGTTGTAGGGCGGGGGCTTGCTCCCGCTGTTATTAGGAGATTGTGGGTCAAGCCTACCATAGAATTGGTAGCGAAATTGATTTTCATTGTCACCCTGAACGAAGTGAAGGGTCTTAAAAAGCAGGATTCTTCGCTACGCTCAGAATGACATGCGCTAGTTTCGTTACATCCTTAATGACGATGGTTGTGCGTATATTAAACGGAATTTAAATATAACAAACGCCGATAGATTATTCTGTCAATCGGCGTTTGTCGTTATGCTATGAATCGAGTAAGTTCTTTGGAATGTTCAGCCGTGCGGTTTTAAGCGGGTCAACGACTTGGCAGATGCGGATATCCGCCGCAAGGGAGATGAACGTTATTGCATCGAAGCGGGACATGTTGTGGGAGCGCATCAGGAAGTCTACGCCATTGAGGACTGCCTTGTCGATGGCTTCATCCGCCGTGAGTGCCGAGGCAAGCGGCATGTAGTGGGTGCTGCTCTCGATGAACGGTGTTGGGCGCGTGCAATCCTTGAGGATGTCAACCTTGACAAGTATTTCCCCGGAAACTTCCGCGCCTGTGCCGCATGCTTCTCCGTCCGCCATTACGGTGTGAATGTCGCCCATGGAGAGCAACGCGCCGTCAACATTTACAGGCAGGTATACTGCCGCGCCGACTGCGACTTCCTTGCAGTCCATATTGCCGCCGTGTTCGCCGGGTGTTCCGTTGTTGACAGCTTCACCTGCGGGAGCAGTACCGATTACGCCGACCATTGGGCGTACGGGAATCTTGATGGATGGCGAAAACTCGACGAAACCGTCCTTGACGCGTACGATGCGCGACTCTAAGCTGTCGAAGAAGTCGGTGCATACGCCAAGCCCCTTGCCTGTGAGGAGTACGCCATCCTCCGTTGTAACGGTGATGTCGAGGATTTCTACGCGCAGGATATCGCCAGGTTTCGCGCCTTCGATTGCAAGCGGGCCTGTAGCAGGGTTGACGGTGTTCCAGTCGAAGTCTCCGAACGCCTCTTTGTAGTTGTCCTTGGTGATTTGCCCCGAGAGGGCATCTTTCGAGACAAAACGCACGGTCGAGCCGCTTGGAACAGAGGCCACAGGCGCGTTGTCCTTGCTGAATGTGTAATTTGCGTGTGATATTGAGATTGGTTGCATAGTTATTTTCCTCCCTTTTTCGGCGGAATAATCCTCAGTCAGCC
>Ga0123353_10002619_pt1 | contig 22397 bp, 17 predicted proteins | sample TergutLab28metaG_3_FD_92763 | JGI IMG/M metagenome (GOLD analysis project Ga0123353, IMG submission 92763) | Labiotermes labralis P3 segment gut microbial communities from Petit-Saut dam, French Guiana - Lab288 P3 | ecosystem: Host-associated > Arthropoda: Insects > Digestive system > Gut ... | reverse complement strand
GGCTGACACAGATAGCATCCCCTCGGAAGTGGTCGAGATAATCGGCCGCACCGGCATGACCGGCGAGGCCACGCAGGTAAAGGTGCGTGTTCTTGACGGACGTGACAAGGGAAGGATCATCACGAGGAATATCATGGGTCCGGTGAGAATGGGTGACATACTCATGCTCAGGGAAACATCCAGAGAAGCAAGAAAACTGGGGATGAGGTGATCTCATGGTCGAGAAGAGGAACTGCTCGTTCTGCGGCGCTGAGATCGAACCCGGGACAGGTAAGATGTTCGTCAAACGCGACGGTACCGTCCTGAACTTCTGCACCTCAAAATGTTATAAGAACATGATCGAATTGAAAAGAGTGCCCAGAACAACGAGATGGACCAAAAAGTACGCCGTTGAGAAGGAAGCACGCCTGAAAGCTGCTGAGAAGAAGTGATACCCATGGACAGAACGTACCTGATGATAAAACCCGACGGCGTTCAGAGAGGCCTCGTCGGGGAGATAGTATCACGCTTCGAGAAGAAAGGGTTGAAGCTCGTAGCCGCTAAGTTCATGATCATACCGAAAGCGCTTGCGGAAGTGCACTACGGCGAACACAAGGAGAAGAAATTCTACGGTTCGCTGATAGACTACATCACATCGGGACCGGTAATGGCGATGGTGTGGGAAGGCGAGGACGCGGTAACGGTATGCAGGAACATGATGGGCAAAACGAATCCCAAAGAATCCGCACCGGGAACGATACGCGGTGATTACGGGATGGAGACCGGCATGAACATCATACACGGTTCCGACTCACCCGAGTCGGCGGCCAGAGAGATAGCTCTGTTCTTCAGACCCGAAGAACTCGTGCAGTACAACAGGTCCGTGGACCTGTGGGTATACGAGTGATACCGCTTGGTAATCATATGGCGATAAGGCAGCCTGTGGTAAGCGTCCTTGGTCATGTCGACCATGGGAAGACCAAGTTATTGGATACCATCAGGGGGACCTCCGTCGTATCACGCGAAGCGGGTGCGATAACACAGCATATCGGCGCAACGGAAGTACCGATAGAGCATATCTACAAGGTATGCGGCCCGTTGATCGGCAACAGGAAGTTCAATGTTCCGGGGTTATTGTTCATAGATACTCCCGGTCATCATTCCTTCATAACGTTGCGTGCGAGAGGCGGATCGCTTGCCGATCTCGCCGTTCTCGTCGTAGACATACGCGAAGGCCTTAAACCGCAGACGATAGAATCGATACGCATCCTGAAGCAATACAAAACGCCGTTCATCGTGGCGTTGAATAAGATCGACACCATCCAGGGATGGATCCCGGAACCCGGAAGGCCGTTCGTGGTCTCCGAGAAACAGCAGATGGAGCACACGATCGAAGCATTCAATGATCGTATGTACAGCATAATGTCGTTACTGGCGGCGGAGGGTGTTCCGGCGGATCGGTACGATAGGATAGACGATTTTACGAAGACCGTTGCGTTAGTGCCGGTAAGCGCTAAAGAAGGCGAAGGTATACCCGATCTTCTGTTGATGCTTGTGGGCCTTGCACAACGTTTCCTTGAATCGCAGTTATCGCAGGAAGAAGGTCCCGGTAAGGGGACCATACTGGAAGTGAAGGAAGAGCGCGGTCTCGGTCAGACGTTGGACATGATATTGTATTCCGGCATCCTGAGAAGAGGGGATACCGTTGCTTTGGGAACACGCGGTGCTCCGCTGATCACTAAGATAAAGGCGATACTGAAACCCAAACCGCTGGATGAGATAAGGGATCCGAGGGACAGGTTCGATTCCGTGAAGGAGTTGCATGCCGCCGCCGGTGTGAAGATATCGTGCCAGAACATGGACGGCGTGATCGCCGGAGCTTCATTGGTCGTCGTAAGCGGGGCGAACGATCCCGCGGTAGCTGAAATGAAAGAGGAATCCGCGTTAAAGATAGAGACGCAGGACGACGGGATATTGATCAAGGCGGATGCCATCGGTTCTTTGGAAGCATTGGCGTACGAAGCCAAAGCGGCGAACATCCCGATACGGAAGTACGGGATCGGGGAGATCTCCAGACGCGACATCGTGGACGTGGCGGCATGCGGAACGCAGCTGAATAAAGTTATTTTAGGATTCAACGCGGAACTGTCGAAAGATGCGTCCGCGGAACTTGAGACTCAGGACATTAAAGTACTGACAAATCAAGTGGTATACCGTTTGATCGAGGAATATCAAGAGTGGATGGACGAGACGAAGAAGAGACAGGACGCCGATAAACGTTCCGAATTCTCATTCCCCGCTAAATTCAAGATACTTCCGAACTGCGTGTTCAGGGCGACGAAACCCGCGATCGTCGGCGTACGCGTTCTCGCAGGACGTTTGAAACCCAATCAGAGGCTCATCATGCCGGACGGCAGATCGATGGGAAAGATAAGGAGCATACGTTCCGGCGAGGATGTCGTTAAAGAGGCGATGCAGGGTCAAGAGGTCGCAGTTGCCATCGATGACATAACCGTGGGAAGACAAGCCGACGTCAACGACGTGATATACGTCGATCTTCTGGAGACGGCGGCGAAGGAGTTGACCAAGATGGATCTCAACGAGGACGAGAAGATGGTCCTCGAAGAGACGATATCCATCAAACGGAAAGAAGAACCGTTCTGGGGGATGTAAGATGTCGCCTAAAAGCAAACAGCACTCAGAGTCGGAGCAAATGATAAGGGAGGTGGACAACTTCGTGGACGGTCTTTCCAAAGCCGCTAAGACGAAGCTGAGGATGCCGACGGACTTCAACACCATGTGCATCTGCGGAATGGGCGGTTCGGGATTCAGCGGAGATATAATCGCGGATGTATTACCCGAACTGTGGAACATACCGGTCAAAGTGGTAAAATCGATAAGCATCCCGAATTGGGTGAACGACAAGACGATGGTGGTAGTGTCCAGTTACTCAGGCAATACGAAAGAGACTTTGATGATGTACGATCAGGCGGTGAAACGAGGTTGCAAGATAGTTGCGATCACATCCGGCGGGGAACTGAGGGATAAGTGCATGACGGACGGCAACAAACTGATCGAGGTGCCGACCAACATACAGCCGAGGAGTTCCATAGGTTACACGATCGGATATCTCGCGAACATCGTTGAAACGGTCGGCGGACCAAAGGTGAAGTCGGACATGCTGAGATCGATATCCGCTCTTCGTAAATACAGAGGAAAGGTATGGATGCGTAATCCCGAAACACCGGCGAAGAAGATAGCGGAACGAATACACGGGAAAGTGCCGGCGATATACGCTCCGGTCTCATTATCTACGGCGGCGTTAAGATGGAAGAACCAGATGAACGAGAATTCCAAGATAATAGCGTTCAGCGGCACAATACCGGAATTGAACCACAACGAGATAGTTGGGTGGTCCGGTATGAGTACGGTGTCAAGCTGCCTGCCGGTGATCATCTATGAAGACGGTCTGCCGTATGCGGACACACTGATGATGACCGAAACCATAGAGAAGATGAGGTCGTCCGGGTTAGACCCGGAGATAATAAAGATCGACGGCAGGACCGAATTGGAAAGAAGCTTGAAAGCGATCATGCTCGGCGATTACGTTTCACTGTTCCTCGCGCGCATGAACGGCGTGGACCCGGAGGATGTGGAACCGATAAAGAACTTCAAACAAAGGGTCGCGGAGCTTCTGAGCGGGCTCATAAAGCATGACGGGCAGGATAAGAAGCACGATAAACCGAAGAAGAAAAAGGGCAAGAAGAAAGAGAACAAGGAAGAGGAAACCTGAGTCCTGTGCAAACGCGCACCGCCCGATACAGGTCACGGTCCGAATATCTTTTTCCAATTCTCTTCCGATGAATACTTCTTAAGCGATCTTTGGTACTGTTTCTTGAGTCTTCTGAACGAGAAGACTATTCTCTGAAGTAAAACCAATGCCTTGAACATGGCACGGAATGCTTTTCCGAAATTACGTTCGGCGACCGCGCCTTCTCCGTTACCAAGATCATAAAGGATCTTATCGGCTCTGTAGAAAGAAGCGGAGTCCATATCGTCCGTCGTTGTAACTATATTACGCTTAGCCGGTAACAACAACCCATTCAGGCTGAGCATCCTTATCCTGAAATCCGTTTTTTTGATATCACCGGCGTTAACGAAGTTCCCTTTCTGTTTGAGGTTCTTCAGATTTTCGGTCTTTACGGGTACCGCTTTCACCACACGGTCGGGGGAGAGATCGAAGACGAACTCCGGGCCTTTTAAGAAATCCTCCATACCGCGGAACATCATCTCCGCATTATCATATCTGTGGGAGATCACTTCAAACATGGCCCCCTTCAGCGAACAGACTGCGTTGCGCATATCCATGTCGCCGGTAGTGCAACCTATAACGAGACAATTCCTGCTGATATAGTAGCTGTATTGATTGGATATAAGCAACCTGCCTTTGATGGAATGGTGCCACACCGACACGCCATTCAAAGTGATCATCGTTGAAGAGCCCCTTATGCTGTATTCTATGTCATCCCACTTTATGAACAGCGGGAGAGGGTAACCGATCTTTTCAACATACGATACCGGGATGGCCAGATACCACCACGCAAAATAGTTCACATCCTCGTCCACGTCGAATTTCAAGCAATCCAACGAATCCGAGACGTCAAGACCGTTCTTCACTCTGTGCCCGCGTCTCGAATAATTCTCACCGGACGCGTACACGATGTTCGGCCTCTCAGCCATAAGCATGGTGCCTCCGATATGAGCATCCTTATACTCATCTTTGATGAACGACAGGAAAGACCATGTGCGGTATATCGATTCGGGATCGAAGAAAGCATCATCATCATTGAGGATGATGTGCGTGAATCTTTTCGAATTCACAATTTCCATCAATCCTCTCGTGAATCCGCCGCTCCCGCCGAGGTTCTCGTTCGGGATCATGTGTACCTTCAGTGAATGAGCGTCGGATCCGAAATCGTCGGGGAGAGTTCTTCCGTTGTCTATGACGAACATCTCAACAGAATTCGCAAAATCATTCTCACAAGAACTAAGGAATGAATCGAGCGATCTAACCTTTTCTTCAACGGCGCCATCCCTCTGATACGCGCATATGTCGATGCCGATCCTGACATCATTCGGTACATCGGAACAAGAACAGAATCCTCCTCCGAACAACACCGAACCATCAGCCAGTGATGTCACGGAAATGCTCAGAAGGCCGTCGTCCGGAAGGGGCGGCAGAACAACATCAACATCGCCGTCCGATCCCAGTGAAAGCAGCGTCTTCACATTCTCGCGTCCGTCGGCGAGAATATGATGATCAACAGCGATATTGAACGCACCCTTGCATTTCAGAACAACACGCAATTCATCGACCGAAGTGTACTTTTTCCATTTTGATAATGAGAAGAAATTGAAATACGCTGTGAAGGAGATCGTTTCTCCGGAGCTCAGTTTCAGAGGGAATTCTGTACACGGATCCTTAGACCTTACATAGAGTCCCTTCTTCTCAGCGGCCCGCGTCAGAGTGAGGTTCTGTAAGATCATTACAGCATCCAACAATTGACATTATAATATCCTTTGCACACTCAATTATACGACAAGACCTTTAAAGACCTTTAAATAAGGGTCACATTGTCACAAGACGTTGAAACGTTATATATCTAAGATATGTTCAGTTTGTTGAAATGTCGAAGACCACGGGATCGCTAAAGGAGGTTTACGAGTACAGACATCTCCTGTATTCGATGGTCGCAAGGAACCTTAAAGGAACATACAAGAGTTCCTACCTAGGGTTTGCGTGGCATTTCATAACGCCGGTCATATTGATCATCATATTCTATGTAGTGTTCAGCGGTATCAGAGTATCACCGATCGAGAACTATTGGGCGTACTTATGCATAGGTATGTTCCCATTCACGTTCTTCCAGACAAATCTCGGCTCCGGTTCTGATTGTGTTGTATCTAACGGAGGGACGATAAAGAAGATGTATTTCCCGAGGGAAATAGTCGTGTTTTCTCAGATCATCAGCACATTTATAACATTCATAATAGCGTATGCAGTGGTAATAGTGCTGATGCTGCTGTCCGGGCTCCCAATGAGCGCCAGCGCAGCTTTGTATCTGCCACTGATATTGGTGTTATCGGTAATGTTTGCAACAGGATATGTGCTGTTCTTCTCGGCAATAACGGCCTTCGTCAGAGACGTCCATCACTTCATTGATGCCATCGCCAGGCTAATATTCTTCATGACGCCGATATTCTATCTTGCGAGTGAGGTTACGGGGGTGCTTGAAAAGATCATATGGATGAACCCGCTCACATATTTCACGGAGTCATATCACGACATACTTTACTACGGTGTCGTGCCGGATACGTTCCAACTGTTAGTTTGCGTCATGCTTGCAACCGTCGCACTCATCGTCGGTGCGATCGTGTTCAACAGACTAAAGGGCAGGTTCGCCGAGGTGTTGTGATGAACAAGAACAACGCGATTGAAATAAAGAATGTCACCAAGACATTCAAGATAAAGGCATCTTCCGATAAGCCGAAAGATAAACAACCCTCCAATAACAGGCACAGAGTAAGGGAGAGGAAGGTATTAGACAGTATATCTATCAACATAAAGAAAGGAGAGGTAGTCGGGATAATAGGCAGGAATGGTTCCGGTAAGAGCACGCTCCTCAAACTTATATCCAAGATCCTGGAGCCGGACTCCGGGTCGATTGAGGTAAGCGGCACGATTGCAAGTATTCTGGAGCTAGGAATGGGGTTCCATCAAGATATGACGGGAAGAGAGAACATCTACATCAAGGGGGCGATGTACGGTTTCAGCAAAAAAGATCTCGATGAACGCATAGACAGCATAATCGAATATTCCAATCTCGGTGATTACATCGAGAACCCGTTGAAGATATACTCTTCCGGAATGGCTGGCAGATTGGCGTTCGCGATAATGATCAATCTGGATGCCGACATATTTCTTGTGGATGAGATACTCAGTATCGGCGATGTATCCTTCTCAGCCAAAGCGATCCAACATTTCAGAAGCATCGCCAAAAGCGGAAAGACCGTAATATTCGTATCCCACAATTTGGGAACAATAGAGGAGATGTGCAGCAGGGCGATATGGATAGAAGGAGGAAAAGTGGCCGAGGACGGTCCGGCCAAGAGGGTATGTGACCACTATCGCAGAGAGATGATCGAATCCTTCGACATAACATCCGAGCTTGCGGGGTCGGGAGTCACCGATGCTCAATACAGACTGGCAAAAATGTATTTGGAAGGCAGCAAGGTAGGAAAGGACGAAGTCATCGCATGCGAGTGGATGAGAAAGGCCGCAGAACAAAGGCACCTACAGGCCATGGCGGAATATGCGGATATGCTGTTCGAAGGTATCGGTACGGAACGAGACACCGCCGCCGCCATTTTTTATTATCAAGCCGCCGCGGACATAGGTAACAACGATGCACGCATGAAAGTTTCAGCTTTAATGAGCGGAGAGAAGGACGACGAGAGGACCGAGATACGCAAATTGTTCAAAGAACTTGCGGGAGGGGGGAACCCCCTGAACGAACACAGATACGCCGATCTTATGTTGAAAACAGCGTGGAATCACAACGATCGAAAAGAAGCATTGGAATGGTTTCTCAAGGCCGCCGACAAGGGGAAACTCGAGTCAAAATACCAAGCAGCCGTCATGTATCGTGACGGCGTAGGTACGCAAATGGATGTGGAACGATCAATAAAATTGTTCAAAGAAGCGGCGCAGGCAGGCCACAATCCATCACAGGCGGCATTGGCAGAATTGTTTATGACAGGCATCAAAACCGAAAAGAACGAGCCGGAAGCATTCAAATGGCATATGCAGTCTGCGGAATCCGGAAATTCGAAGTCGCAGTATCACGTCGCCGTCATGTACCGTGACGGTATTGGTACGGATACCAATTCCGAAATGTCGAAAAAATGGTTCAACATATTCGCGCGTTCATCGTTTGTCAACCATCAAGTCATGTTGGCGGAAATACTCAAAAATCAGAAACCGGAGACGGAACATGAGTATACAGACCTACTGACCAGAGCCGCAGATTCATACAGTCCGAACGCAATGTTCATGTTGGGGCGCGCATACAAAGATCGAACTCCTCCGGATATGGAAGCGGCCACCAAGTGGCTCACATTGTCCGCTGAGAGAAATAATACAAGAGCACAGTTGGAACTCGGAGACATATACCTAAAGGGAATTGGTGTTGAAAAGGATCCGCAGAAAGCACTCCAATACTATTTCACCGCAGCTTTGAATGTAAACGCTGTGGCAGCATACAACATTTCAATGATGTATAAGACCGGCGACGGAATTGAGCAGAACATGGAAAAATACAGAGAATTCCTTCAGATGGCAGTAGAGGGCGGGGACCGAAAGGGAATAATGGAAGCCAAAAATGCGCGTTGAGTCGGACGCCAGTAACCTTATTTACCGGCTCCGTTCAACTTCGCTTCTAACGAATTATCCTTCATGAACTTCATGAAGACATCATACTTATTGTGATAATTCCTATTAAACTCGGCATAATCAGCTGCATTGTAATAGTCTTCTATTTTTTTAGTTTTATCAAAATCGGGCACGCTTATTGAGGGAAGATCGAAAAAGTCAACCATCTCCTTTGTGCGACTATCATGTGTTATGAATAAAGACTTAACACCGGCTCTCAAAGCCATGACGTTACTGTGGAATCTCATCCCGAAAGAAAAATTATATTTTCTCAATTCATCTAACCAGCATTCGTTGCTGAAGAACATCTTTCTTTTATCCAGGTAAGATTTCAGTTTTTCAAAATATGCATGATCAATAACTGATTTAGTAATTTTTTCGGCGGTCTGTTCTATGAACTGAACGTCATTATCCATGAAATATGTAAGAAGATCCAGTTCTTTGCCTAACACAGGGTGACCTGTTTTAGAGAATGTTCTGAAATTGCAACATGCAATTATCTTCTCATGTTCTTTATCACTTATCTTTAAGTTACGATCTCCCCAATAATACATGGAAGGGCAACCAATAATCTCTGTATTGGTTATGCCGTTTTTCTCCAACACAGATTTCGTATATTCTCCCCGAACCCCGATCACCGACCCCTTCTCTATTTTCTTCAGTGTTTTGATAACAGATTCGTGAAGCTTGAAGTTAATATCATTGGTTTTAGACTGTAACCCGACACTCATCGGAACAAACTTTGCATCCAAGTCTTTTATCGCATTATACAACTTAGAAAAGTCTTGGTTCTCTCTGATGTATATGAGGTTGGTCATCAGTACGGCATCATATTTTTCCAAGTCAACTCCTATTTCCCTATAGTTGTAAGGCACTATATCAGGCGAGAACAGTCTGTCTATCGCTGAAAAAAATGCGATGTTGCCCGTGTTCCAGCCGAGAGTTTCAAGTGGCTTGTATTCATCATAGGGGTTCATGATCATCGCATATTTTGAGCCCGAGTATTTTTTGATATTGGATTTGAAGTTTGAAGAAAACGAAAAATTATAGAGTTCCAGTTCCGCCCTCGCCCAGCTGCTTCCGTTCTCTGCGGCCCTCCCCATCCATTCGATGACAGACGGAAGATCCTTTTCAGTACCTATGCCGTCACGGTACATCAGCGCCATCTTACCATCAAGATTCGTAGCGCCCTCGTCGATGTATTTTTTACAATACATGAAAGCAAGGGCATGGTCCGAGGGTTCGGCACTCTTCATGAGCAGGGTGATGTGTTCTGTCCTCGCCCAGCTGCTTCCGTTCTCTGCGGCCCTCCCCATCCATTCGATGGCAGACCGGAGGTCCTTCTTTGTACCTATGCCGTCACGGTACATCAGCGCCATCTTACCATCAAGATTCGTAGCGCCCTCGTCGATGTATTTTTTACAATACATGAAAGCAATGGCATGATCCGAAGGTTCAGCACTCTTCATGAGCAGGGTGATGTGTTCTGTCCTCGCCCAGCTGCTCCCGTCCTCCGCGGCCTTCCGCATCCATTCGATGGCAGACCGGAGATCCTTCTTTGTACCTATGCCGTCACGGTACATCAATGCCATCCTGACCCCAAGATTAGAAGCACCTCCATCGATGTATCTTTTACAGTATTTGAAAGCAAGGGTATGGTCCGAAGGTTCAGTACTCTTCATGAGCAGGGCGATGTGTTCTGTCCTCGCCCAGCTGCTCCCGTCCTCCGCGGCCTTCCGCATCCATTCGATGGCAGACCGGAGATCCTTCTTTGTACCTATGCCGTCACGGTGCATAAGCCCCAGTAAATATCCGTATTCAGCAGTCTTCTCGTACGACCTGTCGTAGCAGACCCTGAAAATAGTAGAGGCCAGATCATCATCCATTTCTCTTTGCAGTATCTTATTTTTTATTTCTGAATATTTCAAATGGCTGCACGCAATCACCTTATTCAAACGGTCATCCCAAGAATCAAAAGGTGCACCATCCTTTTTGATATTTAATGTGGAATCCAGCCACGCTTTACTCATCTTCACGTTTTCTGAAATTATACTGTTTATCAATTCATAGTCGATCTCTTTGAGGACATCACTCTCGTTAACGGTACCCTCCTCAATAATCCGGTCTTCTATAGGGAATATGGTGGATAGTGTATGAACTCTGGTCTTACCGCGTGTCTTATTGACTATCAGCGTAAACGGCTTGTTGAATATGAGCGCAAAACACGCGCCGTGGTACGAATCAGTAACAAAGTATTCGCAATTTATGATGTTGTTCAACCAATCTTCGACTTTAGCATCACTCAAAGTAGAAATACCAAAGTTTTCATATTTTTTCTTTGGTACATACGGGTCGCCGATGATCTTAGCATCCAATCCGGTTATTTCCGAGATTCTCTTCAAGACATTGGCTATGTCTTCATTCGGATCCAGGATGTATGCTCCCAAATGATTCTTACCAAAATCTATTTTACCGCCCTTTGCCAGATGAAGATAGTCTTTTTTCGGGCACAAGAAGACAGGATCCAGTGACATAGTAGCCTCGATCCCGAATTCCTTCATAAGATCCACACCGGAGAATTCTCTCATTGAGACGGCATCAAATCTGTGAAAAAGTTCCTTAGAGACGGACTTCAGTTCCTCATCCGCAATAAATGTGTCTTGACCGAATGATGATGAATATGCGATCTTCAATTTACCTCCGTACACCCAGTCCAAACAGGTGTGGTATCCGAACTTTCTAATGAAATTCGGATGCAGCATCTGATCAGATCCCAATAGGAAAATATCGCAGATCTCATTATTCTTTCTTATTTCCGTATAATCCGCACTGCGTTTAGCAAAAGAGATCTCCGGATATGGCGGAACTTCAAACATCCTCATAGGTTCGTTGGGAGGGGGCGCAGGAGCATCACACCTGCGATCTATAAAGAACGAGAATCTGCCACTGTTTTTTAGATAAGTATAGAGTGCATAGTAGGTGAGGTTGCCTCCGTAATTGTAGCTTAACGCAGTTACAATTCCAACATCAAATTTCTCTCCAGATGCATACTTCAGTGCGTCGGAGAAAGGTACGTGTTTCAGTTTCTCTGAGAACAATCGGCGCTGGAACTGAGGCGGATAATATGTTGCTTCGACAGTATTCAGTCTGTTGGGAGTTTCCGCCGCAACATCTGTCGGGATCGGTTCGAACAGTTTTGCAGTTGATTTGACCTTCGTGAGCAATTTTTTTCCCTTTGTCGAATTCACCATTATCAGACTGGTCCCGATCTTATCATCGTACTCGGGATTTATCTTGCCTATGCCCCAGAAATCTCCGATAGAATAGTCCCCCTGTCTGGGAAATCTGGAAAACAAGCAAAATTTACAGACATCGTTATCCATGATAGCGGTATGATATGCTTTTTGGAACGGGTCGCCTTTCCACCTGTTTCTTGACTCTTGCGTACCATCTTTGTAATATATCCTGTGTTTATGGGGATCCCAATCTCCTTCGTCTCTGAAACCTATTCGGCTCACAGCTTCGATCGGAGAAAACTCTGACACATAACTGTGCAGCATTTTTATCGATGGTACGCCGCCGCAGACGATATCTGCCGTTATCAAATTCTCATAATCTTTTTTCAGGTATTTTTTCAGACCGGCGATCTGGCACGGAAGTCCCGAATAAAACACCCGGGTTCCTTTTTCCAGATACTCTTTTGCTGACCGGAAAGACTTACCTGCGTTGCTTTGTACGTATTTGGAGTGTCTGAGTTCATCTATATCTTTCATCGAACTTATCTCTTTGATCTCAACATTAAGTCCCTCTGTCCATTTAGCACCGAATACAACACCGCCTTCTTTTAAAATCACCTCGGCGATAAGTGTGAACGCTCCTCCGGACGTGCTGCATTTCCTTATCTCATCCGCCGCCCAAACAGCATAGAACTCCGGTTGTTCGTTATTGTATTCCGGGTTTAAGGTCGGGCAGACCGTGTCGCATATACAGCAACCACCACACTTGTCGTCGTTTATTCTGGGTTTAAGATAACCATCGTCGTCAAACGCCATTTCTATTGATTGCTTCGGACACGCATTGTAGCAAGAACAGCAACCTGTGCACCTCTCATTGGAGCGTATCTTTTGAACAGACGAAATTTTGCTGTTGTTTTTCATACGTATAGTCGATGCTCCCGTAGTTTAACTTCTTTTCTTTAGCTGATCGTAGTAAAGCGCACATACTTAAGCAGATCTTTCTACCTTCAATATGCGGCAGTTCTCCGAATAATCCTTTGAGTTCTTGTGGCCGAAACTGTATGCCCTTATCGTCCCGGCTTTCGGCCCGATATCCACGGATATCGTGTATACATTCACACCGTCGTATATCGATGTGCCGAAGATCGCGCGATCGTCGGTCAATATGACGCCGTCCAGTACCGCCGATTGCACACCCCAAAGAGAGATGTAGACTCTGCATTCGTGTCCCCTTACCAGCTTAGATATGTACTCAGATCTTACCGTCTGCCCGCCTTTTATCCCGCCTTTGTGCCCCCAATTCAATTCCAGATCTTCGGAATTGCAGTCGTATACGGTCTTCCACCGTTTTATATTGTAATAATTCTCGTGATCATGGACCCATCTCGTGCTAGCAACGGCCCTGTGCACATCATACTGAACGGGATCCGTATCAATGAAAGTACTTTTGAGAGCTTCCAGATTCCTGCCGGTGATCTTCCTCAAAGCGGCGAATAAGAAATTCTCAAGTTTTTGTCTTCCCGACCTGCTCTGACTCGAAAGTACTCGGCTGTACCTCTTATACCTCAGATTATCCAACACATCGTTTCCGGTCAGATTCATCTCTTTCACATATTTCGTACCGAGCTTCAGGACATCCTGTTTCATCTCATTCGGCACATTCAGGTAAGCGAACCAGAAACAGTTCAAGAAGATGGAGCTGATGCAGTCTTTGGAATCAGGCGCATTATTCTCATTCTTCAGGAAATCGTATATCCCTTCGAACACCTCCAGATGCTCCATGGCCCTCTTGTTCTTTCCGAAGGTCTCGTACATGATGGAGCCTTCTCTCCGAAGATAATTGTATTTCTTGGCCGTCTCAAAATACGCCTTCTTGCAAAGGAATATGTATCTCCAGTAGAACGAATAGTCCTCGTACAGCTTTCCTACCGGGAACTCCAGGCCGTGCTCTTCGATCAGGCTTCTCCGATACAGCTTGTTCCACGCGGCAACGTCCACTCTCAGTCTTACGTTATCGTTCAGGTCGATCAGTCCCGAATACTTCACACGGTAGTATTCCTCATCGGCCTTTCTGCGATCTAGCATTGCATCCCCCACGACATTCGTACCGAAGATAACGATGTCCGCCGCTCCTTTCATGCCTTTTATGACCGTCTCATACGCATCAAGTTCCAACCAATCATCCGAATCCACGAACGCAATGAATTTTGCGGTCGCAGCCTTCATTCCGGCGTTCCTGGCGGACGAAAGCCCGCCGTTCTTCTTATCGATTATCTTCACACGCGTATCATTCGAGGAATATTCCTGAAGTATCTTCAGCGAGTTGTCCGTGGAACCGTCATTTACGCAGATTATCTCTATTTCTTTGAGTGTTTGATTCACAACGGAATCCATGCATTTCCTGAGGAACGGTTCCATGTTGTATACAGGGATCACAACGGAGACCTTGGCCTTGCTCAGTTTTCCGGTTTTAACAACATCCATGACATCTTCGTATTCTTCCGGCGAGAACACATCCTTCGATATGTTGCCGTTCTCAAATTCCTCTCTGAACTCATCATGCCATCTTTTCAGGAATTCCTGATCGTACGGTTCTACGAGGCGTTTATAATTCCATTTGTACCCTCTGTACTGGAGGTGCGGAACAAGCCGTTTGTATTTATGATAAATTCCCTTTTCCTTTATGAATCTCTTGATCTCGTTGTATTCATCGGATACGCAGAACACCTTCGTTGTATTCTGGAATGACGATGACCCGCCGTCTATCCTGTAATGGATAAGAGGGTCGTCTATCATCTTGAACCGTTTGGCCATCGCGTAGACCTTGAACGTGAATGCGGTATCCTGATAACTTGCTCCGGGGGTTTCAAGGAAACGAATTCCGTTGTCTTTGATGAATGATGTGCGGTATATGTTCGCCCAGACGGATGGTTGCTGATAGAACGTCGGTAACTTCTCAGACGGCGCGAACACCTTGTTGTGCGGAACGTAACCCATGGACGATTTGACGTTCTCGCCTGTAGATGTCGTATAATAGTAGAAATTCGAACGTGCGACATCCAGATCGTCCTTTTCCGCAGTTTTATACAATTTTTTGAACATATCCGGTTCGGCGAAATCATCGGATTCAACGATCCCTATGTATTCTCCCGTGGCCGCATCGATACCCATGTTCATCGAGTGGCCGTAGCCCGAGTTCTTCTTATCGATTATCCGTATCCGGTTATCTTTTTCGGCGTAACTTTTGAGTATATCCAGCGAACCGTCCGTGGATCCGTCGTTTATGCATATTATCTCTATGCTCTTAAGCGTCTGATTAACAACACTGTCCATACATTGGACAAGATATTTCTCAACGTTGTACACTGGTATCAACACAGACACACGAGGTCTCTTCGCCAACGACTCTACTCCTCCCCTCTCCCAATGGTTATGTACGTCATTCGCGCATTCAATAGAATACGGTGATCACTCAGACAAGATGCGTATTTTATTATAATAATGTCACGCCGACCGAAAGCCATCTCAAAATCGGATTTTGACAGAATAAAAACGCTCGGTGAAAGATCGTGTCTTTATAAAAACCATAAATACGTCGCTCGTCTATGCGCCATTATGAAAGCCTCGAACCTGGTCGTCGGAGCAGGCATTTCCGGAGCCGTTATCGCTAACAGGATCGCAACCGAACTTGATCAAAACGTTCTCGTTATCGATAAGAACGAGCACATTGCCGGCAACTGTTACGATCATCGCGACGAGAACAACATAATGATACACAAGTACGGGTCGCACATATTCCATACATCCGATGAGAATGTTTGGAATGAAGTGAAGAAGTTCACCGATCTCAACACTTACATGCACAAGGTCATCGTCGTGATAGACGGCATCGAGACGACGATACCGTTCAACTTCTGCTCCATATGGGATGTATTCCCGGTATTACTGGCAGCACGCATCGAAGAGAAGCTGCTTTCCGAATTCAAATACGGTTCCAAGATACCGATAATGGAATTCATGGAACAGGACGACGAGGATCTGAAATTTCTCGCAGAATACGTTTACGAGAAGGTGTTCCTTCACTACACGGAAAAGCAATGGGGTCACTCGCCGAATGAGATAGCCGGTGCCGTTACCGCAAGAGTTCCCGTCTTCCTAAGTAAAGACAAAAGGTACTTCCAAGACAAGTACCAAGGGATACCGACGGAAGGTTACACCAAGATGATCGAAAAGATGCTGAAACATCCGCGTATCGAAGTTAAATTGAACACCAAGTTCGAAGACATCGCCGATAACGAAGTGAAAGCATTATCGAACATCTTCTACACCGGTCCGGTGGATGAGCTCATCGGATACGAATACGGTCAGTTACCGTTCAGGAGCGTGAACTTCAAACTTGAGGTTCACGACCGCGAACATTATCAATCGAATTCCGTCGTCAACTATCCGAACAACTATGATTTCACGAGGATACACGAGTACAAGTATTACATGGACGACGCATCGGAGAAGACGGTGATCGCTAAGGAATATTCGGAAGCGTTCGAACGAGGACGCAATGAACGGTACTACCCGATACCGAGGGACGAGAATCAGAAACTATATGAGAAGTATCTGAAAGAGGCGAAGAAGAGATACAAGAACATGCATTTCCTCGGGAGACTGGGCGATTACAAATACTACGACATGGACAAAGCGGTCCTGAGGGCGATGCAGGTGTTCGACGAGGTATTCAAATGAAAGTTCTCGTGACCGGAGGGACCGGTTACATAGGCAGTCATTGCTCGATAGCGTTAATGGAGAAAGGTTACGATGTTCTCGTGCTGGACAGTTTCGTTGTCGGAAGGACCGAGATCGCCGATGCGCTGAAGAATGCGGAAGCGCCCGGTAAGCTGCTCGGTATAGTAAGAGCAGATCTCGGCGATCCCTCAAGCCTGAAGAACGTGTTCAATGCCAATGATATCAGTGCCGTTGTTCATTTCGCCGCATTCTCTCAAGTCGGAGAATCAATGAAGGATCCGGTGAAATATTATCGTAATAACGTTGTCGGTACGCTGAACCTGCTGGATGCCATGCTTAACGCGAACGTGAAGAAGATAGTGTTCTCATCGACCGCAGCGGTGTACGGAGAACCCGATCATGTTCCGATCGATGAGGAACATCCCAAGAGGCCGATCAACCCTTACGGTAACACAAAGATCATGATAGAGACGATCATGGACGATCTCAGTGCTGCCGAAGACATGAGAAGCGTTCGATTGAGATATTTCAACGTCGCCGGCGCCGACAATAAGTGCAGAGTGGGCGAATGGCACGATCCCGAGACGCATCTTATCCCGAACATACTGAGATCGACGTTCAACTCCGGCGAACCATTCAAACTGTTCGGCAACGATTATGATACGAGGGACGGAACATGCGTCCGCGACTACGTGAATGTGGAAGATCTTGCGGATGCACACATACTTGCGTTGGAATACCTTTTCGAAGGTGGTAAGACCGACTGCTTCAACATCGGTACCAATGAGGGAAGCACAGTTCTCGAAGTGTTCAAAGAGTGCGAGAACGTAACGGAAAAGAAGATTCATTTCACCATTGAACCCAGACGCCCCGGAGATCCCGCGATCCTCACGGCTGATAACGCAAAAGCGAAAAGGATATTGGGATGGGAGCCGAGGCGCAGCCTCCGGCAGAGCATTGAGACGGCGTACGCATGGGAAAAGAAGATGCAAAGTATCGGCAAATGACCGTGATTCTCGCTTTTGCAAGTAAAACATTTTCGTAAAAGCAAGTGAAACGTTTTCGTGTTTGCAAATAGATCGTCAAGATCCCTGAGCCAATACGGGAGAACAAACGATCAAGGTCAGTTTGAAATATCCTTTGTAAGATACCGTACGGATGAAAGGGATCATACTCGCGGCAGGTAAAGGAAAGCGGTTGTATCCGGTATCGCACCCGATATCGAAGATATTGCTTCCGGTGTACAACAAACCGATGATATACTACCCGTTGTCAACGCTCATGCTCGCCGGTATAAGGGAAATAATGATCATCACCAGCAACGATGACAAAGAAAGGTTCATACGGACGTTGGGGGACGGTTCCAGATTCGGCATCACGTTATCGTATATGGTGCAGGAAGTACAGAGAGGGATAGCCGACGCGTTCATAATCGCAGAGGATTTCATCAACGGTGAGAACGTAGTTCTCATACTCGGCGACAACATATACCACGGCGACGGTATGAGAGAGTTGCTCGATAAAGCGGCGGCCAACAAGAAAGGAGCCACGGTCTTCCTTTATCGTGTGAAGGATCCGGAGAGGTTCGGTGTGGCCGAAGTGGATGAGAACGGAAAGGTATTGTCGCTGGAAGAGAAACCCAAAGAACCGAAGTCGGATCTTGCGGCCACGGGATTATACTTCTGTGACGGCAGCGTCTCGGGGATCGCAAAGGCATTGAAACCGTCCGGCAGAGAAGAACTTGAGATCACCGATCTCAACACCGTGTACCTGGAGAAAGGATCGTTGGAATCGTGCACCATGGGCAGCGAGTACACATGGATGGACGCCGGCACGTTCGATTCGTTATGTGATGCGCAGAACGTCATCCGCAACATCGAAAAAGAAAGCGGTAAAATGGTCGCCTGTATCGAAGAGACGGCAATGGAAATGGGCTTCATCGACCCGTCCGTTGTCAAAGAGAACATCAAGGGCGAGAAAAACGAATATTACGAGTATGTACGTAAGGTAGCGGACAGGCTCTCCGGGCCGTAGGCCCGTAAGGACATCCGCGGGAATGCGATGAATTCGCGCGCTAAAATATCCTTGACCAAAAGTATATAAGGTATTCTTTAATAAGGCGCTAAATACAGGTGTAAATATGGTTGACTTCAAAGTCGTCTTAGGGGACGTCAAGACCGGAAGGTCACACAAGGTCACGGTTTCCGGGCATCACGCTAACTCCCTTGTAGGAAAGAACATCGGAGAGATCGTGGACGGGATATTCGTAGGACTCCCTGGGTACAAGTTAAAGATAACGGGCGGAAGCGACGGCAACGGAACGCCGATGAGAAAGGATCTTCCCGGTAACAAGAGAAGGAAGATATTACTCTCCGACAGTCTGGGGTTCCATGAGACGTATCCCGGAGAGCGCAGGAGAAAAGCGCTCCGCGGTTCCGCGATATCGAACGAGATCGTTCAGATAAACATGTCCGTAGCTGAATACGGACCGAAATCAATAGAGGAGATCCTGTCGCCGCCGAAGGCTGAGGAGACGAAATGAAAGTCCCCAAGCAGCCCGAAGTTAACATAGGGATGATCGGGCACGTCGACCACGGCAAGACAACGCTTACAAAGGCGTTGAGCGGTGAGTGGACCGATAAACATTCCGAGGAGATCAAAAGAGGCATCTCCATAAAACTCGGGTATGCTGACGTCGCTTTCTACATATGCAAAGAATGCGGCGAAAAAGGGACATCCGAAATGTGCAAGTGCGGCGCCAAAGCCGATTTTCTGAGATCTGTATCATTCGTTGACGCACCCGGCCATGAGACGTTAATGGCGACGATGCTTTCCGGCGCAGCACTTATGGACGGCGCCCTGCTGTTGGTCGCGGCCAACGAGAAATGCCCGCAGCCGCAGACCAAAGAACACCTGATGGCGCTGTCTATCGTGGGCATCGAAAGAATAATAATCGTTCAGAACAAGATCGACATCGTCACAAGGGAAGATGCGCTTGAGAATTACAAGCAGATCAAAGAGTTCGTTAAAGGTACGATAGCGGAGAACGCACCCATAATACCTGTTTCGGCGCATCACGACGTGAACATCGATAAACTCGTAGACGCGATAGAGGAGCACATAATCTCCGATATCCATCGTGATACGGAAGCACCGCCGCTTATGCATGTTGCCCGTTCATTCGATATCAACTCGCCGGGAGCTTCCCCCAAGGACCTGAAGGGCGGCGTCATCGGCGGTTCGCTGATACAAGGTACACTGAAGATAGGCGACGAGATCGAAATAGTTCCGGGAAGGAAAGTTGAAGCCGCCGGGAAACAATCATGGGAACGCATTGTCACGAAGGTCGTCTCACTGCAAGCGGGCGGAAAGAAAACGGATATCGTATATCCCGGCGGACTGATCGCCATCGGTACGGGATTGGATCCCGCGATAACGAAATCCGACGGTCTTACGGGAAGGATGATCGGCACGCCGGCACACCTTCCGAACGTCGTCCACGATTTTAAAATGAAGACCGTACTTCTGGAACGCGTCGTCGGTACTTCATCGGATCTGAAAGTTGACGACATAAAGAGCAACGAGCCGCTGATGTTAAGCATCGGGACGGCGACGACGGTAGGTGTCGTGAAGAGCGCAAGGAACGAGTCCGCGGAAGTGGTCCTGAAGATACCCGTTTGTATAGTTCCGGGGCAGAGGGTCGCCATATCGCGAAGGATATCCGGCAAGTGGAGACTTATCGGATACGGAATCGTTGAGCAGTGATATGCAAACCGTCGTTTTGGATACGAACGCATTGTTAATGCCTTTTGAGATGCATTTGAACCTTGATCTTGCGGTAGCATCGTTATTGGGCGAAGTACGAATGGTCGTCCCCGGACCGATGATCGGTGAACTGAAGAATCTGGAGAACAAATACGCTAAAGTTGCGTTGTCACTTGCTCGCAAGTATGAGATATTCCACACGGAAACGAGCGGCGACGACGCGATCGTGGAAGCGGCGCTTCGTCTCGATGCGTACGTTCTCACGAACGACAAAGAGTTAAAGAGACGTCTCAGGTCATTGCAGATACCGCTGATCTACTTGAGATCACACACTCATCTCGTACTTGAGACGATCAGTTAACAGGCTCAGTTAAGCGGTTGCGGCCGATCATCCTCGATCGTTGACGGCGCCTTACCCAATTCATCCAATTTTGCGAGTATTATCTCCTTACCGATGTCGCTTGACGCATATACGGGCACTTTTGTGCCTGCCTGCAGCAAAGCGCGACGCTTGGCGACCTCCCGTATGGATTCGGATGCGCATGCCGTTATAACGTCGCAGGAATCGAACATTCTTTCCGCATCGTCGAAAGACGTTCCCGTTGTATGTACCGCGAGTATCATCACGTTGCCGCCGAACGCGTCGCGTATCGCTTCCGCATCATCCGCATTGGTTATCGTCACGCCGACCTTTCCGTATCTCATGCTGAAAGCTTTTGACACTCCCGCGAATTGATCTATCTCCGCGGTGTTCGGATCCAACAGACGTTCCTTTCCGACACCGTCGACAACTTCGGCTATCGGCTCCGTCTCAATTATCCCGGATATCCGTCCTCCGAGTCCCTGAACGACCTCCGGGTCGTCGAGCACGCACGTTCCGGTCCCGTCGGCGGCTATCACCGCCGCGTTTATCATCTTCTTGGTGAGGGCCATGCTCAGTAACTCCGATATCCCGAAACTCAGGAAATCATTCATCCTTATCTCACGGGATGAGGTGCACATGCCGAAATGTGCTATACGATATTCCATGTTCCCTCTTATCGTCACGTCATTGAATTCATCGATGTTCCGGTATTTCTTGAACAGAGGGCAATACTTCACCTTCGGTTCCCCTATCTCAGTTACCTTACCGTCCTCAATGACGACCCGCGCCTTACCGAGCGCTTCCATCACGTGTCTCGTCATCTGTCAAACGACCTCTGCCTTCTCTATCACAATGTCTTTCACAGGTCTGTCGTTCCTTCCGGTCGCCGTCTTACCGATAGCGTCAACAACATCCATTCCTTCTACGATATCACCGAACACAGGATGTTTGCTGGGCGTCTGAGGGTTGTCCCAATCAAGATACTTGTTATCAACGAGATTGATGAAGAATTGGCTGCCCCCGGAATCCGGACGTCCGGTGTTGGCCATCGATATCGTTCCTCGAACGTTTGAATGACCTTTGACGAATTCATCCTTCACGCTGTACCCGGGACCGCCCATTCCCGTTCCTTCGGGGCACCCGCCCTGTATCATGAACCCTCCGATAACGCGGTGGAACACGGTGCCGTTGTAAAAACCCTTATTCACAAGGTCCTTGAAGTTACCCGTCGTCACGGGCATATCATCGTATAACGCAATTACGATCGTCCCCATATTGGTATGCAGTTTCACATTTGCCATGGATGTGAGATACCGTTAAGATAGAAACCTTTTCCGTTCATCCGTATATCCGTGATACGGCTTCATCGCCGTTCACGTCCATTTCCGCTAACGCGTTAACGTATTCGCGTATGTATCTCCTGAGGTTCACCATTCCGTAGATGATGACGAACAGTACGACCGCAACGGTCACCGCAACGGCTATGAGCACATCCGTCTCGTATCCCGGGTAGAATGCCATAATGATGAGCAGAACAACAGCTATTTGAGAATGCAGCGTCGCCTGTCTCAGCGAGCTGAGACGTTCGATCTCGTCGCTCAATATGGCCGTGTAACTCAACGGACTTTTCACTGAGTTCCACTCCTCTATCATGTGCTTAGTGACACCGGTCTCATCCATCTCCTCAACGGATCTGAGTATACGATATCTGGTCAGAAGCTTGGAGGATGCCCTCACCGACAATATTATCGTCGGTGTCGACAATATTATCAAGAACAGCGCAACGATGAGCAACGCTGTGAACAACAGATCAGATGAGAGC
>Ga0123353_10002618_pt1 | contig 22399 bp, 14 predicted proteins | sample TergutLab28metaG_3_FD_92763 | JGI IMG/M metagenome (GOLD analysis project Ga0123353, IMG submission 92763) | Labiotermes labralis P3 segment gut microbial communities from Petit-Saut dam, French Guiana - Lab288 P3 | ecosystem: Host-associated > Arthropoda: Insects > Digestive system > Gut ... | reverse complement strand
GGCCGGGCTTTTCCGGGTTGATTATCCAGTTAAGCACGCTCTTCCTGAAACGGATTCCATGCGGCTGAACAGTCATCTTTTCGAGATGGGGAAAGTCCGCATCCCCGACATCCAGAAACTTGCTGGACTTATCCATCTCTCGCATCAGGAGGTCTCAGAGATTGTGTATCTCGCCTACTTATATGAGGACAAGGGGGGCGGAGCCGCGAAGTATGCGGAGGCGGTGCGGCAGAGCCGGATTCTCCAGCCGATGCCCAAGGCGGAGTTCAAGACCCTCATCGGCCAGCGTCTCCATGCGGCGTTGTCCGACCCTGAATACGGTATGGCAGAGAAGCGGGAGCAGGAGGAGAAGGAACGGAAACAGCGTGAGCTAGCTGAACGGAAAGCCAAGCTCCGTGCGGAAATAGACATGCGGATGGACGCAATCGAGAAAGCGGCGCAGGTAACGGCAGAGGATTTCATCCAGTTCGATGCTGTCTTTGTCCAGTTCAGCACGTTACCGACGGAAGAGGGGAAAAGGGCTAGCTGGGATTTGGAAAGGACGGATATACGCCTCCGCCACTTCAAGCTCCTGATGCAGAAAGGGCCCGAAAATGCTGGCACGGAACTGGCTCTCCAGACCCATAGGGCATGGACACGGATTATCGTAACCCTTAAAGACGCGCACATCCAAGTGAATTATGTGGAACAGTACGACGACATCCTGCGCAAGGTGCAGGAGCTGCCCTTAGACCCGAAGCAGGTGAAGGAGGTCGAGGATGCCATGGCGGAGATGGAGGCGAACCGGAAGAAGTATGCGAGGTAGGAGAAGTTCTAAAGTTCTAAAGTTCGGGAGTTCTGAAACTAGGTAAGAAGTAAAAGGTAAAAAGTAAGAGGTGAGAGGTGGGGAGGGTTCGGGATTGGAGTTACACAACGGCATGAAGGGCACGGCATTTATTTCTGACAGGATGAACAGGATAGGCATTTGCTTCTTTATTTGTCTGCTGCTGTTGGTTGATGCGGTACACGCCGCGCGGGTGGAGCGGCTGGCGTGTCCGGCGCAGTTCGTAACGGCGCTGGCGCGTGACGGCACAGGCGCAATCTGGGTCGGCACGGAGGATCAGGGGGTGTTCCGTCTCTCCCCAAGGCTGGACGAGTGGAAGGCGTTCACGGCAACGGACGGGCTGGCGGATGAGAACGTCTATGCCATCGCGGCGGACCGGGAGGGGCGCGTCTGGTGCGGGACGCTCAACAACGGGGTGAGCGTGTTCAATGGCGAGGCATGGAAAAACTATGGCGTGGCCAACGGCCCGCTGGGTGAGCGCCTATTCAGCATGGCCTGTTCGCCGAGGGATGGGGATGTCTGGATGGCGAGCAGCCGGGGGCTTGCGCGTTACAGCGTGGAGGACAAGACGTGGAGCTACATCACGCGGGTGAGCGGCCTGCCCGAGGATCAGGTGGAGAGCCTTGCGTTCACGGCGCAGGGCGACCTCATCGCGGGGTTGCAGTGCGGGGGCATTGCCACGGCGCTGATCTCTAAGCAGCATGTGATCTGGGAGCATACCCTCGCGCCCTGGTATTCGGATCAGTCCCAGTTCAACCCCTACACCGTCCAGCCGAAGGGGGAGGGGTTGCCCTCGAACCTCATCAACGATGTGCTGGTGGCGAAGGACGGGACGGTCTGGGTGGCGACCGTGGCGGGGGTCGCCTGGCGCGCGCCGCGCGGCAGATGGCAGTACCTGCGCGGGAAGGATTATGCCGATCGGGTCAAGGGGGTCTATGGCGGCCCGCCGAACAGGTGGCGCGAGCCGCCGCAGGCGGCGGTGGACTTCCTGCTGCCCGAGGACTATGTAACCTGTCTTGCGGAGGGCGCAGACGGGAGGATATGGATGGGGTTCCGTGAGAAGGGGTGTGCGGTGTTCAACCCCAAGACGCTCGTCTGCAACGAGTGGATCAGGTCCGGCAAGAAAGAGGGCGGGGCAGACACGCTGGAGGATGGGTACGTCAAGCGCCTGCTCCCGTTGCCCGATGGGCGGGTGCTTGCAGGGGGGTATGGCGGAGGGCTTTCCGTCATCGCGCCCTTGAAGGTCATGGATAACATCCGCAACTCGCGCCAACCTCCTCCCGTGGCCATGCCCAAGGGCATGGCGTTCCCCGCGCCGGCAGTGCCGCCCACGGATGACCAGGTGGCTGACCTGACGAAACAATTGAACGCCTTGCGCTCAACCCCTGCCAAAGAGAAGACCGCCGCCTATCTGGGGGAGGACTGGACCACGCAGGGGGACAACACCATGCGCTACGGGCGGCGTTACGCCATGTTCTGCGCCATGAACGCCCCCATTGACAATTGCAGGACCGTAAGTGACTACAGGGAGTATGACATCAGCGGGCGGCTCGGGCCAACCGCATGGACGAATGACGGCCTGAGGCACTGGATCCACTGGATTAAGACGGATAATCCGCGGGTGCTCTTTTTCAGGGGCTGGGGGCACCGCAACCAAGCGGAGTGGGATGACCACGGCGAAGTCTATCCCCGTGCGACGGACGGGCCGGATGTCTGGGTTGCGGCCAAGGTTGTTACGGAAGGCGCGCACCGCCTGAGCCTCTACTTCTACAACAAGGACGGCCACGAGGGGCCGAACCGTTCCCGCGACTACCTGATTGAGGTCAGGGAATACCGTTCGGCACTTCCAGACCGGGCGATTTTCAACAACAGGCTGGCACGCGAAATGGGGTATCCCACATGGGAGCGGGCCATGGACATGACGAATGCCCTCCCCCGGGAGGTGCTGGCGCGAGCGCGTGTCAAGGATTTCTGGGGAGGGGTCTATAAGAGCTTCACGGTGCAGGGGCCCGGGGTCTTCTATGTCCGCGTCGCACGGCACGGGAGCTTCAACACCACGGTCTCTGGCGTTTTCATTGACAAAATCCCCGAGCCGCGTGAAGACCCCAAGAAGCCTAGCTCGATTATCCGGATGCAATATGGCGATGTCATCTACGAATCCCCCGACCCCGGCGATGCGGGGACGCGCCCGGACCTGATTGCCGCCGCCGCACTGTGGGAGGAGGCGCAGGGCATCTGCGGCTTCGTGGGCGGCACGGAGGCTTGCCAGCCCGCGCGCCTCATGGCATACCGCCGGGCCCTCGACCGCAACGCGCCCGAAAACCTGCTGGGCGACTGGCGCTGGCACCTCGGGGTATGGACAAAGGAAGACCGGAAGGTCTTTGCGGACAAGATGGTGGAGATTTGGGCTGGGCTACAGGAGCAATGTGCCTATTTCAGGTCCGGCAAGTTCCGCCCTTACAGCCCGAACGTCATCCCCTTCATGCCGGAGGAATGCGTCGCGATGGAAAACAACAATGTTGACTGGAAGGCGTACATCCCGCCCGGCAGACCCTACAAGACCGAGGTAACCACAAACAGGTTCCCGATTCTCTACGCTTTGTTCGGCACGACGAATGTTACCGGGGACACGAAGCTGCTCACCACGCTCGGCAAGTTGCAGACGGATGCGGAACGCTGGCCCGACACAAACGTAACGTCAAGAGCCCTGGCCTTTGTTAAAGTCAAGAATGCGCTGTCTGCGGCGGAGCGGGCGAAACAGGTGGCGCCAGACGTGTCTCAGGAGATTGATGCGCTGTTGATACCCCTGCTCAGATTGCCGTCGGGAAACACAGGACAAGAGGTAGAAACCGCCGAGGTACTGATCCGTTACCTAACGTTGCTCCTGACAACGGAACAGGCGGACATCCGCTTCGTGTGGTTCCACATCAAGGCCCGGCTGAGAAACCTGCAAGCGCAGGGCGAGACGGCCCGGCCGCGAGAACTCCTGCGAAAAATCCAAGCCCTGCCGTTACCCGACAGGGAGAAGCAAGAGCTCGGAACGCTTGCCGACAAGTAACCTCCCGCTCACCCGCCCCCCAATCATTCCCGGCATCTTTTCCGTCGCTTCCCCGCTTGACCCCTCCCCCGTCCGTGTGTTAAATTAATCCTATTTGTTACGAATCGGGAAAGGTTCACTTGTGGGGGCAAGCGGCATCCTTAGACCTGAGCGATTGATCGGGGAACGGAACGGAGAGTGATCATGAGGAAAACATCGCATCACCTTGACATCAACATCAAGCAATTGCCGCCGGCGTTGGCGGCGACGCTGCGTCAGGCGACGCGGCGTATCCGGCGCATCTTGTTCGTGCGCGGGATGTTGGCTGTGGTCGCGACCGCGCTGATCGCGTTGCTGCTCATTATGGCGGTGGATGCGGCGGTGGTTATCTATAGCCCTGCTGTGCGGTGGGGGCTTTCCCTCGTGGGCCTTGCGGCGGTGGCGTGGGTCGCGGCGCGGATGCTCATCGGGCCGCTGACGCAACGCTTCTCGCTCCCGAGGATCGCGGCGCTCATCGAGCAGCGGCATCCCGAGCTTGAGGAGCGGCTCTCGACGGTCGTCGAGCTGCTGGCGATGCCCGAGACGTTCGGGCGCGGCTCTGAACAGCTCGTGGCGCTCATCACCGAGGCCGCCGAGGCGGACGCGCGGACGGTCGTCCCGAAGCAGGAGTTCACGGGCCGCACGGTGAAGCCGAAGCTGATCGCGGCCGCCGCGGCCATCGGTGTGCTGGGCGTGCTCTTCGCGATGTTCCCGCAATACGCCGGGGTGCTGGCCTTGCGCGCGCTGGCGCCGTTTGCGGAGATTGACAATGTGTTCGCGCAGAACCTCACGGTCCAGCCGGGTCATGCGGTGGTGCTGATTGGCGACTCGTTCGAGGTGGAGGTGGCGGTCGTCAATGCGTTCTCGGGGCAGGCCTATTTGCGCCGCCAGAATGTGGAGCAGGGGGGGCGAGAGATGTCCGAGCGTATGCGGCAGGTGCAGTCGGAGGACCCCGGCCTGCGGCAGTACCGCCAGCTCTTCCCGGTCGTGGAGCAGTCGTTCCGTTACCGCGTCTCGTGCGGCCACGCGCTGACGCGCCGTTACACCGTAACCGCCGTTATGCAGCCCGATGTGGAAATCACCTCCGTCCGTTATGTCTATCCCGAGTACACGAGGTTGCCGCCGCTGACGCAGACGAACATCGTCGGCGGGATTGCCGCGCTTGCGGGGACGCGCGTCGAGATCGCCGCCCAACTCAACCGCCCGGACATCGGTGGCACGTTCACGCTCCCCCCTCACGAGACATGGTCGTTCGCCTCGAACAAGGCACAGCGCGCGGCGTGTGATTTCGTGCTGCCCAAGAACATGAACGCGCACCTGGCGATCCAGTTGCGCGACGGCTATGGGTTCACCAACAACCCCGTTACCTATCCTGTCCGCGCCCTCCCCGACCGCCCGCCGACCATCACGTTCACGCGCCCCAACAAGCCGTCCGTCCGCCTCGCCCGCGATGCGCGGCTGATGTTTAAGTACAGCATGACCGACGACTTCGGCGTAACCAACGCCGTGCTGTTCGTCTCGCGCAACGACGAGCCGTTCGCCCCGCACACCGTGATCGAGAATTACGCGGAGGTGGATGAGGAGACATGGGAAGGCGCGGAGCTCTTCAACCTCGCCGCGCTCGACCTCGCCAACGTCTCGAAACTCCGCCTCCAACTGTGCGTCGAAGACAACCTGCCGAAAGACCTCGGCGGGCCGCAGGTCGCGCGGAGCGCTATCCTGACGATCGAGCTCGACGACGGCGCGCGCGCGCTGGAGGTCCAGCAGTATCAGGATGCGGCCCAGAAACTCGAAGCTGCCTTGCGCGCCGTCATGGAGGAGATGCGCCAGACCGAGCGCAACGTGGAAGAGCTCCGCAGTATGCTTGACCGCAAGGAGCAACTGAATGCGTCCGCCCAGCAAAAACTGGACAACATCCGCCAAGAGATCACGGCGGAAGAGCAGAAGCTGAAGGACCTCGCGGAGCAGAACCGGGACTCCGCGCACCAGGCCATGGCGGAGAAGCTGGACCAGTTGCGTGAAGACCACCTGGAGGCCGCGCGGCAAACCGCCGAGGATGCGCAGCAGGCCGCGCAGGAAGAGCAGCCCCAGATCGTCCGCGACCTCGAAAAACGTATGCAGGACGCCGTCAAAGCCGCAGAGGAGATGATAAAGGACGCTCAGGAATTCGCGAAGCAGCTGGATAAGCTTGCGCAACTCGATGAGCTCGCCACGCGCGAACAGGCCTTGGCAGACAACGCCCAGGACAAGACCACGCCCCAGGAGATGAACGACTGGCGCAACCGCCAGGAGGATCTGCGCAACCAGTTCAACCAGCAGGTCGCGGAACGCCCCGAGGCCAAGCTCGAAGCGATGCAAGCCCGCAAGGAGCGGCTGGACCAGCTGACCGAAGAGGTCAAGGCGATGGCGGCCGAGCAGCAGCAGCTCCGCGAGCAGGCCGCCCAGCAGCAGGATGTCACCGAACAGCAGCAAGACCTCACGCAACGCATCGAGACCGCGCGGCAACAGGCGGACGACATACGGCAGGATATGCAGCGCTTTCAGGATGTCGCCCAGCCTGTCCAGAATCCCTTGAACCAGGCGAACAACCACCTCCAACAGGCGCAGCAACGTTCCAACGAGGCCGCGCAAAATATGGAGCGCAACCAAGCGGCGCAGCGCCAACAGCAGGACACGCAGAACCAGCTCGACAACGCCCGCCGCGACCTTGAAAATGCGCAACGGGAAATGGACCGCGCCATCGAGAAACAGCAAGAGCGGATGGACCGTCGAAACCCGCTCCGCGATGCCGACCTTGAGCGATTGCAGGAGAACCGCGAGACGCTCCGGACACTTTCCGAACAGGCGCAGCAGCTCGCCGCCGAACAGGCTCAGTTGACGCAGGCCCAGCGCAACGAGGTCGCCGAGAAACAGCAGGCCGAGCGCGAGCAGCGCCCCTTCACGCCGTCGCAGGAAAACGCCCAGCGCGCCCAGCAGGAACAGCAGATTGCCCAACAGGCGCAAGAGGTGAGCCGGCAGACAGAGGCACTGAGGAACGAGATGCAGCAGATGGGCGCCATGATGAACCCGCTCCGGCAACCGCTGGAAGAGGCCCGGCGCGAGATGGATGCCGGCCAGCAGCGCGCGCGTGATGCCGCGCAGACGCTCAACAACCAGCCCCGCCAACCGCACGAAAGCCTCTGGCGGCAGGAAGATGCCCAGCGTGGCCTTGAAAAGGCCGCCGCCGCGCTGATGCAGACCGAGCGCCGCCTCGACCAGTTAATGGAGCAAGCCGAGCAACAGCAGGCCGCCCGCGAGCAGGCCGCCCGCGACATCCCCCCCATGGATGCCGCCGACCATATGCGCGAGGCGATGCGCGAGGCCGCCCAGCAGCAGATGCAGAACGCCGAGCAGGAGGCGCAGGCCGCGGCTGACCAGATGCGCCAGCTGGTGCAGCAGGAAGCGATGCGCATGAGCGTCCCCACGGAGTTCCTGCCGAGCCAGATGCCGTCGCAATCGCCGACCCCACCGCGGCCCCCGCGCCCGGAGCCGCCCCCGCCGATGCCCCCGTTCCTGCGCGACAACAAATTGCCGGACACCGAGTGGTTCCGCCTGCGCGGCGAAATCAACGCACAGGCCATGGACGAGGCCCTTCGCAAGGTCTCGCCCGAATACCGCGAGCTGGTGCGGATGTACTTCCGCGAATTGTCCAAGCAAAACCAATGAGAGGGACGATGATGAAGCGTATGGTCAAGAGCCTGCTGCTCGGCGCGATTCTGCTCAGCGCCCCGGCCCGCGCGCAAACGGCTGACGCCGACGCCGCGCTCAACGCGCGCGTGGACCGTGCCGTGGACCGCGGGCTGGAATACCTCGCCTCGCGCCAGCGGGCGAACGGCGCGTATGAGGGCGGTTACGGCGACACGGCCGCCATCACCGCGCTCGCGGGGATGGCCTTCCTGTCGAAAGGCTACCTCCCCGGCGAAGGCCCGTATGGGGAGAACATCAACCGCTCGCTCGACTACGTCCTGACCTGTGCGGACAACAACGGGTATTTCGGCGGGAAAAGCGGCGGGCAAATGTACGCACACAGCATCGCCACGCTTTTCCTCTCCGAGTCCTCCGGGATGGTGGACGCCGCGCGGCAGAAGAAACTGGATGCCGCGCTCGCCAAGGCCGTGAAGATTATCCTCGACGCGCAGACCGCCAGGAAAAGCGAGCAGCACCAAGGCGGCTGGCGCTACTCGCCCAGCTCCTCGGACAGTGATATGTCGTGCAGCGGGTGGGCGCTGATGGCGTTGCGCTCCTGCCGCCTCAACGGCGGGGCCGTGCCGCCCAAAGCCATCGAGGACGCCGTCGAATACGTCAAACGCCACCACAGCAAGGACTCGGGCAGCTTCGGCTATCAGGACGCCAACGGATACGGCATCACCCTCACCGGGGCCGGGATGTTATGCCTCGAGCTCTGCGGCCGCCACAACGACCCCGCCACGCTCCGCGCCGCCGGATACCTCATGAAGAACCACCGCGACCTCATCAACCAGCAGCGTTGCTTCTACGGGCTGTACTACTCGGCGCAAGGGCTGTTCCAGCTTGGCGGCGACAGCTGGAAGACCTTCTCGACATGGATGTACGAGACCCTGATCCCCCTGCAGAAAAGCGACGGCTCGTGGGATCGCGGCGAAGAGGGCAGCGCCGCCTACCAGACCGCCATGTGCATCCTCGCCTTCACCGTCCCCTACCGCCAGCTCCCCATCTACCAGCGCGACGAAACCGTGGACGAAGACAAGAAGTAGTTAGGCATTCCCGTCTTGTCATCGTCTCCAGCCTGTGATATGGTATCGCTTCTTTTGTGGCCAGCATAGCTCAGTTGGTAGAGCACTTGATTTGTAATCATGAGGTCATCGGTTCGACCCCGATTGCTGGCTCCAGCCTCAAAACCCCTGTAAATACAGTCAAGCGCAGACCTTGTTAGCTGGACACAAGCCCTTCCAACGGTTGGCATTTTCTAGTTTCACTCTCTATCACAAAGTGGTATAATATACACGTTTTTGAACAAAGAAAGGATACCCATGCAGACTTTAGCCAGACCCATCACGGCGAAGTTCCCGCAAGAGACCTACGCCATCCTAAAGCGGAGGGCGAAGGCCGAGAAGATGACGCTCGCGCAGACCGTCGTCGCGCTCATCGAGGATGCCCTAGATGAAATGAGCGACGAGGAGGACAAGCGTTTCTCGGCGATTTGCGACGAGCGCATCTCTACCGCCACAAGGTTCACGCCGCTCGAAGAGGCCATGAGGAAGTACGATGCCCTATAACGTCGTCATCAGCGACACGGCCGATGACGACCTTGCGGCTATGCCACCTGCCAGCAGGAGGCAGGTGCTCCGTGCGATTTGCGAGCGCCTTGCGATCGCCCCGCTTTTATTCGGGAAGCCGCTCAGGCACAGCCTGCGCGGTTTGCGTTCTCTCCGTGTCGGCGACTACAGGGTTGGCTATATGGTTGACGGCGAGAGCGTCGTCATAGCGCATATTGACCTGCGCCGAGACGCGTACAAGGGCTGGTAACCCCAAGCGTGAAGAAGCCTCCTGCATCTGCTCGTCATGGGGAGGCCTCATGCGTGCGCGATCATCTCGCAAATCCGGCGCACGTCGCTCACCTCTAAATCGTGGTAAATGGGTAACGTCAAGATCCTGTCGGCGACACGTTGCGCGACGGTCAAGTCGCCTGTAACGGCCTTGCCGCGATAGCACGCAAAGTCCGTCAGCAACGGGTAGAAGTAACAGCGGGCATAGACATTGTATTGCTGGAGCTTCTCATACAGGGCGTCGCGCGTCAGCGGGTAACCGCTTTGGATTTCGACGGGGACATAGGCGAAGTTCGGCGTGTACTCCTGCTGGCCCAGCGGTGCGGTCAGCGCATGGATGGCGATGCCCGGGATGTCTTTCAGGCATTCGATATAGGCCTCGGTCAGCGCCTTCCGCTTGGCGATGATTTTCGGGAGGTCCGTTAAGATCAGGTCGCCCATCAGCGCTTGCATCTCGGTCATCTTGGCGTTCGTCCCGACCATCCTCATCTCCTGATCGTCCTCGAACCCGAAGTTGCGCAGGGATTCGAAAAGCGGCCGGAGCGCGGGGTTCCGGAACACGAGGATACCGCCCTCGATGGCGTGGTACAGCTTGGTGGCGTGCAGGCTGAACATGGAGCAGTCGCCGAATAAGCCGATGGACTTCCCGCACACCTCCACGCCGAACGCATGGGCCGCGTCATAAATCAGGGCGAGGCTGTGCTTCTCCGCAATCCGCTGGAGCGCATCCAGGTGGCACGGGTTGCCGAACACGTGCACGGCCACAATCGCGGTCGTGCGCGGCGTGATGGCGGCCTCGACGGCGGCCGGGTTGAGCGTGTAGGTCTCGGGGTCAATGTCCACGAACACAGGCGCAATGCCGTTCCACCACAGGCAATGCGCGGTCGCCACGAAGGTGAACGGCGTCGTGATGGCCTCGCCGCTGATGCCCATGCCTCGGAGGGCGATCTGGAGCGCGAGCGTGCCGTTCGTGCAGAGGCTGAGGTTGTCGGTGCCGAAAAAGCGCTCGAGGTTGCTCTCATATCGCTGGTGGACCGGCCCGTTGTTCGTGAGCCACTGGTTTTCCCAAATCTCTGCGATACCGTCCTGATACGCTTTCAGGTCGGGCAGGTAAGGCCGCGTAACGTAAATCGGCTTGTCGAACGCTTTTATCATCGCATCATCTCCAACGTGCCGCTTCCGTTCAGCGGCAGAATCAACACCTTTTCATTTGCAAGGAAACGGCTTTCAATCGGGGCCCCGTTCCATTTGACGGACGACGGCGGGCGCGACACGCGCGTCAGGAGCGCACGGTAATCGCCCTCTGCCCACGTGGTGATCTGCAGCTTCAGCACGCCCTCGGCCGTTGCCTGCCGCGCATCCCCCGGCAGGTGGACGAGCGAGCCGTCCGCCAGCCGCGTGGCCGTGTAGAGCGGTGTCTTGCCGTATGCTTCCGCCAGCCCGGCCTGCAACGTTCCGGGGTTGATCGCGGGGCCTTCGCCGACCTGCTGTTTCAACAACCAGTAGTCCGGCAGCAGGCCGCCGCGCCCCTCGGGGTCGTCAATCGGGAACATCATCTGCACGCCTGCCATCGTGATTCCTTTTGCGATTTGTTCCCAGAGTCTGCGGTGCGGTGCATCCACGCGCGCAAGGTCGTCCAGCGCGGAGCGATAGACCAGCCCGCACCACTGCACGGGCTGGCCGATCCAGTTCGGCAGGTTCCACTCCGTCGCGCCGATGACGCCGATGGTGGCGTACAGCCCCACCTTCTCCTCGCCCTCGACGGGCGGCTCCAGATAAACCATCGTCAGTCCTGTCCAGGCCCAATAGCGGGCCTGCTCCAGGTACGCCTCGTTGCCGCTCAACAGATACCCCAGCACGTAACAGCGCACCAGCCGCGCCGAGGCCAGGATGTCGGGCGTGTGCAGGGGCATCTCCCACGGCTGGGCGCCGCGCGGGACCGTCCCTGCGTAATGCCCCGTCATCTTGTCCAGCACCGCCAGCGCGGCGCGGATAGCGTCCTCGTCGCCCGTCAATGTCGCGTGAGCCAGCATCTCTTCTGCGGGAATCGCCGTGAAGCCGTTGCAGTGTGTCGCACCTAGCGTCGAGGCGTAATTGATGGTCCCCGGCGCAGACGTGTAGGTCGCCGTGCCGTCCGCGAGCCGCGCCGCAATCTGCCTGGCCCTCGGCGCGGCGCGTTGCGCGAGCAAGTCGAGGTTGCCGTACAGGAGGGCCCCCGTCGGCCGCTGGACGTGCGAGACCCCGTCCACCCCTGTGGCCTCTTTCGGGAGGCTCGCGATGATGTCCTGCGCCGTTGCCGTGAGGCGTTTCTTCAATGCTTCATCGGGTGTCTGGCTCGCCAGCCACAGCATATACGCCGGAGGGTCCTGCGCGGGCTGGGGCGGGAAGTTATTCGGCGCCACCGCGTGGCGGAACTGCGTCCCGACCCGCCCCTTGGAGTCCAGCCACCCGCTCGCCAACAGGCGCACCGTCTCATCGAAATCCGGCGCGGCCTTCAAGTTGTCCTCATTTCGCAAAAGGACACCTCTCCGCAGATAGTCCTTCAGAGGTTCAACGACCGTATCACCTTTTCCCCCTGTCAGCGTCACGCCGCCAAAGTATCCGCGATCCTTCAGCGTCACGCCACCGTACAGTGAAAACCCGTTCTCCTCCCGCACGCCCCCCACCGCCGGAGCCCACAGCCCCATCACATGACCCCCCGAGTTGAATACGCGGTCAGGCGAATCAAACAACAGCGAGCGTGGATACGTCTTATCCGTCCTCCACCTCATAGAGAACCACTGCCCATCCGCCACCAGCGTTGCCATCGGGTAGCAAATCTTATAACTGTCAACCATCCGCCTGTTCGCCGCCGGCCCGCGGATTTCCTTCTCGTTACTCGACGGCTCATCGTCCAGATACTCCACCCCCGGCACAAGCGCCTGGCTCTTGCGCTCGCCGAACGTCCCGACCCCCGAGAAAAGCGTCAGCCACGGCAGGTGCAGCACCTCGCGTGGCTCACTGACCGAAATACTGCTCCAAACTAAAATCGTTTCTTCACCACGAGAAGCATGGCTAAAGACACGGCTCAAGCGCCATCTCGCTCCCCCTGCGTCATACACGGTCGCCGTTACCGAAAAGCCTTCGCCACTCCAAAGTTGAGTGTTCACACTCACCTCTGCCTCCGACAACGGCACCTTGACCGCCTTTGTCCCGTCATGGTACATCAACCACTCGGCCGGGTTCGTCTCCGCCATCTTCTTGCCGTTCACAAACAGCGTCATCGTATTCCATCGGTCAGGGTGATGCTCGAGCGCCAGCGCCCCGGCCTCAAGCCGCAACGGCTTGGGGTGCGCGGCGACAGGCTCAGGCTTGTCGAACGTCAGTTCCGCGAGCGGGACCAGCGGCACGGCTCGGAGCGCGTGGAGCGTCGCCTGGCCGCTCGTGCCCGGCGGGTCAATGCGGAAACGCATCTTCGGCGACAGCACCGGTATCATCGCCGAGAGCTGCCCCGCCGCGTTCGGGTCAGCCTCGAGGTGGGCCATCTGATGTGCCGAGAAACCCTTTCCCTGCGCCGCATAGAAAAGTTCCCAGCGGTTCGGGCCGGTCGCGGTACTTTCGGCAACCACAAGCACCCTCAGCTTCCGCGCGGTTGCGACCTCGGGGATCTCGACCTCGGGCCCCTCGAACCACGGGTCCTCCCCGTGCAATTCCGCCGACATCCCGGGGCGCGTGTCGAGCAGCGTGGTATAGCGGTTGTTCACCGTCCAGCCCTGCGTGCCTTGCGCGAAATCAAACAGCGTAACCGGCCCGGCACCCATCCCCCATCCTGCCATCTGTAACGCAACGAAGATAACTGTTTTTCTCATAGCATGGTCTCTCTCTTTCCGTCGTACGAACCACTAATCCTCCTTGTGCACATCCACGCGGGTGGAGCCGCGGGGCTGGTAGGGTGGGGGGCTGACGACCGCCTGGGTGTCGTCCGGGCGTCGTTTATAGCCGCGAGTGGATTCTCGGGGTGGGGGGCTGACGACCGCCTGGGTGTCGTCCGGGGGGGTGCGGCTGTTGCGGCCTTGCCCGAAGAACGGGAAGCCGAATGGGTTGCGCGGGCCTCGCTCCTCCATCAGCACCATCTGGTATTCGCGCTCGGCCGCCTGATAAATCATGAGCGCGATGAACAGGCGGATCAACTTGAAACTGTGGAACTGCCCGGAATACAGCGAGTACAGGACGCTGCCCCCCATGAGGAGGGCGCAGAAACGGCCGATGCGCGAGGCTATCCATGTCGCTTTCAGGCGCGTGGTGAAGAACTGCTGGAGCGTCGCGCGGAGGATGCGCCCGCCGTCCATCGGGAACGCCGGGAGCATATTGAAGCAGAACAGGACAATGTTCAGGTAAAACGTGTAGGTGACCACGTCCGAGATAAAAGCCTCGGTTCCTTTAGGGGTATAGCCGGGCGCGAAAAAAAAGACCATCCCGATAGCGAACGCTATGCCGGAAATGAGGATGCTCACGAACGGGCCCGCAAAGGCCATGAGGATTTCCTGCCACGCTTTCTTGGGCATGGCGGTCATGGTCGCGCAGCCGCCGAGCATCATCAGGCGGATGTCGCGCACCTTACCGCCGAAGGCCATGCCGACGAGGCTGTGCCCCAGCTCGTGGAGCAGCACGGACAGGATCAGGACGCAGCCCATCACCAGCCCGGTAAGCGGGTTCTCGAAATTAAAGATGAACATCAGCAAGAGGACGATCAGGGAGGCGTCAACCGTGATGGGGATGCCGAAAACCTCGAAGAGTTTGTAAGCTGTTTTCATGGTGTTAGCGTGTGGTGATGAGGAGGGTTGCGTTGCCCGTGAGGGTGTAGCCCGCCGCTGCGGCCGGGATGAGGCAGCTGGCGCCTGTGGCCAGCGGGTAGGATTCGCCGCCGGCCTCGACCGTTGCATGGCCGGCCTCGGCAAACAGCACGTGGAACGTCGTCCCGTCGAGGGGGATGGCCGCGTGCCCGCAGAGCGCGAGTTTGCGGATGTTGAAATCGTCGCATGAGCCGACATCCGACCATGCGGCGTTGGGGGTTGTGCGCGTCGGGGTAGGGGCTGTCAGGCGGGGGGGCGGGAGCGTCCAGTCAATCGCCCGGAAGGCCGCCTCGATGTGCAGGGGACGCGGGTTGCCGTCTGCGCCCGTGCGGTTCCAGTCGTAGAGGCGGTAGGTGGTGTTGGAGTTCTGCTGCACTTCGTAGAGGTGGCATCCGCCGCCGATCGCGTGGACAAGGCCGCCCGGGATGAAGAGGGACTGGCCGGGTGTGGCCGGAAGCTCGGCGAGGCATTGTTCCGCGGTCCCGTTGTCCAGCGCGGCGCGGAGGGTGTCGGGGGTGGTGCCGGGGAGCAGGCCGGCGTAGAGGGTTGCGTTGCCTGTGCCTCCCAGCATGTGCCACATTTCGGTTTTCGGCTCGCCGCCGGCCTGTGCGGCGGTCGCGTTGGAGGGGTGGACCTGGACGCTGAGTTTCTCGAATGCGTCAATGCGTTTGAAGAGGAGGGGGAAGCGTGTGGCGGATGGTCCGAGGAGCGCGGCGCCGAACGCGCTGACGAGGCTGGACAGTGCGCGGCCTGCGAACGGGCCCTGCGAGACAAGGGTGTCGCCGTCGGGGTGCGCGGCGATGTCCCACGACTCCGTGCCCCAGATGTAGTCCTTGCGCACACGGCTAAAGAGGAAAGGCGTTGATAGGGTAGGGGTTCTCATCTCGATTGCTTGCCGGGCTGATGTTCATCTGGGCATTGGACCGTCATTCTGGTGGGCGCGGAGGGGGTCGAACCCTCACGCCTTGCGGCACAGGAACCTAAATCCTGCGTGTATGCCAATTTCACCACGCGCCCCCTTGATTATAGCGGATCGCGGAGGATGCCTTCTGGCTTCGCCTCCTCCGTGTCGCCCGGCAGGAACAGCTGGACGTTGTCGCCGCCGATCGTGAAGTCCCAGGTGCGCACGGTCAAGTCTTCCGGCGGTTTTTTGCCTTGCTTCTTCGCGGCTTCCGCGGCCTCTTTCCTGTCGCGTTCGAAGAGCATCTTCAGGCGTTCCTCCTCCGCCTTTTCAAGATTGCGCGCGGCCTTGTGTTCTTGGTCTTCGTTCTCCCACTGGCGGGTCTGACGCTGGAGGCGGGTCCTGACGGATACGGGGTCGGCCAGGTCGCTGAGCGACCAGCCTGCGTCGTCCCACGGGCGGGGGTCGGAAAGGATCTTCCTGCGGCGGTGGGCCTCCTCGGTCGCGGCCTTGGCGTCGTCGAACACATACGGCGTGAGGAAAACGAGCAGTTCGGTACGCTCTTCGGTGTCACGCACGCTGCCGAAGAGCCAGCGGCCGATCCACGGGATGTCTTTGAGGACGGGGATGCCGCCCTCGGCCTTTGCGGCCTCGCTCTTGACGAGGCCGCCGAGGATGACGGTCTGCATGTTCTCGACGGCGACGTCGGCGGCGAGTTTGCGTGTGATGATTGTGGGGTAGAACTGGCCGCCGACGTTCTGTTCAGGGCCGATGGTCTCGAACTTCTCGTCAATGGTCAGCACGACCATGCCGTTGGGGCTGATGCGCGGGGTAACTTTGATAACCAGGCCGATGTCGCGCTGCTCAAAGTCGGGGAGTTCCCTGCCGTCGTTGTAGCCGCCGGAATAGCGCATCCCTTTGTAGAGGTATTTCATCTCGGTGGCCTCGATGCTGGCCTCCTTGTTGTCAACCGTGAGCAGGATGGGGGAGGACAGCACCTTGGCGCGGCTATCGTTCTTTGCGGCCTGTATGAGCGCGCTGATGTTCAGCTTGTCGGACCGCAGGAAATAGTTCACCCCCGGGTTCATCATCGAGCTTGCGGCAGCCAGCCCGTCTGCGCTGTTGACGATTTTCTCGAGGGATGAGGTTGCTTTCGGATCGAATCCGCCGCCGGTCATCTGGTCTTTGCCGTTACGCATGGTGTAGCCGTTGGCCTCCTTGCCCAGCACCCAGTCAATCCCGGTGTTGAGGCCGCTCTTCAGCTCGACCTGGATGACGACGGTCTCGATCAGCACCTGCGAGAGCTGGATGTCCATCTTGGTGATAATCTCATTGATGGCCCGGAGGTCGCTCCTGCTGCCCATCATGATGATGGCGTTGGTGCGCTTGTCGGAGAGGATCTTGATGTTGTCCTTGCTGAGCTGGCCGATCTTGCTGGCGCCGGCGTCCCCCCCGGCCGCGCTGGCGCTGGCGTTGGCGGCGTTGAGGGCGGCCTCGCGGCGGGCGGCGATGGCGTCGGCGAGCGTGGTCGGGGCGCCGCCGGGGGTGGTGGTGCCGGGGGCGCCGGGGCGGGTGGCGGGGGAGGCCGCCGGGGTCGCGCCGCCCGTGGTCCGCTGGGGCGTTGTGGCGCCGATGAAGTCGTTCAGCTTGGTCGCGACCTCCTCCGCGTCGGCGTATTCGAGGCGCTTGAACTCGACGGTTACGTCGGGGGCGGTCTCGATGTCGAGCGTGTCAATGATGTCGTTGAAGAACTTCATGTTCTCTTCGCGCGTGGTGATGATAAGCTTGTTGGTGCGCTCGTCGGCCATGATATGCACCTTGCCGCGGATCATGCCGCGGTCGGCGTCGTCGCTGATGGATGCGGTCATCGTCTCGTTGGGCGAGGGCGCGGCGGGGGTCGGCGTGCGGGCGTTGGCCAGGCCGGGGGGCAGGGGGCGGGGCGGCGTTGTGGCGGCGCCTCCGGCGGTGCGCGTGATGGTCGGCGCGCCCGAGGTGCTGAGGCGGACCTCCTCTTTCGGCGCGCCCTGCTTCTGCGACTCGGCGACGAACTCTTCGAGGCGTTTCTTGATGTCGTCGGCCTTCGCATAATTGATCTCGCGGAAAAACACCTTTTCCAGAACCGGGATTTTCTGGTCGAGGATCTCGATGACTTCCAGCATGATGTTGATGTTCTGCTGCGTGTCGGTAACGAGGATGCTGTTGTTGCGCTCGAACACCTGGAACAGGCCGCTCGGTTTCCTGAACCCCTCCAGCGCCTTCTGCGCCTCTGCGGCGGTGATGTAGTTGAGGGTGATCATCTGGCTGATGGTCTTGCCCTCCCTCGGGTAGGGGGTCTCGGGCTTGTCCTTGGCGATGGGGCCGCCCTCGACGCGGAGCTCTTTCTTGGAATAGACGAACACGAACTTTTCGCCGAAGGGCTCGAGGGCGATGTCGTTCTGGTAGAGCAGCTGCTCGATGGTCCAGATGTACTCCTCTTTGGTGAAGTCCGCGTTGGGCGCGCTGCTGACGGAGATCGTGATCTTCGGGACGTTCGGCGCGACGATGGGTGTCCTGCCCGTTACCCGCGCATAGTTTTCCAAGACGATGTCGAGGTTGGCGTCGCTGAATTTAATCTTGGAGGTGTCGTTGCTCTTGGAGGCGGAGTCGGTCCGGCCGGCGGCCGTGCCTGTGCCGGTGCCGGTGCCCAGGCCTGTCCCGAGGCCGGTGCCCAGGCCGTAGTCCAGTTCGTCGTCTGCGCCGGCGCCTAAGACGCTCGCGGCGCCCGCCCCGGCGCCCAGGGGCTGGCCGAGGGTGCGCGGCGTTGTCGCGCCGGGCAGGGGACGCGTGGCGGTGCCGCCCGTGCGTGGCGTGGTTGTTGGGGTCGTCCCGCGGATCGGCCGAGGGGCAGTCAGGGTTGCGCCGCCCGCTTCGGGTTCAGCGGCTTGCTCCGCAAGGATGCGTAGCCGCTCTTCGATCGCTTGGATCTGCTCCTCCGTGGCGCCGTTCTCGCGCATCCGGGTGATGATGTCGTTGGCGTTGGCGTTGGTGCGGCGCCGGTCCGCCGGATCCTGCGCGATGGCGATGCTCATCACGAGCGCGCCGGCAGTCCCGATTGCTAACAAGGAACTTTTCAGTGTCATGTCTTTTCCTCAAACGGTTTGTCGTCAAACATTCATCGCAAGCGTCTGCTCTGGTCTCGCCGCTTCTGAGAAGCGGAAGCCTGCCCGTCAAAACCAGCCCAGCGGAACGGATTTATCCCCCCTGCATAGAAAAAGCATAATAGACGATTGGCGCAGGGCTGACAAGTTGAAATCGTTAAATTATTTTGGGAACGGCAGGCTCGCGGTGTTGTTCCGGGCCCTTCCGGGCGTGTGTGCGCGGGAGGGGGGGGGGATGGGCGCCGGGAACGGCTTGGCGGGTGAGCGTAACGGGCGGCCCCGTTTTGTGCTTGAACAAACCATGGCGCAGGCCGCATAATAGACGGCATTTCATTAACCCGAGACAGGACATTTGATATGAGCGATAAGGCCAACGTCTATTTCACAGACTTCCGTGCGACCTATGCCGAGAACCTGCTGCAGAAGCTCCAGCGCCTCATGAAGACGGCGGGCATGGGCGAGTTGCCGTTCGAGGGCAAGTACACGGTCATCAAACTCCATTTCGGCGAGCCGGGCAACCTCTCGTTCCTGCGTCCCAACTACGCCAAGGCCGTGGCGGACTTCATCAAGGCGCGCGGCGGCAAGGTGTTCCTGACCGACTGCGGCACGCTCTACCCCGGCGGGCGCAAGAACGCGCTCGACCACCTCGACGCCGCCTACATGAACGGCTTCACGCCGTTCTCGACAGGCTGCCATGTGATTATCGGCGACGGGCTCAAAGGCGTGGACGACGTGCAGGTGCCGCTCGCGGACGGCCAGTATGTGCAGGCGGCGAAAATCGGCCGCGCCGTCATGGAGGCCGACATCTTCATCAGCCTCACGCACTTCAAGGGCCATGAGATGACGGGCTTCGGCGGCGCGATCAAGAACATCGGCATGGGGTGCGGCTCGCGGGCCGGCAAGATGGAGATGCACGACACCGGCAAGCCGAAGGTTACCGCCGCGAAGTGCAGCGGCTGCGGCCTCTGCGTCAAGAACTGCGCCCACGACGCCATCACCGTGGCCAAGCAGACCGCACGCATTGACCACGCCAAATGCGCCGGGTGCGGCCGCTGCATCGGGCAGTGCCCCAAGGACGCGATTGAGGGCCTCTACGACGAGTCGGTTGAGGTGGTGAACGCCAAGATTGCGGAATACACGGCGGCGGTGCTGCGCGGCCGCCCGCACTTCCACATCAGCCTGATTTGCGACGTGTCCCCCGAGTGCGACTGCCACGGCACGAACGATGCGCCCATCATCCCGAACATCGGGATGCTGGCCAGCGCCGACCCGGTCGCGCTCGACCAGGCCTGCGCGGACCTCTGCCTCGCCACCCCGCCCCTGCCCAACACCATGCTCACCGACCTTCCCCCGCGCGACGACCACTTCTGCGCGCTCCACCCCAACACCAACTGGCGTGATGCCATCGCCCAGGCCGAGCGCATGAACGTCGGCACCAGCAGGTACACGCTGCTGAGATTGTGAGGTAACGGTCTGAACATCCCATGCTCACTCGCCGTGCCGCGGGGCGTGCCTCTGCGAGCGACCCTCATCGCAGGCCTGCTGCTCTGCGCCGGGGTTGCGTCGGCGGCGGAGATCGGCGCGGTGTGCTTCTACACGCGGCCCGAGACGGTGCAGGTGAACCAGCCGTTTGAGCTGTGGGTGGATGTGGAGTTGCCGCTGGGGTGCGAGGCGCAGAACCTGAACTTCACGGACTTCCCCCCTAGCACGGAGCAGGTCTCGTTCGGGCCGTTCGCGATGCTGCCGAAAACACAGCGCACGGCGGATGGCGGCCGGACGGTGCTTGGCGTGCTTCATGCCAAGGCGCAGGCCCGTGCGACCGTGCCCGTCGAGATGACCCTCCGTCCGAAATTGCAGTGCATGCTGACGGAGCGGACGGTGCGCGGCTTCTTCTCGTCAACCGTTACCCGGCCGGCGCAACGCTTGGCCGAACCGTTCACGCTGCGTGTCGTCGCGTTGCCCGAGGAGGGCCGGCCGCCGGATTTCAGCGGCGCGGTCGGCGCGATGAAGCTGGATGCGCGGCTGTCTTCGGCAACCGCCCAGGTCGGGGACATCCTGACGCTTTCGGTGGCGGTGTCGGGCAACGGCGACTTGCGAAACGTCGCCATGCCGGTGCCTCAGGCAGCGGAAGGGTTCAAGGTCTATCCGCTGAAAGAGAAGGTGCGTGAGATGGAGACCCTGCAATCGGAGCAGGTGTTCATCCCGCAGTCCACGAACGCGGTCGAAATCGGCGCGGTGCGCTTCTCGTACTTCAACCCGGCCACGCGCAGGTACGAGGAGGCGGTCGCGGGCCCGTTCAGGGTTACGTTCACGGCGGCCACCGCCGCACCGCAGGGCCATGCCGTGCGTGTCATCAACACGGCACCCTCGTCTGACCTTGCGGGGCAGGGGGTAACACTCGAAACGGTGAACCACGGCATCCGCCGGTCCCTGCCGATGCTGGTGTTTTGCGCGTTTGCGCTGGTGGCCTGTTTCGTGTTCTTCCAGCTTTACGGGACACACACGCGCGTCGGCATCCTTGCGGCCCTGCTGCTGCTGATGGCCGGCGGTGGCGTGGCGTATCAGGTCCGCGCGACGCCGGAGCCGGGGACACGCTCGATTGACGGGCGCGCGGAGATACGCTTCGCGCCGTCGGAGCAAGCGAGGCTCTTGTTTGTCCTTCACCCCGGCACGCCTGTTACGCCCATCGAGACGGCCGGGGATTGGGTGCGGGTTGATTACGCGGGGCGCCGGGGCTGGGTGCTGTCGCGGTTGCTGCGTGAGGAGGCCGCGGTTCTGCCATGACGAGGACATCCGACTTCCATTACGACCTGCCGCAGGAATTAATCGCGCAGGAACCGCCAGCGGAACGAGGCGCCTCGCGGATGATGGTGCTGCACCGCCAGGGCGAGCGCATCGAGCACCGGCAGGTCAGCGACCTGCCTGACTATGTGTCGGCGGGCGATGTGCTGGTGCTGAACGACACGCGCGTGTTCCCGGCACGGTTGATTGGCGCATGGGCGGACACGGGGGGCGCGGTGGAACTGTTGCTGGTGGAGCCGTTGCCCGGGCCACCCGAGGCAATGGGCATCGCCTGCTGGTCGTGCCTGTGCGGTTCGGGGCGCCCCGTGAGGCCCGGGCTTCGGGCGCGCTTCGCCGGGGGCGAGATTGATGCGGAGATTGTGGGGCCGATGGCCAACGGCGCCTGCCCTGTCCTGCTCCGCACGCAAGCGCCGCTGATGGGCGTGCTGGAACAACACGGGCGCACACCGATCCCGCCGTACATCCGGAGGGATGGCGATGAGCGGCTGGAACGCCTCGACCGTGAGCGCTACCAGACGGTGTATGCGCGTGAGGCCGGGGCGGTTGCCGCGCCGACCGCAGGGCTTCATTTCGATGATGCGCTGTTTCGGGCGTTGTCTGCCCAAGGGGTGCGGCGCGCAAGCGTCACGCTGCACGTCGGCCCCGGCACGTTCAGGCCTGTGAAGACAGAGGCCATCGAGAACCACCGTATGGATGCGGAGCGTTATCGCGTGCCGCAGGCCACGGCGGATGAGATTGCGGCGTGCCAGGCGCGGAACGGCCGCGTGGTGGCGGTCGGCAGCACCAGCGTGCGGACCTTAGAGACGGTCGCGGCCGCGAACAACGGGCGTGTGGTGGCGGCGGACGGCGCAAGCTCCATCTTCATCTACCCGCCCTATCGTTTTCAGGCAACGGACGCGATGCTGACCAACTTCCATCTTCCGCGGTCCACGCTCATGATGATGGTCAGCGCACTGGCCGGGCGTGCGTTCATCCTGCGCGCCTATCAAGAGGCCGTGGCCCTGCGCTACCGCTTTTTCAGCTACGGCGATTGCATGCTGATTCTGTGAAGGTTGCTCAGTACCCGTCATCTTCGCCCACGGGAGCTACTCCATCATCCAAAACGAGAACTTCCATCTGCCCTCATGCCAGATGGCCGGGAAACCGGACCACTCGATCACGTCGGCATAAGGGTTTGAGGAAGAAGGGATGTACAGCCACAGGTTTGAGGCGGCCGGCCCCACGGGGCTTTTGGTGAAGCCGAGGACGCTCGGCGGGTAATACG
>Ga0123353_10002615_pt1 | contig 22403 bp, 21 predicted proteins | sample TergutLab28metaG_3_FD_92763 | JGI IMG/M metagenome (GOLD analysis project Ga0123353, IMG submission 92763) | Labiotermes labralis P3 segment gut microbial communities from Petit-Saut dam, French Guiana - Lab288 P3 | ecosystem: Host-associated > Arthropoda: Insects > Digestive system > Gut ... | reverse complement strand
TTTGCCAATCAACTTGAAGCTTATCCATCAGAGACTTTAGTGGTATTTAAGTTAAGCGATGCTGATGTTTATGGTGAAGAATAAATAAGGAGTTTTCATGCCAAAATTATATGCTGATGACAGTTTGACCCTACATACAGACTTGTATCAAATCAACATGATGCAGACTTATTGGGAGTTGGGACGTCATAATAAAAAAGCTGTGTTTGAAGTCTATTTTCGCTCTCTTCCTTTTGACAATGGCTATGCCATTTTTGCCGGGCTAGAGCGTGTCGTCAAATATATCCAAAAATTAAAATTTACTGAGACAGACATTGATTATTTGCGGGAAGTAGGAAAATATCCTGAAGATTTTTTAGATTATCTCAAAAATCTTAAATTTACTTGTTCTATCCGTGCCATGCAGGAAGGGCAAGTGGTATTTGCTAACCAACCTCTCTTGCAAATTGAAGGTCCATTGGCAGAGGCTCAATTAGTAGAGACTGCTATACTGAACATCATTAATTTTCAAACATTGATTGCGACTAAGTCTGCTCGTATCAAATCTGTCATCGGAGATGATCCACTCTTGGAATTTGGGACTCGTCGAGCTCAGGAGTTGGATGCTGCACTTTGGGGAACCCGTGCGGCTTATATTGGTGGAGCGGATGGGACGTCTAATGTGCGTGCCAGTAAGATTTTTGGAATTAAGGCTTCTGGAACTCATGCTCACGCTCTTGTGCAGAGCTATGGCAATGACTATGAAGCCTTCAAAGCCTATGCTCAGACTCATAAAGACTGTGTCTTCCTTGTGGATACCTATGACACCTTGCGAATTGGTGTCCCTTCTGCGATCAAAGTAGCCAAAGAAATGGGAAATAAAATCAATTTTTTGGGTGTGCGTATTGATTCAGGGGATATGGCTTATATTTCCAAAAAAGTACGTCAACAACTTGATGAAGCAGGATTCATTGATGCGAAAATTTATGCTTCCAATGACCTTGATGAGACCACTATTCTTTCTCTTAAAATGCAAAGGGCAAAGATTGATGTTTGGGGCGTTGGAACCAAGCTGATTACTGCTTATGACCAACCAGCTCTTGGGGCTGTTTATAAAATTGTTGCCATTGAAGATGAAAATGGAGGGATGAGGGACACTATCAAACTCTCCGAAAATGCAGAAAAAGTCTCCACACCGGGTAAAAAACAGGTATGGCGTATTACAGATAAGGCAGATGGGAAGTCAGAAGGGGACTACATTACCTTCGACACAGAAAGACCTGATCAGGCAGACTCACTCTATATGTTCCACCCTGTGCATACCTTCATCAATAAAACCGTCAAGAATTTTGAAGCACAGCCCTTATTAAAAGAGATTTTTGATCAAGGAAGATTGGTTTATGATATGCCGACGCTAGATGACATCAAGGCATTTTCTAGGAGCAGTCTGAATGGACTCTGGGAAGAATACAAGCGAGACCTCAATCCACAGCCCTATCCAGTAGATTTATCACAAGAACTTTATAATCATAAGATGTCGCTTATCAACAAAGTGCGTAATGAAGTCACTCAATTAAATATAGATTTGGAAAAATAAAATGACATTACAAGAAAAAATCATCAAAGAATTAGGCGTGAAGGCAGATATAGATGCACAAGAAGAAATCCGTAAATCTATTGACTTCATGAAAAAATATTTGAAAAAATATACCTTTATTAAAACCTTTGTACTGGGGATTTCAGGAGGGCAAGATTCTTCGTTGGCAGGGCGTTTGGCTCAGCTAGCCATGGAAGAAATGCGTGTAGAAACTGGTGATAAGAGCTATCAATTTATCGCTGTGCGTTTACCCTATGGGGTGCAAGCCGATGAAGCTGATGCACAGAGAGCCTTGAATTTTATTCAGCCAGATGTTTCCCTTGCTGTCAATATCAAAGAAGCAGTAGAGGGACAAATACAAGCTCTTTCACAGGCAGGAGTAGAAGTGTCTGATTTCAATAAAGGAAATATCAAAGCACGCCAACGTATGATTACGCAATATGCCATTGCAGGTGAGCGAGCAGGAGCAGTGCTTGGAACAGATCATGCGGCAGAGAATATCACAGGATTCTTCACAAAATTTGGAGATGGTGGGGCAGATTTGCTTCCACTTTTCCGGCTCAATAAACGCCAAGGCAAGCAATTACTTGCAGAACTTGGGGCAGATAAAGCCATCTATGAAAAAATCCCCACAGCAGATTTGGAAGAAAATAAACCGGGATTGGCAGACGAAGTTGCTCTTGGTGTAACTTATGATGATATAGATGACTACACAGAAGGCAAACAAATCTCAACAGATGCACAAGAGAAGATTGAAAATTGGTATCTAAAAACTCAACACAAGAGACATTTGCCCATTTCAATATTTGATGATTTTTGGAAATAAATGATAAAATCAATAAGGCTAATTAAGAAATTAGAATAGAAAGAAGAACTATGAATAATAAAAAAGTCGCTCTTGTTACTGGAGCATCGTCAGGAATTGGTTATGAAACAGCAGTCGCTCTACATAAGGCAGGATTTGAAGTGTACGGAGCAGCCCGTCGATTAGAGAAAATGGAAGACCTCAAAGCACAAGGGATTTCTATTCTCTCGTTAGATGTGACGGATGATGATTCCATGCAAAAATGTGTCGCAGAAATCGCAGAAAAAGAAGGACGCATTGATGTCCTTGTGAATAACGCAGGATATGGATCCTTCGGGGCAGTTGAGGATGTACCCATGTCTGAAGCTCGCAGACAAATTGAGGTCAATATCTTTGGACTTGCTCGTATGACTCAACTGGTTTTACCTTATATGCGTGAGCAAAAATCAGGGAAAATTGTCAATATCTCATCAATGGGTGGAAAGATTTGGACACCATTTGGAGCGTGGTATCATGCGACTAAATTTGCTGTTGAAGGATTTTCTGATTGTCTTCGTTTGGAAGTCAAGCAATTTGGGATTGATGTTATCCTGATTGAGCCGGGAGGAATTAAGACGGATTGGGGAATTATCGCTGCAGATAACTTGGTTAAAAGCTCAAGCAATGGTGTTTATGCCCAAGCTGCCAAAGAAGGAGCAGAAGGGCTTAAGAAGATGTATTCGGGAAATGGTCTGACTCCTGCGACTACCATTGCCAACTGCATTGCAAAAGCAGTTCAAAAGAAAAAACCAAAGACACGCTATTTGCTTGGCTATATGGCAAAACCTGCAGTATTCATGAAGAATGTGTTTGGAGATAAACTCTATGATAAAATTATCATGAAAATGTTCTAAAAAAAATAGCCTCAGGCTATTTTTTTAGTTGATGATAGCGATTATACCAGAGTTCAACGTATTCCTTTGAAAAGGGACCGCGTTCATTGTTGATCCAATCCACTAGAATCTTGACATTTTCTTTGAGGATAGGATCAATATCGGCTGGATAATTCATCTCTTTACTGTGACGTTCATATTCTTCAACGTCCAATAATTTTTTTCTACCATCATTAAATACTTTTATATCGAGATCATAGTCGATATATTTGAGGGCCTCATCGTCAAGGACATAAGGGCTTGCTAGGTTACAATAGTAGCTTACGCCTTCCTCACGAATCATTGCAATGATGTTAAACCAAAATTTCTTATGGAAATAAACAATAGCAGGTTCACGAGTAACCCATCTCCGATCGTTACTTTCTGTAACAAGCGTGTGATCGTTTACTCCGATAATTGAATTTTCATTTGTCTTAAGCACCATGGTTTCACGCCATGTACGGTGCAAATGACCATCATGTTTATAGCTTTGAATCGTGATAAAGTCGCCTTCTTTAGGTAATTTCAAGGGACACCATCTTTCTATTATTCAAAGTTCTCATCTAGTATTTTACCAAAAAATAGCAAAAAAAGATAGTTACCCAATTATTTCTCTTGACAAAAAAAGGATTAATTTGTATAATTGGGCTATACCAATTTTAGAAAAGGAAAATAATTCTATGAAAATTATCAAAGTATCTAACCAGCTTGAAGGTTCAAAAATTGCATTTGACTTACTCAAAGAAGCAATGGAAAAGGGAGCAAAAACACTTGGACTTGCAACAGGTTCTAGCCCTGTGGAATTTTATAATCAAATCATAAAATCTGACTTAGATTTCACAGCTATGACTTCTATTAACTTGGATGAATATGTAGGGTTAGACGGATCTGATAAGCAATCTTATCGTTACTTCATGAATAAACATCTCTTTGATGAAAAACCATTTGCTGAGAATTTCTTGCCTAATGGAAAGGTTCAAAATTTATTAGAAGAAGCAAAATCTTATGAAGAAATCATCAATAGTCATCCTATAGATTTCCAAATTCTTGGTATTGGTCAAAATGGACATATCGGATTCAATGAACCCGGTACACCATTTGATGAAGAAACACATATTGTAGATTTAGCAGAATCTACGATTCAAGCCAATGCTCGCTTCTTTGATGACAGCAGTCAAGTCCCACGTCAAGCCATTTCTATGGGAATTGCCTCTATTATGAAATCCAAAGAAATCGTACTTATGGCGTATGGAGAGTCTAAAGCACACGCCATTAAAGAAATGTTTAATGGTCCTGTTACAGAATCTATGCCAGCATCTATTCTTCAAAAACATGAGGATGTAATCGTTATTGTAGATGAAGCAGCTGCTCAATTATTTGATTAATAAAAATAAAATCCCATTGGGATTTTATTTTTTATAAATTCTATGATTGTTTGAAATCTCAGAGATAGAAAAAGATGCAGAATCATCAAATGTTTGATTAAGTGATAAATCAAGAATTTGATTAAACATTTCCTCGTATTCAGGAATAGTGAGATTCTTACGCTTGTCCAATAAAGCAGTATGTTGAACTTTCCGTAAGGATTTTTCATAACCTTCAACCAATGTCCCTGAGAAAAATTCTCCTACTGTTCCAGAACCATAGCTGAAGAGTCCGATTAAATCTCCAGATTTCAGTTGATTAGAATTTTCGAGTAAGGAGATTAATCCGAGATAGAGGGAACCTGTATAAAGATTACCTACACGACGACTGTATGTGATGGAGTGTTCATATTGTTCGAGCAGCTGTTTTTGCACCAGATCATCTTCATTTTCAAGTTTAGGGAGCAAAGCCTTTTTCCCCATTTTGGTATAGGGAGTGTGGAAGGTAAGTGCTGAGAAGTCTTTGAATTCACGGCCTGTACGGGAAGTATATTCATCCCATAAAGTAGCAAATGTATTGATATAAGTTTCATTAGAGAATTTTCCATCTACACTGGGGTAGGGCTGACCAGTTGGACGCCAGAAATCATAGACATCCTGTGAGAAAGAGAGGACATCATCGTTTAGTTCCAAAATAGAAGGATTTTCAGAAATGAGCATGGCCACTGCACCAGCACCCTGCGTTGGTTCACCTGCAGAACCAAGTCCATATTTTGCAATGTCAGAGGCAATGACGAGAACTTTACGATAAGGATGTTGTCTGACATAGTCCTTTGCCATTTGTATGCCTGCAGTACCCGCATAACAAGCTTCTTTCATTTCAATAGAGCGAGCAAAGGGCTGTATATCTAATAATCCATGAATGATGATTGCTCCTGCCTTAGATTCATCGGTGCTAGTCTCCGTGGCGAGAATAACCATATCAATTAATTCTTTATCTTGTTCAGTTAATATAGCTTGAGCAGCAGAAGTAGCAAATGTAATAATGTCCTGAGTAACAGGATTTACAGCCATTTGATCTTGTCCAATGCCCTGATGAAATTTGGCAGGGTCAACATCACGAGCAAGAGCCAAGTCTGTCATATCTATATAAAACTCTGGCACAAAAAAACTTATCTTATCAATACCAACAGGGGTCATTTGAATTTCCTTACTTATCATTTTAAGACATATTATAGCATAAACCCGACTATAAAGGACATAAATATTCTTGACGAAAAATTTAGACACTCACTCTACTCAATGATTCTTGAAATAAAAAATAGACTATGTTATAATAGTATTTGTGTTTTGGCACAAATAAACTGTTTATCCGCTGGGCAGGAGTCGAATGATGGACAAAAGGAGAAAACAATGCAAAACCCATTAATTGAAGCAATTAATGCTGAACAATTACGTTCAGATATCCCTGACTTCCGTCCTGGAGATTCTGTGCGTGTACACGCAAAAGTTGTCGAAGGTAGCCGTGAACGTATCCAGCTCTTTGAAGGAGTTGTAATCGCTCGTAAAGGTCAAGGTATCTCAGAAACTTATACTGTTCGTAAAATCTCGAACGGTGTAGGAGTTGAACGTATCTTCCCCCTTCACACTCCACGTGTTGAAAAAATCGAAGTTATTCGTCATGGACGTGTGCGTCGTGCTAAGCTTTATTACTTGCGTGCCCTGCAAGGTAAAGCGGCTCGTATCCCAGAACGTCGTCGTTAATAAAAAAGTTGAGAAATTTCTCAACTTTTTTATTTATGGTTTTAATACTTAGGACGATGTTAACAGAAAATTCTGAGCTATTGAGTTAACTTTATTAGAATTAGTCGAAAATACGATATAATGGAAGATGAATTTTGAAGGAATCAAGGAGAAAAAATGTTAAAAGAAGAATGGAAGGCGATCTTTAAAAATAAATTTTTCATTGTGATTATGCTTGCACTGGCAATCATTCCAGCTTTATACAATTGGATTTTTCTGGGGGCCATGTGGAATCCTTACGGGAAGGTCAACCAATTACCTGTGGCTATTGTCAATCAGGATAAGTCAGCCAAGCTTAATGGCGGGACGCTTAATCTTGGAAGTCAGATGGCCTCACAAATGAAATCAAGTAAAGATTTAGATTATCATTTTGTTTCAGAAACTGAGGCTGAAAAAGGATTAAATGATGGAAAATATTACATGATTGTAACTTTCCCAGAAGATTTATCCACTCAAGCATCTAGCCTGATGACTAATCATCCTGAAAAGGTAAATATAGATTATCAAACCAGTCAAGGACATAATTATATTTCATCAAAAATGAGCAATACAGCAGCGGACAACCTGAAGTCTAAAGTGTCGGAATCAATCACACGAAATTATACTCAAGCTATTTTTGCCAATCTGTCTCAATTAAAATCAGGAATGAGTCAAGCAGCAAAGGGAAGTCAACAACTTGCTTTAGGAACAAATTCAGCTTTAACAGGTAGTCAGCAACTGACAAATGGAATCAATCTTTTTTCTGATAAATTATCATCAGTGAAGCAATTAACATCTGCTACCCAAGACTTATCGTCTGGCTTATCTACATTAACAGAAAAAACAGATTTAACAGAGAGTCAGAAAACTCAACTGCTTCAGCTAGAATCAGGTCTTAATCAGCTCAATGATGGCATCCAATCAGGCTCTGCACAAATCGATCAGGTGGCCACTCAACTTTTGACACTGATTGATTCTGCACAGGGCATAATGGACCAAGTTAAAACCCAAGTGGATAACGTAAAAAATACAGCTGCCTTTCAAAGCTTGACGCCAGCACAGCAACAGCAAATTTTAGCTGCCATTCAAAAAGTAGAATCAAGTCCACAGCTTGCCCAAATTCAGGCATTGATTGCACAATCTAAAAACAAGATTAATGATGCACTCCTGCAATCTCAAAAACTCTCTAATGCTTCAAATCTATTATTGCCAACAGCGAGTACAACATTGGATAGTCTAAGCACAGGAATGTCAAGTGTGCATGATGCTCTCAGTCAACAAATTACACCTGGCTCTCAAAAAATAGCATCAGGAATGAATCAATTAGATATAGGATTGACTGATGGAACTCAACAGCTAGCAAATGGAAGTGTTCAGCTTACAAGCGGGATAACCAGCTTAAACCAAGGGGCTAATCAATTAGCCAATTCTCTGAACTTTGCAGAGCAAAAACTAGCAGGAACGCCAACTGATGCCAACAATGCTTCATCAATCGCTTCCCCATTACAACTGAATCATAAAGATGCAGACAATGTGGCAAATAATGGTGTAGCAATGGCTCCATATATGATTAGTGTTGCTCTATTTGTAGGTGCCATGTCGGTGAATTTAATGATAGGAAAAAGCCTCTCAGGACGCAAATGGAAGAATGGAAGAGAACTACTCTTGGCTAAGCTGGGCACAAATGGAGTCTTAGCGATTGCTCAATCTCTCGTTGTTGTCGGAGCAGTGTATTTATTGGGCTTGCGAGCAAACTTCGGTTGGAAGATGATTTTCTCTACAGTACTAATCAGTCTAGCATTCATGGCTATTGTCACTTTCTTTAATCTTTGGTTAGATAAAGTCGGGGCTTTCCTTATGTTAGTATTTATGATTGTACAGTTGGCTGCATCAGCAGGTACATATCCAATACAACTGTCAGAGAAGGTTTATCAAGTCATTAATCCACTCATTCCTATGACTTACACCATCAAACTTCTAAGAGAAGTCATCTCTTTATCAGGGAATATGATGCCTTATAGCTTCATTCTTATAGGAATCATTATCCTATTCTCAATACTTATTATATTGGTGGGGAGAAGAGAAGCTCGCACAATCTAAATTATAGTAATCCATAAGTGATTTTGGTACAATAAATGAGAAATAGGAGAAAAACATGGCAGATAAATATACAGAAGAACAAGTTGAAGCAATTAAAGAAAAAATCTTTTCTGCTTTAGAGAGTGTCATCGACCCGGAGCTTGGAATTGACATTATCAATCTTGGGCTCATTTATGAGATTGCCTTTGAAGATAATGGGTTCACAGAAATCAAAATGACTTTGACAACAATGGGATGCCCTTTAGCAGACTTATTGACCGTTCAAATTCATGATGCACTTAAAGAAATCGAAGAAGTCAAAGAAGTCAAGGTCAATCTTGTTTGGCAACCTGCATGGACAGTAGATAAAATGAGTCGATATGCACGTATCGCCCTAGGAATCAGATAAGAACTCAATTTGAGTTTTTTTATTTGTAAGTTTGAGACAAATAAATTCTTTTACGTACTAAATATTAGAAAGAGAAAAGGAGAATTTATGAAGAAAAAATTATTATTTACAGCCTTAATAGGATTGATACTAAGTTCAAATGCTATTCAAGTAGAAGCAGTTACCCAATCACAAGCTATTTCATGGTTGCAGTCTTCAAATGGAAAATATTATGATTTTGATGGTGCTTATGGTTATCAATGTGTAGATTTTGTAAGGAGTTACGGAAAATTTTTAGGTCAGGATTTTGGAGGAGGCATTTCTTATGCCTATCAATTAGCCAACAATAACTACGCCTCTTATACAAAATATAATGGAAATGCGAATATTCAAGCTGGAGACATTGTTATATTAAGTGCAACTCCAAATAATGGAAATGCAGGACATACAGGAGTAGTCGTAGTTGTAGAAAGTACAGGGAAATTAACAGTTGCAGAGCAAAATTATCTTTATCCGGGAGAAGTGAATAATGGTTGGGGGAATAATCCTGTTCGAATTCATGGGGGACATGATAGAAATAATTACAATATGCTCAATGATGGAACAAAAATTATTGCTTCATTTAGACCTACATTTACAAATGGTCAGCCATTAACAGTACAAACACCATCAACGAAGAAGACAAATGTTCAGATTGCTGATGAAGTGATTGCAGGAAAATGGGGATATGGTGACGATAGAAAAATTAAATTAACTCAAGCGGGCTATGATTATAATACAATACAAGCTCTTGTCAACAAAAAACTAGGATTCTAAATATAAAAAAATAGACACTGACCCTATAAAGCATATTCTTGACTTCCGTTTTCTAACTTGTTATACTATGAATAACCTTTAAGTATGTCCAGAGAGGCAGGCAAGGTGACAATCAATGACTAATAATAGAGAGATGTTTCTATTTTTTGATACTGTCCCCTGCCTCTTTGGTGGGGGATTTTGTGTATTAAAAGAAAGGAAGAAGATGGCAAAGAAAGAAATCATTGATTCAATTACAATGGAACGTGCGATTACACGCATCACCTATGAGATAATTGAACGTAACAAAGACTTAGAAAAGATAGTTTTGATTGGGATTAAAACACGAGGGGTCTTTCTTGCTCAGCGTATTCAGGAACGTCTCAAGCAACTTGAACATTTAGATATTCCAATGGGAATACTGGATACTAAACCTTTTCGTGATGATCGAAAAGTTGAAGAAGAAGATACATCAGAAATTGATGTTGATATAACAGGTAAAGACATTATCCTTATTGATGATGTGCTTTATACAGGGCGTACCATTCGAGCAGCTATCGATGGTTTGGTCGTGCTTGGTCGTCCTGCACGAGTACAGCTTGCCGTTCTTATTGACCGTGGACATCGAGAATTACCTATTCGAGCAGATTATGTTGGGAAGAATATTCCCACAAGTCAAGAAGAGGAAATCATTGTGGAAATGGAAGAGTTCGACGATGAAAATCGTGTACTCATTCGCCAAGAAGAAGAATAAAAGGAGAGCTGATTATGGAAAATGCTGATGTTATTTTAAAAGTAGATGAAAAACCAAATGGAAAACAGTGGCTAGGATTATCTTTTCAACATCTCTTTGCCATGTTTGGTTCAACTGTACTTGTCCCTATATTAGTAGGAATCAATCCTGCTATCGCCCTCTTATCAAGTGGACTTGGGACACTTGCCCATATGTCAGTGACTAAGTTCAAAGTTCCTGCATATATGGGTTCGAGCTTTGCTTATATTGGTGCCATGCAATTACTTATGAAAAATGGAGGATTGCCTGCTATTGCCCAGGGTGCAATTACTGGGGGGCTGGTCTATCTGATTGTTGCACTTGTTGTAAAATTTGCAGGTCAGGGATGGATTGATAAAGTTTTGCCTCCTATTGTGGTGGGACCAATTATCATGGTTATTGGTCTTTCTCTTGCTTCAACTGCTGTAGGGTCTTCCATGTACACCAATCCTAGCACTATGACGGGGTATAGCTTGGCTTATATTATCATTGCTCTAGTCACTGTACTTGCCATTATCATATTCAGCATTTATGGTAGAGGATTCTTTAGCCTCGTCCCTATTTTATTAGGGATTGTTGTAGGGTATCTCACAGCTCTTATTATCGGTCAAATAACAGGGCAAGAAATTGTATCATTTGCAGGACTGGCTCATGCTCGATGGTTTGATATTCCACCGGTAAAAATTCCTCTCATTTCCTATTCATTGGCCTTTTATCCATCAGCAATTCTGACAATGGCACCTATCGCTTTTGTCACAATGACAGAGCATTTTGGTCATGTCATGGTGCTGAACAGCTTAACCAAGAAAGATTATTTCAAAGATCCGGGATTAGACAAAACACTCTCAGGAGATGGTGTGGCACAGCTTATTGCAGGATTTGTGGGAGCTCCTCCTGTCACCTCTTATGGTGAAAATATTGGTGTAATGGCAATTTCAAAAATTCATTCTATCTATGTCATTGCAGGAGCAGCGGGTCTTGCCGTGCTGGTCAGCTTCATAGGGAAAATCACAGCTCTTCTACAATCTATCCCAAGTCCTGTTGTTGGGGGTGCTTCCATTGCTCTCTTTGGAGTTATTGCAGCAAGTGGCTTGAAAATCATTGTGGAGAACAAAATTAACTTTGACCTTAAACGTAATCTCTTGATTTCAAGCGTGGTGCTAGTGATAGGGATTGGTGGAATGGTCTTGAATCTGACGAAGAATCTACAAATTTCATCAGTTGCCATCGCTACTATTTTGGGAATTGTGCTCAATCTTATATTGCCACAAGAAGAATAGAAATGGTAAAATAGTCTTATGACAAAACGAATATTACTCTTGGAAGATGGGACAATCTTTGAAGGGGAGGCTTTGGGAGCTCGTGGAAATGTAACTGGTGAATTGGTGTTTACCAGCAGAGCGGTAGGCTATCAAGAAGCTATAACCAATCAATCTTATCAGGGTCAGATTCTCATGTTCACCTATCCAGTGATTGGAAATGTAGGGATTAATTCAGATGACTATGAATCCATCTACCCGTCGGTAAAAGGAGTCATAGTATCTGATACAGTAAGACATCCCTCTCATCCTGATAGTCAGATTAACCTAGATGAATTTTTATGTGACAAAAACATTATAGGAATTTCTGGCATTGATACAGATGCTCTTATGGCAATCATTGAAGAAAAGGGAACAATGAAGGCTTCTATAGTTAGTGATGAAGATGAGCCTGAACATCTTAAAAGTCAATTAGTGGCTACTGTCCTCTCTACTCGTCAGGTAGAATCTATTTCCACAGAAAAAGCCTACGCCTTGCCTAATTCAGGATATAAAATTATTCTTATAGATTTTGGACTTAAGCATTCTATCTTGCGAGAATTATCTAAGAAAGAAGCTAGTGTCATTGTTGTCCCATTTGACACAAGTGCAGAAACTATTTTATCAATGAGTCCAGAAGGGGTTATCCTATCCACAGGACCAGGGAATCCCGAAGACCTAGATGTGAAAGTATTGAATACGATAGCGGAAATTCAGACGCAAGTTCCAGTATTTGCCATCGGGCTGGGGCATCAACTTTTTGCCTTAACCAATGGTGCGAGAATTGAAAAAATGGCATTAGGGCATCGAGGATTTGAACACCCCATACAAGAAGTTGCAACAGGGCGAGTAGAATTTGCACAGCAAAATCACGCCTATCAAGTAGATAGAGAAGATTTTCCAGAGGATTTGCTTGTTACTCATCAAGAATTGAATGATGAAAGTATTGAAGGATTAAGACACAAGTCCTATCCTGCATTCTCAGTACAATTCTATCCAGAATCATTATCAGGACAATCAGATTTGAACTATCTTTATGATGATTTCATGGCTATGATTGATGAATTTATAGAAACAAAAAACTGAAAAATATTTCAGTTTTTAATTTATTTTACTATTCTATTTCACAAACATCGCATCTCCGAAGGTGCGATTTGACTTATCGCTTCAGCGATATAGTGAGAATGGACAAGCGAGGGGATGAACAGTAAATGATTTATTTATTTATTTCACAAACATAGCATCTCCGAAGGTGCGATTCGACTTATCGCTTCAGCGATATAGGGAGAATGGACAAGCGAGGGGATGAACAGTAAATGATTTATTTATTTCACAAACATCGCATCTCCGAAGCTGAAAAATCGGTATTTTTCATCAATGGCGTGTTGATAAGCCTCTAAGATGAAATCTCGTCCAGCGAATGAAGATACAAGCATGACAAGTGTTGACTTAGGAAGATGGAAATTAGTGGAGAAAGCATCAACCACCTTAAATTCATATCCGGGTTTAATGAAAATATCTGTCCAACCTGAATCAGCCTGAATTTCCCCATCGAATTTAGAACCAATGGTCTCAAGCGTTCGGATAGAAGTTGTTCCTACTGCGATGATTCGCCCACCGTTTGATTTGACTTGATTAAGCTGATGAGCAGATTTTTCTGTTAATTGATAAAATTCGCTGTGCATATGGTGTTCATCAACATCATCCACAGAGACAGGACGAAATGTCCCCAGCCCAACGTGAAGTGTTAATTCGACGATTTTTACTCCTTTTTCTTTGATTTTTTCTAAAAGTTCAGGAGTGAAGTGCAAGCCAGCAGTTGGTGCAGCAGCAGAGCCATTTTCCTTTGCATAAACGGTTTGATAACGTTCTTGATTTTCCAACTTCTCATGAATATAAGGAGGCAGAGGCATTTGCCCTAGACTCTCTAAAATTTCAAGGAAAATTCCATCGTAAGAAAATTCTACAATTCGCCCACCATGCTCCAGTTCTTCAATGACAGCAGCTTTCAGACGACCGTCTCCGAATATCAGCTCTTGTCCTTTCTTCATACGCTTGGCAGGTTTTGCCAAAGTTTCCCATTGGTCATTTTGAGTGTTTTTTAGGAGAAGAAGTTCCACGTGTCCTTGGGTATCAGGCTTAACACCAAAAAGACGAGCAGGAAGCACACGAGTATTGTTGAGTACCAAAGCATCACCAGTGTTTAACTCATCAATAATATTAAAAAAGTGCTTGTCCTCCATAGTTTGCTTGTCTTTATCTAAGACCAAAAGCCTAGACTGACTGCGTTGTTCAAGTGGTGTCTGAGCAATCAGCTCCTCAGGCAAATCAAAATCAAAGTTGTTAATATTCATGCTACCATTATATCAGATACAGAGCGATTTGGGCTAGAAGTGGTATATTAGAATAATGAAAAAATATTTGGCTGAGATGCTATATACAATAAAAGCGATAACATCGCTTTTTTGATACAATAGATACTATGAAAAAAATAACAGCTGTGGCAATTATTATCATTGGAATCATCGCTGACCAAGCCATGAAAATGTGGATTGTAGGAAATATCAGCTTAGGACAGACTCGGTCCTTTATTCCTCATGTCCTTAGTCTGACTTATCTGAAAAATGAAGGGATGGCATGGTCCATGCTGTCAGGACAACAGTGGCTTTTCTTGATTTTGACGCCGATTGTCGTGCTTGTGGCAGTCTATTATCTCTTGAAAAAAAACAATCAAAAATGGTATTTTATTGCTCTTTCTCTTATCATTTCAGGAGCTTTAGGAAATTTTATTGATCGAGTGCATCAGTCTTATGTGGTGGATATGTTTCAAACTGAATTTATGAACTTTCCAATCTTTAATATCGCGGATGCCCTTCTATCCATAGGTTTTGTTGCTTTATTTATCGCAATATTGACAGATAAGGAGATGAAGGACTAGATGAAAATAATCATAAATGAAGAAAATCAAGGATTACGTTTGGACAAAGCCTTGTCTAATCTCTCTGATTTATCACGGACGGTATTGACTGAACTCATCAGAGAGGGTAAGGTTACGGTTGATGGGCAGATAAAGAAAGCCAAGTATAAGGTAAGGGCTGGAGAAATCATTGAATTTGAAGTCCCTGAGATTATAGAGCTAGACATTGAAGCAGAGGATATTCCCTTAGATATTGTCTATGAGGATGAAGATGTAGCGGTCATTAACAAACCACAGGGAATGGTCGTTCATCCCTCTGCAGGGTATTCGTCTGGAACGCTGGTCAATGCTCTCATGTATCACATCAAAGATTTGTCTTCTATCAATGGAGTGATTCGTCCCGGAATTGTCCATCGTATCGATAAGGATACATCAGGTCTGCTCATGATTGCAAAAAACGACAAGGCTCATGAAAGTCTGGCACAGCAGTTGAAAGATAAGACCAATAAACGCCGCTACCTTGCGATTATTCATGGAGATTTACCACACGATAAGGGAACCATAGAAGCCCCTATTGGTCGAAATCCTAAAGACCGTAAGAAACAAGCTGTGGTCGCAGGGGGGAAACCTGCAGTCACACATTTCATTGTACTCGAGCGATTTGACGGATATAATCTGGTAGCTTTGGAGCTTGAAACGGGGCGTACGCATCAGATACGGGTACATTTGGAGTACATCCATCATCCTGTTGCAGGGGATTTACTCTACGGTCCAAAGAATACTTTGGAACCCAACAAAGGACAGTTCCTACACGCTGAAACGCTAGGATTTATCCATCCAAGCACTGAAGAAGCATTAGAATTTCAAGCAGATGTACCTGAAATATTCAAAAATCAATTAGAGAAATTAAGAAATAACCAAATCTAACTATACCAATTTTGGAAACTAAAAAAATTGACAAATAAAATTCAATAGTTTATCATAATAATATAATAAAAACAATAGAAAATCTAACTATACCAATTTGATAAATGGTTAGAAAAAGGAGATAAAAAAATGTGTGGAATCGTTGGTGTTATTGGGAATCCTAATACAACAGATATATTGATTCAAGGGCTTGAGAAACTTGAATATCGTGGCTATGATTCAGCGGGACTGTTTGTTAATTCTATAGATGCACCTGCGAGCTTAATCAAAGCTGTAGGGCGTATCGCAAATCTCAAAGATAAGTTAACGGATGCGACACAAGGAACTGCAGGTGTGGGGCATACCCGTTGGGCAACCCATGGGAAACCCTCTGAGGACAATTCACATCCTCATACTTCTGCATCGGGGCGTTTTGTTTTGGTGCATAATGGAGTCATTGAAAACTTCAAAGAAATCAAAGAAGAGTATCTGGTTAATAATATCTTTAAAGGTCAGACAGACACAGAAATTGCAGTGCATTTAATCGCAAAATTTGCAGAAGAAGAGGGAATGAACACTCTTTCTGCCTTTAAGAAAGCCTTATCTATTATTAAGGGTTCATATGCCTTTGCACTGATGGATGCAGAGAATGCTGAAATCATGTATGTCGCAAAAAATAAATCCCCATTGCTTATTGGATTGGGAGAGGGTTACAACATGGTGTGTTCAGATGCCATGGCAATGATTCGTGAGACCAATCAATTCATGGAAATTTATGATAAAGAATTGGTTGTTTTGACAAAGGATTCTGTCCAAATCACAGATTATCAAGGCAATGTTATTGAGCGTGAGTCTTATACTGCAGAGTTGGATGAATCAGATACAGGTAAAGGGACTTATCCTTTCTATATGCTTAAGGAAATAGACGAACAACCTGCTGTTATGCGTAAACTCATCTCGACTTATGCAGATGAATCAGGAAATATCAAGGTTGATGCAGACATTATCAAGGCAGTGCAAGAATCAGACCGTATCTATATCATCGCTGCGGGGACTTCACTTCATGCAGGATTTGCTTCAAAACAAATGCTTGAAGCATTGACAGATACACCTGTTGAGCTTGGTGTAGCGAGTGAGTGGGGATATGGAATGCCCCTGCTTAGTAAGAAACCATTTTTCATCTTTATCTCTCAATCAGGAGAGACAGCAGACAGTCGTCAAGTATTGGTACAAGTCAATAAAATGGGGCATCCAAGCTTGACTGTAACAAATGTACCCGGATCGACTCTCTTCCGTGAGGCGACGTACACTATGCTTATTGGTGCAGGCCCAGAAATTTCAGTTGCTTCTACGAAAGCCTATACAGGACAAATTGCTACCCTATCTTTCTTGGCAAAAGCTGTGGGGGATGCCAATGGAAGCGAAAATGCTAAAAACTTTGACCTTGTCAAAGAACTCTCATTGGTTGCACAATCTATTGAGGCTACATTAACTAAAAAAGATGAAATCGCTGAAATTGTTGAAAAACTTTTACTTAAAGCACATAATGCCTTTTATATCGGTCGTAAGCAAGATTATTATGTTGCCATGGAAGCCAGTCTTAAGCTTAAGGAAATCTCGTACATTCAATGTGAAGGATTTGCGGCTGGAGAGCTCAAGCATGGGACAATTTCACTGATTGAAGAAGGCACACCTGTTCTTGCATTGATTTCTGCAGACAAAGAAGTAGCACTCCATACTCGTGGAAACATTATGGAAACCACTGCTCGTGGAGCATCTGCCATCACGATTGTTGAAGAGGATGTGGCGAACGAAGACGATAACATCATCATTAACACTGTGCACTCCTATCTATCAGCTATTTCAATGGTTATTCCTGCACAGCTCATCGCCTATTTTGCATCAATGCAACGAGGACTTGATGTAGATAAGCCAAGAAACTTGGCAAAATCAGTTACAGTTGAATAATCAAATAAAAACTCTAAAATCTTAGAGTTTTTTGTTACTTTCAAATTCTTTTACGTATATATAAGTAAGGAGGAAGAGAAATGTATCAAGTAAGAGAAAATGAGTATTCCATGCAACCACGAGAACGATTGACAGCAGTGGGTGCAGAGAAATTGAGTGAGCAAGAGTTGTTGGCTATTTTACTGCGAACAGGAACGAAAAATGAAACAGTCATGCACCTGTCAGCCAAAATATTATCTCGCTTTGGAAGTTTGGAAAATTTCAGACGTTCCTCAATCGAAGAGTTAAAACAAATCTCAGGAATTGGATTGGTTAAAGCTATTGAAATTCGAGCAATGATAGAGCTAGGCAAGAGAATACAGAATACGGAACGGATTCGATTGGGAAAAGTTTCAGGTTCTCATCAGTTAGGAATGATTCTTGCAGACGAGATGGCGGATTATGATCAGGAACATCTCGTCGCAGTTTATCTGGACGGGCAGAATGCAATCATTCAGAAGAAAACGATTTTTATAGGGAGTGTTAATCATTCTCCCGCCAATCCCAGAGAAATTCTATACTATGCGATAAAAAATCTAGCAGTCAGTGTTGTCGTTGCACACAATCACCCATCAGGAGCAGTTCTACCGAGTACGGCAGATCGAATGTTCACCAATAAAATTCAAAAATCCTGTCAAGATATAGGCATTGACTTTTTAGATCATATCATTGTAGGAAGAAAAAAATACTTTTCCTTTAGGGAAGAAAAAATGCTCAAAAATATTTGAGCATTTTATTATCTATTCTGACATGAAGAATAAAAGGGTTTGAAGTTCTTTTGTTAAATCAATCGATTGAACATGGACATCATCAGGCACTTTCAAGTGAATAGGGGCAAAATTAAGAATCCCTTTTATACCAGCTTCAACCAATTTATCAGCAACTTCCTGTGCATTTTCTTGCTTTACAGAAATGATGGCTGTAGTGATTTTAGCTTTTTTAATATTTTTTTCTAGATCAGAAATATCATGAATCGGTATTCCTGATGAGGTTTCAGTTCCCACTAATTTATTTTCAGCAATGTCATAGGCTTGAGTGATACGCATTTTATTACGATCTTGAAAGTGGTAATTGATAAGGGCACGTCCAAGGTTCCCTACACCAATAAGGGCAAGATGTGTTTCACGGTCTTGTCCTAATAAATCACCGAAAAAATCACGCAATTCTTTAGTATTGTAACCATAGCCACGACGGCCTAACTCTCCAAAAAGGGAGAAATCACGTCGGATAGTTGCGGCATCAACGCCGATTTTTTGGGACATGGATTGAGAATTTGTACGAGAGACGCCTTCATCAACAAGCTTCTTGAAAAAGCGATAATATTGGGGAAGTCTCTTAGCTGTTGCTTTGGGCAAGCTTTCTCTTATTTTCTTTTCAACCATCGTTCTCTCCTTTGATTTTCAAAGTTTGTGAATCTTGTGATAATTTTACTTTTTTATTGTGAATTTGTCAACAAAATTACAAATTATTCTGCCCAGTTATGTTAAAATATAATCATGATTTTATTACAGGGAAATGATATTGCAAGGCATTTTGGAGCAAATGTCTTATTTGAGAATGTGAATTTTACGATACAAGATAAATCAAAAATTGCTCTTGTAGGTCGCAACGGTGCAGGTAAATCAACTTTATTGAAAATAATTGCAGGAGTAGAAAAGTCGTCTGCGGGGCAATTGTCATCAGTAAAGGATTTGACGCTTAACTATTTGGCACAGGATACAGGGCTTGATTCTAATTTGAGTATTTATGATGAGATGCTGACTGTATTTGCCCATCTTGTCAAGCTAGAAAATGACCTTCGTCAGATGGAAACTCAGATGTCTGAATTGACAGGGCAAGAGTTGCAAGTTCTTATGAAGAAATACGACTTCCTTTCTGAAGAATTTCGTTCAAAGAATGGCTTTACCTATCAAGCAGAGATCAAATCCATGCTAAATGGCTTCCGATTTGATGAATTCATTTGGCAAACAAAAATTTCTCAATTATCGGGCGGACAAAAAACACGATTGGCATTAGCCAAAATGCTTCTCGAAAAACCACAATTACTCATACTGGATGAACCGACTAATCACCTCGATATTGAAACGATTGGCTGGCTGGAAAATTACCTGAAAAATTATTCAGGGGCATTTCTTATTGTGAGTCATGACCGTTATTTCTTAGACAAGGTAACTAATGAAACGTTGGAAGTTTCAAGAGGGAGTTTAACTCACTATGTAGGGAATTACAGTAAATATATAGACTTACGTGCTGAAAAGCGAGCATCTGAACTCAAACAGTTTGAAAAACAGGGAAAAAAAATTGCAAAACTTGAAGAGTTCGTGCAAAAAAATATCGCTCGTGCTTCTACAACAAAGCGAGCTCAATCTCGTCGTAAGCAATTAGAAAAAATGGATCGCCTAGATAATCCAGTCGGAGTACAATCTTCTGCCAATATTGTATTTTCCCCTGAAAAAGAATCAGGAAATGTCGTCTTAACAGTGGAGGATGCAGCTGTCGGTTATGAAGAGGTATTATCTGAGCCTATTACCATTGATCAGCGAAAAGCGGAGGCCATTGCTATCATCGGGCCCAATGGAATTGGAAAGACAACTCTAATAAAGTCAATTATCGGACAAATTCCATTTATTGCAGGTGAAAGTAAACTTGGGGCTAATGTCTCTCTTGGTTATTATGATCAGGAACAAGGACAGCTGACTCCGTCCAATTCTGTTTTGGATGAATTGTGGAATGAACATAAACTAACACCAGAAGTTGAAATCCGAAATCTTTTGGGTGCTTTCTTGTTTTCAGGAAATGATGTCAAAAAGACAGTAAGCATGTTATCAGGTGGTGAAAAAGCACGCCTACTATTAGCTAAGCTGGCAATGCAACATGATAATTTCTTGGTTTTAGATGAACCTACCAATCATTTGGATATTGAAAGTAGAGAAGTGCTGGAAGATAGCCTTATTCAATTCGCAGGGACTTTATTGTTTGTTTCTCACGACCGTTATTTTATCAATCGAGTAGCAACAAAAATTTTGGAATTAGGACCAAAAGGAAGCACGCTATATCTTGGGGATTATGATTACTATTTAGAGAAAAAAGAAAATAATGAAGATATAAGTCAAGAACAGGAACAGAAGCGAGAAAATAAACCTGAAAAGGCTGACTATAATCAACAAAAAGAAAGTCAAAAAAACCAAAGAAAACTAGAACGACAACTGGAAAAACTAGAAGTTCAATTAGATCAGATGGAAGAAAAAATTCAGGAACAGTTGAATCTCATGCAAGAAAATTCTGATGATTTTGAAAAACTTGCAGTTTGGCAAGAAGAAATAAACAGCTGGAATCAAGAAAAAGAAGAAATTGAAGCAGAGTTATTAGAAGTTATGGAGAAATTGGAAGCGTAAGAATTCATAAAGGTGGATTATTCATTGATAATGAGGATAGTTTTGTTATAATAACTTTACCACTATTAACTTCAGCCTTCAACTGAACGTTAAACAAAAAATCACAACTTGTTGATATTTTGCGTGCATTGGAATTTTACAGTAGAATTTCCAAAATCAAAATAGAAAGAGATGGTGAATTAATAATGGTAGATAACTCTAAAACACGAGTAGTCGTAGGAATGTCAGGTGGAGTAGATTCTTCAGTCGTTGCTCTCATGCTTAAAGAGCAAGGTTATGACGTCGTCGGTGTATTCATGAAAAACTGGGATGATACAGATGAGTTCGGTGTCTGTACAGCAACAGAAGATTACAAGGATGTAGCAGCAGTCGCTGACAAGATTGGTATTCCGTACTATTCCGTAAATTTTGAGAAAGAATATTGGGATAGGGTTTTTGAGTATTTCCTTGCAGAATACCGTGCGGGGCGTACACCTAATCCTGATGTCATGTGCAATAAGGAAATAAAATTCAAAGCATTCTTAGACTATGCGATGGACTTAGGAGCAGACTATGTCGCAACAGGTCATTATGCTCGTATATCACGAGATAAAGATGGCACAGTGCATATGCTCCGTGGTGTAGATAATAATAAAGACCAAACCTATTTTCTCAGTCAACTTTCACAAGAACAATTAGCAAAGACAATGTTTCCTTTGGGGCATTTAGAAAAGCCTGAAGTTCGTCGGATGGCTGAAGAAGCAAAGTTAGCAACAGCTAAGAAAAAAGATTCCACAGGGATTTGTTTCATTGGAGAAAAGAATTTCAAGGAATTTTTGAGTAATTACCTTCCCGCTCAAAAAGGTTCCATGAGGACACTTGAAGGTAAAGATATGGGTACTCACGCAGGACTCATGTACTATACGATTGGACAACGTGGAGGACTCGGAATTGGTGGGCAAAAGGGATATGATGACTCTGAACCATGGTTCGTCGTTGGAAAAGACTTGAAGACCAATACACTTTATGTAGGTCAAGGTTTCCATCATGAACATCTCTATTCAACAAGTTTGACAGCTGATCAGGTATCGTTTACTCGAAAAATGCCTGAGGAATTTGAGCTTAAATGTACAGCAAAATTCCGCTACCGTCAAGAAGACAATGGTGTAACCATTAAGGTAAAAGGAGATAGGGTTGAAGTAATCTTTGAACAGCCTATACGTGCCATTACTCCCGGGCAAGCCGTTGTTTTCTATGATGGCGAAGAATGTCTAGGTGGTGCTATGATCGAACACGCTTATAAAGATAATCAAATGATGAAATACCAATAGAAAAATAAACGAGCGAGCTATCCTGCTTGCTTTTTGTATTTCGTTTTCTTCAATAGAATAATTTTATTATAATTATTTTATAATAAAAATCTAATATT